>ENA-OZVO01000821-OZVO01000821.1-human-gut-metagenome-genome-assembly--contig:-NODE-821-length-9352-cov-8.576530_pt1 | contig 9352 bp, 6 predicted proteins | sample MGYA00243447_ERZ654049 | MGnify/ENA primary metagenome ERZ654049 (study PRJEB26926, sample SAMN06164906) | human gut metagenome | biome: ENVO:00009003; feature: ENVO:2100002; material: ENVO:00002003... | reverse complement strand
TCTGGGGCGGCATCAACCTGTTGGAGGGCTATGGACAGGATAACCCCGGCAGCAAGAGCCAGGGCGTGAAGCAGCTGGTCGCGGGCGGCGGCGTTGCCCTGATCGGCGTGACCCTTGTCCCGCTGCTGTCCGGGCTGCTGGGCTAAGTCCTGCATCGCTGCCCACAATTTTCCGAACAACTAACACTTAAAATCCTACTCCGCGCTCTCCCTCTCACATGGGAGGGCGCGGGAAAGGAGGTATCTTTGCTTGATTAGTGAGATCATCGAGAAATGGATAAAAGGCATTTTGATAGATGGCATCACGGGCAACCTCTCCGGCCTGTTCGATAACGTGAACGCCAAGGTGGGCGAAATCGCTTCGGACGTTGGTTCTACCCCGCAGGCATGGAACAGCGGCATTTTCAATATGCTGCGTAGTCTTTCCGAAACGGTGGTGCTGCCCATTGCAGCGGCTATCCTTGCCCTTGTGATGTGCCATGAGCTTATCCAGATGATTACCGAAAAGAACAATATGCACGACTTTGACACCTCCATGTTCTTCCGCTGGATTTTCAAGTCTGCTTTTGCCATCCTCATTGTCAGCAACACATGGAATATCGTTATGGGTGTGTTCGATGCCACCCAGAGCGTTGTCAACCAAAGTTCCGGCGTTATCATCGGTGAAACATCCATCCACTTTGACCGCCTGATACCCGGACTGGAATTTCAGCTGGAAAGCATGACCATTGGCAGTCTGCTCAGCCTGTGGTTCCAGACCCTTGTGGTGGGCCTGACCATGAACATCCTGTCCATCTGCATCTTTCTTGTGACCTACGGCCGCATGATTGAAATATATGTGGTCACAGCGTTAGGCCCTATCCCGCTTGCCACCATGGGCAGCAGCGAGTGGCGCAGCACCGGGCAGAACTACTTGAAGTCTTTGCTGGCGCTGGGTTTCCAAGCGTTCCTGATTATGATTGTCGTGGGCATCTACGCGGTGCTGATACGCAACATTTCGGGCGCGGCGGACATTGCCGGGGCCATCTGGGGCTGCATGGGCTACACCGTGCTACTCTGTTTCTGTCTGTTCAAGACCGGCAGCATCAGCAAGTCCGTGTTTGGTGCCCATTGAGAAAGGAGCGTTTGAATGGCGTATGTGACCGTTCCCAAAGATTTGACCCATGTAAAATCCAAAGTCTTATTCGGGCTGACCAAGCGGCAGCTGGTCTGCTTCGGCGGTGCGCTTCTCACGGGCGGGCCGCTTTATTTTTTGACCCGGAACTATCTTTCCAACAGTGCAGCGGCCCTGCTGATGATTTTTGCCATGCTGCCGGGGCTGCTGTTCGCTCTGTTCGAGCGGCACGGCCAGCCCCTTGAAGTGGTGATTCAGCAAATGATTCAGTGCTGCTTTATTCGTCCCAAGGAAAGGCCCTATCAGACCAACAATGCTTACGCCGCCCTTGTGCGGCAATACCAAATGGAACAGGAGGTAAAGGCCATTGTCCAGAAAAACGATACCCCGCGAAACCGAAAAGCCCAAAAAGCTCACCCGCGCCCAGAAAAAAGAAATTGATGCCGTTCTCCGCAAGTACAAGGGTGACGGCAAGCCCCGCACGGCACAGGCCACCATCCCGTATGAGGCCATCTACCCGGACGGTGTGTGCCGCATTGACCGACGCACGTTCTCCAAGTGCATTGCCTTTGAGGACATCAGCTATCAGCTGGCCCAGCCGGAAACGAGGACCGCCATCTTTGAACACCTGTGCGACCTGTACAACTATGTGGATGCCTCCATCCATGTGCAGCTTTCGTTTCTCAATCGCAAGGTTGACCCGGTGCAGTACGCAAAAAGTTTTGAGATCGCACCGCAGGGGGATGATTTTGACGACATCCGCGCCGAGTACACCGCCATCCTGCAAAAGCAGCTTGCCAGCGGAAACAACGGCATTGTCAAAACCAAGTACCTGACCTTCACCATCGAGGCAGACAATCTAAAAACCGCACGGGCGCGGCTGACCCGCATTGGTCTTGACCTGCTGGGCTATTTCAAGACCATGGGCTGCGTGGCGCACGTCATGGACGGACAGGCGCGTTTGGAGGTGCTGCACGGCATCTTCCACCCGGACGGGGAACCGTTCCGCTTTGACTGGGACTGGCTGGCGCCCTCCGGCCTGTCCACTAAGGATTTTGTGGCCCCGTCCTCCCTCTGCTTCGGCACGGCCAAGACTTTTGGACTGGGCGGCAAATATGGAGCTGTGAGCTTTTTACAAATCCTTGCGCCGGAACTTTCGGATGAAATGCTGGCCGATTTTCTCAAAACGGAAAGCGGCATTCTCGTCAATCTCCATGTGCAGGCCATCGACCAGACCGAGGCCATCAAAACCATCAAGCGGAAGATCACAGACCTTGACGCCATGAAGATTCAGGAGCAGAAAAAAGCTGTTCGTTCCGGGTACGACATGGATATACTGCCCAGCGACCTTGCCACCTACGGCGAGGATGCCAAAAAGCTGCTGAATAAATTGCAGACCCGGAACGAGCGGCTTTTCATGCTGACTTTTTTAGTGCTGAATGTGGCAGACACCAAGCAAAAGCTGGGCAACGATGTGTTCCAAGCGGCAGGTGTGGCGCAGAAGTACAACTGCTCCCTTGTCCGGCTGGACTACCAGCAGGAGCAGGGCCTTGTGTCCAGTCTGCCGCTGGGCATCAACCAGATAAAGATTCAGCGCAGCCTTACCACCTCCAACGTGGCGGTGTTTGTGCCCTTTGTGACGCAGGAGCTTTTCCAGAGCGGGGCAGCCATGTACTACGGCATCAACGCAAAATCCCACAACATGATCATGCTGGACCGCAAGCAGGCCCGGTGTCCCAACGGCCTAAAGCTGGGCACGCCCGGCAGCGGCAAATCCATGAGCTGCAAGTCTGAAATCGTCAGTGTGTTTTTAACGACCGCTGACGATATTTTCATTTCAGACCCAGAGGCCGAGTATTACCCGCTGGTCAAGCGGCTGCATGGGCAGGTCATCAAACTTTCGCCTACCAGCAAGGACTATGTGAATCCTTTGGACATCAACCTGAACTACTCCGAAGATGATAGTCCGCTTGCCCTGAAATCGGATTTTGTGCTGTCGTTCTGTGAGCTGGTCATGGGCGGTAAAACAGGTCTGGAAGCGATTGAGCGCACCGTGATAGACCGTGCCGTGAAAGCCATCTACCGCCCCTATCTGGCGAGCCCCTGCCCGGAGAATATGCCCATCCTCTCCGATTTGCACCAAGCCCTGCTCGACCAACACTTGCCGGAAGCGGACCGGGTAGCGCAGGCATTGGACCTGTATGTGTCCGGCTCGCTGAACGTGTTTAACCACAAAACGAATGTGGACATCCACAACCGGCTTGTGGCCTTTGACATCAAAGAGTTAGGAAAACAGTTAAAAAAATTGGGGATGCTCATTATCCAAGACCAGATATGGGGCCGCGTCACCCAGAACCGCAGCCAAGGCCGGGCCACATGGTATTTTGCAGACGAGTTCCACCTTTTGCTGAAAGAGGAACAGACCGCCGCGTACAGTGCCGAGATTTGGAAGCGCTTCCGCAAATGGGGCGGCGTGCCCACAGGTGCCACCCAAAATGTGAAGGACCTTCTTTCTTCCCCGGAGATTGAGAACATTCTGGAAAACAGCGACTTCATCACGCTGCTGAATCAGGCATCCGGCGACCGCAAAATCCTTTCGGAACGGCTGAACCTCTCCGCAGACCAGCAGAAGTACATCGACAATTCGGAACCGGGCGAAGGACTGCTGATTTTTGAAAACGTGGTGCTTCCGTTTTCCAACCCCATCCCGAAAAACACCCAGCTCTATAAAATCATGACCACCCGGCTCAGCGAGGTGGTGGAGCTATGAGCCTAACGCATTTCAGCTTGTTTTCCGGCATCGGCGGCATCGACCTTGCCGCAGAAGCAGCGGGTTTTACTTCGGTCTGCCAATGCGAGTGGGCGGCGTTTCCCGCCGCTGTGCTGGCAAGCCACTGGCCGGAAGTGCCCCGTTTTCAGGACATCACCACTGTAACAAAGGAGGCTTTCTTTGAAAAAACAGGACTTCGCACCGTCACCCTCATTTCAGGTGGCTTCCCGTGCCAGCCGTTCTCCACCGCAGGGCGGCAGCGCGGCTTCCACGATGAACGCTACCTGTGGCCCGAAATGCTGCGGGTCATCCGGGAATTGCAGCCCCGTTGGGTGCTTGGAGAAAATGTTGCTGGCTTCCTCCGTATGGGGCTCGACAAAACGCTCATTGACTTGGAGCAGGCAGGTTACGATGTTCGGGTTTTCGTATTACCTGCTGCTGCCGTTGGCGCGTGGCACGAACGGAAACGGGTATTCATCATCGGCTCCGCTGCTTCCCACACCCCTTGCCAGCGACACCGGGGATGTGGGCAAGGGACTGGACATCCAAATCTCTGCGAATGGCAGTTACCGCAAGATGAACAAGGATGGCAAGGCATGGACAGCGCGGCTTTCCCATGTGGTCTACCGCATGACCCCCACCACGCTGGAAAAGCCCTACCTCAACCCGGACTGGGTAGAGTGGCTGATGGGTTTCCCGCGCAAATGGACGGACATTCCCTTTGGGCCGAAGAACCCGCCGACATCCCGCGCCTGACCGAAGATGTGCCGAACCGCAGCAAGCGGATGAAAACACTGGGCAATGCGGTTTCGCCGCCGCAGGTGTTCCCGATTCTCAAATACATTGCGGACATTGAAACGGGCCGCTGTCCGATGGGAGGTGAAGAACTTTGAAAGAATTGCAGGCAAAAGCCAAAGTCACCCAGACCATGACCCGTGACGGTCTGGTGGTAGAAAATCAGGCGGACGGCACTGCGGAGAACGTTTCCAGTCGGGAGGCGGAACAGGATTATTCTACGGATTCCGAGGGCAAGACCGAAAAAATACTGGAACGCACCGAGGACGTAAAGGACAAGCACAAGGCAAAGAAAAAAGCCAAACAAGCTGCGGAAACCGCCGAGAGTGAAGATGGTCTGCACCGTTCCGCTGCCCGTTTGGAATTGACCGAGGAAGAACGGGCAGACCCGGCGTTGCAGCCGTACATCCAAAAGGCGGAAGCAAAGGCCGACAAGCTGGATGCGGCCCGCGCCGCTCTGCCGAAGAAGCGTGTCCCGGTCAAGGAAAAAGTTTACGATGCAGCCAGCGGCAAGGCAAAATCCACCCTGCGGTTTGAGCAGCAGGACAAAGGCCCGCCCAGCCTGAAACCAAACCCGGCCAGCCGCCCACTGTCGGAAGCGTTGCTGTTCGCTCACGGAAAAATCCATGAAGTCGAACACGAAAATGTGGGTGTGGAGGGTGGCCACAAGGGTGAAGAACTGGTGGAGCATCAGACCGCCAAGGTCATCCGCAGCGGCATCCGGCACCACAAGATGAAGCCTTACAGGGCCGTGGAAACGGCAGAACGGGAATTGCGTTCGGCCAACGCGGAGTATTTCTATCAGAAATCTTTGCGGGACAATCCGCAGCTTGCGCAGTCCGCCAGCAATCCCATTTCCCGGATGTGGCAGAAACAGCGTATAAAGCAGCAATATGCCAAGGCTGCACGGCAGGCCGGTCAAGCCGCCGCGCAGGGTGCCGCCGCCACCGCAGAGAATGGTTTCCGGGTAACAAAGCTGGCAGCCGAGGGCGGCGAACGGGTAGCCGAATTTGCGGCCCGGAACTGGAAAACCATTCTGATCGTGGCGGTGTTCGGTCTGCTGGCTCTGCTCCTGATAACGGGGTTGCAGTCCTGCACCGTGATGGCGGGCACCGCTGGAACCGGCGTGACGGCATCCTCTTACTTTTCCAAGGACAAGGATATGCTGGGTGCAGAGAAAGCCTACGCCAAGCTGGAACAAAAACTGCAACGGTATCTCGACACCTACGAGGCCACCCACAACTACGATGAATACCATTTTTATCTGGACGAAATCGAGCATGACCCCTATGTGCTGATCTCGATTTTGTCCGCGCTCCATGATGGCGTTTTTACATTGGCCGAGGTGCAGGGCGAACTTGAAATGCTCTTTGAAAAGCAGTACATCCTGACCGAGACCGTGACCATGCAGATACGTTACCGTACAAAAATGATGGTCATTATTGGCCCGTATGGTGTGCCGCAGGTTATCACCTACCAAGAACCGTATGAATACTACATCTGCACGGTCAAGCTGAAGAACAAAGATTTGTCCCACCTACCCGTGGAAGTGCTGACCGAGGAACAGCTCAGTGCCTATTCGCTCTATATGCGCACGCTGGGCAACCGGCCGGATTTGTTTGGCAAAGCGCAATACCCCAATGCGTCCACCATCAAGCAGCCCACCTACTACGATATTCCCCCGGAAGCATTAAAGGATGATAGGTTTGCCGCCATGATGGAGGAAGCAACCAAGTACATCGGCTACCCGTATGTGTGGGGCGGCAGTTCGCCCAGCACCAGCTTTGATTGCAGCGGCTACATTTCGTGGGTGCTGAATCACTCCGGCTGGAATGTAGGCCGCCAGACGGCACAGGGCCTTTACAACCTCTGCACCCCTGTTTCGGCCGCGCAGGTCAAACCGGGCGACCTTGTGTTTTTCAAGGGAACCTACGATACCCCCGGCGTGAGCCATTGCGGTATCTATGTAGGCAATTCCATCATGCTGCACTGCGGCGACCCGATCTCTTACACGAACCTCAACTCAAAATATTGGCAGGAACATTTTTACAGCTATGGGCGTTTACCGTGACGCCAGAAAGGATTTTGTATGGCAAAAAGACTTTCCCGCATTGAGCGCGACATCGAACGGCTCAAAGAAAAAATCAGCGAATACCAGCAGCAGTTGAAAGAACTGGAAGCTGCAAAGACTGAACAGGAAAATCTGCAAATCATTCAGCTGGTGCGCAGCATGAACATGAAGCCGGACGAGTTTGCGGCCTTCCTGCGCAGCGGTGCGCTGAATGCTACACCCACCGCCACAGCGTACCACAAACAGGAGGATGCCGCCAATGAAACCTGATTGGAACCGCCGTTTTGCAGCTGGGCTGCTGGCTATCCTGCTCTGCCTCTGCTCCTTTTCCATGCCCGCTTTTGCAAGCGGCTCTGACCCTGCCCCGGAACCTCTGCCGGAAATTCTGGACGAGAAAACTACCACTGGCGGCATGGAGCCGGAGGGTGTACCTATCACGCCCAAAGGCAATGCAACACTGGTGGATGACTTTTACGGCGACAAGCAGCTTATCACAGTGACCACCAAAGCCGGGAATTATTTTTACATTCTCATTGACCGTGCCAACGAGGACAAAGAGACCTCTGTTCACTTCCTGAACCAAGTGGACGATGCCGACTTGCTGGCCCTGCTGGATGAAGAGCCGCAGGCCGCCGAAGTCTGCACCTGCACCGTGAAGTGTGATGTCGGGGATGCCAATGAAAACTGTCCCTTGTGTGAAAAGAGCCTGCGCAACTGCACGGCCCCGGAAGCGGTGAAAACCGACACCGAAACGCCGCAGGAAAAGCCGAAGTCCAACATGGGCAGTCTGATGATCCTGCTGGTGCTGGCTCTGGCGGGCGGCGGTGCAGCACTCTACTATTTCAAGTTCCGCAAGCCCAAGGCCGATACCACCGGGCACGATGATCTGGACGAATACGATTTTGGCGAGGACGAAGATGCAGACGAGGAACCGGCTGAAATCGAGATTCATTCGGAGGATGGACAGGAGGATGAAACATGAGTTTTCAGCTGGTGATTGCCGAAAAGCCCAGTGTAGCCTGCAGCATCGCCGCCGTGATCGGGGCCGATGAAAAGCAAAACGGCTATTGGCAGGGCGGCGGGTATCTTGTCAGCTGGTGCATCGGGCATCTGGTGTCCTTTGCAGAAGCGGGCCAGTACGATGAAAAATACTGCAAGTGGAAGTATGAAGATTTGCCCATCCTGCCCCAGCCGTGGCAGTTCATTGTCCCGGACGAAAAGAAACAGCAGTTTGAAATTGTGCGCTCTCTGCTCAACCGCCCGGATGTGGACAGTGTGACCGCCGCGACCGATGCAGGCCGGGAGGGAGAACTGATTTTCCGTTTCGTCTACCAAATGGCCGGCTGCACAAAACCCGTAAAGCGGCTCTGGATTTCCAGCATGGAGGATGCCGCTATCCGGGAGGGCTTTGCAAACCTGCGCCCGGATTCGGATTATGATGCTCTGTATCAATCGGCCCTCTGCCGTGCAAAGGCGGATTGGCTGGTGGGTATCAATGCAACGCGACTGTTTTCGGTGCTGTATCACAAAACCCTGACGGTAGGACGGGTGCAGACCCCGACACTGAAAATGTTGGTGGACCGGGACGCAAAAATCCTGCGCTTCCAGAAAGAAAAGTATTATACGGTCGGCATCCATTCCGGCAGCCTGAAAGCAGACAGTGGGCGCATTGCGGATGCAGAAACCGCAAATTCTCTCAAAGAAAAATGCACAGGCACAACTACCGTTTGTACTTCTGTCAAACGGGAGAAAAAGACAGAACAGCCGCCCAAGCTCTATGACCTGACCACCTTGCAGCGGGAGGCAAACCGCCTGTTCGGTTTCACGGCAAAGCAGACCCTTGATTATGCCCAGCAGCTTTACGAAAAGAAACTGCTGACCTATCCCCGCACGGACAGCCAATATCTGACCGAGGATATGGGCCAGACGGTACAACATCTTGTGTCCGCCCTGATGGGGCTGCTGTCCTTTGCCCAAGGACTTGATTTGACCCCGGATGTAGGCCGGGTGCTGAACAGCAAAAAGGTATCGGACCACCATGCCATCATTCCCACCGCAGAATTTGCAAAGCAGGGGTTCACCGGCCTTGCCGAGAGTGAGTGCAAGCTGATGAACCTTGTCTGCGCCAAACTGCTCTGTGCGGTGGCCTCACCCCACGAGTATGAAACCGTGACCGCTGTGTTCTCCTGTGCAGGGAATGCGTTCACCGCTAAAGGAAAAACGGTGCTTATCCCCGGATGGAAAGAGATCGACCAGCGATTCCGCTCCACTCTGAAAGCCGATACCGAGGAAGAAGTCCTGAACACCCTGCCGGAACTGTCCGAGGGACAGAGTCTTTCCGTGGTGGCGAACATTTCGGAACACTTCACGTCCCCGCCGAAAGCCTACACCGAAGATACGCTCCTATCAGCAATGGAGCGGGCAGGGGCCGAGGATATGCCGGAAAACGCAGAACGCAAGGGGCTGGGCACACCCGCCACCCGCGCCGCGATTCTGGAAAAGCTGGTGCAAATGGGCTTTGTGCAGCGCAAAGGCAAGCAACTTGTCTCCACCAAGGACGGCATCAATCTGGCGGTGGTTCTGCCGGAAAGCCTGACCTCTCC
>ENA-OZVO01000798-OZVO01000798.1-human-gut-metagenome-genome-assembly--contig:-NODE-798-length-9577-cov-3.717601_pt1 | contig 9577 bp, 8 predicted proteins | sample MGYA00243447_ERZ654049 | MGnify/ENA primary metagenome ERZ654049 (study PRJEB26926, sample SAMN06164906) | human gut metagenome | biome: ENVO:00009003; feature: ENVO:2100002; material: ENVO:00002003... | reverse complement strand
ATGCATTTCAACGGCTGAGAGGCTTGCCGCGGTCCAGGTTTCCGTTGCGTAATTCCGGAAGGCTTTTTCCGGGGGAAAACGGTTTCCCCTCGAGGAAGGGCCACGCAACGTAAGCTCCTTGGTATGAAAATCGGCCCTTGACCCCGGATTTGAAATCCGTTTACATAGGGTTTTCTTGGTATGAGCGCGGCTGTTTCCATCATCGTCCCCTGTTATAATGTAGCTCCTTATCTGGATAAATGCATGGAAAGCCTAACTCTCCAGACGCTGGGGGACCTTGAGATCATTAGCGTGAATGACGGTTCCGGGGACGATACCCCAGCCATCCTGCGCGCATGGGCTGAAAGGGATGGCCGCATCCGGGTGGTGGACCGGGAAAACGGCGGCCTTTCTGCGGCGCGCAATACCGGCATGGCCCTGGCTGGCGGGGAATATATCGGCTTTGTGGACCCGGATGATTACGTGGAACACTCCATGTATGGCCGCCTGCTGGAAAAAGCCCGCAGGAGTGATGCGGATGTGACGGCCTGCGGCTATACCGGTTTTTCCGACCGTGACGGTTCCATACTGGAAAAATGGAGCCTGTCACCGGAAGAAGGAGTGGAAGAGAATGTACAGGCATGCGTTTTTCAGGAAAATGCCGTATGGAGAAGGATGGCCGCCGTGGCATGGAACAAGCTTTACAAGAGGGAATTCCTGGAAAGGAACGGCCTCCGCTTTGAGCCCCGCTTCCGGCAGGGGGAGGACGATGCCTTCTGGCTGATGGTGCTGGCCCACGCTACCCGGCTGGCTGTGATTCCGGATCAATTATACTGGTACCGCCGCCAGAGGCACGGCTCCGTCTCCCAGATGCTGGAAGCGCAGGAACGTCCCCTCCTGCTGGTGGCGGAACGGCTGCTGCATGCTACGGAGTATTGGAAAAAATGCGGCTGGCTGGAATCCGGCCTGGAGCGCGGCTGGGTACTCCGGGCTCTGAGGCATTATCTTCTGGTCCGGCTGCTGAATCCGGGGCAGCCCCTGCCGCAGTTGAGTGAGGAGGAATGGGGGCGCCTGCGCGGCAAATGCCGGGAATGGTTTGCCCTGGCGGGGGAAGCGGAAGCGTTCCGGACTCTCGGCAAATGGGACTTTGAGCTATGCCGGATGCTGGCTTCTCCGCCGGAACATCCCGGCTTCCTGTCCCGTGCGTGGTGGAAGCTTCTCTCCCGCTGCCGCGGACGGCGGGGACGTTACTACAGGCTTAAAGGGAAGCTTTCCTCTTGCGGCGGTGGGAAATAGCTTCCCGGCGGACTGGTTCTTAACATTCTGCGCATCGTTGGGGCTTGCGGGAACGCCTGTGTTGAAGTAAGGTAGCCGTTGCGGGAAAAGGCGCGGGCATCATGAATCATGGTTTCCGCTGGTTTTTCCCATGAAAAACTGAATGATACTCCCGATTTCTCTATGGATGGTACTGTTTCCATTATTTTACCCTGCTACAACGTTGCTCCTTATCTGGATGAATGCCTGGAAAGCCTGGTCCGGCAGACCTGGGAAGACCTGGAAATCATCTGTGTCAACGACGGCTCCACGGACGATACGCCGGCCGTACTGCGCGGATGGGCTGAAAAGGACGCCCGCATCCGGGTGATTCACCAGGAAAACGGGGGCGCCTTTTCCGCGCGCAATGCGGGGCTGGATGCGGCGGCGGGTGAATACATCGGCTTTGTGGATCCGGATGATTACGTGGATACCTCCATGTATGCCCGGCTGGTGGAAACCGCGCAGCGGCATGGTGCGGAGGTGGCGGCTTGCGGATATACCTCCTTTTCCGAAGAAGACGGCACGGTGATGGAAGACGCCGGGCACGCGCCGGAACCCGGATTTGAACCTGATGCCAAAAAATCCTGTTTCAGCGGTGAGTCCGTATGGCTCCGGATGGACGTGGTGGTATGGAACAAGGTGTACAGGCGTTCCTTTTTTGAAGAAAACGGCCTGCGCATGAAACCAGGGTTCCGCGGCGGGGAAGATGACATTTTCTGGCTGACGGCGCTTCCCCACGCGTCACGGCTCGCAGTCATTCCGGATCAACTGTACTTTTACCGCAGGAAAAGGGCCGGATCCCTTTCCGACGTCTGGGACCGGGACGGATGGTTTTACTCCATGAACATGGACCGTCTGGAATATGTGACGGCCTACTGGGAAAAAATCGGCTGGCTGGAATCTGCCGTCAGGCAGGGCTGGCTGGCCCATATCATGAAGCGTTATCTGCTGGCTCACGTCACCTCCGCAGAGGAAATCTTCCGGCGGCTGGATGAAGAGGAACGCAGGGGACTGGCGGCGCGTTACCGCAAATGGTTGAAAGGCGTGGAAATCGGTCCCGGCTTTGCAGGACTGAACAAGTGGGACCGCGCGTTCTGCCGCCTGCTGGGTGCGGAACCGGTAAAGCTCGGTCCCTGCGCGCGTCTTCACAGTACCCTGATGTCGGCATGCAGCGGAAGAAAAGGGCGGTACCACCGTCTTAAGCTCCTGTTATCCGGATTATCATGAAGACCGCCGTTTCCGTCATTGTCCCCTGTTACAACGTAGCGCCCTACGTGGACGAATGCATGTCCGGCCTGGCGGAGCAGACGCTGGGTCCCATGGAAATCATCTGCGTGGATGACGGCTCCACGGACGGGACGCTGGAGCTTCTGTACAGGTGGCGGGAAAAAGACAATCGCCTCCGGGTTATCAGCCAGTCCAACGCCGGAGTGTCCGCGGCCCGGAATGCCGGGCTGGATGCCGCGGAGGGAAAATACGTGGGCTTTGTGGACCCGGATGACCGGGTGGACCGGAGGATGTTCTCGCGCCTGCTTGGCGCCGCTGAAAAGAATGATGCGGACGTCGTGGTGTGCGGTTGCCGGGAATTCGTGGAAAAAGACGGTGTGGTCGTCCATGAGGGCGGCTGGTCCCCGGATGATGAATTTTATCCGGAGGAACGGGTGGAGCAATTCCGCCGCGGTTCCGCCTGGTGCCGGTGCGTGGGTCCCGTATACAACAAACTGGTCCGCAGAAGCCTGGTGGAAGAACATTCCCTCCGTTTTGTGGTGGGCTTGAAGGAAGGGGAGGACCTGGCCTTCCTGCTGATGCTGCTGCCCTTCGCACCCCGGCTCCGGACCCTGTCGGACCGTTTTTACCATTACCGCAGGGAACGTCCCGGCTCCGCCACGTATGGACGGGACTTGCTGCTGGGCGACTTCCGCATGGACCTGCTGGGCATGGACCGGGTGGCCCGTTTCTGGCAGCGGCACGGCCTGCTGGATTCCCCCGCCGTCTTCGGGCTGGTGGACTACTACATGGAATTCATCCGCAGGCACTTCATCATGAAAGAAGGGGCCTTCTTCAAGGCGTCGCCGGAAGACCGGGAAACCCTCCTGTCCGGGTGGAAAAAATGGCTGGAACTGGTGGGCGGGGAGAAAGCCCTCTCCCGGCTGGACCGGTGGGACCAGGCGTTCTGCCGCCTTCTGCTGGACTATCCCCTCCAGGGCAATTTCTTTTCTTCCCTGCGTGCCCGCCTGATGTCATCCCGCAAAGGACGCCGGGGGGCTTATTATACCCTGAAAAGGCACTTGGCGAGGTGAGAGGGAAAACCCTTCTTCCCTCGGTTTTTTGGTGTGGTATGAGACCGTGAAGGAGCCGGAATGCTTTCCGGAATCCTACAGGCCCGTGTAGCACATCTGCTCCTTGAGCTGGGCTACCTGGAGGTCTTCTCCCAGGTATTCCCCGATGCAGTAGCCGAAGAGCGTGGCGGCTCCGGGACCGTTGGCGGTGAGCATATTGCCGTCCAGCACCACGTTTTCATCCTTCACGATGTGGGCTCCCGCCTCATTGAGTTCCCGGTAGACGTCCTGGGCCGGGTAGGCCGTAACGTTCTTGTCCTTGACCAGACCGGCTTTCGCCAGAACGATAGGGGCGGCGCAGATGGCGGCCACCAGCTTGCCCGCGGCATGCATCTTCTTGACCAGGTGGATGACTTCCGGCGTGTCGCGGAGCACCCAGGCGCCTGCGCCGCCGGGCAGGATCAGGGCGTCCAGCTTGTCCGCATGGAGCTTGTCCAGCATGGTGTCCGTGGTGACGGTCACGTCATGGGTGCTGACCACCTTGTCAGACTGCACGCCGGCCAGCTGCACGTCAAAGTTCAGGCGGCGCAGGATGTCCAGCGGAGCCATGAGTTCGATTTCTTCAAATCCGGGGGCGGCGAGGATGGCGGCTTTTTTCATGGTTAATGAGACAAGGGGAGGGAATGGAACGTTCAAGGAAAAGGGGGCAGGATGCCGGCAGCCCTACAGGAGAAGCAGGACCGGATTTTCCAGCAGCGTCTTGAATTCGGCGGCAATTTTGGACGCCTTGCATTCCGGCAGGATGTTGGCGTTCACGTACAGGGTGACGGGCAGGATGAGCTTGGACACGGGGCGTCCCGCTTCTATGCCCGTTTTCGGCGTGGTGCCGCCGATGCTGATGATGCTGTGGGGCATTTCCGGGAGCACGGTGCGCTGGGCTTCCACGTTCACGCCGCTGTCGCAGAGCAGGATGTTGGGCGTGATGCTGCCCGCGGGGGGCGGCCCTGCCGCGGGGGCGGCCAGCCGTTCCATGGCGATGTTGTAAATCGTCTTGCCGGAGGCGTTTTCAATAAAGACGTATTTTTCCCCCTTGTCCAGCACCATGAGCAGTTCTGCGGCGGAGTCTCCCGCCAGCCATTCCGGCTCGCTGATGCACGCTTTCACCGCGGCGCGCACCACGTAGTCAAAGAGGCTGTAGCGGCCGCCGATGAGTTTTTCGCACTGGACGGCGATGGGCGTGCTGATGGCGGCCAGGTAGGCCATGTTCGCCTCCAGGGAGTACAGGTAGAAATTATCCACGCGCGTGGCGTGGCGCGTGTCCCGGGGCGCCAGCGGGGTCTGCACCCGGCGGGCGGGGCCGTCTGCGGGGCGTATGGAGGCGCGCACGTCCGCGGCCATGATCTTGCCGCGTGGTCCGGTGCCGCGCAGGGTTCCGGCGTTCAGCCCGGCTTCCGCGGCCAGCCTGGCGGCCAGCGGGCTGCATTTGACGGGCGGGCACGGAGGGCAGTCGCAGGAGGCGGCGCCGAATTCCGACTGAAGCAGCGCAATGGGAGCGCCCACCGCGGCGGAACCGCCTTCCGGCACCAGGATTTCCATCAGGGTTCCGTCCTCGCATGCCTGGAGTTCCACGTGGGCCTTGTCCGTCTCGATGTCGGCCAGATGGTCGCCGACTTCTACGAAGTCTCCTATCTTTTTGACCCATCTCAGGACGATTCCTTCGTGCATGGAGTCGGACAGGCGGGGCATTTCAATGGTAATAGCCATGGAGGTGAATGTTGAACGTTGGAATACGGTAAGAGGGGGATGGCGCGCCGGAAGGGTTTCCGTCCCGTCCGGCGCGCGGGTGCGCGGTTACGCGCTGTATTTTTCCACGCCGTCGATGAACACCTTGCAGGTGTTGAAGTCATCGTCCAGCAGAACCATGTCTGCCGTGAAGCCGGGGGCGATTTTGCCCAGGCCTTCCAGGCCCAGGGACTGCGCCTGGTTCCAGGAGGTGGATTTCACCAGGTCGCTGAGGGGCTTGCCGGTCAGGCGGTGCACGTTTTTCAGGCCGTGGGCGTATTTGAGGGTGCTGCCGGCCAGCGCGCCGGATTCCTGCAGGCGCGCCACGCCGTCCTTCACGATGATGGGTAGGCCGCCCAGGTCTCCGGGGCCGTCCGGCATCCAGGAGCAGGCCAGGGAATCCGTAATCATCATCATCTGGTCCGTTTCCTTGTTCTTGAACACGGTCTTGAGCATGTCCGCGCAGAGGTGGATGGTGTCGCAGATGATTTCAATCTTGATTTCCCTGTCCAGCAGGCCGGAGCCCACCAGGCCGATTTCACGGTGGTGCAGGGGGGACATCTGGTTGCAGTAGTGGGTCAGGTGCACCAGGCCCGCGGATTTCGCCTTGTTGAAGTCCGCATGGGTGGCCGCGCTGTGCCCGGCGGAGCAACGGATGCCGCTGGCCGTGGCTTTTTCAATGAATTCCACGGCTCCGGGCATTTCCGGCGCCAGGGAGACCAGCAGAACCTTGGCGATGGAGTTCAGGTTGGCTACTTCATCATAGTCCGGCTGGCGGACAAAGGCGGGATTCTGCGCGCCGCAGCACTTGGGATTGATGAACGGCCCTTCCAGATGGATGCCGGGCGTCTTGGCGAATTCCTGGTTCTTCATGTATTCCGCCACAGAGGCGCACACGTCTTCCAGCACCTTGGGAGACAGGGTGAGGGTGGTCGGCAGCCAGGAGGTGACGCCTTCCTTCATCTTGCATTCCGCAATGGTGCGGAGGCTTTCCAGCTTGGCGTCGCAGGTGTCGCAGCCGCCGGCGCCGTGGCTGTGGATGTCAATGAAACCGGGAAGGAGCATGCGGCCTTCCGCATCCACCACCTTGTCTGCGGCGGGGAGTTCGCTCCCGGCGGGATAGACGGCGGTGATGGTCTTGCCTTCGATTTCCACGGCAGCCCCGGGCAGGTCAATGCCGGGGGAGATGATGCGTGCGTTTTTAATGAGTGTTTTCATAAAAATGAATGGTTGGTGGATGGATTTTTAGAGTCGCTTGATGATGAATACGGGGTTGTTTCATGCCGTTTTTCCGGAAATGACGAGCCACGACCATTTGCGGCAGCGGGGACAGCGGGCAAAGTTCCTTTTCCTGCCTGCCGATTTGTAAAGGATGCCGTATTTCCCGAAGGGTTCCTCCAGGCCGCAGCGGTTGCAGCGGATGGTCCATCCGGGCGCTTTTTTTTCCCATTTGGCGACGTTCTCCGGCGTGGCCTCCACTTTCTGCGGAGTGAAGACCTGGTTGATGAACCGCCTGAGAATATTCATGCCGTTGATTGCTCCCGGTTTATTTGGCGGCGTCCAGCGCCTTGTTCCACTGGGCCACGCGGGCGGCTTCCGCCTTCAGCACGGCGGCCGCGGCGTTCTTGTCCAGAATGCGGATGTCCTTGATCTTGTCTCCCCGGACGATGGAGTTGACGATGGCCTGGCCTTTCAGCACCTTCCCGAAAACCGTATGGCGGCCGTCCAGATGAGGCGTGGCAACGTGGGTGATGAAGAATTGGGAGCCGTTGGTGCCGGGTCCCGCGTTCGCCATGGAAAGCACGCCGGGGCCATCATGCTTGAGGTCCGGGGAAAACTCGTCTTCAAAGCTGTAGCCGGGGCCTCCCATGCCCGTGCCGGTGGGGTCGCCGCCCTGGATCATGAAGTCCGGAATCACGCGGTGGAAGGAGATTCCCTTGTAGTAGCCCCTGTTGATGAGGTTCAGGAAATTGGCTACGGTGACGGGCGCCTTGGAGGGGTAAAGGGCCAGTTCAATGTCCCCCTTGGTGGTGGAGATGACGATATTGACGTCCTTGAGGCCAGCAGTGGATGCCGCAGAGGCGGTGAAGCCCGCCAGGGCGCACAGGGAACACAACAGAAGGGTAAGATACTTTTTCATAGCTTCTTGTTTTCCCCCCTATGTTGCCTGAATAAAAGCGGGTTTGCAAGTAAATCGCGCGCCCTGACGGGAGAATGGCGCAGGGTGCGCGGAAGGAGGGAAAGGTTTTTCTTTAAAAGGAGGATTTTTAAAGATTACTGCCTGATTGCCAGTACATTTTATCTTGCGCCCGGCGCCACGCGGGAAAAACGGAAGATCACCCACGCCATGCCGAGGCTCAGGATTCCCATGACGACGAATTGCCAGGAGGGGGGAATCACCAGCATCATGGCGTATTGGAATCCGACGGCCATCAGTCCCAGCACGCAGTCCACCAGGTTGCCGGCGGCAATCATGTCCCCGCGCTTGTCGTTGTCCGCCCGGTCCTGGAAGAAGGCGTTCAGCGGCACCAGGAACAGTGCGGCGGAGATGCCCGCCGCCATCAGCAGAGCATAAAAGACCGTGGAAGTCATGGAGACCGTAGAGAGGGCCACGCAGCTCAGCGCCATCAGCGCGCCTCCCGCCACGGAGACGTTCATCCGGATGTGGCGGCGGCAGATCAGGGAGGCCAGGATGCCCCCCAGCACGGTTCCTCCGCTCATCCAGGCCATCAGCACGGCTCCCACGGAGCTGAAATCGTCGCTGCCGCCGGAGATTTCCTTGGCCATCTGGATGGTCATCAGCATGATCGTGCCGCCGAAGAACCAGAAGTAGCCGATGCCCATCTCGCTGACGCGCAGGTTGCGGTTTTTCCACAGCTTGCCCAGTTGGTGGAAGTGTTCGTAAAACAGGGACCAGGAGAAGGGCCGGAAACCCTCCGGAGCGTACCGGGGCAGGTAGAAGCTGGAAATCGCCACGGGAACGGCCATCAGCAGGAACACCAGGCAGGGGAAGGAGGCGGCATACCAGCCGTCGTTGAGGCCGGAGGGTTTCAGCCAGGCGTCAAACCACTGGAAGAAGCCTTCCCCCAGCCAGTGGTGCCAGACGGTATCCGTGGAAGGCTCCAGCAGGTAGCGGAACCAGACGAAAACGCCGATCTGGCCGATGAGCAGGCTGAGGATGGAAGCCATTTCCACAATGCCGCTGGCGAACCCCATGCGGGAGGTGCCCACGATGTCCTTGACGATGCCCTTCTTGGACGGGCTGAAGATGGTGGCCTGCACGGCAAAGACGCAGAACCACAGGATGGCCCCGTCCAGGTTATGGGTACGCAGGCTCCAGTACATGCCCGCCAGCACGCAGATCTGGAGCAGCGCCATGGACTGGATGATGCGCGCCTTGCAGAAACGGTCCGAGAGCCAGCCGACGAACGGGGAAAACAGGATGAAGGGCAGCACGATGATGGCCCCAAGCGGGTATTCCAGGTCTCCCTGCGTGCCGTACAGCCAGACGCCCAGGGGAATGAGCAGGAATTGCGCCCCCTTTTCATTAAAGGAATTCTGCGCCTGGATCAGCACGAGTCGCCAGAAGGCTCCCCATGGAACCTTGCCGGCGTTTCCGGGCGTATGGGGGCTGGGGTTCATGAAATTACAGGTTGGGCTCCTCCGCTTTTTCCAGTCCGGAGCCGCGGAACAGGCACAGCACGCCGATGACGGCCACGAGCAGGACGCTGCAGACCAGGGAAGCTTCATAACTGAACCCGCACATTTCCGGGCTGGAGAACAGGTACTGGAGCACCACCAGGCTCAGGAAGGCGGCGGGAACGGCGGCCGTCCAGCAGCAGCGGTTTTTGCTGCGCAGGTAAATGGAGACGGCCCAGAGGGTGGCGGCGGCCAGGAGCTGGTTGGCCCAGCCGAAGTACTGCCAGATGATGGCGTAGTCCATGCTGCTTACGGCAATGGCTGCGGCAAAGAGGGGGATGGCGATCATCAGGCGGCGGCTCAGTTGCTCCTGGTTCAGCTTGAAGCAATCCGCAATCATCAGGCGCGTGACCCGCAGGGCGCCGTCCCCCGTGCTGATGGGGAGGATGACCACGCCGACCATGACCAGGATGGAGCCGACGTGGCCCATCCAGGATTCGGAAATCATCTGGATGGCCAGCGCCGGGGCCTTTCCGTTGGCGGTAGCCGCTCCCAGGGCTTCCGGAGAGCCGTAGAAGGTC
>ENA-OZVO01000785-OZVO01000785.1-human-gut-metagenome-genome-assembly--contig:-NODE-785-length-9633-cov-3.991856_pt1 | contig 9633 bp, 8 predicted proteins | sample MGYA00243447_ERZ654049 | MGnify/ENA primary metagenome ERZ654049 (study PRJEB26926, sample SAMN06164906) | human gut metagenome | biome: ENVO:00009003; feature: ENVO:2100002; material: ENVO:00002003... | reverse complement strand
CGAGATCGCTCAGTGTCTCGTGGGCTCGGAGATGTGTATAAGAGACAGATACCGACCAAGCCGAAGAGATCACCGCCGACGACAATCGCGAAGAGAACCCAGAGCGCCGAGATGCCAATCGAATCGCCGAGAATCATCGGGCCGATGAAATTGCCATCCAACTGCTGGATAATCAGAATCAAAATCAGGAAAATCAACGCCTGCCACGGATCGAGGAAGAGCAGAATCACCGCGCCGGGTATCGCGCCGATGAACGGGCCGAACACGGGGATGATGTTCGTGATGCCGACAATGATGCTGATGAGCGTCGCGTACGACAAGCCGAGGATGTTCATGCTGACAAACGTCAGTACACCAATAATCGCGGAATCGAGGATTTTTCCGGCAAAAAAGCCGCCGAAATTGCGGTTTGCGTCGTGGCAAATCCGCAGGGTCGTCTCCGCGGCGCTCTTCGGCAGGAACGCGCGCGTCAGCACCCGCGCGTGGCGGAGCAGCTTATCCTTCTGCAGGAGGAGGTAGACGCTGCTGGCAATCGCTGTAAAAATGGTCACGACACCCGAAGCAACGCCGCCGACGTAGCTGATAATTTGCGGCACGCGGTTCGTAATCGCCTTGACAATCGTGCCAAGCAGGTCGCTCATGCTGGCATTCAGGTTCTCCACCGCCGTAACCGCAAGGCTCAAATCCACGCCCGGCGTTTCCGCGTCAAGTTCCTTGAGCATATTCAGCAAATTTTGCGCATAGCCGTCGAAATTCTGGTAGAACATGACAACGCTGCCGACCATTTGCGGAATAATCAGCACCATCAGCAGCGCAACGATTGCCAAGCCGACAATGTACGCCAGCAAGATGGCGAGTCCGCGGCACTTTTCGCGTCCGCGGAAGAGGTACTTCATCGCTGCTTTAACAATTGGGTTAAGGCAGTAGGCAATCACCACACCGCCCGCGAACGGCGCAAGGATGCCCAGAATGCGGTTCACACCGTTCAGGAAGGACTGCGCGTTGAGCAGCGCCATGTAAAACGCAACCGCAATCAGCGTAATCCCAAGGTAATCGAGGTTGCTCTGCGGCTTTCGGCGCAGCCACTTGTTCTGGTCCATCAAAAATCCCCTCGCTCTCTACCTATTATAATAGTGCAGAAACGCGCGGCTGTCAATCGCTTCGATTCATTTTTAACGTTTTTTTCATTTTTCGGACGTGAAAAAGGGCGCATTCCCGCGAATGCACCCTTTTCTGACAATTTTTGATCTATGGATGATGCCGTCCACTGAAATTTAACTTTTCAGCAGAATTTGCTCCACTTCCGCCAGATTTTTTGCTGTATAAGTTGCTTGTTGGCAGCCCGTGTTCTTCCAATCAACAAAGATACTGTCGATTCCTGCGTTGACGGCCGCGGGGATATCCGCCGTCGCGCTATCGCCGACCATGACAGCTTCGGTCTTGTCCGTGCAGCCGCATTCGGCAAGGGCAATTTCAATCAGGCGCGGATCGGGCTTGCTGACGCCTTTTTCGCTGCTGATAACAATGTTATCCAGTAGTGGCGTGAACACGCACCGGAAAAGTCGGTTGCGCTGGATAACGCTGTCACCATTGCTGACCAGCACGATTTTCATCTGCCCATGCAGGCGGCGCAAAAACGCCTCCGCGCCGGGCATGAGGTCAGCGTGCGTGCCGAGATAGTGGCTGTAACGCAGGGCGAGCCGGTGTGCGCAGACGTTTTTGGCGGGGTATTCTGCCAGTAGCTGGGCGAAACGGGTGATTTTAAGCGCCGCGTGGGTGGTTTCGCCGCGTTCGAGTGCCTTCCAGAGTGCGTCATTGATGGCGCTGTACCGTGCGCAGACGGCATCGGTCGGTTCAATCCCGGCTTCGGTGAGCGTCTCGCGGAGGGCGGCGTGTTCGGCGGCGTGGAAGTCCATGAGGGTGTTATCGTTGTCGATGAGCAGATAGCGATACTTCATAGCTGTCTCTTCCTAAACTTTTGGGTATTTTCGTGCGTTACTCGTCCCGCTCCGGCGTGTAGGGCAAGTCGCGGTCGGCATTCTTTTCCTTCAGGTAGTCAATGACCCAAATGTTGCCGTCCGTGCGCATCCGGGTCAGCCCTTTATAACCCAAAAGGTACGAAATGTGCTTCTTGTCGCAGTAGTTGACGCTGCCTTTGATGACGTTCGCCGCGCCGTTGATGAAAATCAGCTGCGGGTTGATGGCTTCCAGGAAGTCATCGCGCAGGCGCACCTGCCCGTGGTGCGGGTACTTGAAGATATCCGCGTTCAGCCCGATTTCCGGCGGATTCGCCGCGAAATACTGCTGCGAGCGGTTCTCGTTGTCGCCCGCGAGGAGCATCCGGCGGTCGCCGTACTGCACCATCAGCATGGCAGACTGGTCGTTCACGCCCCAGGAGGACTTGTGGTACTGAATGACGGTCATCTTGACGCCGCCGTCCTCCCCCAGCGTGAAGGTGTCGCCGTTGCCAATCTGCTCGATGGGGATGTTGTTCGCCTTCATGAATTTAACCGCGCTCTTCATCCGCGCGTTAAAATCTTCCGGAAAGGTAATCAAGAACTTGGAAATCGGCGCGTATTCGTTGACGAACTGAAATCCGTCGATATGGTCATCGTGCGGATGGCTGTTGTAGGCAATGTCGATGTGGTCGATGCCGAGGGTATCGCAGGCGGTGTAGATGCGGTTGCGCATGGTCGCGTTTTTGGTCGATGCGTCTATCATCATGACCATGCCGTCATAGCGCAGGAGGATGCAGTCGGAGGAGTAAACGCGCGGAAAAACGATTTCGAGAATCTTCGCGCCGTCCTCAAAGTGGTATTCAGCGTCCGGATTTTCAACCAGATTGACAATGACGGGCGTTTCTGCCATCGCGAACGTCGGCAGGAACATTGCCATCATCAGGAGTAGTAAAAGTAATTTCTGGATTTTTTTCATCGGAGAAGCCTTCCTTTCCTGTACTTCCCTTCCATTGTAGGCGTTCGGGCGGGGTTTGTCAAGCCGCCGCGACGATTATTGCAAATCAACCGCCGGTTATTCTTCCATCGTGAGATTCTGCAAAATCCACACCTGCCCGTCGGTTTGCAGCAGCAAGCCGCATTCATCCGTGTGCGCGGCGGGAATCGCCATGGCATCCAGCTGTGTGAGGGCGTACGGCGCGCGGGTCGGTTTGGCGGTGATGATGGCGAGTTTGGGCGCAATAGTGGTCAGAAGCGCCTGATTCATGGCAGCGTGACCGTGGTGCGGGTACTTGAGGATATCCGCGTGCACATCGTCGCCGGAATCGAGCAGCGCCTGCTGACCCATGCTTTCGAGGTCGGCGAGCATCAGCATCCGGGCATCCCCCAGCGTCACGAGGGCGAGGAGGGAGCGATTATTAACGGTCTTGCCGGTATTTCCCGGAAGAATCAGCGTGATTTGCGCGTGTCCGAGCGTCAGCATTTGCCCATCCGATGCATTTTCGATCGGCACGCCGCATTCCGCCATTACCGCGAGGGTATGCTGCATCTGCGCGTTTTCGTTCGCGGGGAACGACGTGAGGAAGCGCCCAATCGGCATCCGGCGGGCGATGGCCTCGAAGCCGGGCTGATGGTCGTGGTGCGGATGGGTGGCGACGACCCAATCCAGCCGCGTCACGCCGAGGGCTTCCAGCGCGGTCTGAACGGCGGATTCCTCCGCGTATCCGCCCGCGTCAATCATCCCGGCGTGGCCGTCGCAGACGAGAATGGCGGCATCGGCAAAGGTCATCTGGGGAAAAGCGACGGTGAGGACGGAGGCGTCGGACGGAAAGCGGGCATCGGCGTCGTGGGCGCGGAGGTCAAGGACAGGGACATCCGCCAGCGCAGCGGACGAGAAAATCAGGAGGATCAGGAGAATAGAAATTAACTTGCGGGTCACTTTTTGCCCTTCTTGAGCGCCTTGCGCTTCTCTTCGAGACGGTCAAGTTCCTGCTGGAGCTTCTCGCGTTTTTCGCGCATATTCGCCTGCAATTCGTCGTGCTTCGCCTTCAGGTGGGCAAGGTGCGCCTTATTGTAGAATTGCACCTCCGGGAAAGCGTGCAGCGGGTGGCGGAGCAGGAAGCCCTGCGCCATGAACGCCTCGCGAACCGCCTTGGTGATGGCTTCGGTGTTGTCCGCGCGGACGGATTCTGCCGCGCCGCGAATCTTTGTCAGCACGCCCGCGGAAATCGCGACGTCCGCAATCAGCAGCGCCGTCAGCGTGATGGTAATGGCATCCAGCCAGACAGTCGGGATTTTGGCGAACAGGCCAAACGCAAAGGGTTTCAGCACCTTGACGACGAACACGCCCATCACCCCGAACGCCAGCAGGTTGCTCGCGCACACGCGCCCGTTGATGTTGAAGCGCTTCTGGGAGTTGTCCCACCAGCGCGCGTGGAACAGTTTTTCCATCAGCCAGCTGGTGATATATTCCAACGTGCCGCAGAGGACGAGGGCGAGCAGGAATGTCGACTCGACCTGCGTTGTCCACAGGGGCAGAAAGTACGCCATCAGCACAGCGCCCGTGCCGTAAATCGGGCACAGCGGGCCGAGCAGAAAGCCGCGGTTGATGAAGCGCCCGAACTGCACGAGCTTACAGGTGACCTCCATGCACCAGCCGAGGAAGGAGCAGGCGAAGAAGAGGAGAACATACATTTCAATTTCTATCCACAAGGCGGTGATTCCCCTTTCGATATGGGTTCATAAGTGAATCATAGCACAAGACGAGGGATTACGCAAGAGGGAGACGAGGGGCTTTGCCCCTAACCCCAGCAGGGCGCTGCCCTGCACCTGCCAAAGGGTCTTCGACCCTCTGGACTCCCTTTTCGCGATTGAGTTGAGCGCATTTGCATACAGCGCCCGCGTGTTGATTGAGGGGACGGCGTGCAGGACAGTGTATGCGCCTGATGGTTCATTCCTGCATGACACTTCCCTCATTCGTGTCCCGCCTGCGTCAACTTCTGCTGATTTTCCGCGTCCTCGTTGCGCTTCAGGGCTTCCGCCGCTTCATTCTGCTTCATTCCCAGAATTGATTGAGCCATGACCATCACGCACAGCCCCATCAGTTCCATCGCCTGATAGAAGCTCCTTTCACCATAGCAAATCAGCATCCCCACGGCAAAAATCAGCACAGCAGTTTCCAGGCCGAATATGATTTTGGTCAGGAGCATCATCGAATGGCTCATGCTCAGCGGCACAGACGCTGGCGAATTTTCTCGCATGTCGTTCACAAGTGCGCACTGGATGGCAGACATGAATCCCCAGAAAAGCAGCTGATACCGATTCTGCTCAATCGGGACAAATTGCAGCGCAACTGTCGTCAGCATCTGCACGATAATCAGTCCAAGTAAAATTTTCCATGCAGTTTTTGTTGCGCCGCGCTTCCGGCAGAACAGCCACATTGCACCCATGCCAAGGCTGATGACGCCGCACGCCGCGTCCATCACCAGCCACCACGCCGTTTCCTGCTGCACCAGCAGCACTGCGGCGTGCACCAAGACGACCAGCGTCAGCAGCATCGCCAGCACAGGAATAATCGGCTTCTTCGTCATATTTCTCGCTCCTTTCGTTCTTCATCGGGATTACCGTCAGTATAGCAAAAAATCCCCGATTTTTCCAGGATTTCTGATCGAAAATTGCGTTTTCGCGTCTGAATTGTCACCCAATCGTAATCTCTTCCTCCGGGTAGCGAATCTTTGACGCATTGCGATTCTGCCGGCTCGCCAGCGCGCTTGCCATCGTCAGCGGACCGACACGCCCGAAGAACATCATCAGTGCCAGCACGGTTTTGCTGCCCGCCGACAAGTTTGGCGTTCCGGCGCTGGATACGCCGACCGTTGCCATCGCGGAGAACGCCTCGAACATCATGTCGAGGAACGGCTGTCCGTCGCCTTCCAGCAGCGTCAGCAGCATCGTTCCGCCCAGCGCCATCGCCAGCGAGATGCTCACGATTGCCAGCGCACGGCGAATCAGCCCCGGCGGAACGCGCCGACGCGCCAGCTGCACGTCCGCGTCGCCGCGGATGACCGACCAGACCGTCAGCGCCAGCACCGCAACGGTTGTCGTTTTCACGCCGCCGCCAGTGGACGCGGGCGACGCGCCGATGAACATCAGGATGATGCTCATCAGCTTGCTGGACTGTCGCATGGACGCGAGGTCAACCGAGTTGAAGCCTGCCGTGCGCATCGTTGTGGACTGCATGAGGGCGTTTACGAGTTTATTTCCCGCGCCGGAAATGCCGCCAAGCGTCGCCGGATTGTGCCATTCGGTCAGACAGAAGAACGTCATCCCCATCAAAAGCAGCACGCCCGTCATGCCCAGCACCAATCGGCTGTGGAGCGACAATTCTCGCCACTGGAAGCGCTGACGGGTGACCTCGCCCAGCACAGCGAACCCCGTACCGCCCAGCACAATCAGCGTGCTGATGGTCAGCAGCACCAGCGGTTCATTTTGAAACGCGGTCAGGCTGGAGAAATGTCCGAAAAGGTCAAAGCCCGCGTTGCAGAACGCGCTGACGGCGTGGAAGATGCTGAAGTACACGCCCTTCCCCCAGCCCAGCAGCGGCACGAAGCGAATTGCAAGCAGTACCGCGCCGCCGCCCTCGATGACCAGCGCCGCCGTCAAGTACCAGCGCGTCAGGCGCACCAGCCCCGACAATCCGCTTGTATTCATGGATTCGCGCAGGAGCATCCGGTCGCGCAGACCGATTTTGCGTCCCAGCAGCATCATCGTCAGCGTCGCGAACGCCATGAACCCCAGCCCGCCAATCTGGATGAGCAAAAGCAGCGTCAGCTGCCCAAAGAGCGAAAAAGTCGTTCCAGTATCGACGGCTACAAGCCCCGTCACGCAGACCGCGCTCGTCGCCGTAAACAAGCCGTTGCCCAATCCGATGCTTCGTCCATTCTGCGCGGCGCACGGCAGCGACAGCAGCACGCCGCCCAGCAGAATCAGTGCGAGAAATCCAAGCGCCATTACCCGTTCCGGACGCATCCAGCGGTTCTTCTTCCACATCCGCATCATCCTTTCGGGGTCTATTATACTGATTTGATGCGGCATTGTAAAGCCTTTCGTTTTCTTCATTCTCGGGACTGCTTCTCGTTCGCACCCATGTTAGCAGGTTTAGCATGTTCGTTCATTATGTTTGTCAGCCGATTTATGGAGAAGCACTTCATGCTATTGATACATTTCCTCAATCTTCGCATCCGCCCGCGCGCGAATCAGCCGCAGCACCAGCACAGTCTGGTCGTCGGCAGGAGCGGCGTCGCCGGACTGCGCACCGGTCAAAATCGCGTTCGCGGCATCCTGCGCAGTTTCAAGCGTCAAGGCGTCGCGAATCGCCTCTTCCATGGACTGCCGATTTTCATAGGCATCCTCCACGCCGTCGGAGAGCAGAATCAGCGTGTCCCCCTGATGCAGCTGCATCAGTTTTTCCCCGCTTTCGACGTTCTCCAAAATCCCCAGCGGCAGCGCGTCGCCGCCCAACAGCGACAAGCCTTCCGCCTGCATCAGGTAGCTGCCCGCCGCGCCGAGCTTGTCCAGCGACGCCTTGCCCGTCCACAAGTCCAGCAGGAACAAATCCACCGTCGTAAACCGCTCTCCCTGCCCCGCCAGCAGCATCATGCCGTTGACCGCCGTGAGCGTCTGCGCCCGGTCGTACCCGGCATCCAGACACATCCGCAGCAGCTCCACCGCCTGACGCGATTCCAGCGCCGCCTGATTCCCGTGCCCCATGCCGTCTGACAGCGCCGCCACGAATCGCCCGTCCTGCAACTGCCCCAGTGAAAACGTATCGCCGCAAATATCCGCGCCTGCGATGCACCGGTTCGCCGCACCCGCCTCCACCATCATCAGCGGCATTTCCGTCAGGCGGACATGCGCCCGCTCGCGCTCGGCAATCGTCATCGGCTTGCCAAGGCATCGGCTTGTGATGCCGCACAGCTGCGCCGCCTGCTCATCCGCGCTGCCTGCGCCGTGCAGTTCATAGGCTACCTGCAAGTGCCCATCCACCTGCCGCACGAACGACAGGCGCGCCATTGCTTCCTCCTCCGCCAAGGCGTGGCGGAGCTTGCGCGCGTACTGCTCATCCCACCAGCTTTCGCCGCTGGACAGCGCCGCCAGATGTCTTGCGCTGCCCGAAAGCGCAGTGAGATGCGTCACCAGCATGTCCCGCTGCTGACACGCTCGCCGGATAATGCGCTGCTCGTCCGCGTTCTCAGCGCGCAGCAGATTCATGCTGTCCATCAGCTGATACAGCCGTGCGCACCCCAGTCCCCGAAGTGATTCGAGCCGCTGTGCCCACACCTCGTCCGACGCCTCGTGCGCTTTCCAGATGTATTCGGCGCGGCTCTGTCCCAATTCTGTGTTCATGCACCCGCACACTGCCCGCTCCGGGCAGGAGGCGCACAGATGCTCTTCCCACCACTGCGGCGTGCGCTTTTCACCCAGTCCCACGGGCGACGGCACAGCGCGCGCCATATCGCCGACCGTCTTTTCCCAGCGGCGGAGGGCATAGGCAGCATACGCATCCCCCGGCGCATCGGGCAGCGGATGAAACCGCCGCGTCTGCTGACGGAGAAATTCGTCTGCTTCCCGCGGCAGCACGCCCATGATGAGCGGAGCAGCAGCCGCCGCACCCAAGGCTCCCCACGCGATTGTTCCCGTGTACGCCAGCATTCCGCCCGTTCCCAGCGCAAACAGTACGCACGGCACCATCCGCCGCCCGGTCATCTGCCCCATGCCCGCGAGGAAACCGCCCAGCGACAGTGCGACCGTCACGCTCAGCGGAAGTCCCTGCAAAGCCAGCGTCACGCCCGCCATCAGCCCCATCACGCAGCCGGGGCACACCCCCAGATACACCGCTGCCGCCATCGTCATCAGCCCCGCCGCCGTCACGCCAAGGTTTACATACGGCAGCATCATCCGCGCGCAGCCGCACAAGAGCATCAGCAGCAGATACCCGACCGACAGTCGGCTTTCAAGCGTCTCGAAACTTTTTCCGCCGCGGATGCTCTCTATCGCGCGGCGCATGACCGGCGCGGAGAGCGTTCCCAGCAGAATGGTGCCGATGCCAAAGAGCAGCGTCGCCGCCGACCCTTGCCACACGCCGATGATTGCCCCCGGCAGCAGCGCCAAGCCCGTCGCAATCAGCGGGAACGCGCCGTTTCTCTGCCTAAGCACATGCGGCGAGAGCAGCACCAGCACCGCGCCGATGAGCAGCTCCCAGCGCGTCGTCAGTCCCCAGAGCATCCGCATCAAAAACGCCGCCGCGATGCCCAGTGACACCGGGTACGTCACCTGCCCGCAAGATGCTGCCGCCATGCCGTACGCCGCCCACGCCCCCGCCGACACGCCGCATATATCCGAGAACGCGAGTGTGAACCCCGGCGCAGCCCCCAGCAGGATTCTGCCCGTCTGCCGCATGATTTTCCGCCCCGTGCCGCTTTTGTATGCGCTCCGCCACGCTGTCCATGGCGCCTTTTTCTCCCGTGTCAGCACTTCGGTCATGCCTGTCCCCTCCCTTGCCGTAGGGAATCATAATACGGCAATCAAGCGGGCAAAAGCGTCGAAGCAGGGGGCGGTTTTTTCGCGAATTTGGGGAGAAAAAAGCCCGCTGACGTTTCTTGCGCCAGCGGGCTGAAAT
>ENA-OZVO01000784-OZVO01000784.1-human-gut-metagenome-genome-assembly--contig:-NODE-784-length-9633-cov-5.433180_pt1 | contig 9633 bp, 6 predicted proteins | sample MGYA00243447_ERZ654049 | MGnify/ENA primary metagenome ERZ654049 (study PRJEB26926, sample SAMN06164906) | human gut metagenome | biome: ENVO:00009003; feature: ENVO:2100002; material: ENVO:00002003... | reverse complement strand
CGCTAAGTGGAATGAGCGGACGCCAGAAGGGAAAAGGCGCAAGCAGATGGCGCAGATGAATCTGGAAATAGTATCAAGGTTTCTTGCTGGGGAAGCGGGGAAAGGGGTGTTTGCCACGGCGCACGAAGGAGCAGCGCAGTACTGCCGCAAAGTGGACAAGCGTGAAATTCCGGTCTGTCCGATTTTAGGGGTCAATATTGCTGTCATCAACATGAATTGGCTGCTGAAATATCTGGCGCAGAATATTCATCAATTGCAGGGAGATTACATCTGCGTATCGAATGTACATACAACCGTCGTCAGTTACGAGGATGCGGACTACCGTGCCGTGCAGAACGGCGGTTTGATGGCGATTCCGGATGGCAATCCGCTGGCGCAAGAAGCGCGGCGGCGCGGGTATCCGCAGATTCAGCGGACAACCGGGCCTGACCTGATGATGGAGGTCTTTCGGCAGTCCACGGCACACGGCTGGCGGCATTATTTCTACGGCAGCACGCAGGAAGTGCAGGAGAAAATGATTGCGCGCCTGCAGCAGGAGTATCCGGGGCTGGTAATTGCGGGCACAGACGCGCCGCCCTTCCGCGAACTGACACCGGAGGAAGATGCGCTTGCCGTGGCGCGCATCAATCAGGCGCAGCCGGATTTTGTGTGGGTCGGGCTGGGAGCGCCGAAGCAGGAGCGCTGGATGGCGGCGCACCAAGGACGTGTGCATGGGCTGATGATTGGCGTCGGCGCGGGCTTTGATTTCTTTTCGGGCAACGTGAGGCGCGCCCCGTTATGGATGCAGAAGCACAGCCTGGAATGGCTCTATCGCCTGATGCAAGACCCGAAGCGGCTATTCCAGCGCTACTGGAGCACGAATCTGAAATTCATCTGGAACGCGACCATCAGGAGAAAGTAAATGCAGCAAGCGACAAAACAGCCCGCTGTACTGCTGGTACACGACTATTATCAGGTTCCCGGCGGCGAGGATGTCGTTGTGGCGAACGAGAAGCACCTGCTGGAAACGCACGGTCACGCTGCGGCGCTGTATGCGCGGCGGAACGAGGAAATTTCGCGCATGGGAGCGCTGGAGAAAATCCGCAGTGCGCTGGGGATGTTTTTCAGCATCCGTACATACCGCGAGGTTCGACGGAGCATCCGCGAAAACCGGATTTCGCTGGTGCATGTGCACAACACGCTGCCGCTGATTGGCCCGGCAGTGTATTACGCGGCATTGCGCGAGGGCGTTCCCGTGGTGCAGACGGTGCACAACTTCCGTCTGCTCTGCCCGAACGCGCTTTTCTACCGCGACGGCCATATCTGCGAGGACTGCACGAAAAAGGGGCTGCACTGCGCGGTGAAGCACCGCTGCTACCGCGGCAGCCGCCTGCAGACGGTGCTCTGCGTGCTCAGCACACGTTTGCACCGCGCCCTCAAAACGTACAGCCGCCTGCATTACATCACGCTGACGGACTTCAACCGGCAGAAGCTGCTGGCGCTTGAGCAGATTCCGCCGGAAAACGTGTCCGTAAAGCCGAACTTTGTGGAACCGCCGGAGACGATTGTGCCATACGCGGTGCGCGAAAATCAGGTGGTGTACATCGGTCGGCTGGATGCGCTCAAGGGCATTCGGCTGCTGCTGGAAGCGTGGGCGCGCTACGAGCGTTCAGGCGGGGGCATGAAGCTGATCATCTGCGGTACAGGGCCGGAGGAAGCATGGTGCCGCGAATATCTGACGCGGGAAAAGCTGAAGCAGGCGGAGCTGCGCGGCTTTGTGCCAAATTCGGCGGCACGGGCGCTGATGGGGCAGTCCAAGGCGCTGATTCTGCCGACACAGTGGTATGAAGGCTTCCCGATGACAATTGTGGAAGCCTTCAGCGTCGCCACGCCGGTGATTTGCTCGGATTTAGGCAACGCGGGTTCCCTGATTTCGGACGGCGTGACGGGCTTCAAGTTTCCGGCGGACTCGGCGGAACAGCTGGCGCAGACGCTCAACCGGCTGCAGCACGCGGAATCCGTCAGCGAAGGCGCACTGAAAACGTATCAAGAGAATTTCACGGCGGAAGCAAATTATCGTCAGCTGATGGCGATTTACAGCAAGGCGATGCAGAAAAGCGGCGAAAGGAACGAACCATCATGCGGCTGATTGTGGCAGATGTACGGAGCACCAGCACAGACGGCATTGCCGCTGGGCATTATTTCACCGTCGCGCAGAATTATCTTGACCTGTTCGGCGCGGAGATGGATGTGCGCATTGCGGGCGGGCCGGTGTACGGCGACCGCTTCGGGAACAAGCTGATTCGTCTGCCGCATGATTACATCGTGGGCAGCTCGGCGGCGCGCAACAAACGCGCCGTGTTCCAGAACGTGCGCGCGCTGCTTCGGGAAGCGCAGGATGACGTGATTGTCCTCCAGTGCAGCGCCGTCGCAACAGCGTATCTGGGGCTTGCACTGTTCAAGAAGAAAGAAACGCGGGTCTACGCCATCCAGTACAGCACCGACGGCGTCAATTCGCTGCTGAAACGGGGGCTGTATGCGCTGTGCAGGCGGAAAATCAGCGGCGTTATCTGCCCCAATGCAGCCATTGGCGCGGCGTACGGGCGGCCGATGTGCGTCGTGTCCGATTACATCAGCACAGGAACGGTGCAGCCGCCTGTGCCGTATGCGCAGAAGCGCTATGATTTCGGCATGGTCGGGCTGATTACGTCGGACAAGGGCGTTGTTGAAGCGGCAAAGCAGCTGCGGAACACGCCGTATCGGGTGCTGATTGCGGGTCGGGTGCAGGAAGCGCCGCTGGAGGCGGAGCTGCGGGCAGTCTGCGCGGGGGCGAAGAACATCGAGCTGCGGCTGGAATACCTGTCCGAAGCGGCGTATGACGAGGCGATTCGCCAATGCCGCTACTGCATCCTAAACTATTCGGAGAATTACTCCCTACACAGCAGCGGCGTTGTGTTCGATATTCTCTTCCGGGGCGTGCCGATTGTGGGCAGCCGCTGCGGGACGCTGCAAATGGTGGAAGCAAACGAATTGGGCAAAACGGTATCCCGCATGGCGGATTTTGCGCCGGAAAGGCTGCTGGATGAAGCCGTGCATGACCGCTATGTGCGCAACATTGCGCGCTACTGCCAATCGCAGGCGCAGGAGCGGGAAAAGCTGCGGGATTTTCTGACGCGGGGCGCGGCGGAATAACGGATACCCGCAGCACAAAGTGAAAGGAGGGGCTGAAGCGTGAAGGTCATGTGGATGGGGAATATTATCCTCCCTGCCATTGCGGAAAAAGAATCGCTTCCCCCGGTGTATATCGTGGGCTGGCTGGTTGGGCTGTCGCGGCGGCTGACACAGCTGCCGGATGTGGCGCTGACGTATGTGTTTGACGCGCCGAAAGCGCTGACGGGCGAAGTGGACGGCTACCGCTATTACGGGCTTGTCAACCCCACACGCCCTACGCAGCGGTGCGGCGAAGCCTACACCCGGCAGCTGGAGGAAATCCTGCGCAAAGAGCAGCCGGATGTCATTCACCTCTGGGGCACGGAAAATCAGCACACGCTGGCCATGGTTGATGCGGCGGAACACATGGGGATGCGCGAGCGGATTGTAATTTCTATTCAGGGGCTTCTGTCCATATACGCGGAGCATTATCGCGCTTATCTGCCGGAACACGTCTGCCACGGGCACACGCTGAAGGACTTGGTGAAGGGCAATATCGTCCGGCAGGAAGCAATCTACCGCCGCGTCGGGCAGTATGAACAGGAAGCCCTGCGCAGGGTGCAGCACGTTATCGGGCGCACCGACTGGGATGCTGCCTGCATGGCGGAGCTTGCCCCGCAGGCGGCTTATCATTTCAACAACGAAACGCTGCGGGACGAGTTCTACACCGGCGAATGGTCGCTGGACAACTGCGAGCCGCACAGTCTCTTCTGCAGTCAGGCGCATGTGCCGCTCAAGGGGCTGCATCTGCTATTGCAGGCGCTGGCGATTGTCCGCAAGCGCCATCCCGATGTCAAGCTCTATGTAGGGCGCAAGGACTATGGGCGCATTCCGCTGCCTGCGCGCAATGCCTATGAACGGTACATCCACCGTCTGCTGCGCGAAAACGACCTCTACGACCATGTTGTTTTTACCGGAAGCCTGAATGCACAGCAAATGAAGGAGCGGTATCTAAAAAGTCAGGTGTTTGTGCTGCCGTCGAGCATTGAAAACTCCCCCAATTCGCTGGGCGAGGCGATGCTGCTTGGCGTACCGTGCATTGCGTCGGATGTCGGCGGCGTGCGCTGTCTGATGACGCACAGCGTGGAAGGGCTGATTTATCCGGCAGACGACCCGCGTTTGCTGGCATATGATATCTGCGAGATGTTCGCGCATCCGGAAAAAGCGGCGCAGATGGCGCGCGCCGGGCGAGAACACGCTGGAAAAACGCATGATGCGCAGAAGAATCTGGAGATACTGCATCAGATTTATACGGAGATTGCACGATGAAAATCCGAATCACAAAGAACCATGTGGATGCACTCTGTGTGCTGATTGGCGTGCTGGGCATGGGTTCGCTGTATTTTCAGGTGTTGCGGATGCCGCTGATGGCAGCCATGCTGATTGCGTCGATTCTGCTGCTGACGCGGGCGCATCATCCGAAAATCAGCGCCCAGAACATACGCCTGACGCTGCTGCTGACGGCGGCGCTGCTGCTGACGAGCTTCGTCAACCCGCAGAACGGCATCCACATCAACGATATTGTCATTTGGCTTTGCAACATCGGCTATGTGCTGGTTCTGCAAAGCTGCATCGGGTATCGGACGTATATGCGGCTGTATACCAAAGTCATGCTGGCAGAGGCGGCCATCAGCCTGATTTCCTTCGTCATCGGCGATTTGCTGTCGCTGCCGCTGCCGCTGCTGCACTACGAAGTTTCCAGCGTCAACGGATTTTATCTAACGCCTTATTTCACCTTAGGCTGGCTGAACATCCCGGTTTTCCACCGCAACGCGGGTATGTTCAACGAGCCGGGCAGCCACCAGATTTTCCTGAACTTCGCGCTGCTGTTCCTGATGAGCGACGAAACGCGCATGGGCATGAGCAAAAAGAAATACTGCTGGGCAATTGCGCTGCTGATCGTCACCATCCTCAGCACGCTGTCCACAACAGGCTTTATTTGTCTGGGCGTTGTGCTGCTGACGGTGGCATTCCGCAAAAAGGGCGGGAAAATGGCGCGCAGCATCAAGATGGCGGCGTTCATTGGGCTGGTACTGCTGTTTGTCATCGAGTCTGTCACGGGCGTGGTGGAAAACAAGATTATCGGACGAAATTCCGGCGGTTCGTTCTACACGCGGTGGAACGACACCTTCAGCGGCTTTGAAATCGGGCTGGAATCCCCCATTGCGGGGCAGGGCGTTTTCTCGGAGCGAAAGGCGGAAATCCTGCTGGAACACAGGGTGCAAAACATTTCCAACGGCTTTGCCGCCTTCGTCATGGATACAGGGTTGATTCTCCCGGCAGTTTGGCTATGGCTGATGTACCTCGGTATCCGCACCAAATTTGCCAAGGAGCGGCTGCTGTATGTGCTGGGCGTTTTCCTGCTGTATTTCCTGTGCATCAACACGGAGGGCGTTTTCCTGAACATACTGTTTTTGGGGCTGCTGGGCAAGTGGCAGCCGGACGCGGAGGACACGCCTGATCTGCCGGCAAATGCGCGCAGCCAGAAGAAGCGCAGGTGGCGATGCACTGTGCCGCCGGAAAAACTGCGCCTGACGTTTAACACGCAGCCGGAGGACGCGGCGCAGGAGCAGACAGGCGAAACAGGCGGAGAGGAATCATGAACACAGCATCAAGGAGCGAAAACACAGCGCGCAACATCGGTGTAGGCGCGGTGCGGCAGGTGGTTACGCTGCTGTTGGCTTTTGCCGTGCGAACGGTGTTTGTGCGCCGGCTGGGCGCGGATTATACGGGCGTCAACGGGCTGTACAGCAACATTCTGGCCATGCTGTCACTGGCGGAGCTGGGTGTGGGCAACGTGCTGGTGTACAGCCTGTACGCACCGCTGCACCGGGGCGACATGGGCGAAATCCAGCACCTGCTGGGCTATTATCGTCGCATTTACCGCCTGATTGCGCTGGCGGTAGCGCTGCTGGGCGCGGCGGTAATCCCCTTCCTGCCGCTCATCATCAGCAGTGAGCTGCCGATGGCGCAGCTGATCGTCTACTATGTGCTGTACCTGACGAACTCCGTGGCATCCTATCTGGTCATCTACAAAACGACGCTGATTCAGGCTGACCAGAAGGCATATTTGCAAAACATGGTTTCCGCCGCGGCGCTGGTGTTGCAGTATGCGGCGCAGATGGCGTGCCTGCTGATTTGGGGCAGCTATCTGGGCTATCTGCTGATTCAGATCGCCTGCACCCTCCTGCAGAACGCGGTGCTGAGCCATTTAGCGGACAAGATGTACCCCTTCCTGCGGGAAAAGCAGAAACACGAGCCGATGCACCGCAAGCAGGAACTGAACGACAACATCCGCTCCATGTTTCTCTACAAGTTGGCGACAATACTCATCAACAACACGGACAACATTCTGATTTCCGTCATGCTGGGCACAGTGTTCGTCGGCTACTACTCCAACTACGCGTCGCTGACGACGTATGTGACGACGTTCGTTTCCATCGTGATTACCGGCATTTCCGCCAGCTTGGGAAATCTGAATGCCGAGAAGAATTCGGAAAAGTCGTACGCCATGTTCCGCAACCTGATTGTCCTCTTCGGGGCGATTACGGGCTTCTGCGTCGCCGCATACGGCGCGATTGTACAGGACTTCATCCCCATCTGGGTGGGCGAAGAATACCTGATGGATACAGGGACAGTGGCGGCGGTGCTGTTCACGTTCTACCTGAGCACCATCGTCGCGCCTGTGTGGATGTACCGCGAAACGCTGGGGCTTTTTCGGCAAATGAAATATGTTATGTTTATGACGGCGCTGGTCAACATCCTGCTGTCCATCCTGCTGGGGCACTTCTTCGGCGTGGCGGGCATCATCGGCGCAACAGGGCTGGCGCGGCTCTGCACCATCTTCTGGTATGAGCCGAAAGTGCTGTTCCATCGCACCTTCGGACGCAGCGCTGCCGCGTATTTCAAGGCGCAAGGAGGCTTGCTGCTGCTCAACGGCGCGGTGATGGCGCTGTCGCTGCTGCTGTGCGCGCGGATGGGACATACGCTGATGTGGATTATCCTCAAGGGCATCACCTGCGCGGCGGTGACGGCGCTCCTGTACACGCTGGCGCTGGGGCGGACGGCAGAATATCGCTGGATGCTTGAAAAAGGGCGGAGTTTCTTGCGCAAATGGAGGAAGAAGGCATGATCGATCAGGAAATGCAGCACTGCCGCAAAATTGTGCGTTTCGACCCTACCATCTCAACAGCGAATCAGGGAGATTTCATCATCCGCAACGCCTGCGAGCATGTGCTGCACGACTGCTTTCCTGTGCAGCTGTCCGTCGCCGTGCCGGTTCGGGACAGGCTGTCGAAAGTGTCGATGAAGCACGTCGGCAGTGCGGATTACGCATTTGTCTGCGGGACGAATCTGCTTTCCTCGGACATGCGCCGCCAAAGGATGTGGAATATCCGCCTGCGGGACGCGGTGATGATGCGCTGCGGCGATTTGCACAAGCGGGAGCTGCTGAATTTCCGCCTGATTCATGAAAAATTTCAGCGCACGCATGTCATTTTGCTGGGCGCGGGATGGTATCAATACCAGGACGAGCCGACAGGATACACGAAGCGGATTCTAAAAACGCTGCTGGATGGGCAGTACCTGCACGCGGTGCGCGACGAATACACGCGCCAGCGCCTGCTGAAGCTGGGCATCACGAACGTGCTGAATACGGCGTGTCCGACAATGTGGGGGCTGACAGACGACAAATGCGCGCAGATTCCGACGCACAAGGCGGAGCGCGTCGTGACAACGCTGACGGACTACCGCAGCAGCCCGGATCAGGATGAGCAGATGCTGACCATGCTGCAAAAGCACTATCGCGAGGTGTATGTGTGGCTGCAAGCAGTTGAGGACTACGCCTGCCTGCGCCAAATGGATGCGCGTGTGACGCAGAATTTGCACCTGATTCAGCCGAATCTGCGAGATTACACAGCGCTTTTGGCATCAGGCGGGATTGACTACGTTGGCACGCGGCTGCACGGCGGCATCCACGCAATGAATATGGGCTGCCGAAGCCTGATTCTGGCGGTAGACAACCGCGCAAGCGAAATCGCGAAGGACACGAATCTGCCCGTCCTGCCCCGCGGCGGGAATTTGGATGTGCTGGAGGAGCGAATCTGTTCCGCATGGGAGACGCAAATTGATTTGCCGACCACGGCAATTCGGCAATGGAAAAATCAGTTCCGCGAGACAGATGCAGAGAAAGTGCCTTGATTTTCGTATAAAATGCGGCTTTCTGCGCGGTAAGTATTGACAGCCGACTTGTAATTTGTTACAATATAGCTGGAATTGGGAAAGAGATTGCTATATCCACCGGGAGCACTGCGGCTCGCCGCGAAAAGAAAGATGGAAAGCAGCAATCGCTTGCCATTGGCACAACCATACGTCGTGCCGGAAGATTGCACGGAACAAGGAGTGAGGACGATGAAGGACAAAAAGTGGATGCGAAAGGCATTGTCTTTCCTGCTGGCTGTATTCATGGTGACGGGCAGTATGGGAACAGTGCTGACGGCGGCTGCAGAAGAGCCGGAAACTCCGCCGACGGAAACGGTTGAGGTCGTGCCGACGGAAGCACCGGAAGCAACGGATGTTCCCGAAGCAACGGAAATCCCCGAAGCGACGGCTGTTCCTGAAGCAACGGAAATCCCCGAAACGACGGATGTTCCCGAGGTAACGGAAGCGCCCGAAATCGCGGACGAAGCAGCCGTAGATTACAGCCGCTCCGTGCTGGATAACGAGTTCTTTGACTCCGGCTTTGCCGCGACGTTCAGCAGCGCACAGCTGTACCTGAATCCGACGGGCGATGAGCTGGTTGGCCGGGTAACTGGCGTAGTGTATGTGACGCATCGTCCGCAGAAGGGTCAGCTGAATGAACGGATTTCCGTCTGCGTGTATGACCAGACGGCTGGCGTTGCATATGGCTATCTGGCGGCGGATGCAGTGCATCCTGTGCCGGAAGAGGGCATTGAGAATCAGCGTCACACCGGTGTTTTCGCGAGCGGCGTGGAAATGCCTAGTGCCCTGCTGGTGCTTGCGGCTGCGACGGAAGAACCTGTGCCGACCCCTGCACCCACGCCCGTGCCGACGGAAGAGCCCGTTGTCGTGCCGACCGAAGAACCTGTTGTCGTGCCGACCGAAGAGCCCGCTGTTGAGCCGACCGAGGAACCCGTTGTTGAGCCGACGGAAGAGCCCGCTGTTGAGCCGACCGAAGAGCCCGCTGTCGTGCCGACCGAGGAACCCGCGTCGACCCCCGCGCCTACGGACGTGCCGGATGACCTCGAAAACATCGACCGCGCGGATGTGATTATTCCGGGCAAACCGACGTTCGAAATGGACAAGGCGACGGCGGAGCTGGGCGAGAATATCACCTTCACCATCCACACGAAGAACGCCACCAAGATTTTGATGTACATTGACGGCAGCGTCAACCGCTACATCTACGACGTGAAGGACGGCGCG
>ENA-OZVO01000782-OZVO01000782.1-human-gut-metagenome-genome-assembly--contig:-NODE-782-length-9636-cov-3.870473_pt1 | contig 9636 bp, 9 predicted proteins | sample MGYA00243447_ERZ654049 | MGnify/ENA primary metagenome ERZ654049 (study PRJEB26926, sample SAMN06164906) | human gut metagenome | biome: ENVO:00009003; feature: ENVO:2100002; material: ENVO:00002003... | reverse complement strand
AGAGACAGTTCTGTCCTTCAGCCTCGTCCGCCGTGTCGTCGTCTGCCGCCCCGTCAGAGTTGTTCCCAGCCGTTTTGTTCGGGTCCTCGCCGCCCTTGATGACCACGTCCGTGTCGTCTTTCACTCCGATGTCATCTTTGTCTTTCGCATCGCCGACACGGACATAGGTGTCGCCCTCTTCCGTAACGGTCACCGTAATATCACCGTTTTCGATATAATAATCCTTTGCCAGTGCCGCCGGGGCTGCCGCCGAAAGCGCCACACTCAGGGCCAGCGCGACTGCCGCCGCACGCTTCATATTTTTCCGTAACCGCATACTTTTTTACCTCCTATATTTTTGCAGGGTCACCGTTTTTTTCATTTTCCCCCCCCCCCCTATATCTTTGTCAAGTCCTTTTCATGACATACCAGCGTAGATTCATGAATAGTGTGACTTTTCCGGCATAGCAAAAAAAGAACAGCCCCGCCTTTCCGAAGAAACGCGGAGCTGTATCATTTTACAGCCTCTTCGCCAGCAGATACCGGTCATATCCGCCGTACATCTCCCGGCGGCAGACGATCTCAAAGCCGCTGGCCAGAGCGTTGTTGAGGCTGTACTGATTTTCCGGGCTGACGGTGGCCCCGATGCCCACGATGCCCGGGCGGAGCCGGGCAAGGGCCGCTTCCAGCAGCTTCCGCTGCAGACCGTTGCCCCGGTAGTCGGGGTGGACGATGGCGCTGTCGGCGTTGGCCCAGCCGTCCCACTCTTCTCGCGGGATGCCCATAAAGACGGCGTAGTTGTGCGCGTCCTGCCCGCAGTAGCGCAGGATGAAGTAGGCCCCCAGCCGCCCGCCGTCCCACCCGCCGATGCAGAGGTCATCCCGCAGGTAGCGGGCGATGTTTTCCAGCGTGTCGGGTACGAACTGCTCCGGGTGGGGCATCGCGGCCCGCACCTCGTTCTGCAAGGCGTAAAAGGCGGCGGCATCCTCCGGCCCGGCGGCGCGCAGGGTCATGGTGCGGCTTGCGGGTCGGCCGCACACTTTGTGCAGAAGAACTTCCATTCTTGCTCTATCCCTCCAAAATAAAATCATACTTTCCGGCTGATTCCAGTATAAATGCCGTTTGAATCATTGTCAATTTATGCTATAATATTTGCAGGAAGAGTTTTTGTGCTCAGGCACAGCTTTTCCGGAAGTCCAGGCAGGGCCGCCCTGCCCGTGTACCGGAGGAAACGAACCATGAGAGATTCCAGCTTATCCCCTTCCAGCCGCCTGGGTGGTGCTGTCATCAGCGACCGCATCGTCAGCGCTCTGCTGGAGGAACTGCGCACAGGCCGCTATGCACAGACCGACCGTCTGCCCGCCGAGGTAGACCTTGCCGCCGAACTCGGCGTCAGCCGCACCGTCATCCGCGATGCGCTGAGCGAGATGGAGCGTGCGGGTTACATCGAGCGGGTGCGCGGCATCGGCACAGTGGTCAACCGAAGTGTCCTGAACCTGCGCAGCCGGTTGGACCAGAAGCTGGAGTATTACCCGCTCATCCGCAGCTTTGGCAGCTACCCCCACGCCGACGGCATCCAGATCTACCCCGTCCGCGCAGGCGAAGAGCTGGCCCGTGATCTGGCCATCGAGCCCGGCGACGATGTCATCTGCATCAAGAAGCGCATCCTCGCCGACACCACCCCCGTCATCTACTCCATCGACTACCTGCCCCGCGCCCTGTTTGGGAACCGGGACTACACCCGCATCGACCTGTCGGGTGACATCTTCGATGTTCTGGAGCGGGAGTGCCGCCAGCAGGTGGCCTCCAATGTGGCCCACCTCAAGGCCAGCTGCGGCGACGAGCCCATCCGGGCCGCCATGCGTCTGGCCCCGGGCGAGGCCATGCTGCTGCTGGATGAGATATGCTACAACCGGCTCTGCCATCCCGTCATGCGTTCGTTGAGCTACTACACGAACTTCTTCGACTTCTCGATTCTTCGAAAGCTTCTTTGACGGAGGGAAACAAAAGAATATGCGTCATCTAATCGATCCGTTGGATTTCAGTCAGCAGGAGATCACCTCTCTGCTGGACCTGGCCGACCGCATCTGCGCCGACCCGGCTGCCTATCAGGACGTGGCCGCCCACAAAAAGCTGGCCACCCTGTTCTACGAGCCGTCCACCCGTACCCGTCTTTCGTTTGAGGCCGCGATGCTGAACCTCGGCGGACATGTCCTCGGCTTCCCGAGCGAGACTGTCTCCAGTGCATCCAAGGGCGAGAGCGTGGCCGACACCATCCGCGTCGTCTCCTGCTACGCCGACATCGTGGCCATGCGCCACCCCAAGGAGGGCGCACCGCTGCGGGCCAGCCGGTACTCCCGCATCCCTGTCATCAACGCAGGCGACGGCGGCCACCAGCACCCGACCCAGACCATGACCGACCTGATGACCATTCGCCGCCGCAAGGGCCGTCTGAACGACCTGACCATCGGCCTGTGCGGCGACCTCAAGTTTGGCCGCACCGTCCACTCCCTCATCAAGACCATGGCGCGCTGTGAGAACATCCGCTTCGTCCTCATCAGCCCTGAAGAGCTGCGGGTGCCGGACTACATCATCACCGACGTGCTCGAGGCCAACCACATCCCCTACAAGGAGACCCGCAGCCTCGAGGAATCCATGCCCGAGCTGGACATCCTCTACATGACCCGCGTCCAGAAGGAGCGTTTCTTCAACGAGGAAGACTATGTCCGTCTGAAGAACAGCTATATCCTCACCAAAGAGAAGATGGCCCTTGCCAAGCCTGACATGGCCGTGCTCCATCCCCTGCCCCGCGTCAATGAGATCACGCTGGAAGTGGACGACGACCCCCGGGCCGCCTACTTTGAGCAGGTGCAGAACGCCGTCTACATCCGCATGGCGCTGATCATGACACTGCTGGGCCTCAAGGACCCCAAGGCTGAAAAGGAGGGCAACTGAGATGCTGAACATTGATGAAATTCAGAACGGTATCGTCATCGACCATATCAAGGCAGGCACGGCCATCGGCCTGATGGACCTGCTGGGCATCAAGGGCAACCGCACCTCCAGCGTGGCCCTCATCCAGAACGCCCGCAGCCACAAGGCAGAGTCGGGCCGGAAGGACATCATCAAGGTGGAGGGCGACGCCTCCTGGCTCAACCTCGACGTGCTGGCCTATCTCGACCCCGACATCAGCGTGACCGTCATCGAGAACGGCAAGGCCGTCAAGAAGGAAAAGCCCCAGCCCCCCAAGCGTCTGGTCAACATCGTGCGGTGCAAGAACCCCCGCTGCATCTCCTCCATCGAGGAAGAGTGCGACCAGATCTTCGAGCTGAGCTCCAACGGCAAGTATCGCTGCATCTACTGCGAGCAGGAGCTGCAGGTCAAGCCGGAATAATCGAAATAAACGATAAAAGCCGCCTGTCATTCAACGAACGACAGGCGGCTTTGCTTTTATTTTCAGACTTTCCGGCGCAGCAGGCTCATCGGCGGCAGCTCCGGGGTGGGGATGGTATAGCGCTCCATCGCGTGGGGCGTGGACTCCACCAGCTCACCGGCCTCATTCTTGATCCACTCGGGGTTCAGCGGGATGCTGCGGCCATCCGGGCAGAGCACCTCCAGCGTGTCGCCGAGGCTCCACTTGCCCCGCTGCTGGCAGCTGGCGACGCCGTTCTCCCAGCCGTCCACCGTACCGACAAACTCCCACTCGCGGATGTAAGTCGCGCTGTCGGTGGCCTGACGGGCCTGCTCCCGGCCAAAGTAGAAGCCGGGCGAATAGTGGCGGTGACTGGTGCGGGTCAGCTCATCCAAAACCTCTTCCGGCAGCTCGAAGTTCTCGTTCATCGGGTCGGCCAGATACTGGTCGAGGGCGCGGCGGTAGGCCGCCGTCACGCTGGCGACGTAGTAGAAGGTCTTGGCGCGGCCCTCGATCTTGAGGCTGTCCACGCCCGCGTTGCAGATGAGGTCGAGGAAGGGCGCGGTACACATATCGTTGGCGTTCAGGATGTAGCTGCCGTTCTCGTTCTCGCCGATCTCATAGAGCTGGCCCGGGCGGGTCTCCTCGCTGAGATAGTACTTCCAGCGGCAGGGCTGGGCGCACTGGCCGCGGTTTGCGTCGCGGCCTGCCATGTAGTTGGAGAGCAGGCAGCGGCCCGAGACGCTCATGCACATGGCGCCGTGGACGAAAGCCTCAATTTCCAGCTCCGGCGGGGTCTTGTCGCGGAGGGTGGCGATGTCCTGCAGGGTCATCTCCCGGGCCAGCACCACCCGCTTCGCGCCCATGTTGTAGGCGGCGCGGGCAGCGGCCCAGTTGGTGATGCCGGTCTGGGTGGACATATGGACGTCGATGTCGGGCGCAAACGTCTTGCAGGCGTCCAACACGCCGAGGTCGGCCACGATGAAGGCGTCCACACCGGCGGCGGCAGCGTCCTTGATGGCCTGAGGCAAACGGTCAGCCTCCTCGTTGGTGGGCAGGGTGTTCATGGTCAGGTAGACCTTGCGGCCCCGGGCGTGGGCATAGATGACGCCCTCGCTCAGCTGCTCCGGGGTGAAGTTGGTGGGTGCAGAGCGCATCCCGAACTCGGGCAGCGCGCAGTAGACGGCGTCCGCGCCGTAGTTGATGGCATACCGCAGGCGCTCGAGGTCGCCTGCCGGGGCCAGAAGTTCCGGTATCTGTAACATGATATTCCTCATTTCATATTAACCCTCTCGGTCGCTGGTAGGACAGCTCTCCCAGAGGGGGCAACGATTTCGACCGCCGCCAGTGGCGGAAACAGGGAGAAATTGTTGGGGCAGCGGCCAGCAGGATGCAAGCGAGAGCGAAGCAGACGCTGGGAGCCGCAACCCGGGTGCAAAGCACCCATTGGCAGGCCGGTCAGCGGCTGCCTTTTCCGTCAGGCTTGCGGGCTTCGCTTCTTATTTTAGGCTTTTATTAACTTTAGCCGCCTCATCGCAGTTTTTCTGGTGGTCTGCGTAGGTGCGGGCGTAGTAGTAGTGACCGGCAAGGTCGGTGACGAAGAAATAGGCGTCTTTCACCTCATCGTCGGGCTGCGGGTCAAGCGCTGCACGGATGGCTGCGATGCCGGGGTTGGAGATCGGGCCGGCGGAGAGCCCGGTGCGGGCGTAGGTGTCATAGGCTTCCAGAATGTTCTCCGGGATGCTGTCCCAGCCGCCGTAGTAGGGCGCGACCCAGTTCCAGAGGTAGTTGTTGTCGGCGTCGCTCTGGACGTAGCTGGAGGTGTTGCTCTGCAGTTTGGGGTAGGGCGAACCCTCGGCCAGACGGTTGCGGAACACCTGCGCCACATTATCGTCCTGATCGTTGCCGGCCTCCTCCTGCACGAAGGACGCCAGAGTGACCACCTCGGAGAGGGTCATCCCCTGCTTTTCCATCTCGGCATACATCTCATCGGTGATCTGCTTGTCGAAGTGAGAATAGAACGTCTCAACGTAATGATGGACGGTGTCATCCTTCAGGAAATCGTAGGTATCCGGGAAAAGATAACCCTCGCACTTGAGGAAGCGGTCCGGGGCGTCCTTGTCGTCGGGGACGTACTGCCAGAACCTGTACTGGCTGAAATCGCCGGTGTTGGCCTCCTTGAGGAAGTCTTCGGCGCTGCACAGCCCGGCGTCCTCCATTTTTTTTGCAATGGCGATGGCCGTGGTCCCCTCAGGGAAGGTCAGCCGGACACTGTCGGCCTTCGCGTAGGCGGAAAGTGCCTCGATGATGTCGTCGTAGGAGCTGCCGGGGGCGAGGTCGAACTCGCCGTATTGGAGCTTGCCTGCCGCGCCCTGCTTGCCTGCATACCAGCGGAAGACGTGGGGGTACTTGATGACGCCCGCCGTCTTGAGCTTCTGGGCGATGGCTGCCACGCCGCTGCCCTGCTGGATGCTCACACTCACCGGTTCGCCGGCGGAAGCACTGCCGTTGATCTCTTTTCGGATGGCCAGCAGACAGCCGCCCGCCGCCAGTACCAGGATCAGCAGCACGATCAGGATCATTTTCGCTGCGCCGCCTTTTCTGCTTTTTTTGTGTTTTGCATCGTGTGCCATGTACACACTCCTTTACCATTCCGTTCAGCTTTCCATCATCAGCCGCATATAGCTTTCTTCCACATCGAAAGGCTCCGCGTCGAACCGTATCATGCCGTAGTCCTGCCGGGTGCCTTCGCCGAGGAAAAGGTTCTGAGCCGCGCCCACTGTGATGACGGCGCGCTCCACGATGACCTCCTTCTCCCGGGCCGCTTCCATCAGCACCTCGGCGGAGCGGTCGTCTTCGGCCATCAGCTCCACAAAATAGAGAGTATCCTCCCGGCGGAAGTAGATGCCGTAGCCCTTCTCGTTGGACACGATGGTCGCGCCCCGGGCGTAGAGGTCGGTCAGCACGACGGCCATCTGCTCCGGCGGGAACTGGACGGTATCGGGATAGAAGCGCTCCCGCAGCTCACAGAGCTTGCGGGCCGTCACGGAGTCGAACTCCGCCTGACTCCACAGGTTGCGGGACACCTCCCGGGGCAGACAGCGGAGGGCAAAAGCCCGCTGGAAGCCCTTGTTTTCCAGCAGCGCGGCCTGCTCCTGTCCGGCCGGAACGGCCACGGTGAAGCCCACGCCCCGCAGCTTCTGCTGCGCACAGAGATAGTCCACGAGTCCTGCCAGAAGCAGGCTTCCCTGCCCGCAGAGGCCGTAGAGGTAGCTGCCGCTGCGTCCCTTGAGGGTGACGGGGACCGCCAGCGCCGCAGCGACTATCTCGTCATTTTCCTCAGCGACGTAGATATTTTCCGCCCCGGCGAACTTTTCCAGAGCCGTCTTGATGAACTCGGCGCTGTCGCCGCGTTCTTTCTGCCACAGTGCCACGACTGCCGCCTCATCCGACGGCTGCATCAAACGATACATTGATAGTATCCCTCCCATTTTCGCGGTTATCCGAGTTCTTTTTCCGCCAGCGCCCGCACCTCGGCCTGAATCTCCTCGATGGTGCGCATGGCTCCATTTTCCGTGCAATGGACGGTGGCCCAGCCCAGATGCGCCGCACAGTACTCGGCGGCACGGCGGCTGCGGGCCAGATATTCGATGTCCTTTTCGTGGACGTCCTTCCTGCTCTCGTCGCCGTGGTAGCGGCCGGTCATGAGCTTCTGGCTCACAGCGGGGTCTACCTGTAAGTACACCACAGCGTCCGGCGCGGGCAGGCCCAGCAGCCTGTATTCGTAGTCAAAGGCCCAGCGGAGGAAGTCGTTCCACTGCTCCTGCGGGAGCTTGGAGCACTGATGGACCGCGTTCGACGTGGTGTAGCGGTCAGCGATGACGATGCCGCCCGCCTCGTAGAAGCTGCCCCACTTGGTCTTATAGCTGGCGTACCGGTCCACCGCATAGAAGCTGGACGCCGCATAAGGGTTGACGTCGTCGGGCTTGTCGCCGAACTGACCGGAGAGGTACATCTTTACCAGCGCACTGGAATCGCTCTCGTAGTCCGGGAACGTGATCTCCATCACCCTTCGACCGCTCTCGGCCAGATGGGCGGCCAGCAGCTTTGCCTGGGTGGCCTTGCCGGAGCCGTCCAGCCCTTCGATGACAAGAAGCCTGCCCTTGCTCATTCTGCCTTCTCCCCTTTCAGCGCGGCGTACTGGGCGCGCACCTCAGTGGTGCGGCCGCAGCACATCTTGCCCTCCGGGCAGGGGCCGGACACGCAGGCCGGGCCGGCGGTGCGGAAGATATGGGGTGCCACCGGGTAGACCAGCCGCAGCATCTCTTCGGCCAGCTGCCGTATCTCCCACTGGGCGCGATTGCAGCAGCGCAGGTGGAAGAAGTTCTGCAGGCTGCGGGCGTTCATGGTCACCACCATCTTGGTCTCGCAGGCGTTGGGCAGGACAAAGCGGGCGTCCTCGTTGGCCTGCTTGGAAGCCTTGGCCCGGGCCTGCTTTTCGGGCAGACCCTCGGCCATCAGGCGGGCGGTGTGGCCGTCTTCCAGCTTCCGCACGAGGTCGAGGTAGCGCCTGGCGTCCTCGTTCATGCTCTCGATGAACGCCGCCTTTGCTTCGGGGATGGCCTCGATCTCGGGCGGGATGACGTAGCGGAAATCATCCAGACGGACGTACCGCTGACTCTGGACGCTGAAGGACGCGATGCGGTGACGGGTGATCTGGGCCAGCAGGGTACGGCTGACGCCCTCGATGCCGAAGGTGAAGCTTGCGTGCTCGATGGGGCTGGCGTGGCCCAGATCGCTGAGCATGGTCAGGAAGCGGGCAGTCTTTTCCTCATCCAGCCCGTCCAGCAGGTCGGTGATGTGGGCGTCGGAGTAGCAGAGCTTCGCCGCAGCCGCCACGACCTTCTCCGGCTCCGGCGTATGTGCTATCAATCGGACAGTCATCATTTTTTCTCATTCCTCCGTCGTTATCTTCACAAGGGGCGCAAAGTTGGCCATGGTCTTTTTCACGCCCACCTTCTCGAAGCTGATCTCCACGATCTGGTCGCCGGCGGCGGGCTTGACTTTCAGCACCTTGCCGCGCCCGAAGACCTTGTGCTCCACGATGTCGCCCGGCTCATAGTGCTTGGGGCCGGTGGATGCCGCTGCCGGACGGGGTGAAGAGGTCACGCCGCCACCTGCGGGTCTGACCGGCGCTTTGGGCGCTGCCGGACGGCCATAGCCAGAGCCGAAGCCGCTGCTTCCCGAACCGGAGTCGTATCCGCCATAGCCCGACGAAGCACTTCCCCGGCTCGCGTGATCGGAGCCAAAGCCTCGGCTATTGGACATCGGTGCGTTATATTCTTTATTCAGATAGCCGCTGCGGCTGCCATAGCCCGAGCCGTGACCGGAGGCCGCACGACCCCAGCCGGAGGGGCCGGAGTAACCCGACGCACCGCCCGGCACGGTATCGCTGCCGTAACCGCTGCCCCAGCCGCCCAGACGGGAGCGCTGTTCCAGCACCGGGCTGCGGGTCTCTTCGATGTACTCCGGCTCGATCTCCCGGAGAAAGCGGCTGGGCTCGTTGCGCTGGGTGCGGCCATAGAGCATCCGGGTGACGCTGTTGGAGATGTAAAGCTCCTTCTTGGCGCGGGTGATGCCGACATAGGCCAGACGGCGCTCCTCCTCGAGGTCAGCCTCAGAATACTTGCTCATCTCACTGGGGAAGACCCCCTCTTCCATGCCAATGAGGAATACATAGGGAAACTCAAGGCCCTTGGCCGAGTGAATGGTCATCAGCACCACCTGGTCGGCGCTCTCGTTGTAGCTGTCGATGTCGCTGATGAGGGCGATATCTTCCAGATAGCCCTCCAGCGTGGCGTCCTCGCCGTGCTGGTCGCAGTAGTTCTTGACGTTGTTCACCAGCTGACCCAGGTTCTGCAGGCGGTCGGCGGCGTCCTCGTGGCCCTTGGCGGCATCCGCTTCCAGCATCGCCTTGTAGCCGGTGATCTCAATGACATCGCTGGCAAACTCGTCCAGTGTCTTATTCTCCAGCGAGTCCTGTAACCGCTCATAGATCTGATAGAACTTATACAGTGGTGCAATGGCCCGGCTGAGCTTCGCGTACTGGTCCGCATGGCGGATGATCTCCAACATGCTCACGCCCTCCTGCCCGGCCAGGTCCGCGATGACGTCAATGGTGGTCGCACCAATTTTACGGGCAGGCTCGTTGATAATGCGGCGGAGACGCACATCATCCCGAGGAT
>ENA-OZVO01000773-OZVO01000773.1-human-gut-metagenome-genome-assembly--contig:-NODE-773-length-9705-cov-4.488187_pt1 | contig 9705 bp, 6 predicted proteins | sample MGYA00243447_ERZ654049 | MGnify/ENA primary metagenome ERZ654049 (study PRJEB26926, sample SAMN06164906) | human gut metagenome | biome: ENVO:00009003; feature: ENVO:2100002; material: ENVO:00002003... | reverse complement strand
CGAGATCGCTCAGTGTCTCGTGGGCTCGGAGATGTGTATAAGAGACAGCTTCTCTACCAACGGTGAAAATTCCGGATCCATCTGCGCACCCTCTTTTACCTTATTGTAGAAGATCTCACCGATTGCCTCATATGTCTCCTTGATATTTGCCTTTTCCTTGCTGATCTTTGCTTTCAGCTTTGTAACCTCCACTGCGTCACCAGCTTCACTCTTCACTGTCTTTACAAAATCCTTAAATGCCATTTTCATACCCTCCTACACTTTTTCTATTTTACTAACAGGTACTGCCTGTCTTTTTATACAACTTCAAACCATACATCTGTCCAAACAGATTTACCACTGCACAAACCAGATTTGCAATCAGCACATACAGGTAAATCGTATAAAGTCCGATCTGCTTATGCATCTCCACTCTGGAGAACATATTGGCGATATCTCCGGTCTTTGCATGTCCAACCAGATAGAGCACCAATGCTGCAACCGCCAGAACTGTCATGGCAACCGAAATTGGGAAGAGTGGTTTCTTCTTTGGATTGATTGCTGTTACCGTACCTACCAGAGATAACACCACTTGTACCGCCATCAGCAGTCCCATCACATACAGAAAGATGCGGATCGATGGACTGAAATCCGCCGCAACCAGATTATCGCTCAAAAGCACGATATCGGTCTGAGTCTCATCATACAGAGTCTGCAGAATATAATAAAATCCTCTTGCTGCTACAATCATCGCAACCACTGCGGAAGCAGCTGCCATAATCGTCATGATCATAGACATGCCGGAATAGAAATTCATCTTCACATCTGCGGCTGTCTCCGGCTGCGCGTTCTTTGCTTCTACTGGTTTCGGTTCTGGCTTTTTCTCTGCCTGCGGCTGTTTTGGCTGCGCCTTCTCCTGTGCCTGTCTCAGCTCCTTTTTTTCCTGTTGTCTTTCTTTTTTGCTCTTACTCATCTTCTCCATCTCCTCATATATCTACCATTTTTACATCATGTCAAACAAACTGAGCTGTGTTCCAATCGTCTTATTCTTATACTCCCGCGTGAACCGAAGCAGTTCTTCCTTATCATACTGGATTCCATGCGCCTCGCAGGTCTCACGGATGCACGCCATAATCTCGGTATAATTTTTTGTCTTCAATGTCTTCTCGTCTGCGTAAACTGCCTCATACTGATCGTAGATATCCGGGAAATTCTTATAGAGCTGCTGATAAAACCGCTCCCGGTTTCCCTCTCTTAAAACCGGACACATTTTGTCCGTCAGGATTCCATATACGCCCGCTTTCACACAGTACGACAACAACCCCTGTATGTTCTCCATGTCATCATTGATAAACGGCAGGATTGGTGCCAGGTTGACGATCACTGTGATGCCCCGCTCCGTGAGCTGCTGCATCAGCGAAAACCGCTCTGATGGAAGCGACGTTCCAGGCTCTAACTTTTTCGCGAGCGAATCATCATAGGTACTCAGCCGCACGATCACGATGCATTTGGTCTTACGGTTGATCTTATCTAAGATATCAATATCCCGCAGTGCAAGCATTGAATGTGTATGTAATACCAATCCAAAATCAAACCGCTCGATCTGGTTCAGACACCGCCGCACCAGTTGCAATTCCTCTTCGAGCGGAATATACGGCTCCGACGAAGAACCGATCTGTATCATGCTCCTTGTCCGCTTTTTCTTCAATGCATACTCCAGCATATCCACAGCATGGGCTTTTACCTCGATATCTTCAAATTCGTGATCCATCCGGTGGCAGGTACTGCGTGCATCGCAGAACACACACGAATAACTGCATCCCCGATAGATATTCAGACCATTCTGCGGAGATAAAATTGCTTTTACTTCCTTGTAATGCATAACTTATCCTCTGTCTTTCCCTACTATATAAAATCGAAGCTCACCTGTTCATATTCAAGATCCTGATAAACAAGTTCCTCCTGCTCGACTTTGCTTGTATAATCGACAACTACGGTCAGCTGCTTTCCGCCTGCCATCTGTTGTCCTAAAATATAATTGACATCGAATCGTCCGGTGATTGCTGGTGTTGCCCCACGTGCCGGCACGATCAGCTGTACATGATTTGCCGCAAGCAATGCGAAGATCGGCTCCCAGATATACACATCCTTCGCCGCACCAAACGGGTTATCAATAAAGATCGTCTTTGTTCCTGTATCCTCATTTCCAATCCGGTACATACCGGAAATGTAATTGATGATGGAAATCAGGAATTGGATATAAATACCCTGCGACTGTCCGGTACTTCCAACGGCCTCCTCGTATTTCAGATAACGGCTCTGTTCTTTGATTCTTTCCCGCTTATACAGACTCAGCTTGATCGCATTCATATCGGTTACAATCACACTGAACAATTTCTTTAAAGTCAAACTGTTCCTAATAAATTTCATCCGGTCGCGATCCTGCTCATAATCATCTGCCTGTGCCACGATGCGGTCTACATAATCCGACATCCGCTGTTTCAAAAACTCATCCTTCACATATGGCACCTGTAAGCCTACCATCTGGATCACTTCATCCTCCATGATAATCCGGGAAAGCTTCGGTAATTTATCCAGCTCCGTCCGCACATCCAGACACCGTTGCAGGCACTGCTCCTCGAAGTTTGCTTTGAGCCCCTCCATATCGGTCAGACTCTTCTCCACACGGTCACGTTCCAGACGCACATATCCAACCATAGACTCCAGATTGTCCACCAATGCCTTTGCCTCTGCATAATTCTCTGGAATCCGCACATCGTCCCGGATCGTTCCCGCAAGCTCATACGCATGCATCTCATCAAACGCCTGTGCCGTATTGCCCTTAAATTTGAGCAGCTCATTTTTCGCACGGTCAAGCTGTTTGCATGTCCGGTCGAAATTCATAAGCTGGGATTCAAACATCTCCCGTAATGTCTCTTTATCCTCTAACATCGGTGTCGCATCTTCCAGACTGATCTCATGTGTCGTTACGATCCGCTTGACATCCTTATACAGATCTGTCATATACCGCTGCCGTTTCTCATAGGTACGATACTCTTCGTCGCACGCCTTTGCTTCCGCCTCCAGCCGTGCCAGCAATGTCTGCCCGCTTTCAAGACTGGCAATGATCTCTGACTCACTTGCATCCACTTCCTCGTAAGAACCATATCCATTCTGGATATTCTCGATTGCATATTGAATGCTTCCATCTAACTTATCTGCTTTGGAGCGGATCTCGGAAAGCTGCCGTTCCTCTTTCTTTAACTGTTCCTTCGTCTGTGCAATATTCTCCCGGCATACGGTAAGCACCGCATCATCCGAGAAATACAGCAGATTCCGGCTTTCCAGATCTGCCAGTTCTTTAAAATCAACACCTCTGCGCTCGATTGATTTTCTGGATTTTTCCATCGAAGCAAGCAATGTGGCGATCACGAGCTGCTTATCTTCCATCGCACGCATATCGCCGCGGTTCTCATCAACCATTGTCCGGAATCTCGCCCGTAAATCCTCATCCGAAATCGTTAATACTTCGTATTCCTGATCGACATTATAATAAGACTCATAATTATCTTTCCATTCACGTACAAGCGTATCCAGCTGTTCCTGCATGAAACGTATTTTCGCTTCTGTTTGCTCTGTATCAAGCCGGCTGTCTCCGCCCTGTGCCACGAACGATGCTTTCTGTTCTTCCAGACGCTCCAGTGCCTTTTCTGCCTCTGCCTGCCGCTGTTCCTGTGTAGCAATCACAGAGGTTAACTGCTCCACGGTATATAACCGGTTCACATCCTGTATGCATGCTTCGTATTCCTGCTTACAATTTTCCTGTTTTTCTTTCGATGCCGCAATCTTCTTGCGGATTATTTCGAGCTCATCCATGCATGCGGTAAGCTGCGTCTCTAATTCCGTCGCCGTCTTTCTTGCATCTGCCAGACGTTTTCCTGCCTCCAACAGATCCCGGTCAGACAGACGGATTAAAAATGCCTGATCCTCCCGGTATGCAGAAAGCATCTCCTCCTGCATGGCAAGCTGATCGCCAATCTCTGTTTCCCGCTGCCGCTCCTTTGCGACCAGTGTGCTGATCGTCTCGGCATCCAGCAGATACTCCGGTGTTGCCGACACCGCAAACACATTGTCTCCGAGATGCATCGCCATGTCTTCCATCCGGTCACGGTCGTAAATATAGACTGGAACTTCTCCTGTATCAATCGTGCGGATATTCGGATCTTCTGCCAGGGTATCGTAGTCCTCTGCCACAATCCCATAAACAAGCTGTGGATTTGCTGAAAGTACCGCCGCCTGCTTGTCCGCCGGCAGAGCCGATACATAATCCATTCCGTACATAGCTGCACTTCCATGCCGTGTCTCAATATAATCCAATACCTTCTTGGCAGCCTCGGATACTCCGATCAATCTGCCCTCCGCCAGTCGCTCCGCATTCTTGGCGCATTCCACTCCCTGCTTTTTCAGTGCCTCTATCTTGAGCACCGCATCACGGATACGATCTGCCAGCACATCCGACAGTGCTTCCATCTCGGATGCCCCGTAAATTGTCTGTATCTTATGCAGTTTTTCTGCCGCTTCCTCAAATGCCTGTTCCTTCGTCAGAAGCTCCGCAAGCTGCTTCTCATTTTCTGCCTGTTGCAGACGAAGCTGCATCAGCCGTTCCTTCTGCGCTTCTTCCTTTTTCCTGCAATCTGCGACAAGCGCTTCCTCCTGTGTCTGCTGTTCCTGCAAAGATGCCAGTAACTCTTTGGACTCTGCAAGCTGCTCATCCACTTTCGTAAACCGGATCTCATTCATCTCCATACGGATTGCGGAAAGCTGTTCGGATAACTGCCGGATCTGCGTCTCAGCCTCCTGCTTGCTATGCTCATACACTGCCTGCTGCACCTGCATCTCAGCAAGCATCTTCTCATTATATTTCTGCTTTGCGACCTCACGCTTTAATTCTTCCGTATCGGCTGCAATCTGGTTGCGCAGGTTCGTCATCTGCACATCCATGCGCATCTTTATATTATAGGCATAGGTATATAACTGTGTCTCATCAAAGGCTGACGCATTCATCTGCGCCTTTACCCACGCCTCCAGTTCATCCTTTTTCCTGCGGTCATCCACATATTCGAGATACTCGTTAATACTCTCTTTTTTTGCGAACTCCGCCTGCTCAGTCTCCAGACGGCTCTGTTCCAGTTCAAGCTGTTTTTCCGCCTGTTTAATCTGTCCGTAAAGCTGTTCGAGATGTCGTTTATCCCGTGCAACCTTCAGGCATTCCATCCGTTTTCTCTGGTCGTCCTTTGCCGCACGCTTCTCATTGCGCGTCTGCTCCAGCTTTTCCAGCGTCTCGGCATCATTTTTTACAAACTCTTCTCCAGTCACGCAGATATCCGCCAGAAGCTTCTCCATATTCGTCTGCTCCTGATACAGACTCATAAATGACGCGACTTTATCCCGCAGCACCTCGATCAGCTCCGCCTGATGGTCATAGCTTGTAATATCCTTTTTCTTCTTAGCAAGGATCGTAAGCTGCTCCTTGATATCCATGAGCATCTTCGCCATTGTGTCAGAATCCTCGCCGTCACGCATCGTCTTTACTGCATACGCTTTCTCGATGATGCCCTCGATCAGCAGATCCTCCACGACCTTTCGCGTCGTCTTATAATTCGTCTCGAAGTAGGTACGCACATGCCCCTCGGTCTTATTGATTCCTCGGATGATCTCCCACTGGCTCTCATGCAGACCATATCCGCTGATAAACCGCTGGTATTCACCCTTCCGGTCAAAGATGCAGACCTTCAGTGACATATCACGATGTTCTAACTCTTTCAGATAATTCCGCAATCCCTGAAACGTGATGCGCTCTTTGTCCTTCGACAACGGCAGATTGATAATATCATTTTTATTGTACTCCCGGTAGAAAATACAGTAATTGAAATACTCAATCGCTGCCACATCCTTCTTCGCCGTCTCGCCCTCAACATCCTTCGCTTTGCGCGCGCAAAATCCCGTCGTCATATAGCGATAGCCTTCCTTGCGATCCTGCTCATCCAACTTCCATTCGACGAGAGAATGGATGGTTGTATTTCCATTTCCGGTACGAAACAGCTTTTCAATCGGCTGTTTCTCATCGAGTGTACAGTTTGGAATCATGTTCTGCATCAAAAGCAGCATCAGCACACTCTTTCCACCACCATTTGCCAGATCGTACAAAGTGTTCTTTCCATACATCCGCATGGTAAAATCATCGTAGTACTGCGTTCCAAAATTATATTTTACATTGTTGACACGAATACGGTTGATACTAGGCATTTGTCTCTCCTCCCAGTACTTTGTAGATTTTTCCTTTGTACTCCTCGAAATAGTTCTCCACGATCGCATGAAAACGGTCAGTTGGATAATAGCGGTCTTCCACCGCGATAAATAATTTCTGTTCCTGTAAGAAATTAAACGTCAGTTTCACATATCCGGTACGGGACGCACGGCTGGCACGGCTCTTGTCCTTCTCATCTGAAGTCACAAGTGGAAGCTCATCCCACAAAAGCGCCAGTGACTTGAAACTGTCCGCTTCCACATCACTCATGGAATACACAGACAGATCCTTTGTAATTGACGCAAGATACGTTGTTACCTGCTCTAAAATATCTTCGAGCCGCACATATTCCTTCACCTGATACGATGCGGAATCCTGATAGAACAGTAACAGGAAATTGTACATGATAAAATATACCATATACAGCTCCCGGTTTAACCGTAGCCCAAGCAGACGCTTCATATCATCGTTTGTATATCCAAACACGCGGTTTCCCTCACCGGCAGTCAGATAGACCGCATCCTGATATTCATATAAATTCAAATTCAGTTTTTTCATCATCTTGGTTACAATGTCGTACACAGCAGCATTTGCATAAAATTCTTCATACAGATCCCGTGTGTCCGGATTGCTTCTGGAGATTTCCTGCCCGGTAATCAACGCGGCATATACATCCAATGCTTTTTCCAGATTTCGCTGTTCCATTACTCGGCTGCCTCCCTTTCAAAATTCATATCCGTTACCACAAACGGCTCGACGGCTTCTATATCCTGCATCTGTGGTTTGATCTCTACCTCATCCGTTCCAAATGTGATTGTGAATCGAATATCTCGAATGCGTTCCTTTTCTTCCTCTGTCAGATGTTCGACGACCATCTCTTCTAACATCGTTTCCTGCTTCTCGAGCATTTCATCAACCCGATACGACCGCTTCCCGGATAAATGTACCAGGAACGCATAGTAATCGCGGTTTGTATAGATTTCCTCGCCAAATTTTATTTCAAGGATTCCATTGTATTCCTTCAAGGTAACACGATTCCACTTCTTCAACTGATCGCAGAGCTCGTAGAACAGGTGGGCGAAGTTTCGTCCGATCTTCTCCTCCAGAATCTCGTCCTCATACTTGAAATCTGGTGTCAGTTCCCGCTTTTCAATCTTCTCTGTCTCCTGCTTCTCATCACTTCGAAGCGTCAGGATATTGTCGATGTTCCGCATCGTGAAATACTTATCCATCCGCGGCGCAAACAGCGGTTCCAGCACATGTGCCAGCAGATCCGGCTGATCCAGCTTCATGATCGTATTTAACGCCTGCTTAAAATCAAAGACTGGTCTTAATTTCCGTAATTTCGCCCGGTTGATGATCTGATCGGACAACTGTGACAGCTCGGTTGTCTCACCGATCAAGCGGCTATGATTGTAGATTGTTTTCTTTAACTCTGTCTCCAACTGGCTAATCTCCGAGAGTGCCTTCGAATGCAGGGTCGGTGAACCTCCATCGGTATCGCGTTCAAACTCTGCCTTTTCAATCGCCTTATCGACCAGCGCCTTGTTCTTCACAAATAATTTCTGCTCTTCGGTAAACCACTTTGCCGTCGTGTCCATGAAATGTTCATACGCCTTTGCCCCCTCGAACACATCCACTCCAAGCAGCTTTACGACCTGCTCCTTCTGCTCAATCAGCGAGATCACCTGACTGTTGATCCGACGAACCACATCGATACCGCCCTTGAAGTTGTTCGCATTGATCATCTTCTCAAGCAACAACTGGGATACATTGATCTTGCTCTCGTCTTTGATTTCCTTCGTATCCAGATAGAACTCAATGCCCTCTGGCGTAATCGTATAATAAACCGTCCCCTGCGCGATATGACTGTCAATCAGCTTCACGCGTGCGACCTTGTTTTCCCGCACTTCCGGATCATAGAAATGAAACTCAAACGCCCGTCCGTCATTTTTAATCTTATCAAAAATATAGGAGATCAGTTCGCGCAGCTCTACCGGTTCCTCTTCCAGCTTGAAATCCCGCGTCAGAAGTTCCCGCAGGAAATCCTCATATTCTTCATACGTGACGTCCTTTTCGTGGAAATTGTTTTCATTGATGAAAAACCGCAAGGACGCCATCGTGATATATCCCATATCTAAAAACGCATACTTACCTTCCTTGTACTGTGTAAAAGTCGTCTCATTCAACACGAAAAACGGATAGTACTTTTTCAGATTCTGCATCCGCGCACTATGTTCTGCAATTATATCGTTGATCATTACGTGTTTTAAAGCCATGCGTTTTCTCCTGGTTCGGCAGTAGTTTACATAAATGGGCATACTGCCGCATAATTATAATAATTATAATACATGCAGACACAGGAAACAAGAGAAATACAGAAGAAAAACGTTGAAAAAAGTCGCCCTACATGATGTAGAGCGACTCGCATCTAGTCTTTTTTAAAGAAGTTACTTATTAAGCCTTACCAACAGATCCGAAAAGTTCCATCTTCTCTTTTACTGTTGCCTTGATAGCTTCTGCACCAGGTGCAAGGAGCTTACGTGGATCAAATCCCTTACCCTCGAGATCCTTACCAGCTTCAATGTACTTTCTTGTAGCTTCCTGGAATGAAAGCTGACACTCTGTATTTACGTTGATCTTAGATACACCAAGTGTAATTGCCTTCTTGATCATATCAGCAGGAATACCTGTACCACCGTGAAGTACGAGAGGCATAATGCCTGTCTTCTGCTGGATAGCATCCAATGTCTCGAAAGAAAGTCCCTTCCAGTTTGCCGGATACTTACCATGGATATTACCGATACCTGCAGCAAGCATGTCTACGCCAAGATCAGCGATTGTCTTACATTCTTCAGGATCTGCACACTCACCCATACCTACAACGCCGTCTTCTTCTCCACCGATAGAACCAACTTCACACTCGATAGAAAGACCAAGCTGATGAGCTACGTTTACGAGCTCTGTAGACTTAGCAAGGTTCTCTTCGAATGGATAGTGAGAACCATCAAACATGATAGATGTGAAACCAGCCTTGATACACTTATAACATCCTTCGTATGTTCCATGATCCAAATGAAGTGCTACTGGAACTGTGATTCCAAGTTCCTCGTCCATAGCCTTAACCATAGCTGCAACTGTCTTGAATCCTGTCATATACTTTCCGGCACCCTCAGATACACCAAGGATAACTGGGGAGTTTAATTCCTGTGCTGTTAAAAGAATTGACTTTGTCCACTCAAGGTTATTGATGTTGAACTGACCAACTGCATAGTGGCCTGCTTTTGCTTTTGTAAGCATTTCTTTAGCGTTTACTAATGGCATATTAATCTTCCTTTGTAGTAAATTTTCGGAACAAAAAATATAGTCGCTCCGAGTTACTTTTATTATACAATAAATCATTTCAAATATAAAGTCTT
>ENA-OZVO01000753-OZVO01000753.1-human-gut-metagenome-genome-assembly--contig:-NODE-753-length-9804-cov-4.759360_pt1 | contig 9804 bp, 9 predicted proteins | sample MGYA00243447_ERZ654049 | MGnify/ENA primary metagenome ERZ654049 (study PRJEB26926, sample SAMN06164906) | human gut metagenome | biome: ENVO:00009003; feature: ENVO:2100002; material: ENVO:00002003... | reverse complement strand
GCCGTGGAGGATGCAGAAGAGCCGCCGCAGGCGGTCAGGGCAGCAGCAGCGCCGCAGACAGCGGCAGCAGCCAGAAACGAACGACGAGTGATTTTACGCATAATGATTACTCCCTCATTTTTCCATCTACGCGGCAGCAGGACGCCGCGCCGAAAAGCATTTGAATGTCCAGCAGAGTAGCCTCTGCTTTACACTCGTGAAGTATATCACGATTTCCGTCCGATGGCAACGCCGTTTCGGTTCTAATTATCTATTAAAATGAATATATCTATCACTTTTTTCGATAGGTGTTTCTTCTCTGCTGATAGTCCGTCAGTTTTTGGAGCTCTGCGCCCAGCCAGACGAGGTTTTCTTCCAGCTGAGGGAGGTACTCTTTCTCATAGTCAAACTTAAAATAGAGTGCCTGCCAGAGCTTCGCCTGCATCCGGCGGCGCAGGGGCGGCTCGAGGGCGGCGTCCAGCGGCTCCACCACGTCTTCCAGGTCCATGCAGGTCTGCGCCCAGCGGACGTCGGTCTTTTCCCGGGCAGGGACGTCGTAGCGGGCCAGATAGTCCTCCACTTTTGCCTCGATGACACGCCCTCCACAGTCGGTGGGCTGCAAAAAGTAGCTCACCTCCCCTTCCCTGCTGATCTCCTGTGCCAGCGGGTAGAGGGCGCAGACCAGCGGTTCGGCGTCGTGGATGGCGCAGTGGTTCTCGGTGAGGAAGGGGCAGTTGTTCCGCTCCTCCTTCACGGGGGCCAGCCGCAGCACCGGCAGATGGCTCACCTGCCCGATGGACGCGCGGCAGAAGGCCCGGGCCACGGTCTGGGGCGGCAGGCGCAGCCGGGCCGCGATGCGCCAGAGGTCGAAGCCCGACAGCACGATGTCCTCCCGCCCCCGGCAGCAGCCGCCGCAGCCTGCGCAGGCGAAGGAGAACGCCTCGTCCCGCGCCAGCAGCGGTGTCGTGCGGGCAAAATCCACCCGTCCGCAGAGGTCGAGCTGTGAATCCTTGAGCATGTAAGTTTCTCCTGTATACTGTAGTAGATTATGTGGCGAAGTGACAAATAAATAATATAGCTATGCTATATTTTCACACTTCGCCAACTTGGCGAAGTGGCCTCTTTGGGCGAAGTGAGGTCAGTTCGCCAGCCGCCCTCATTCCGCCACCTTGGCGAAGTGGCTTTTCAAGCGATGATACGTTCTTAATTTCCCACTTCGCCAGATAATATGCGGGTCTCAGAGAGGGGAATGAAAACCTCTCCCTCACTCAAACCTCTTCGCCGGTATCACGATCGCCCCGAACAGCGAGGCGATATACACCACCAGCACCACGCCCCACACCTGCCAGCCGGTGGCGCGTTCAAGCAGGACAGCCCCCGCCGTGCAGGGCGGCACCAGCACCAGCGACGCCATCGACCAGACCCGGAACGCCCGCAGGATATGCTTCCAGTTTCGGTTGTTGTAATAGATGCCCGGGATGTGGATGTGGAACGCACCCTGTGCAAAGTTGCAGATGCGGTTCTCGTCGTAGTAGCGGGGCAGGGTCTCGGCCATCCAGAACATGGCATAGGCCCCGTAGACGACGCCGAAAACCACACTGACGATGAGCAGAGCCAGCGCTCCCTCGATGTCGGCCAGTCCCGCCGCCCAGACGGCCAGCGCTTCTGCGATGCCCAGCACGCAGCAGATGACATACACCGGCAGATACTTCTTCGTCCGCGCCTGACGGCGCTCCGGCGGCTCTGCCGAAAAGGTCAGCGCCTTGCGGATGAGGTCTTCGGTCTCCTCGCGGGTGAAGCGCTGTTCCTCCTCTACCCGGCGTCCCTGCAGAAGCTCGGCCACCGTCACGTTCAGCTGCTCGGCCAGCGGCACCAACAGCGAGATGTCCGGCACACTCAGTCCCCGTTCCCACTTGCTGACGGCCTTGTCGGACACGTACAGCGTCGCGGCAAGCTCCTTCTGGGTCATCCCCTTTTCTCTGCGCAGCTGTGCCAGAAAATGGCCGAATGCAGCCTTGTCCAGTTCGTACATACGTTTTGCCTCCTGTCGGACGTTCTTCGTCCGTTTCTGGCTTCATTGTACCGGTCCGCACCCTCCCGCGCAACCGACGGGCGGTAGAATCATCGTCCCTTCGTTTCTTTTATAAAGAAAAAGCGCCGCGCAGTTTCCTGTGCGGCGCTTCGCCGTTCTATATCGATCGTCCGAAAGGCCGAGCAACCCGATAAAATAGCCTTTCATTCCCCGGCAGAGGGCCTGCTCGATCAGGCCCGCCCGCCGGAAGGGATCAGGTTCAGGACTCGAAGACCTTCCTGACCGCCGGGCTTGCCTCGATGATGCGGACCAGCAGAACGCCCAGCACGGTGCAGCTGATGAGCTCACCGATGCCCACGGAGATGCCGTTGGTGACGCAGGCCAGCCAGAGGGGTGCGCTGGAAGAGGGGTCCGGGAACATCACCGCGATCTCGATGCCGATGATGACGGCATTGAAGACCACCGGGGGCAGCGAGGCCGCAAGGGCCAGACCCTTGAAGCGGATGTTCCGCAGCTTGTAGGTCACGAGGCAGGCCAGCAGGGTGGCCAGAGTGCCGAAGATGACGTCCACGATGGTGGAGCCCAGCAGGTTTGCCAGGAAGCAGCCCAGCACCACGCCGAAAATGTACTCGGCACCGAACACGGGCAGCAGGCAGAGCGCCTCGGCCACACGCACCTGCACAGCGCCGTAAGAGAACGGCTGCAGTGCCATGCAGAGCACGACGTAAAGGGCTGCGACCATGCCGCAGCGGGCCAGTTTACGGACGGAAAGGTTCTGATTTTTCATAGTATAACTCCAGCGGTTTGATTTTGACCGCGCGGGGACCGCCAGCCCCCGTGGGTTTGGCCCGGCATGGTTCGAGACACGCCGGGGAGCCTAAAATCCTAAGTTGCTCTTTAAGGAGCCGTACCCGCAGGCACAGCGTGAAGAATTATACCATAGTTTGGGCCGGAATGCAACGGCGATACGAAAAAAGACTGCCGCACAGCAGCAGTCTTTCCGTGATATGCTCAGTCTCGGGCCTTGCCCACATAGACCAGCGCAAGGGTGTCGGGGCCGGTGTTGGCCGAGACGACGCCGCCCAGATTGAAGGTAGTGAGCGGAGCCTTGCCGAAGGCTTTGCGGCAGGCTTTTTCCAGCTCAGCGGCCTGGGGGATGGAGGTGTGGCCGATCATATAATCGAAGTCCTCCACGCCCTCGGTGCGCTTTTTGCACAGGTCGATCATGGCGGGGATGACCTTGTCGTCGCCGCGCACCTTGCTCTCCACCCTGGTCTTGCCGTCGATGAGGGTGATGATGGGGCGGATGCCCATCAGCTCGCCCATGACCGCGGCGGCGGCAGAGATGCGGCCGCTCTTCTTCATCTGCTTGAGGCTGTAGGGTCCGAGGATGACCTCCATCTTGTTCATCTGGGTCTCAAACTCGCTGATGACGTGGCGGAGCTCCGCGCCGTTCTGCAGCTTGCGGGCCATCTCGCACAGATACCAGCCGAACACCATCGAGTAGGTGTGGGGGTCGAGCAGATGGATGTTCAGGTGATGTTCCGGGCGCTCCTCCCGCAGCATCCCCTGTGCCATGACGGCGTTGTTGTAGGTGGAAGAGCCGGAGCGGTTGATGGGGACATGGATGACATCGGTGTAGCCCTCGTCCACATACTGGCAGTATTTCTCACAGAACTGGATGGGGGTGATGGCAGCCGTGGAGGGGATGCCCTTGGCGGCACGCATCTTGTCGTAGAACTCCTCGGGGGTGTACTTTTCACGCTCCACGATGTCTTCGTCGTCCAGCAGGATGTGGAAGCCCATAATGTCGATGCCGTATTTCTCGGCCAGCTCCTGCGGGATGTCGCAGGAGGAGTCGGTCAAAATCGCAATTTTGCTCATAGTGTTCCTCATTTCCATTCGTAGTCTCGCAGGTGGCCGTGGTCCAGCAGCTCCGGGAAGTCCCACTGGCGCAGTACCTCGTATACGCCCACGGCGACGCTGTTGGACAGGTTCAGGCTGCGGCAGGTGTCCCGCATGGGCATCCGGATGCAGTGCTCCTGATCGGCTGCCAGCAGCGCCTCCGGCAGACCGGCATCTTCCCGCCCGAACACAAGGTATGCCCCGTCCGGGTAGGCGACATCGGTGTAGCGCTGGGGCGCTTTGGTCGTAAAGTAGTAGAAAGGCCCATCGTTCTTCGAGAAGAAGTCATCCAGACTGTCGTAATAGCTGATGTCCAGATAGTGCCAGTAATCCAGCCCGGCGTGCTTGAGCTTCTTGTCGTCGATGGCAAAGCCCATCGGCCCCACCAGATGGAGGCGGCAGGCCGTGCAGGCACAGGTGCGGGCCACGTTGCCGGTGTTCTGGGGGATGCGCGGCTCCACCAGAACGATGTTCAGGGTCGGTTTTTCACTCATCGCTGTTTACTCCTCCCCCATCGGACACAGGCGGGGCAGCAGCGGCTCGAACCAGACGCCGAAGCGGGTGTCCTGGTCGCAGGGCGTTTTCTGGATGGCCAGCGCCACGAACTCTGCCGCGTTGTCTGCCGCTGCGCTCAGGGCGTTGCCCTGGATCAGGGAGCCGATGAGCACCGCACCGTAGAGGTCGCCCGTGCCGGGAAAGCTGCGGGCAATATGCAGCTTCTTGATCACGAAGCGGTCGCGGCCTGCACCGGCGCAGGCGATGTACTTGTCCAGCTGCAGGCCGGTGACCACCACGTTGGGGGTCAGCGACGCCGCCAGCTCGTCGGCCAGCGCCCGGGCGCTTTCCTCGTCCAGCTGGGCGGGCAGCTCTTTTTCCAGCAGCAGGCCGGCCTCGGTGGCGTTGGGCAGGATGAGGTCGGCCCGGCGGCAGAGCTGCCGCATCCGGTCGATGAAGGCCGGGGTCACGGTAGCGTAAGCCTTGCCGTTGTCGCCCATCACGGGGTCTACCACCTTATAGGCCGAGGGCCAGAGGTCAAAGGCCTTTTCGGCCAGTGCGGCCTGCTCCTCGCCTCCGAGGTAGCCGGTGTAAATGCAGTCGAAGCTCAGCCCCAGCTCCCGGTAATGTTCCAGTGCGGCCTCGCCATAGGCGCAGCCGTCCAGACGGGCCGGTGTCCCGAAGCCGCCAGTGTGGGTGGAGAGCACCACCGTGGGCAGTGCCACCGGCTGGACGCCCATGACGCTGAGCACCGGCAGGATGACCGCCAGACTGCAGCGTCCCACACCGGAAAGGTCATGGATGCAGAGAACTTTTTTCGGTTCCGTTATCTTCAGCAAAAAAGAAACCTCCTTCGCAGAATATGCCTTTTCCCATAAACCAAGCCAGCCCATAACCAGCCCAGTTTATCAGCATATGATACAGTATACCACATTTTCCTGCACAAAAAAAGCGTATAGTGAATCCTTTGGTGGAAATACTATCCTCGCAGCCCAAAAATTTTGATTCGAAGGGAGTGCCTCCTATGAAAAACGAACACACAAGCTCCACCGCCCCGCTCCTGATCGGCATGGCCGCCGGTGCCGCACTGGGTGCCGCCGGCGTCATGGCCACCAACACGAGCCAGCGCCAGATGCGCCGCACCGCCCGCAAGATCGCCAAGGGTGCCGAGCACGCCGTGAGCCAGCTGGACAAGATGGTGGGCGACTTCGTGGAGCACAAGATGGAGGGCTGACGGCCCCCGCATCGCGCAGAAAGGCCGGGACAGAGGGTTCTCCCCTGCCCCGGCCTTTTGTTGCAGCAAAAAAGCCAGCAGAGCTGGACAAATCCGAACTTGTCGGGGCAAGGCCCCTCCATTTTGCTTGCTGGCACTGCGTACCGTAAAACTCCCGTTTCAATCTTCACGAGTGATTTTTCTTGGGATATGGACACTGCAACATTATATATGGTCAAATACGACAGAAGTCATTGATTTTCTTTGTTTATCTGTGATACCATTCGTTACGAGACCAACGGCGTTGCTCTCTTCGCCTATGGTGGAGACTCCGGCACTCAAAGAAAATTTCCGAAAAGCATAACGAGGTGACCATTTTTGAAACGTCGAACTTTTCTTGTCTGCACCGCTGCACTTTTTTGCGGTGCGCTTCTGGCAGGAGGCTGCACTCAAAAAGCTTCTCAGCCCGTCCTTCAGCAAATCGAATACTCCAATTTAGCAGATTCAGATACACAGGATCTTCTTTCCAAACTTTTGCAGGATGCCGGCGTATCCGACCTGCGGATACAGACTTTCTTTGATCATGTGCAAAAGTTCAACAATGCTGTGGACCCGGCATGGCTCACCACAGGGTTTGAAAACGCCAAGCCTTTGGATCTGAAATACGATCCTTACTCCATGCAGGACGCATGGACAGAAAAATATGACACCTTCCCCGGCTGGAACTGTCGGATCACCGCTTGTGGGCTGTTCGGTGATTTTATCACTGTCACGGGCAAGGCAGACCTTGACTCAGCCGAGGACACCCTGTTTATGGACTATGAAACACTGGATTCTGACCCGGAATCCCTTTGCGGCGATGAACGGCAAAAGTTTGATGCGCTGTTCGCCCCGGTTAAAACCACTAATACGACCGATATTCCTACCCATTTGAAAACGATTCAACAGGAATGGAAGAAACGCGGTCTCTCCTTCGTAGAAGATGATAAGATCCGTCTCGTCTCCGTAGTCCTGCACGATCAGTTCTCTGAAACGGACAATTCTCTTATGATCGGTCATGTCGGCGTTATGCTTCCCACATCGGATGCGGTATATTTCGTCGAAAAGGTCGCTTTTCAGGAGCCGTATCGCTTGTTGAAGTTCAAAAATCGAACCGAGTTGAGCGATTATCTGATGCTGAAATACGACAACTCGTGGGGACAGGATACCGCCCACACCTTTATTATGGAAAATTCAGACCTGATGGACGGCTGGCGCATATTGGACACAGCGGACTGAAATCTGAAATCTCTTCAATGCCAAAGAGCAGGGGCATATCTTCGCCTTTGCTCTTTTCCTTTTGCACTCTGTCCCGGTATCTCTACCACAGCTTTCAACATTGTCAACTGGTTTTCACGCCGTTCTTTACAGTTTTTTCGCATCGGCAGCTTATCTTTTTGCATTTCAGTCAAACACTTCGATTTTGTGCATATTTTGTTGTATCTTGTCCATGATGAATCTGAAAGAGAATCTACCACCGCCTCATGTGAAACATGGGCGGTATTAACTAACAATTTCAAAGAAGCCGCAAAAATCATTGCCGCCTTGTTGAACAGCAAACAAAAGCGGTGACTTTCCGCATTGTGGAAAGTCACCGCTTTCTCTTATGCTGTGCAGTGGTCGTTCACTGCACAGATTGATAAGAAGGAGAACTTAGATCTCATACCACTTGATCTCGTTTGCATCCAGATGCAGGTCAAAGCTGTTGCCATCAGTCGTATAAACTGTGGTGTCCTGCGGCTCGTAAGTGTTGTTCACAACGCAATACTTGCCATTTTTGACATAAGCATGGACTTCCACATTGTAGTTGGAACTGAACCAAGTGTGCAGTTCATCCTCGCTGTGGGCACTCCACAGGATAGCGCGGTAAAGGGTGCGGCTGTTGGCAAAACTGTAAGGCACACCGCTGATGTACACGGCACGACCCTTGCCGAAGTCGTGTGCCGCCATCTGCACTTCTTTGTTTCGCTGCACCAGCACCTCGGTGCCCTCGAGGGCGTAGATGTTCTTTTTGCCCTCGCCAAAGTCCACGGGCTGGTCGGCGTCCTGCAGGATAAAGTGGTCGGGGTGCTCCTCCCAGTTGTATTTGTCGTAGTTGAGGGTGAAGCCGTTTTCTTCCTCCACGCCCAGCACGCTGGCAAGCTGGAGAATGTGGCCCTGATACGGGTGACCGGAAGGCTCACCCACGCCGATAAAGCCGCCGCCGTTCCAGACGAACTTGCGGATAGCGGAGGAGATCTCCGGGTCTTCCCACCAGATGCCGCCGGTGTGTGCGGTGTCGGCATCGCCGACATTGATAATGACATCCAACGAATCCAGCAGATGCGGGTCGTTCTTGATATCCTCAAAGCTGATAAACTTCACATCAAAGGGCGCACCGGACAGCATCTCAATGACACCGGCATAGCTATAGTTCTGCTTGTAATAGAGGGCGTGATGCACCATGTGACAGCCCCAAGCCCGCATTTTACCCCAACAGTTCAGCACGGCCACTCGCTTGACACAGTAGGGTGTGGTGCCCTTGATGTTCTCGTACAGTTCGCGGAACTCGTTGCAGACGCTCTCCACGTAGTCCACGAACTCCGGGAACTGCAAGGCCAGTTTCAGATAGCCGCCATAGCCGATGCGGTCGATGGGCTTGCGCAGGATAGCGCGGCGGGCTGTAACCCAGTTCTCCTTGGCTTCCCGCACCGGGTCGCCGCCCTCGTGGAAGGTGTCGGGGAAGAAGTACGGCAGGAAACGGCCCTCGGTGTACTTCACGCCCTCAATGTCAGAGATCAGGCGCAGGGTGGAGCCGTTGCCCACGCTGCCCACTACGGCATCCAGTCCGATGGTCTTGAACTCCGGCATGAAAGGTTCGGTGCCGATCCAGTGATCGCCGAGGAACATCATGGCTTCGCACCCGCACGCGTGGGTGATGTCCACCATCTCCTTGGCAAGCTTTGCCACCTCGCGGCGCTGGAAGGCCTGAAAATCCCGGAATTCCTTGCTGGGCACCCGGTACTGGTTGTTATAGTAGCCCTGATCGATGATGTACTCCGGGCGGAACTTGTAGCCCACCTCCTGCTCAAACTGGTTGAGGATATAAGGGCTGACCGAAGCAGAGTATCCATACCAGTCCACGAACTTCTCCCGCTTCAGCTCGTCGAAGATCAGGGTGAACTGGTGGAAGAAGGTGGTGTAGCGGATGACGTTCACATAGGGGTGCTCTGCAATGAACTTGCGCAGGCGCTCCATGGAATACTTGTGGGTCTTGGGCTGACGCACGTCAAAGGTGATCTGGTGCTCAAAATTCGTCCAGCCGTTGGTGGTAGCGTTGTACATATGCACCGGGTCCCAGATGAGGTAAGCCAGAAAACTGACGGTATACTCATGGAACGGTACGGCCTGTACGGTCACGCTGCCGTCAGCGTAGCTCCACTGCTCCGGCGGCACGGGCTGACCGGTGGTTCGATCCATGACCTCCCACCAGCGGGTGATGTCGTCGTTGGTGTTCACCTGCATCAGCTCCGGGCTGATGCCCTTCATCAGCGGGATGGTCACGGTGTCGCCGGGGGCGGTGTAAAAGCCGGTCATGATGTAGCACTGCTGTACCTCGTCCGGGTTTGCCTTTGCCCATGCGTTGTCCTTGCGGGTGGTATAGTAGGTGGAGTAAATTTTGGCATCCGCATCCTTGAGCTGCTGCGGAAAGTCGGTGCCGTCGCAGTCGCGGATGGCATCCGCGCCCCAGCGCTTGAGCAGGGCGAGGGTTTCGGGTACTGCGTCCATATCGGTGGGGATCGTTACACGACCTTTTGTATTCATTTCTTGTTTTCCTCCGTCCATTGGTAAGATTGCGTTTGTCCGGCCTGCAAGGTGACCCAGCAATGCGTGTTGCAAAGATACCAGCTTCCGTCCTGTGTTGCTTTTACGGTAAGGCTGTGCTTGCCGTCTGCTGTCCGCTGATAAGAAATCAGCAGACCATTTTCTGCCCGCAAATTCTGAAATGCAACAGGTTCATTTTTCCAGCCCTGCGGGCAGGCCGGTAAAACCTCGATATGATTCTTTTCGGAACGCAACAGCATTTTCTGTACTGCGTGTGCCGCCAGAAAATCCGCTTCCAGCGTAAAGGGGCGATAGTGGAAATCACAAACGCCGCTGT
>ENA-OZVO01000746-OZVO01000746.1-human-gut-metagenome-genome-assembly--contig:-NODE-746-length-9874-cov-4.063652_pt1 | contig 9874 bp, 9 predicted proteins | sample MGYA00243447_ERZ654049 | MGnify/ENA primary metagenome ERZ654049 (study PRJEB26926, sample SAMN06164906) | human gut metagenome | biome: ENVO:00009003; feature: ENVO:2100002; material: ENVO:00002003... | reverse complement strand
TACGAGATCGCTCAGTGTCTCGTGGGCTCGGAGATGTGTATAAGAGACAGGATCTCATCGGAATTATGCGCGAGATCTGCGAGTTTTACTTTCTTTGCTATCACATTCGGTTTCAGATTCCGGACATAATCATAATAATCAACGGATTTGTCATGTGTCAGGAGACATACAGCTTCCGTTACTGCCGGAGGAAACGCCTGTTCTAACTCCGCAAGTGTGACTTCCGTATCTTCCACAACATCATGAAGAAGTGCCACCGTACAGCTTATCTCCTCATCCATCTGTTCTGCCAGATGAATCGGATGAAAGATATACGGCACACCACTTCTGTCCACCTGACCTTCGTGTGCTTTGTAAGCAAGCTTCATTGCTTTGATTGTCATACTCGTATAAATCACAGATTTCCTCCCATATATCTATCCCCGGTAAATCAATACATAATCGTCTGTGGCAAGCCTTCTCATAGAATTAAATTTCTAATCATTTGCACCCGGCATCTCGTAGAAAGCTTCGGTCTCATCGATATCATTCACCGGTGGCTTTAAGCCTTCGATCGTGATGTTGTGCTTCTGTGCATAATCCCAGAGTGCTGCATGAACTGCCTCCTCTGCAAGCAGGGAACAGTGTACCTTGACCGGTGGCAATCCGCCAAGTGCTTCCATAACTGCCTTATTCGTAAGCTTCAATGCTTCCTGGATGGACTTGCCCTTGATCATCTCCGTTGCCATACTGCTTGTTGCAACAGCGGCACCGCAGCCAAATGTCTTGAACTTGCAGTCACGGATGATCTGGTTGTCATCGACATCAAGATAAATACGCATAATATCGCCACATTTCGCATTTCCGACTGTACCGACACCACTGGCGTTCTCGATTTCTCCTACGTTTCTTGGGTTGGTGAAGTGTTCCATAACTTCTTCACTGTAATCTATAATCTGACTCATTGTCATTACCTCCTAAATATAATCAGTATCCCGTGTATGAACTTACTGCTTGTTCTTCTTTACGAAGTCCTCGTAAAGCGGTGACATACTGCGCAGACGCTCTACAACCGTCTTGATTGCCTCTACTGTATAGTCGATTTCTTCCTTTGTTGTCTCATCGGATAATGTCAGGCGAAGTGATCCGTGTGCGATCTCATGTGGCAGACCAATGGCAAGCAATACATGCGATGGATCGAGTGATCCGGATGTACATGCGGAACCACTGGATGCACAGATACCCTTCTGGTCGAGCATGATCAGAAGTGACTCACCCTCGATGAACCGGAAGCTGAAGTTTACGTTGTTTGGCAGACGCTTTACCTTGTCGCCATTTAACTTCGTATATGGAACCTCATCTAAGACACGCTTGATCAGGTAATCACGCAACTCGATTTCCTTCTTTGTACGCTCTTCCATCTTCTCTTTTGCAAGTGTTGTCGCACGGCCAAAGCCTACGATACCCGGTGTATTGTGTGTACCGGCACGCTTTCCACGCTCCTGTGCACCACCATGGACAAAGGACTCAATCTGCACACCATTTCTAAGGTACATGATACCGATTCCTTTTGGTCCGTTGATCTTATGACCGCTGGCAGAAAGCATATCAATATGGCATTCATCCACATTGATTGGCACATGTCCATATGCCTGTACCGCATCTGTATGGAAGAGAACCTTATGCTTCTTCGCGATCTCGCCAATCTCCTTGATTGGCTGGATGCTTCCGATCTCGTTATTTGCAAACATCACCGAAATCAGAATTGTATCCTCGCGGATTGATTTTTCAAGCTCATCTAATTTGATGATACCATTTTCATCCACGCCGACATACGTAATCTCATAACCAAGCTTCTCTAGATACTCGCATGTATGCAGGATTGCATGATGTTCGATGGCAGACGTGATGATATGTTTTCCTTTCTTTCTCTGGGAAAATGCGATTCCTTTCAAAGCCCAGTTATCTGACTCGCTTCCGCCGCCTGTGAAATAAATCTCATTTGGCTTTGCGCCAAGGAAATCTGCAACTTCCTTTCTTGCATTTTCAACCGCTTTCTTGCTCTCACCAGCGAAGCGGTATACACTTGCCGCATTTCCATAATACTCTTCGAAATATGGATTCATTGCTTCATATACTTCCGGTGCAACTTTCGTTGTCGCCGCATTATCTAAATAAATCAACTCACTCATCGCTATGAATGCCTCCTTAATTCTTTACTTTTGTCCATGAAAAATTATAATCAGACATGTTTCAAAAGTCAACGAAACCACCCTCATTTATAATGAGAATAAATTTCATTTGCAGTGCTTCTCATACTGCTTCAAGATCTCAATATAGCGGCTTCCAAGATGGCTGAACGGGATTCCCTTCCGTTTCAGATACCCGATCGTCATTGTCTCCTCGCCTGCAAACGGCACCGCCGTATAGCCGTCTCCATTTAACTCCTCACAGATAATACCGGAGCAAAGCGTATAGCCATTTAACCCGGTCATCAGGTTGAGCATCGTCGCCCGGTCATCCGCTTTGATTGTCTGCTTGTACTCGAGGTTACTCAGGACCTCCTCCGCAAAATAGAAGGAATTCTTATTGCCCTGCTCAAATGACAGGCACGGATACGGTTCTAAATCCGAGAAGGAAATAGACTCCTTCCCTGCAAGCGGATGTCCACTTGCGAGATACACATAAACCGCACAGTCAAACAACGGTTTAAACTCCAGTTCATTTGCATCAAATACCTTCTGCATGGCTTTCTGGTTGAAGCTGTTCAGATACAGAATGCCAAGCTCACTCCGGAAATTCTTGACATTCTCGATAACCTCACCGGTCTTCGTCTCATGGACGGCAAGCTCATACTCGTCCAGTGAGAAATTCCGCGCCAGCTTGATGAACGCCTCCACTGCGAAGGAATAATGCTGCATGGATACGCTGAACTTCCGCTTGTGTTCTGCAGCACCCATATATTTTTCTTCCATCATCTGCTGCAGCTCCACCATCTGTCTGGCATAGCTTAAGAACTCTTCGCCCTCGGTTGTCACAACGATACCGCGGTTCGTCCGCAGAAAGATCTCTATCTGTAATTCTTCCTCTAAATCATGAATTGTATTCGATAATGCCGGCTGCGATACAAAAAGCTCGCTCGCCGCCTTGTTCATCGACTTCATATCTGCAATTGTCACTGCATACCGTAGCTGTTGTAATGTCATATGCCACTCCTATTCTTTTCTTTTACTCACACCCTGAATTCCCATCGCAATACCAAATGTCACGACCTCTGTAACCGGAAATGCCATCCAGACACCGGTTACACCAAAAAGCTTCGACAGCATGAATGCCATCAGGCTGATCACAATGATTCCACGCGATACCGCGATCAGGGAAGATGCAAGTGCCTGTCCGGTCGCACTGAAAAATCCCGCCAGCACGATGTTCACTGCCGCCACTAAGAACCCCAAGAAATAAATCCGGAGTCCCGGCACGGCAAACTTCGCTAGCTCCGCCGACTGGGCACTGTTGAAGATACCAACCAGTCCCTGTGCGAACACCCATACCGCAGACACAAGCACGATTGACAGGATAACTGCGATCACCAGCGACTGACGTAAGATCTTCTTGACATCCTCTTTGTCGCCATGTCCGTACGAGGTACTCGCAAGTGGCTGTAAGCCCTGCGATACACCATTAAAGATTGCCGTTCCGACGAGTGCAATGTTCGCGATCACACCGTATGCGGCAACTGCATTATTTCCGGATAACGCAAGCAGAATAAAATTAAACACAAGCGTTGTGATACTGTTTGCGATTTCACCGACAAATGCCACTACGCCAAGACCTGCTGCGGAAGCAAGCAGTTTGAAGCTCGGCAGATGCCATTTGAATACGATCGTATTTTTCTTCGATAGATAATGGATCATGCAGATACCGATGCTGATAATCGGTGACACGCCGGTTGCAAGTGCCGCGCCACGCATTCCCATGTGCATCGGGAACATAAATACATAATCAAATACAATATTGAACAAACTGCTGAGTAACGTTGCCGCCATCGCGATATTCGGTGCATTATCATTTCTTACAAACGCAGTAAAGGTATAGTTTGCAATAAAAAATGGAGAAAAAAGCATCGCAATCTGCAGATATTCCGTTCCGATCGACAGGATATCCGCATCCGCTCCCATCAGCTTCAAAATCTCTGCCGGGAAGAAGTTTCCAAGCAGTGTAAATCCGATTCCGATCAGAACTGCAAACATCAAGGCATTCGAGAAATACAGCTTCGATGTCTCATTATCGGTCATCTTACAAAGCGAATACCGCGTTGCGGAACCAATCCCGATTAACGAACCAATGGCAAATAACAACCCATAAACCGGCAGTGTCAGATTCAATGCTGCAATACCAAGGGTTCCATTTGCCACGGAGATAAAAAATGTATCTGCGAGGATGTAGCACGACATGCCCATCATCGCAAATACATTTAAAAATATGAACTTTCTTAGTTTCTTTCCCACGTTCATCTGCTAGTTGCTATTTTCTGTGAAATAACCCTTTCTTCTCATAAGGCTGATGTTCGATGCCAAGCACCTTGTAGCCAAGCTTCTCAACTTCTTCTGTAAATTTTGCATCATCAAAGCCTTCTTCCGCTACGATCACAGTCTCCTTCTTCGCATGGGAAGAAGTGACTTTCTTCACCTTGAAATTATTTCTTACCATGTCATTCATATGCGACTCGCACATACCACACATCATACCATCGATTTTTGCAATAATCTGTTCCATTTTGTTTTCCTCCTTAAACTACATGAATTTATATAGAATGTCAACCTCTCCTATGCTGTCTCCCGCTGCTTCTTTCCGAATTTGAACAGATTCAGACGAAGTGCATTGGTCACAACACAAAAGCTTGACAGACTCATCGCTGCTGCACCGAACATCGGATTCAATGTCCAGCCAAATAAATGAACCCACGCACCTGCCGCAAGCGGGATTCCTATAATATTGTAAATAAATGCCCAGAAGAGGTTCTCGTGGATATTCCGCAAGGTTGCCCGGCTAAGCCGTATTGCTGCCGGTACATCGGATAACCGGCTCTTCATCAACACGACATCTGCCGCGTCGATGGCAATATCCGTTCCGGCTCCGATTGCGATACCCATATCTGCACGTGTCAGTGCCGGGGCATCGTTCACGCCATCACCGACCATCGCAACCTTTCCTTTCTTCTGCAGATTGGCGATCACAGCCTCCTTACCATCCGGAAGCACGCCTGCGATCACTTCATCGACACCTGCCTGCTTGCCGATTGCCTGAGCCGTCTGCTCGTTATCACCGGTCAGCATGACAACATGGATTCCCATATTTTTAAGCTCCGCGATTGCTTCCGGGCTGTCCTCCTTCATCACATCGGCAACTGCCACCATTCCAAGGATCTTGCCATCCTCCGCGAAGAATAATGGTGTCTTTCCTTCGGATGCATAGACCTCTGCCTGCTTTTGAAGCTCTGCTTCTTCCTCTTTTGCTATCCTGATCTGCCCGGAAATATAGTTCCAGTTTCCACCCTGCAAATGCTTTCCATCGCGGACGCCCATCAGACCATTTCCGGAAACTGCCTGAAACTCCCCGACACCTGCCTCCGTCTGGTTGTTCGCATCGCCCCATGCGATAATCGCCTTCGCAAGCGGATGCTCACTTTTTTGTTCCAGCGCATATGCGGCATGCATCAGATACGCTTCCTCACAGCCTACCGGAAAGATATCCGTTACACGCGGTTCACCCTTCGTGATCGTACCGGTCTTATCGAGTGCAACGATCTGTACCTTGCCTGTCTCCTCCAGCGAAACAGCCGTCTTAAACAGGATTCCATGCTTTGCACCCACACCATTTCCAACCATGATGGCAACCGGAGTTGCAAGTCCAAGTGCACACGGACAGCTGATAACCAGAACGGAAATCGCTCTTGCAAGCGAATATCCTACCGGTCTTCCTACGAGCATCCAGATCACAAATGTCACGATTGCAATGCTGATAACGATTGGTACAAATACGCCGGATACTTTATCTGCGACCTTCGCAATCGGTGCTTTCGTTGCCGCTGCATCACTTACCATATGAATGATCTGTGACAACGTCGTATCCTCGCCGACACGGGTTGCCTCACAGAGCAGATATCCGGACTGATTGAGTGTCGCAGCAGATACTGGATCGCCCGGATTCTTGTCAACCGGGATACTCTCTCCGGTCAGTGCGGATTCATTGACTGCACTGTTTCCTTCCTTGACGAATCCATCCACCGGAATATTCTCGCCCGGACGGACAGCAAATAAATCTCCGATATGAAGCTGTTCGATCGGTACCGTCTGCTCCACACCATCTTTTACTAAAACTGCGGTCTTCGGTGCAAGCTTCATCAAGCCCTTTAATGCATCGGTCGTCCTGCCCTTTGATTTTGCCTCAAGCATCTTACCCACGGTTATGAGTGTGAGAATCATCGCCGCAGATTCAAAGTAAAACTCATGCATGTAATGCATGACTTGTGTCTCCTGTCCCTTGACAACCGCATCGGTCATTGCAAACAGTGCATACACACTGTAGATAAACGATGCAGCAGAACCAAGTGCTACGAGCGTGTCCATGTTTGGTGCCCGGTGTATAAGTCCCTTGAATCCATTTACGAAGAACTTCTGGTTTACGACCATAATTGCAATCGTGAACAGAAGCTGTACAAGTCCCATCGCTACGTGATTGCTCTCGAAGAACGGCGGCAGCGGCCAGTTCCACATCATATGTCCCATCGACACATACATGAGCGGGATCAGCAAAACTACCGACGCGATCAGGCGTTTCCGCATCAACGGTGTCTCCGTGTCTTTGAGTGCATCGGCATCTTCCTCCGTGCTGCCGGACTGCTTTCCGGCTTTCATCTTCGATGCTTTATAGCCGGCTTTTTCGACCGCCCGGATGATTGTCGCTGCATCTGCCGTTCCTTCCACGCTCATCGAATTGGTAAGCAGGCTCACGGTACAATTTGTCACGCCATCCACCGCAGAAACTGCTTTCTCGACACGTGCGCTGCAGGCGGCGCAGCTCATACCCTTCACTTTATATTGTTCCATGTAATAATTTTTCTCCTTTCCAATGAGTTGTATGGAATTACCTAACATATATTTCCATCTTCACTTCATTAACTTTTGTAAAAGTGTTACTAACTCGTCAATCACTTCGTCGTTTCCTTGGCGGATGTTGTCAGCCACACAGGTTTTTACGTGGTTGGCAAGCAGTACCTTATTGAAGCTGTTGAGTGCGGATGTGACCGCAGAAACCTGTATCAATACATCCGTACAGTATGCATCCTTCTCCAGCATATTCTCGATGCCTCGCACCTGTCCTTCGATCCGCTTCAGCCGGTTCATCAGATCCTTTTTTTCTTTTTCCTGTCGTTCTTTATGTTTCCCAGAACAACAAGGACAATTCTTTTCTTCTTTATTTTCTTCCATACGTCAAATACCCCCTACAGGTATATAATATATACCGGTAGGGGGTATTTGTCAAGTTCACTATTTGATAAGATTTTTCAAGTGTCAACCGTTTGCGAATATACTATGCATATAGAATAATCACGCATACTATTTTTCTTTCACATAACCAGGGGTTGCATTTCTTCCAAGCTTTGCCAGCATTTCCTTGTCGCTTGCAATTGTTGCGCAGGCAACGGTCGTCAGCATATCACCTGTGATCGTTGCAGATGCACCGGACTGGAACGCGATCTCACCATCGTTTGTCAGAAGGGCGCGTCCGGCTGCCAGACGGATATTTGCCTCCGGGTTGATGTAACGGAAGAATGCGATCGTACGCAGGATATCATCCTCAGTCAGAGACTCACGATCTTCGAGTGGTGTTCCCTTGATCGGCATCAGTGCATTGATTGGGATAGACTCCACACCTGCTTCTGCCAGATCCACTGCCATGCTCAGACGATCTTCCCAAGTCTCGCCCATACCGATGATACCACCGGAGCAAGGACACATGCCCTCTGCCTTGACCGCCTTTAATGTCTCGATCTTCTGATCGTAAGTATGTGTGGTGCAGATATTCGGGAAGTTTCTTCTCGAAGTCTCGATATTATGATGATAGCTTGTCACACCTGCCTCATGCAGACGGTGCAGCTGTTCCGGTGTCAAAAATCCCATTGACGCACAAAGATCAATCTTACATTCCTTATGCATCCGCTCAAATGCATGGATTGCCTTCTCGAATTCTTCTCCGGTAAGTGCACGTCCGCTTGTCACGATTGAGAACCGATGTACCCCATGTTCCTCGTTAAAACGGCATGCCTCCATAATCTTCTCTTCGTCTAAGAAATCATACACCTCACAATTGGTATGATTGTGTGCCGATTGTGCACAGAACTTGCAATCTTCCGGACATCTTCCGCTCCGGCCATTGATGATCGAGCATAAGTCTACATCCTCGCCGATAAAATATTCCCGGATCTTGTCTGCACCTTCCCGCAACTCGTCCAGATCGCATGTTAAGAAAATAGAAAGGTCATCGTTCTTCGTGATTCGTCTACCACCTATAATCTCATTTGCAAGTTCTAGCATTGTTCCCATTTTCTCTCGTCTCCTTTTTCTCTTGTATTCTCTTCTCAATTGAAGAATAATTTCATATCGTTCCGCAACTGCTCATTATATGTTATCACTCTTTATCATAGTCATCCAAGAAATGATGCTTCACACCATTTTCTTTGTAGGCGATCACCGTACTTAAGTTCACATTTTCCACGCTCTTGAAGATGTTTCCTTCCACAAATGGATTCGTCTTCGCAAGCTCATGGATCAGCTTCTTTACTTCCAGACGTTTGGAATTGCTCTGTCCATCCTTATCACATGAAGAACAGGTATCTGTAAATTTGCACGCACACTGGATAAAATGCAGATGGTTCGCATCGCGCCACGCTTTGATATCATCCTCGCGCACGAGGTACAGCGGGCGAATCAGCTCCATGCCCTCGAAATTCGTGCTATGGAGCTTCGGCATCATCGTCTGCACCTGCGCGCCATATAACATTCCCATAAGGATTGTCTCAATCACGTCATCATAATGATGTCCTAAGGCAATCTTGTTACAACCAAGCGCCTTCGCTTGACTATACAGATGACCGCGCCGCATACGCGCGCACAGATAGCAAGGTGATTTCTCCACATGAAAGACCGACTCGAATATATCCGACTCGAATATCGTGATTGGAATGTTCAGATTCTTCGCATTGGTCTCAATCACCTGCCGGTTTTCGGGACTATACCCCGGATCCATCACCAGAAACTGCACACCAAACGGAAACTTATTATGTCGTTTCAACTCCTGAAAAAGTTTCGCCATCAACATCGAATCCTTCCCGCCGGAGATACATACCGCGATGTTATCACCCGGTTTCACGAGTTCATATTCATTGATTGCTTTCGTGAACCTGCACCAGATTTTCTTCCGGAACCGCTTCCGTATGCTCTCTTCCACATCCTTCGCAAAATCCGTATCTGGTTGATCTGCTGGTTCCTGCATGGCAAGCATCAGCCACGCCATATAGCCGCCGTCTAAGTTATAGGCTTCCACACCCTGTTCCCGTAACATCAGCACCGCATCCAGACTTGCCTCTCCACGTTTGCAGTAGATCAGTATCTTGCCTGCATCTTTCCACTCATCAATATACGTGGAAAGCTCTGCCTGTGGTACGGAAATCGCATCCGGCAGATGTCCATATGCATACGACATACTGTCCCGGATATCCACAATCGTATATGCCTTATAATCCTTTAATTCTTCTGGTGAAATATCGTACATGTCCTTATCCTCCGAGCTAAAATCCAGGTAACACGCTGTCTCTTATACACATCTCCGAGCC
>ENA-OZVO01000691-OZVO01000691.1-human-gut-metagenome-genome-assembly--contig:-NODE-691-length-10211-cov-4.425660_pt1 | contig 10211 bp, 7 predicted proteins | sample MGYA00243447_ERZ654049 | MGnify/ENA primary metagenome ERZ654049 (study PRJEB26926, sample SAMN06164906) | human gut metagenome | biome: ENVO:00009003; feature: ENVO:2100002; material: ENVO:00002003... | reverse complement strand
TTCATGCTCCTTCCGCGTGCAGCTTTTGGGGGCTTCGCCTAAGCCCTTGTTTGCTTCCCCAACTTTCCGTGAAGAACCAAACAAAAAGCCGCCCCGAAAGGCGGCGAATGTCAAATTCGCAGCGGATGCCGCTTGGCAAATCAACATCTTGCGCGGAATGATCCCTGCGCCTGACGCACCATGTGGTAAAACGTCCCTTCTCCGCTGAGCGTCACCCGCTTCACCGGCTCGCCCACCACCCGGAATCCTGCCTTCTCGTAGCAGCGAACGGCGCGCGTGTTCCATGTCCGCACTTCCAGATACATCGGCTTGCCCGGATACAGCCGCTGGGATAAATCCCACGCCAGCGCCGTCATCTGCGTGCCGTACCCCTGTCCGCAGTGGTCGGGATGCGCCCCGATGCCGAAAAACACCTCGCTGCCCTCATCGGACAGGTTCACGAAGCCCACCAGCGTTTCGCCATCGTAAAAGGAATAGAAATTGTTTGCCGGATTCGCAAAACCGTATCCGTGCTTCTTCTGCTCGGCATACGGCGGATTGTTGTACATCGCGTATTCGCCGGGGTACTGCCACGCGCAGATGGCTTCCTTCTCGGCTTCGGTGGTCGGATGATACGTCAGCATGGGCGTTTTCCTCCTTGGGGATATTTCTGATTATGCAAAAAACCGGAGGCAGCCTTGCGCCGCCCCCGGTCAAATCCTCGATTATTGCAGCACAATGCCTTCCGCTTCCAGCTCCGCGCGGGTGCAGAGCCGCAGCGTCACAAAGTTCTGCTGGCAGATGATGTAGCTGCCGCCTTCACGCGTGTCCTTGTTCTCCAGCGTCACGATGCCCTGCGCGATGCAGTCGTGGTCGGCGCAGCTGGCATCGGTCATTTCGATGCTCGTCTCCGTGACGTGGATGATGTTCACGCACACGCCGTGAATCAGCCGGTAGTACCCGTCCTCCAGCAGCGGAATCGGCTCGTATGTCTTTGTGCCGACCGTCACAAGCAGGAACGCGACGGCTTCCGACGGGTCGCGAACCGCGCTTGCCATCGGGGAGGGCGCGATGCCGGGGTCAGTGCCGCGCGTCGCCGGGTTCAGCTTCGCGAAGCTCAGCGATTCGTTCGATGCCGCCAGAATTGCCTGCGCATCGGCAAGGGTTTCCTGCGTCGTCGTCAATTCCGCCTCTGTCGCGGCAAGGGTTGCCTTTGTGGCTTCCAGCTCCGTCGTGGCGGCGGTCAGGGTGTCCTTTGTCGCGGCGAGTTCGTTTTCCGCAGTGGTCAGACTGTCCTTCGTCGCGGTGAGTTCGGCTTCCTTCGCGGTCAGGCTGTCCTTCGTCGTCGTGAGCTCGGCTTCCTTTGCGGTCAGGGTGTCTTTCGTCGTCGTGAGTTCGGCTTCCTTTGCGGTCAGGGTGTCTTTCGTCGTCGTGAGCTCGGCTTCGGTGGCGGTCAGCGCCGTCTTGGTGTCGGACAATTCCGTCGTGGCGGCGGCAAGGGTGTCCTTCGTCGCGGTCAGCTCGGTTTCAGTGGCGGACAGGCTGGTTTTCGTGTCGGACAGCTCCGTCTGCGCGGCAGTCAGCGTGTTCTGCGTCACCGCCAGTTCGGCTTCCGTCGCGGCGAGTGCTTCCTTCGTGTTCTCCAGTTCATATTCCTTCGCCGGCAGGGATGCTTTCAGCGTGTCCAGTTCGTTCTGCGTGGTGGACAGCGTGTCCTTCACTGCCGCCAGTTTGGTCTGGGTGATCATCAGCGTGTCCTTCGTGGATGCCAGCGTGGTGTCGCGGCTGTTCAGGGCAGTCTGCGTTTCGGCGAGGGTAGCTTCGGTGGATGCGAGGGTGTCCTTTGTGGAGGACAGTTCGGTTTCGCGGTCAGCAAGCGTGCCCTGCGTTTCGGCGAGGGTGGCTTCGGTGGATGCGAGGGTGGTCTGGGTATCCGTCAAGGCGGCGGCGGTCGTGTCCAGCGTGGTCTGCGTGTCCGCGAGGGTCGCTTCGGTGGATGCGAGGGTGTCCTTCGCGGCGGACAGGCTGTTTTCGGTGTCCGCCAAGGTGGATTGGGTGGAGGACAGCGCGCTCTGCGTGTCCGTCAGCTGATTCCGGGTGTCCGTCAGCGAATTGTGGCTGACGATGAGACCGGCACCAAGTGCGATGGAAGAGACTGCCAGCACGATGGCGGCAATCATCCAGATGATGGTCTTTTTCCGGGCGGCAATGGGACTCATAGCAATCCTCCTAACAAGCGACGAAAATGGGCGGAAAACTTCCGTTTTTTCCAGTTTACCACCATCGGGGGAAGTTGTCAATCTCGAATTTCGCGGAAGTACAAAAAACGCCCCTCCGCCGACAAAAGCAGAGGGGCAGGGGAAGGTGGATTATTCCTGCTTGAGCGCGTCGCGGCTGACGATGGTCATCGTGATTTCGCCCAGCGCAAGGCAGTTGTGGTCGGCACTGGCGTTGACCAGTTCAATGCCGTCCGCGGTGATGTGGAACAGATTCATGTTGATGCCGTGGATCAGGCAGAAGTAGCTGCCCTCTTCCGGCATCGGGATGGGCGCGCAGGTCTGCTCGCCGACGGTGACGATGAGGTAGTTTTCCGCGTCCAGCGCGGTGGTGTCCGTGCCGGTCAGGGTGGCTGCGTCGGTGGAGAGCAGGTGCAGGAAGAGCATCGGTTCCTTCGCCGCCACGGCGTTCGCCGCGACACCATCCTTCGCCACCAGCGATTCCTTGATAATCGTAATCAGCGATTCGTTCGTGCCAAGGGCATCCTGCGTCAGCGCCAGCACGTTTTCCGTCGCGGCGAGGGTGTTCTGCACGTTCGCCAGTTCGTTTTCCTTCGCGGTCAGGGCAGCCTGTGCGGCGGTCAGGTCAGCTGCCGCAGCAGTCTGCGCGTCCTTGGCGCGAAGAAAAAACCTCCGAAACACAGCCGCGTTTCGGAGGAAGAAAGATGCATATATAGAGGAAGTTACTTCTTCAGTTCAATCCCTTGACCCTTCAGCCGCGCAACCACGCCGTCAACAACCGCCTGCACTTCGTCGCGGGTGAGCGTGCGCTCCGGGTGCGAGAAGGAGAGGCGAATCGTGATGGTCTTGCCGGTGATGTCACTGTATGTGCCCAGCACGGTCACTTTCTGCACCAGCGGGGAGTTCTCCGCCTTCACCGCGTCCAGAATCGGCTGGCAGCGATTGACCACGAAGGTCAAATCCTGCTCCATGCCGGGGAAGCGGGACGGCTCGCGGTAGACGATGGGCGCGGGCGCGATGGACGCAAGCGCTTCCGTGTCGATTTCGGCAAACACAATCGCCGCCTTCTTGTCGATGTTCTTGCCGACAACCGGGTGCGCCACGCCGATTTCGCCGAGGTCAACGCCGTCCAGCACGATGGCGTTCAGGTTCTTCGGATGCTCATAGGAGTGGGTCGCGGTCATTGCGTGGAAGGACAAATCCTTGTGCAGGATGTCGCTCACGGCGACGCACAGCATGTCGCGCAGGCGGAAATACAGCGTTTCCACGTTATCGACCTTGCTGAAGAGCGTCACGCACAGCTTCTTGTGCTCCTTCGCCAGGTTGTTCTCGTCCACGCCATCGACGATGTGACCAATCTCGAAGATGCCGAACGACGGCGCATAGCCCGTGTTGACCTTCACCTGGCACAGCTGGGTGGGAATCATGGAGCGGCGCAGCGTCTCAATGTTGGGGTTGGAGGCGTTGAGCAGCTTTACGTTGTCCTCAACGGCAATGCCGAGCTTCTTGTAGTCGTCGGCGTACTGCCAGATGTAGGAATGCACCTCGTGCAGCGAATAGCGCTTGACGAGGATGTCCTTCAATTTGTCCTCCACCGTCTTTTCGGTGGACATGCGAACCGGGTAGAGCGGGGATTCCGCCGTGTGCAGGTCGAAGTTGTCGTAGCCGTAAATGCGGGTGATTTCCTCGATGATATCCGCCTTGATGGTTACGTCCTTCGTCGCGCGCCAGGAGGGAACGTCCGCGGTGAAGGAATCGCCGTCCCGCGTCATGGTGAAGCCCAGCGCGGTCAGCGTGTGCATGATTTCGTCGGAGGAGATGTTGATGCCGGTGTAGCGGTCAACAAACGCCTTGTCAAAGGACAATTGCACCTTCGGATAGTGGAAGGCGTACTCGTCGGTCAGGCGGGAGGTGACGCGCATTTCCGGGTCGTATTCCTGGAGGAGCTTGACGAAGCGGGCGATGGCGACGGTCGTCATTTCCGGGTCAAGGCTCTTTTCGTAGCGGGCGGAGGCGTCGGTGCGGTGGGCGAGGCGGACGCTGCTCTTGCGGACGGACGCCGCGTCGAACGTGGCGGATTCCAGCGTCAGGCTCGTCGTGTCATCGACGATTTCGCTGTCCAGACCGCCCATGATGCCCGCGATGGCAACCGGCTTGTCGTCGTTGCAGATCATCAGCGTGTTCGGGTCGATGGTGCGCTCCACCTTGTCCAGCGTCTGGAAAGGGAAGCTCTCCGGGAAGCGGCGGATGCGGATTTTCTCCACCTTGCGGCTGTCGAAGGCGTGCATCGGCTGCCCCATTTCCAGCATCAGGTAGTTCGTCAGGTCGGCGAGGAAGTTGATGTCGCGCATACCGCAGTAGTTCAGGCGGATACGCATCGCCATCGGGCTGACGTGGCGGTTGATGTTCTCCACCCGCAGGCAGGAGTAGCGCTGGCACAGCGGGTCTTCAATCTTCATGTCGATGGCGGGCAGATTGTTGTACGCCGCCAAATCCGCCACGGGCAGGGCTTTCAGCGGACGGCCGGACAGGGTGGAGAATTCGCGCGCCATGCCGTAGTGCCCCCACAGGTCGGGGCGGTTCGTCAGGGACTTGTTGTCCACCTCGAAGATAATATCGTCAATGGGGTAGAGCGCCTTCAAATCCGTGCCGCAGGGAACATCCTCCGGGATGACCATGATGCCGGAATTGTCGTCGCTGATGCCGATTTCCTTCTCCGAGCAGCACATGCCGTAGGACGTGTACCCGGCGAGCTTGCGCGGGCTGATGGTGATGTCGCCCAGCTGCGCGCCCACTTTCGCGAACGCGGTTTTCATGCCCAGCTGCACGTTCGGCGCGCCGCAGACCACGTCGGTCAGCTGCCCGTCGCCCGCGTCCACCTTCAGCAGGTGCAGCTTGTGGGATTCGGGGTGATTCTCTACGCTGACGATCTGCGCGGCGACAACGCCGGACAAATCCGCGCCCTTGTGGAAAATTTCATTCTCAACTTCCGCCGTGGACAGGGAGAACTGGCGAATCAGCGCCATTTTGTCAAGACCCGTCAGGTCAACGAAGTCGGAAATCCAGTTCATTGAGATCAGCATGTTCGTCTTTCCTCCGCATTACTCGTCGTCCGTGAACTGCGCCAGGCGCGTCAGGCTGCCGCTGTTCAGGTCGCGAATGTCCTTCACGCCGTACTTCATCATGGCAAGGCGCGTCATGCCCAAGCCGAACGCGAAGCCGGTGTACTGCTCCGGGTCGATGCCGCCGGCCTTCAATACTTCGGGGTGAATCATGCCGCAGGGGCACAGCTCCAGCCAGCCGGAATGCTTGCACGACGGGCAGCCCGTGCCGCCGCAGATGAGGCAGGAAATATCCAGCTCAAAGCCCGGCTCAACGAACGGGAAGAAGCCCGGACGCAGGCGGACTTTGATGTCCTTGCGGAACACCTCGCTCAACATCGTCTTCATGAAGTAAATCAGGTTCGCGATGGAAATATCCTTGTCCACCATGATGCCTTCCATCTGGAAGAACGTGTTCTCATGGCAGGCGTCGGTCGCCTCGTTGCGGAAGCAGCGGCCGGGGAAAATCGCCTTAATCGGCACGCCGTCGTTGACCAGCGCGTCGCGGTAGCGGCGGTAGATGGCGTTCTGGGCGGCGGAGGTCTGCGTTTTGAGCAATTGCCCGTTGTCCAGATAATAGGTGTCCTGCATGTCGCGCGCGGGGTGGAACTTCGGGATGTTCAGGCTCTCGAAGCACTCGTAGTCCGTCACCACCTCGGCGTAATCCTCCACCGTGAAGCCCATCGACTTGAACACCTGCTCGCACTGGCGCTGCACCAGCGTAATCGGGTGATACGACCCGCGGGTCATGTCCGGCGGCATGGAGATGTCAAATTCGGGCAGGGCGTTGATTTCGCGCTGCAATTCCTGTGCCTTGAGCGCTTCCAGCTTTTCCGCCAAGGCGACGGTGATGGCGGTTTTCAGCTCGTTCGTCTCGCGCCCGACGGTCTTTTTCTGCTCGTCGGTCAAGCCGCCCATGCCCTTGAGCGCGTCGGTCACTTTGCCCTTGCGGCCGAGGTAATTCACGCGCAGGGCTTCCAGATCCACCATGTTGGCGATCTTCTTCAGCTCGGAATCAAAGCTGCTTTTCAGGGCTTCGATCTTCTCGTTCATTCCGGATGTTCCTCCTTACAGTTGGATGAAAAAAGCCCGTCCCATCGTTTGATGAGACGGACTGAATCCGCGGTACCACTCGTCTTGCGGCAAGGAAAAATCCCATTGCCGCCGCTTGATGGGCGATAAGGCTGCCCACGCCCAAAAACTCGCGGGATGAAGGTTCACGCTGTGCGCCCTGCCGCCTCGCACCACCCGGCGGCTCTCTGATATCCTATTTCCTGCATTCGCCTGTGCCATCTGCTCGCGCCTTTTTCCTTCTGGCGTCCGCTCGTTCCACTTAGCGTAGCGCTGCTACGCTGCGTTTCACTCCCGTTAGCCAGCAGAAAAAATTCGCTTCGCATCTTGGCACATTCTCATTTGGAAATAGGAAGGGGACTTGCACGCGCTACTGTTTCCCGGTCATCGCTTCCAATATTTCGCTGACTTTCGTCGGCATGCTCTATCTTACCATAGCCGAACGACTTTTGCAAGCGGAAAAGCGAAAATAATGCGGAATGGAGGACGGAAACGCGCACCGAAGTAAAAATCTTTTCATCTTACAGGCGAACAAACCGTGAATTTTTCCGATTTATTATTTACAAGCCATTTTTTTGTGCTATACTGTAAGATGCGTTATCATGTAAAGCGCGATTCAGGCGCTTGCGTGAAAGTCCGCGCGAGGGAGGGACAAAATGCCCTCCGCACAAGGCGCGGCAGGGAACTTCGCGCACAATCGCGCGGAAGAAAGGAAAGGAAGCCGGATGAGCAACAGCCGTCCACCCTATGATGGCGCCGGGGACGCCGGACAGAATCCTCAGCAGCCCGGTTTTTCGCAGGGCAATTATCCGCCGGCGCAGGGCTATGCCCCGAATGGCGGCTACGCGCCCAATGATGCCTATGGTCAGGGCTACGCGCCGCAAAACGGCTATGGGCAGCCGCAATATGGTCAGCAGGGGTATGCGGATTATCAGCAGCCCTATGGTCAGCAGGGATACCAGCAGCCATACGGTCAGCAGGGCTACGAGCAGCAGGGTTATCAGCAGCCATACGGTCAGCAAGGTTATCAGCAGCCGTATGGGCAGCAGGGCTATGACCAGCAGGGTTATCAGCAGCCGTACGCCCAGCAGCCTTATCAGCAGCAGCCGTATGACCAGCAGGGGTTTGTGCAGCCTGGCGGGTATCAGCAGCCCTACGAGCAGCAGGGGTACCAGCAGCCGAATCCGGCGTACAATCAGCAGGGGTACAGCCAGCAGAATCCGCAGGAAACGGATTTGCCGCCGGAGCAGCAGTACGCGCAGTACACCCCCGACGGTCAGCGCGTGTACCCGACGTCGGGACGCAGCGGCTTCCGGGTGCAGCCGGCGGCGCACAGGGAAATCCCGTGGGATACGATTGCAAAAGTATTGATGTTCGGCGTGCTGCCGATTCTTTTCATCTTGAGCATGGTCTTTGCGTGGACGGCGGTGAAGTGGGTCGTCCTCGTCGGCGCGGTGGCGAGCATCGCCGCGCTGTGGCTCCGCGAGCTGGTTACGCCTAACGCGCGGCTGGTGCTGTCGCTTTTGCTGGCGTCGGCGGCGGTCGTCTGCCTCGTCAGCGCACTGGCGACGAACGCGGCGGACAATCAGAACCCCGCGCAGCCGAATCAGCCCGGTCAGATGCAGCAGGGGAGTACATCGGGCAATAACCTCGATGTCAACCTGACCGCGACGGACACGCCCAATCCCGCACCCACGCCCACCGCGACGCCTGTGGATGACTCCGAGGAGTGCTACGCGCAGCTGCATTCCTTCTTCACGCTGTGGAAGAACAACGCCATCAGCCAAATGGTCAACCTGACGGCCCCGTCGTGGCGCAGCAGCATCAAGGGCGGCACGGACGCGGTGACGCAGAAGCTCTTCGGCGAGGTGCTGACCAACCGCACGCCCGTCAGCTGGGATTTCACGGCCATCACGGGCACATCGAACGACATCGCCCGCATGGTGACGGTGCGCGCCGTCATCAACAAGAACAACACCCTGGGCGAAAGCGTCTACCTGTGGAAGGTGCGCATGGTCAAGGAGGACGGCGTGTGGTACGTTGACCCCGCGACGCTGCAAAGCAACGAGCAGGAAAGCACCGCCACCCCGACCAACGCCCTTGCCACCCAGCCTGTGCTGAACACCAGCCATCCGGACTTGCTGATTTACTACAATCCCGAAGGCGGAACGTACTACCACATTGACCCGAATTGCGAATCGCTCAATCCGAAATACCGCCCGCTGTCCGGCGTCATCAAGTGGTCGCAGATTGAGGATGACCCCTACGACAAGCTCGAACAGTGCAAACGCTGCGGCGCACCCCTGCGCGAAAAAAAGGACAACGCCAACTAAGTCAACATAGAAACCTACATATATTTAGGAGGACAACACGATGGACACCAATGCCAAGCTGTATCAAGACATGACGAAGATTCTCGTCAAGCGTGAGGACATCCAGAAGGCCGTTGCCCAGCTGGGACGGGAAATCACCCACGACTATCAGGGACGCGATCTGGTGATGGTCTGCATTTTGAAGGGCGCGAGCGTCTTCTTCTCCGATCTCATCCGCGAGGTCGATTTGCCCGTGACGCTGGATTTTATGGCGCTTTCGAGCTATCGCAACTCCACCAAGTCCTCCGGCGTGGTCAATCTGGAGAAAGACCTGTCCGTGTCCATCAAGGGGCGCGACGTGCTGATTGTGGAGGACATTGTGGACAGCGGCAACACGCTGTTCTACCTCGGCAAGTATTTGATGGGCCGCGGCGCGTCCTCCATCCGCATTGCGACGCTGCTGGACAAGCCCGACCGCCGCAATCCTGAACACAACCTGACGGTGGATTACCACTGCTTCAAGATTCCGGATGAGTTCGTCGTCGGCTACGGGCTGGATTTCGCCGAGAAGTACCGCAATCTGCCGGACATCGGCGTGCTGGACAGCCGCGTGTACGGCGCGGCGCACGAATAAATCAGCCGATTCTTCCCCAAATAAAGATAAAATTTTTGTAAAGATGGATTTTTCCGCACACGTCATTCGTCTATATGGGTATACGCCGCAACAGGCGGATGGCGCTGGAACGGAAGGAGGATGCTCGCATTGAAGAAGTCTCGCGGGATGTTCGGCTACGTCGCGGTTTTGCTGCTGATGGTGCTCACCATTTCGATGCTGTTCACCAACGGCTTTGGCAGCAATATCCGTGACCGCCGCATCACCTATCCCCAGCTGCTGACGATGATTGAGGAGGGGCAGGTTCGCTCCGTCGCCATCCGCGGCACGTCGCTGGTGGGCGTGACGACAACAACAACGGTCGCCGACGCGGATTTCCCCGACAAGAACTACGATTTTGAAACCACCATCGGCGCTGATTTCATCGTCACCGCGCGGCAAATGCAGGCGGCGAAGCTTAATAAGCCGCTGGACGAGGTGTCCGTCAAGGATTTGCCGTTCACCATCATCTACCGTCAGCCGCTGACCACCCCGTGGTGGTATGATTTGATTCCGCTGGCGATTTCGCTGGTGCTCTGCGGCGTGATGTTCTGGCTGATTATGCGCGCGCAGACCGGCGGCAACGGCAAGGTGATGAACTTCGGCCGCAGCCGGGCGCGCATCCATGACCCGAACAAGAACAAGGTGACGTTCGCTGATGTCGCGGGCGCGGAGGAAGAGAAGGAAGAACTCAAGGAAATGGTGGACTTCCTGCGCAACCCCAAGGCGTACATTGACATGGGCGCACGCATCCCCAAGGGTGTGCTGCTCATCGGCCCGCCCGGCACGGGCAAAACCCTGCTGGCAAAGGCTGTCTCTTATACACATCTCCGAGCCCACGAGACACTGAGCGATCTCG
>ENA-OZVO01000681-OZVO01000681.1-human-gut-metagenome-genome-assembly--contig:-NODE-681-length-10255-cov-5.546078_pt1 | contig 10255 bp, 7 predicted proteins | sample MGYA00243447_ERZ654049 | MGnify/ENA primary metagenome ERZ654049 (study PRJEB26926, sample SAMN06164906) | human gut metagenome | biome: ENVO:00009003; feature: ENVO:2100002; material: ENVO:00002003... | reverse complement strand
TACGAGATCGCTCAGTGTCTCGTGGGCTCGGAGATGTGTATAAGAGACAGCCTGCTGATTCAGCGGGATGGGACGCAAGTAATATTTGTCCAGCCATCCTAACGGTTCGTTGAAGAACCAAGCGTAACCGTCGGCATTGACTTTCACAGCATTGTTGTAGTAAGACGGATCAGCCACGTAGACACCGAGAGGTTGCTTGTTGAGGTACTCACCTTTCTTCCAGCGCCGCAGGTCATCGAAGCGGAAACCTTCGCCCATCAACTCAACACGACGTTCGCGGCGGATTTCCCACAAGACAGGATCCACGTCTGGATCTCTTGCCGGGTCGAAATCGGCGCCAATGACGTCCACGTTCATCGGCTGCACACCGGCACGCTGACGCAGCTTATTAATGGTCAAGTCAGCTATGCTGTTGTCAAACTCACCCAGTTCCCACTTGGCTTCAGCATAGTTCAGCAGGATTTCGCCTAGGCGGAACAAGGGTGCGTCTGTGGTATTTACACCAGTAGCGTTGGTGCAATCCGTGTGGATGTTGTAGTACTTCCACATCCAGAAGCCCATTTCAGAAGCATTCCATGCCGTACTCCAGTTATAGGAAGTGAAGTGAGGCTGCTCTTTCACATAGAATCCCTTGAAGTTGAGTGTGGGCAGGCGATGGTAAGTTTCGCCAGAGATTTGGGCCATAAGGTTTATGAACTGCTCATCTTGAGCATTTCCGGTCAACTCATAACCGGTAGACGTAGCCGCCGCGCCCGTAAGGTTTACCCGATAAGGCGGGCATACGGTAAAGTAAAGACGATAATCTCTGTCCGTGAACTGGGCATAGACATCCTTGTCACCTCCATATTGACTATTAACATTGCCAATGGGTAAACCATTGCTGCACAAATAGCTATCCACAGCATCTTTGGTCATCTCTATCTTCGATTCACCAGTACGCACCATACGGGTAAGGCCATGGCACAATTGAGCAGTCTCGTATTTCTTGTAAAGAATAATACCTTCCACTCCTGATAGATCTTCCGAATTGAACAACTCATCGTAAGGCGTATGCAGGGTAGTATAATTGGCCATCACCTTTTCTGAAGCCTCTACGCTAGCGCGAAGGTAAGTTTCCGCATCTTGTAGCCCGTGATATTTCCGCCAAGTGCCTTCAAAGAGGCCGTAACGGGAAATCAATGCGTTCACCACATCGGCGTTGATGGTATTTTCCCCATCGCCTTCGGCTTTGATATGTTGTGCGGCATACTGGAGGTTTTCCAGAATGTTCTTTGCCACTAGGTCGCGCGAATCACGGGGAGCGTACAGCTCGGGACTCTCATCTGTCAGCACATGTTCTATCCAAGGGATATCACCAAAATCGGACATTATCATGAAATATTTGTAGGCACGGAAGAAGTAGCCCACGCTGCGCCAGTGCTCTTTCTCCGTCTCCGTCAAAGACGAGCCATCAATATTGTCCAACATCAGGTTAGCCCTCCGGATATATTTGTAATCCCAGTGTACCGTATCCGTCGCTTCTACTCGTGCGGTCTGGTAGGCATACTGACTTTCGAAGCCGCTGACGGCGCGTATCATATTATCAGCATTATATTCATCCTCGAAATAGTTCATATTTTGATCATTGCCATATCCATAGAAGATATTATACAGCCCCCAAGCGTAGGTTTTGAAATTGTCGTAAGTACTGAAGGCGGTGGCTTCCGTCTGTCTGTCTTTGGGATCTACGTCCAGGAAGCCGTCGTTGAGGCAGGATGCCATGCACAGGCAGATACCTATGCTCATAATATATTTTTTCATATTCTGTCTGTCGTTTTTTAGGGTTTATAAAGTCAGGTTGATACCAAACGAGAACTGGCGCAGGTACGGATAGTTGAAACCGCGATACTCCGCCGAACGTTCGGGGTCGAGCCCCTTCGGCAGGTGATCGAAGGTGAAGAGGTTTTCACCGCTGAAGAACACTTGCAAGCCTTGCACGCCCCAAGGGTTGAGCCATTGTTTAGGGAACGTGTATGACAGGCTGATATTCCGTATCGTCAGGTAAGCTCCGTTTTGCAGGAAGTGCGTCTGCGTCATGCGGTTGGCAGCCGAGTTACCTGCTGCCTGCGTATAGAGACGCGGGAAATACGTATCCGTACGTTCAGGGGTCCAGTAGTCGAGCTGCGTATTAAAGATAGTGCTGTAAGGGTCATATTGCGGATAGAACAATTCGTTCATAATCCAAAGGTCGCGCTTGCCCACGCCTTGCAGGATGAAAGAAAGAGATATCCCTTTCCAACTTGCGCCGCCGCGGATGCCGTACTGATAGCGGCGGGTGTTATTGCCGATGATGCGCATGTCACCGGAGTTCAGCGCCGTATTGTCGCCGTTGTTGATGATGCCGTCATCGTTGTGGTCCACATAGAGCACATCGCCCGGATTAGGGTTGTATCCTTCCACTTTGGGAATGCCCGGTTTCAGGGTGCCGCCCGTGAGATCAGCCTGCAACGTGCCTTCTTCAAAATCGTCCACCGTATAAAAACGGTCAGTGTCATATCCCCAGATTTCGCCCAACTCCATGCCTTCACGGTAATATCTATCTCCCAGCAGCTGAGACTCATTATTATATTTAGTAATGTGCGTGCGCGAGTCATAGAGGTTGAAGCCCACGTAGTAGCTCCAGTCACCTATGCGGTCGTTCCAGTCTACCGAGATTTCCCATCCTTTGGAACGAAGATCGGCCGTATTTTGAGTCGGAGCATCGGCTCCCAATACGCCAGGAAGTTCCATGCCCGGCGCCAACATACCTTTCGTATCGCGACGATACCAGTCAAATGTGGCATTCAGACGGTTGTCGAAGAGTCCCAGATCAAAGCCGAAGTCCAGCGTGCTCACTTTCTCCCAGGTGAAAGAGTTGCTCACCAATGCGGCGGCTGCAGCGTAGTCGGTTTGGTCGTGTCCACCACCCAGTTGGGATTGGCGGCGCTCATGGCAGGCACAAACTGGTAGGGATCCACGCTTTGGTTACCAATGTTTCCCCACGATCCTCTCAACTTCAGGTTGGAAAGGAAAGAGTCACTCCAATCCATGAACGCTTCCTCACTGACGCGCCATCCGGCCGATACGGAAGGGAAGAAGCCAAAGCGGCTATCTGACGGGAACTTCGACGAGCCATCATAGCGCCCGTTGGTCTCTATCAGGTATTTGCCTGCAAAGTCATAATTAATACGGTAGAACAGGCCACGTACCTTGTATTCTGAGAAGCTTTCAGAGTTCTTGTATTCACCCGTGCCTTGCGAGAGTGACGGCAGGTCTTCGTTAATCATATCTAAGCGTTGTGCCCATACGTAATGGTAAGAGCTGCTTTCCTGATTGAAGCCTCCCATGACGGTCAGATCATGCTTACCGAAGGTCTTGGCATACGTGCCGTAAAAGTTAAGTGCGGTATAGTCAGTCGTTTCGCGGCCAACCTCATAGCTTGAGTTAGGTGTGGATGTCTCCTGACTGAAGTTACTGTTGCCGTTGGCATAGTCAAACTTGTTGATATTGGTCGTACTTTCCTTATCCTTCCGGTTGAACGTATATTCGCCGATGATTTTCAGGTCTTTGAAGGGTGTAATGGTCACCTTCCCAAAAATACGGACATTATCCCGGTCGTTCAGTTTAGGTGCTCCTAACATAATCTGGTTGCGCGGACTGTTGACAGGCAACAGGGCACCGTCGCTTGTTTCTACCTCGCCCAGCGGGAAGTAGGACGGGAAAGCCACCGCCGCACCCCAGATGCCATAGGCTGCCGACGAGTTGGGCATGGAAGAAGACATATTGGTGTACTTGATGTCCAGCTCCGGCGTAATCCACGAATAGACATCCGAACGGATGTAAGACGAGATATTGTAACGTTTGAAACGGTCCTTATTCGTCACCATCACACCGTCTTGGCTCACCATACCGGCCGACATGCGGTAGGACAAGCCTTTCGTTCCGCCGCTCACGGCTAGGTTATGCGTCTGCTGGAAGCCCGTCTCCAGCATGTCATCGAAGAGATCAGTCTCAGCCAGCTGGTAGCGCATGCCGTCCACCTCGGCATATCCTTCCGGATAGCTGCCCGGGTTCTGACGGTATTCTTCCAAGAAACCCAGCCACGTATCGATGTCCTCACCCGTGCGGTATGTGCCATTCCAACCCATGTCTTTGTAAGCCTGCACGGTCTCCATGGGGCTTGCTTTCTTGGGCATGTTCATCGGTGTACTGAACGAGAAGTTGTTCGAATAGTTGATGGTCAACCGCTTGTCCTCGCTGCCCTTCTTGGTCGTCACCAAGATGACACCGAAGGCTGCCCGCGCACCGTAGATGGCCGAAGCTGCAGCATCCTTCAGCACCGTTACCGACTCGATGTCATTCGGATCCAGCATATTGATGTCCATCTCCACGTTGTCCACCAACACCAGCGGGCTACCACCATTGATACTGTTCGTACCACGAATATTAAAAGAGAGTTCCGAACCTGGTTGTCCAGAGGTACCTGTCACCTGCAAACCCGGCATGGCGCCCATCAAAGCGTTGCTCACCGACACGACAGGACGGTTGCCCAGCACCTCATCCATCTTCACACTGCTAACAGCGCCTGTCAGGTTAGCTTTCTTCTGCACACCGTAGCCTACGACCACCACTTCATCTATCATGCGCGAGTCCTCGTGCAACGTCACACTAATAGGCTGTCCATCGCCCACGGCCATTTCCGTCGAAGCGTAGCCGATGTAAGAAACAGTGATACGGTCACCTGGCTTCACCTCCAGGCTGAAGTTGCCATCCACGTCCGTAATGGTACCTCCCGTGCCGTCCACCACCCGTATGTTGGCACCTATGACAGCTTCACCGTGTACGTCTACGACCTTACCTTTCAGCACGAACGAACCCCGCGCCTGTTGTGTGGGTGCCGAGTGGAACACTACGATACGGTTGCCGTTCACTTCATAGCGTATGTCGGTGTCTGCCAGCATCTGGCGCAACATCTCTTCTAGGGTACCCTCATTGACGTCTACCGTAACTTTTCTTGTAAGGTCGATATCCTTGTTCCGTATCAGGAACGAATAATCACCTTTTTCCTTGATTGCCTCAATAGCTTCCTTCATGGTCACGTTTTCCACCCTGACGGTGAACTTCCGGCCCTGGTCCTGGGCCTCCAGCGGTAATCCCGCCCATGAGCTTCCTGCCCAAACCAGCAGGAACGCCACGACGATTTTTCTTAGTTTCATGGAATGTTGATTAATGGTTAATATGAATGTTTGGCTTTGTCCATGATGGTTATTGTACCATCCTTCCTGTGCCAAGTATAGCGTCCGTCCACGTTGATTTCCCGCAGGATGTCGTCCAGTCCCTGATCGCGGTCGAAGCATCCCGAGAAGCATTCTCTCTTCAGGCGTTCACTTCCAATGTGTATTTTCAGCTGGAACTTTCTTTCCAGTTTTCGGGCGATGTCTTCAAATGGGGTATTGTCAAAGGTCAACCCGCCATCCGTCCAGTCACCGACTCTTCGCGCGTCCGTCCTGGCTTTCACCACTTTCCCCGTCCGGCGGTCATAACTTGCCATCTCGTCTGGCTTCAGTTCCAGCCCCGTGCCTCGAGGGGTCTTCATGGCGATGCATCCTTCCACCAGAGCCACTGTCACCATCTCGTCGCCACTGTAAGCGCAGAGGTCAAAGACTGTTCCCAATACCTGTACCTGCACGTCTTCCGTATGGACTGTGAAAGGTCTTTCCTTGTCTTTCTCCACCTCGAAGAGTCCTTCTCCGTCCAGCCAGATATTACGATTGTCAATGCCGAAGCTTCTGGCATATCTCAACGTAGAACCTGCATTGAGTGTCACGACAGATCCGTCCGGCAGTGTTACCTTGGTCCGCGAGCTTGCCGGCACCTTGATTTCGTAAGGTGTCTCCGCAGCCATGTAGGCACGTGTCAGTTCCTCGGAGTGATGATACCACAAGGTGTTGCTCACCAGCAGCAGTGCCACGGCTGCGGCCGTCGCGAGCCATGCCACCATCCGCCTCCGCCGGCCGGAAATCCGCATGGCTTTCGGTTTCTCTGAAGCAACTTGCCGCTTGTTTTACTCAGGTTCTCTTCTTCCTTCCCGACGAAAGCCGGCAGGGAAGCTACGGCCCACACGGCCGACATGCGCCGCATCAGCCGCGCCGCTTCCTCATCCCGCTCCAGCAAAGTCTGCAGCTCTTGCCGTTCCTTTTCAGAACATTGTCCCGCAAGGAAATCCGCAATTCGTGATTCTATATTCATACTGTTTTTGTCTTCCATATACAGTTATATACGCAGACTACAGAAAAACGTTTAAAAGAAAAGCATTTTTTTTGCGTAACCCAGGCATTTTTATCTCGGAAAGCCTCATCCGCCGCATTCTGCCCAGGTGTGTGAGGCAGGGGCGTCATTGCCAACACTCATGAAGCATCATCAGCACCGTAATCATACACGGCGTGCCCAAGGCTTCGCGCAGCTTGTTCAATGCAATGCGCATTTGCCCCCTTACGGTAGACACGCTGAGTTGCTGTTCGTCGGCTATTTCGGCATAACTTTTGCCCTCATAGAGGCAGGCCTGGAACACGGCACGGCATCGAGGTGGCAGTTTCTCCACTTCCGCCCGGATGAGGGCATCCATCTCACTGTCTTCCAAGGCATGTAGCGGATTGTCCGTAGCGATGATGCGCTTTTCCAGATAGGCATAGATTTCCTCCACGTGGTCCGTCAGCAATCTCTCGTTAAAATGGGAGGAACGCAAGTAGCTGACAGCCGCGTTCTGGGCCGCCCGCTTCAAGTAAGGCAACACCGGGCAGGCCACGCGCTCCTTGTTGCGCCATACACCGACAAAGACATCGTTCACCAGCTCGGCGGCCACGTTCCTGTCATGCACGTAATAGGTCACGACGGCGCACAAGTAGAGGTAGTAGGCATGGTAAATAGCGTCAAATGCCTTCATATCGCCCCTGTTCAGTCGAACCACTATCTCTTCAGAAATCTCTTGTTGCCTCATTCTGTTTAATGACTTTTATGCAAACTTACGAAAAATAACTTGTTTTTATGCGGTTGCACTAAAAAACAAACTTCTATTACTGATAATTTTGTCCTATAGCGACAATATTTATGACATGCAACGCCTTTGCGGCAAGCGAATGGACGAAAAGAAACGCCCGCAAGCGGTATTGATGCGGAACTGGTGTACAGCAAGCATATCTACCGACACGAGACATAGTCCTGATTATCAACAAAAAGAGTTTCTACCCCACTCTCACAAAATGAGAAACATTTTCTCATAACGAGAGAAGTGTTTTCTCTTAACGAGAGAAATGTTTTCTCTTAACGAGAGAAGTGTTCTCTCTTAACGAGGGAAGTGTTCTTTCTTAACGAGGGAAAGGTTTTACCTTAAAAGGGGAAGGCAGGTAGGAAACATATCAGGTTGTCCTGATTTCAGGACATACGATGACAACTTCCTCCACCTACTCGAATTCCAGTACCATATTTTACAGGCTTCCACATTAAAAAACGAGTTTTTTTTCGTATGTTTGCCCATGCATCATCTATTAATGAAAAGAACAAAACGATAGACATGAAATTTATCTCCTGGAATGTAAACGGGCTCCGCGCCTGTAAAGATAAGGGCTTCATCGAAGCTTTCCACCGGCTCGACGCCGACTTCTTCTGCCTGCAAGAAACCAAAATGCAAGAAGGACAACTGGACCTTCCTTTCGAAGGTTACACATCCTATTGGAACTATGCCGAGAAAAAAGGTTATTCGGGCACGGCCATTTACACACGCCACCAACCGCTAAGCGTCAACTATGGCATCGACATCGAACACCATGACAAGGAGGGACGCGTCATCACGCTGGAGATGCCAGACTTCTACCTTGTCACCGTCTATACGCCCAACTCACAGGACGAGCTGCGCCGTTTAGACTACCGCATGACGTGGGAAGACGACTTCCGTACTTACCTCCTGGCGCTCGACGCGAAAAAGCCCGTCATTGTGTGTGGTGACCTGAACGTGGCCCATCAGGAAATCGACTTGAAGAATCCCAAGACCAACCGCCGCAACGCAGGCTTCACCGACGAAGAGCGCGCCAAGTTCACCACCCTACTCGCAAGTGGCTTTACTGATACCTTCCGCTACTTCTATCCCGACCAGCGGGATATATATTCATGGTGGTCCTACCGCTTTCGCGCCCGTGAAAAGAATGCAGGCTGGCGTATTGACTACTTCCTGGTATCGAATCGCTTGTGTGAAAAACTCACCGACGCCAAGATACACACCGACATCTATGGTTCAGACCATTGTCCTGTAGAAGTAGACATCAACTTTTAAGTTTTGTACAATATTAATAGATAATAAGTACAAAAAAGTAAGGAGAGTCCGTTTTCTTTTGCTACATTTGCATCGTGTACGCAAACGAAGACCGTACAACGAGTATTTAAGGATATAAAAACAGTTAGTTCCATGAAGACAAACTATGAAATCCGCTATGCTGCGCATCCCGAAGATGCAAAGAATTATGATACCCGACGCATTCGCCGCGACTTTCTGATTGAAAGAATTTTCATCCCAAACGAAATAAATATGGTATACTCCATGTACGATCGAATGGTGGTAGGTGGTGCTATGCCAGCAGGCGAAGTATTGTCTTTGGAAGCTATTGACCCACTGAAAACTCCCTACTTTTTAACTCGTCGCGAAATAGGCATATTCAACGTAGGTGGTCCTGGTATAGTAAAAGCTGATAACACAGTATTTTCATTAGATTATAAAGAAGCTCTTTATTTGGGCTCGGGCAATCGTGAAGTAACGTTTGAAAGTCTCGACTCTTCCTGTCCTGCCAAATTTTACTTTAATTCTACAACTGCCCATTGCAACTATCCAGACCGTAAGGTAACAAAACAAGATGCCATCACAGCCGAGATGGGTTCACTCGAAGGATCCAATCACCGCTGCATTAACAAAATGCTTGTAAGTCAAGTGTTGCCTACCTGTCAGTTGCAGATGGGTATGACGGAACTAAAACCTGGCAGTGTATGGAATACCATGCCTGCTCACGTACATAGCCGCCGAATGGAAGCTTACTTCTATTTTGAAGTACCAGAAGAACATGCAGTATGTCATTTTATGGGAGAAATAGAAGAAACACGTCACCTATGGATGCGAGGCGAACAAGCCGTCCTCTCACCAGAATGGTCCATCCACTCGGCAGCAGCTACCCACAACTACACTTTCATTTGGGGTATGGGTGGTGAAAACTTGGATTATGGCGACCAAGATTTCTCAAAAATAACAGATTTGAAATAAACCTAAGTTTAATAATTTAATATTTAAACGTTATGAATCCTTATTTGAATTTTTCTTTGGAAGGCAAGGTAGCCCTCGTAACAGGTGCTTCCTATGGTATTGGTTTTGCAATCGCTTCTGCCTTTGCAGAACAAGGTGCAAAAATCTGCTTCAACGACATTAACCAAGAATTGGTAGACAAAGGTTTGGCTTCTTATAAAGAAAAAGGTATCGCTGTACATGGTTACGTATGTGACGTAACGGATGAACCTGCTGTACAAGCTATGGTTGCGCAGATCGAAAAAGAAGTAGGCCCCATCGATATCCTGGTAAACAATGCTGGTATTATTCGCCGCATCCCGATGCACGAAATGGCAGCATCTGAGTTCCGTAAGGTAATCGATATCGATTTGAATGCTCCGTTTATTGTATCTAAAGCCGTATTGCCTGGCATGATGGAAAGAAAACATGGTAAGATTATTAATATCTGCTCTATGATGTCTGAGCTGGGTCGTGAAACAGTATCCGCTTATGCAGCTGCCAAGGGTGGTCTGAAAATGTTAACTCGTAACATTTGCTCTGAATATGGCGAATACAACATCCAATGTAATGGCATTGGCCCGGGCTACATCGCTACTCCACAGACAGCTCCGTTGCGTGAAAAACAACCGGACGGTAGCCGTCACCCGTTTGATTCATTCATCTGCGCCAAGACTCCGGCTGGCCGTTGGCTGGATCCACAGGAACTGACTGGTCCTGCAGTATTCCTCGCTTCCGAAGCTTCTAACGCCGTAAATGGCCACATCCTCTATGTAGATGGCGGTATCTTGGCTTACATTGGCAAACAACCTAAATAATTAATTTCATTTAGGAATACCCATTTAATGGATAATTGAAACGGAACAGTTTCTGTCTCTTATACACATCTCCGAGCCCACGAGACACTGAGCGATCTCG
>ENA-OZVO01000676-OZVO01000676.1-human-gut-metagenome-genome-assembly--contig:-NODE-676-length-10314-cov-4.443221_pt1 | contig 10314 bp, 9 predicted proteins | sample MGYA00243447_ERZ654049 | MGnify/ENA primary metagenome ERZ654049 (study PRJEB26926, sample SAMN06164906) | human gut metagenome | biome: ENVO:00009003; feature: ENVO:2100002; material: ENVO:00002003... | reverse complement strand
GGTCGGTACAGACCAGCCGCACCTCCGGTTGCGCAAAGCACTTTCTTCGCCCGGATCACATAGACTTTCTGTTCCTCGATGGAAAATCCAATCGCACCTTTGATCTCATTATCTTCGATTAAGTAATCAGTGATATTCACCCGGTTTAAGATCGTGACATCCGGAAGTGCTTCCACTGCCGATGCGAGAAGCGGTTTCATGTTCTCACCGTTAATCTTGATGTTCCGGTTACCTCTGGCGACGTACTCTCCATTCTCATCCTTTAAGATGACCAGTCCAAGCTGTTCCATCTTCGCCGTCACACGGTTCAAGCCCTCGGACATCGTGAGAAGCAGATCCTCCCGCACGATGTTGTCCGCGTCCTTCTTCGCATACTCCACATAATCTTCCGGCTTTCTGCCTTTTACAATATAAGCATTGATTGCGTTGACACCGGCAGCTAAGCATCCGCTCCGCTTGATGTTCGCCTTTTCCGCTATGATGATCTTGTAATCGGAATTCTCCCTTACGGTAAGTGCCGCATAGCATCCGGCGGTTCCGCCACCGATGATCAGCACGTCCGTATGAAGAAGCTCTGTGTTCTCGATATTCATAAGCAACTCCCTTCCAGTTTTCCTTTGCACTAGATGTAGAATACATCCTGCTCCTGCATCTCTTTATTCTCTAACAAATACGTCTTTTCTTCATCAAATACATATAACCGGTAGATCAGCACATGTACCATCTCCCCGACGGATACGAGATCTTTTTCGAGCGACCGCTCACCGGTTACCTCAATTCCGTTGATATCCACAACCACATCCATGCGGTTTCCCTTGAAGATCACTTCCTTGACCGTCCCAAGCTCCGCAGCACTGATATACTGATCGAGCTTTCCACTCTTCGAGATCTTCACGAACTCCGGCCGGATCACCGCCTTGTCTGCATGTGGGATTCGTTCAAATCCTTTCAGCCGGTCATAATCTTCCACTACAGATGACCGTCCGATAAACTGTGCCACAAATGGGGTATCCGGGGATTTGTAGATCTCTAGCGGTGTTCCCATCTGCTCAACCACGCCGTGGTTCGTGATGATAATCTCATCCGCAACCTCGACCGCCTCATCCTGATCATGTGTGACGAAGATACTTGTGATACCAAGCTTTGTAACCATCTCTTTTAACCATGTCCGAAGCTCGGTCCGCACCTTCGCGTCAATCGCTGCAAATGGTTCGTCCAACAACAGTACCTGTGGATTCGGAGCTAATGCTCTGGCGAATGCCACCCGCTGCCGCTGTCCACCGGATAGCTGATTCGGATACCGCTTCTCCATGCCGGCAAGTCCGGTCAGCGATAACAGCTCGGTCACACGTTCCTTAATCTGTTTCTTCGGCATCTTCTGAAGCTCCAATCCAAATGCTACATTTTCATATACCGTCATATAACGAAACAGCGCATAGCTTTGAAATACGAATCCGATTCCACGTTTTGACGCCGGGATATCATTGACGCGTTTGCCGTCAATAAATATATCACCTTCATTTGGATTCTCCAGTCCTGCGATCATCCGAAGAAGTGTTGTCTTTCCGCTTCCGGATGGTCCAAGCAGAGCGACCAGCTTTCCTTTCTCGACGCCGAAGCTCACATTGTCCGATGCAAGGAAATCACCATATTTTTTATAGATATTTTTCATTTCCACATACATAGTCTCTACCTTGTTCCTTTCGGCTCCTTCTCTTTTCCTCTATGCTCGATAATATTTCTTGCGATCAGTAAGATGATCGCTAAGATCACAAGAATCGAAGATACCGCAAATGCCGCGGTGATCGAGGTCTTCGTGCCTGACATATACAGGGCATCGATCTCAAGCGGCAGGGTGAATGTCTCGCCTCTCGTCTTCGAGAGCGCATTCACCGCACCGAACTCTCCCAGTGCCCGCGCCGTACAGAGGATGATGCCGTAGATCAGTCCCCATTTCATATGTGGGAATGTGATCTTTCGAAATATCGTGAATCCCTTTGCGCCCATCAGTGCAGCGGCTTCTTCCTCATCCTTTCCCTGTACATTTAATACCGGGATGATTTCTCTTGAGACAAACGGAAATGTGACAAATACTGTGGCGAGCACTACGCCCGGAATTGCAAATGCGATTCTCACATCCGTTCCAAAATGCTGATTAAACGCCCGGAGCACCGGGTAGAACCATCCAAGTCTGCCGAAGGTCATCAGGTAGGCAAGTCCTACGATGACCGGCGATATCGAAAATGGGATATCAATCAAAGTTGCAAGAATCTGTTTGCCCCGGAAGGAAAACTTCGTGAGCAGCCATGCGGCGCAGATTCCGAATATCGTATTCACTACAACCGCAATGCCGGTTGCAAGCAGCGTCACAAGTAGCGAGTGACGCACATATTCTGTCGAGATTGACTCAATGTAAAATGTGAATCCCTCCCGCAGGGAATTGACGATTACAGAAAGTAATGGCACAACCAGCATCAACACGATAAACAGTACCGTAATTGTGATCAGTATGATTTTTGTCCGGCGTCTGCTTCGCTCTAATTTCTCATTTTCACTCATGCTGGTTCCTCCTTCCTAATGTATCGCCCCTCACATCCGTTCGGCGGCAGATTGTCAGCGTCATCCTAATATGGGACTTCGTCCCATGGACACTAATTAAAGCAGATTCGTTCTGGCAGATTGTCTCGCCTGAACGATATTGATAAATAACAACAATACAAACGATATAATTAACATCAGCAGTGCAATCGCTGTGGCGCTCTCATAATCGATCATTCCAAGCTTCTGCATGATCACATACGAGATGACCTGCGTCTTGTCCTTCGCGCTGTTTCCCGATATGTAGATGACACTTCCGTATTCTCCGATACCTCTGGCGAATGCCAGCCCGAATCCGGTAAGAAGTGCCGGTCGTAATTCCGGAAGGATCACGGCAAAAAATGTTTTCCTGCGGCTTGCGCCAAGCATGAATGCCGCTTCCTCATACTGTCCATCCATCTTCTCTAATACCGGCTGTACCGCCCGCACAACAAACGGGATTCCGACAAAGATCAGAGCAATCACAAGTCCTGCCTTCGTATAAGCGATCCGGATTCCAAGCTTCGCGAATATCTTCCCGTAAAATCCACTGTCCGTAAAAAGCTTTGAAAGCGTGATACCTGCAACCGCAGTCGGAAGCGCAAACGGCAGCTCGATGAATCCATCTAACAGCTTCTTCCCCGGAAACTCATATTTGACAAGTGTCCATGCAAGGATCAATCCAAACACGGTATTGATCACAGCTGCCAGGAAGGAACATCCAACACTTGTCAGAAATGCATTTCTCACATTTTCCTTCATGATAAGCCGGAACCACTCCCCCGGCGAAAGCTTCAGTGCATAGACAAGCACCGATGCAAGCGGGATCAGTACGATCAGGGATAATAATGTAATTACGATTCCAAATGTCAGATGATATCCCGGAATCACACGCGTCTTTTTTGCTTTCTTCATCGCTTTTGTACTCTTTCCTCTACGAATGGTTATAGATCTGATCGAACAATGCACCATCATCGAAATACGTTTCATAGGCGTTGTCCCATCCGCCAAAGTCATCGATACTCCACAGATCGATAGTCAGATCAAATTTATCTGCATATTCCTTCAGGATTTCTGCATCGGCCGGACGATATCCATAGGTTCCGATCAACCGTTGTGCCTCATCACTGCACAGATATTCAAGATACTGCCTGCTTACTTCCTGCGTGCCGTTGGCATCTGCATTGTCATCGACGATTGCCACACTCGGCTGTGCCAGTATACTGACGGAAGGATTGATGATCTCATATTCACCGGCATAAGAATTCTGGATTGTGATTGCCTCATTCTCCCATGCCACAAGCACATCGCCCTTTTTGTTCTCTATGAAGGTCGTTGTAGCGCCTCTGGCACCGGAATCCATCACAGAAACCCGGCTGTATAACTTCCGCATGAAATCCTGTTGCCCAGATTCTTCCTTATATACCGTCTTCGCATAGCTTAAAGCAGCCAAGAAATTCCAGCACGCGCCACCGCTGCTCTTCGGGTCGGGCGTAATAACCTCCACATCCTCACGGATCAGATCATTCCAATCCTGAATCTGCTTCGGGTTACCCTTTCTTACAAGGAATACGATGGTCGATGTATATGGAGAGGAATCATCGCTGAATTCCTCTTTCCATCCCGCATCGATCAATCCGGTATTCTGGATCAGTGTAATATCATGTTCGAGTGCGAGTGTTACAACATCCGCATTACAGCCCTCCACGACGGATCGCGCCTGTGCACCGGAACCACCATGCGACTGGATAACCTCCACAGTCTCGCCATATGTATCCTGATAATGTTCCTCGAACATCTGATTATATGCTTCATAGAATTCCCGCGTCGGATCATATGACACATTTGTAATTCGGATTGTCCCATCCACCTGCTTTCCGCATCCGGTAAAAAGCAGCGCAAATGCAAGTAGAACGGGAATTATCTTTTTTTTCATAATGTTCCTTTTATTTATACAAACAGAGAAGTCGATAAATATCTCTCCCCGGTATCCGGAAGCAATACAACGATTGTCTTTCCTTCATTCTCCGGACGCTTTGCAAGCTCGGTTGCAGCGAACAGTGCAGCTCCGGAAGAGATACCAACGAGTACGCCATCGGTTCTTGCTACATCTCTGGATGTCTCAAATGCTGCATCGTTTTCTACCGGGATGATCTCATCTAAGATATCCATACGAAGCACATCTGGTACGAATCCGGCACCGATACCCTGAATCTTATGTGGACCCGGCTTTCCTCCGGAAAGAACCGGGGAGCTTGCAGGCTCTACTGCAACCACCTTCACCTCAGGATTCTTCTCCTTTAAGCCAAGTCCGGTTCCTGTTACGGTTCCGCCTGTACCTACGGCTGATACGAAGATGTCAACCTGTCCGTCTGTATCATTCCAGATCTCCTGTGCTGTCGTTGCCTTATGGATGGCTGGATTTGCAGCATTCTCAAACTGCTGTGGAATAAATGCATTTCCATATTCCTCCTTCAGACTCTCTGCCTTGGCGATTGCGCCCTTCATGCCATCGCGTCCAGGTGTCAGGACGATTTCTGCTCCAAGTGCACCTACGATCTTCCGACGCTCCACACTCATCGTATCCGGCATCGTCAGAATCAGATGCAGTCCCTTTGCCGCACATACAAATGCAAGACCGATTCCGGTGTTACCGCTTGTCGGCTCAATAATGATCGTATCCTGATTGATCTTGCCATCCTTGATTCCCTGCTCGATCATCGCATTTGCAACACGGTCCTTCACACTTCCAAGTGGGTTGAAGTACTCAAGCTTGACTACGATCTTTGCCTTCAAGTCCTGCTCCTTCTCGTAATTTGTAAGCTCCAGAAGCGGAGTATTTCCAATCAATTCAGTTAACTGTTTTGCAATCTTCATCTTTGTTTTCTCCTTTTCTTTTTCGTTTCTATTTTTGCCATTTCCTACATTTCATACCTCTTTAGTAGGAATAGTATGTATTCGTTGAGTAGATATTACTACTCAATTCCTACAAAGTCAATAGGTTTTCGAGGAAAATTAGAAAAATTTAGAAAAAAAGACGCACATTTTTATTGTACGTCTACTTCCCCACTGCCCGCCGCAGTTTCTTCAGATATTCCTGCGTCTTTTTATAGGTTGCTTCTTCCACGGACTGATTCGAGAAGCCCGCGATATTCAAGATTTCAATTACTGTTCCGGCTTGCGGTTCCAACTCTGTTCTCGCCTCTCCCTGTGCCATATGGGTAAGCATATATTGGATTTGATTCTCATAGTTTTTACATGTTGCAAACTCCGTATGCCGTTTCTCGTAACGTTTCACCATCCGGCTGTAATATAAGATCAGCTTATCATTATAGGAAGCTTTGGCAAATCGGATATAGAATAACATCCATAGTACAAACTGTTTTCCAAGCAGAAATACAACAAATCCAGCAGCGATCACAGCCAGTCCATACACGATATTCCGCATCAGATTGTCCGGAATCGTCAGTGCATTTCCATTCTCTGTAACCGTATCGGAACCACTTTCGTCGCCGCCCATGAAATCTGCAAACTCATCCCAGAAATTCGTGATATCCTCATCGTCGCTTGACGACGGTGTCACATCCACCGGATACCAGCCGATTACCGGATCGTACACCTCCACCCATGCATGTGCATCGGCATCAGTCACATCCACTTTTACATATGCAGTCTCACCAATCTCAGAATAGCCATCATAATAATCTGCATAATCCGCGCCATCGACCAGCTCGCCACTTAATATCTGATCGTAATCAATCGCATAACCTTCCACATACCGTGCCGGAATTCCCATGTATCGGAAGATCAGCACCGCCGCACTTGCAAAATAAGAACAATAGCCTTTCTTATTTTCCAACAGGAAATAGTTGACAAAATCCTTTTTCTTTGGTGTCTTTCCCGGACGGACGGTATACGGATAATTCTCCTGATAATAATTTTTCAGTTCCTCGATCACATGATCTGTCGTTCCGATTGTTCCAAGCTCCGATGCAACCTGTGACACCGCCTCTAAATTCTCCTCCGGCACATACAGATCCATATCATTATACGCCACAGACTCTGACGTCACGGATGCACGGTTTCCTGCCACACGCGGATAATAGGTGATCGTATAACCGTTCCGTATCGCTTCTGCGTCCGCAGTATAATACGGCTGATACAACTGAGGATACACACCCACACACTGAATCTCCATCGTTGCTTTGGCACTGCCCTCACGGTTCTCCTCGTATTGTTCTTTCAGCGATCTTACCTCCGCACTCGTGTCCATGCCATCATAATTCCGGATTTCACTCATCGGTGTCCACTCGTTCGCATATGGGTTATATCGGACGCCAGTAAAAGATTTCAGGTAGATCCGGTTTGATGTATATGGTGCCATCTTCACAACCAGATCGGTCTGGTTATCCAGATAAACCGTAGAAACCTCTCCCAGCTTTCCACCTCCAACACCGCCGTTGGTACCAGTTCTGTGATACAAGCCCTCAAAACCGTCGACCAGTAACGTCGACATCGCCGCCATTGTCAGATCTTTATATTTGTTTCCGGTGTATCCGACATTAAATGACTCCTTCGGGCGAAAGCTGCTTGCCGCCGTCACGACCAGTATTGCAGTGACTACCGCCAGTACCCCTGCCTGCACCATTGCTTTCACGTCATAGACATAGGCAACCTCTTTTTTCTTTTTTCCCTGCACCTGAAACTGTGCGTTGCTTCGCTTGACTGATACCTGCGGACTGTAATGCTTTCCCGCCTTAAATATAATCGCCATAGCCACACCGGCAAGCATCATAAGCACATACAACAGATCCGGCTCCATCGTCAGATAAAGCGGAATCAGATTCAGACACATGATAATCACGATTGCCGTCACATACTGCATCCGTCGGGAGATATAGACATTTAATAAGATGTCAAGCACAATACCGATAAAGAGTGCCACAAACGTGACTGTCACATACCGGTTGCCAATTTTCTCCTCATATAACCTCTGAATATCCACATCGAAATACTGGGCTGCATTATCAACCGTGATGTTCACGATCGCATAAAATCCACTGTTGATGTAATCACGGAATGTAAATACCAGAAATGCAAAGGTGACAAACAAAAACAGATAACCGAGGTTTTCCACCATCAATCGGTAATACAACATTGCACAGCCAAGCGATGTCAGTAAAATCAAAGCATGGCAAAGCCCGACATGAAACGAAATGTCAAATGCCGTCAGATAAAAACCGATACTTCCCATCGAAAGAAGATAGACAATGAAGCCCTTCAACAACAAAGTAAGCACCCGGTTTTCCTTCTTCTCGAAGAATTCCTCCTGCAGGTACACACCCTCGCACAGTTCCATCGATTCAATTGTATCTGCATGTTTCTTTTTTGCCATATTATAACCTACTCATTTTCCCGCACCTGCATCTGCGCACCCTGTCCATCACTAAATACATGCAGATATGCATGCATTTCCGGGTGCACCAGTGCCATATGATCTGCCGCTTCACTCGGATTCTTATATGCCTTCTCATAATACAAACGGGCAAACGCCGCATCTAGTTCTTCCTTATAATCAATCCTCACATCTTCATATTCATAGCGGTTTGTACTCCAATACAAAAGCCGCACGGTCGTCTGCTCCTGTATCAGTTCCAGAATCACGGAATACGTCATCGTCAGAATCGCCGCCAGATTCACCGGTTGATCGATAAAAAGCTCCGGCACGATCACAAGCTGGTGATCCGACATACTCACGCGATCCTTCACCATCAGGATATCCCGCTTTGCTGACAGCTTCCAGTGGATACTCATCAGCTTATCGCCCGGAATATACTCCCGGACTTCCTGCACGTCAGAGAAATCATTGCCCCGTTTTGAGCTTTCCTCGCTCTCCAACATGCCCTGTTCAAGTGCCGTCTTTTCATATGCGATATCCGTCACAGCCCGCGGCAGGATACTAAGCTCCGCCGTCTGCTCCACGTTTTTCTTCAATCGAAAAAATCCCATCAGATCTTTGATATACACACGTGACACACTGATCTTTAACAGTCCCGGATACGTCGCCACAACCGGAAGCGTAAGGGTATATCCTTTTCCCGCATGTACCGGCACGGAAAATACCTGTTGCCCGATCGTCTCCATCAGAGTGTTCTCCACATTTACGATCAGCTTCGTATCCAGCGAGACAAACCACGTTGGATTTTTGATCTGTATCGTAAAATACGCAGTCTCCCCCTGTACCCCATAGGAATCCTGCGCATGATGAATCTCTACCTGCAAATAATGCCGCAATACCCACACCGACATTGCGGAAAGGATTGGTCCAGCCACCATCAGCACAAGCACCAGAAAATAAAACTGGCTATGCAGAAAATAGTAGATCATCCCATTTACAAAGAGCAATAACCCATATCCAATTATCCGAACAATATATTCTGCCAATCCTTATACCCTCGGTGCTGTAACATTTGCGATCACCATTCCGATCGCCTGCTGCATTGTGATACCCTGTGCCTTTCCACGTGCTGACAGCTTCACACGATGTCCTAATACATCACGCGCTACATCCTGCACATCCTTGGCACAGACATAATCTCTGCCGTCGATCACTGCCATTGCCTTTGCCATACGCAAAAGTGCGATCGTACCTCGCGGGCTGGCTCCCATCGAAAAGATCTCCATCGTCCGGGTTTCCTCCACCAGATTTACAATATACTCATAGATTTCATCTTTCACATAGAGATCATTTGTCATCGCACGCAACGCAAGCACCTCTTCCATCGAGATGACTTCCTGCACCTTCGAAAGTGGTTTCCCTGCATTTCCTTTCAGAATTGCCACTGCATCTGCATGACTTGGATACCCCATGGACAAACACACCATAAAACGGTCAAGCTGGGATTCCGGCAGCATCTGCGTACCAGAAGAACCATATGGATTCTCTGTTGCGATTACGACAAATGGATCTGGCAACGGCCGGGTCACACCGTCAACCGTCGCCGTTTTTTCTTCCATAACTTCAAGCAATGCGGACTGTGTCTTCGGCGAGGTTCGGTTAATCTCATCCGCTAAGAACAGATTCGTAAATACCGCACCTTCCCGGTATTCAAAATCCTTGGTGGCAGAGTTATACATGGAAAATCCCAGGATATCACTCGGCAGTACATCCGGCGTAAACTGCACACGCTTATAGTGCATTGACATACTCTTTGCAAAGGTTGTTGCAAGCGTCGTCTTACCTACACCCGGAATATCCTCCATCAGAATATGTCCGCCTGCAATCACGGCAGCAAGAACCTTCTTTACAACATCCTCCTTGCCCTTGATCACTTTATTTACTTCCGCCTGCACCTGTTCGAGCTTCTGACTCATTCCGTCCATCTGCACACCTCCCGCATCTTTACAACTATCTTATTCCTTTACGATTCCGAGCTTCTTTGCCTCATCCGATACTGCCTTGGCAACGACCTTTGCCACTCTCTCATCAAAAGCACCCGGAATGATATACTCCTCATTTAATTCCTCATCTGTTACGATCGAAGCAATTGCCTTGGCTGCCGCAATCTTCATCTCCTCTGTGATTGCCTTTGCCTTCGCATCCAGCGCACCACGGAAAATACCAGGGAATACAAGCACGTTGTTGATCTGGTTTGGATAATCAGAACGACCGGTTGCCATCACGTGCACGCCGCCCTTCTTTGCTGTCTCTTATACACATCTCCGAGCCCACGAGAC
>ENA-OZVO01000656-OZVO01000656.1-human-gut-metagenome-genome-assembly--contig:-NODE-656-length-10448-cov-4.157317_pt1 | contig 10448 bp, 6 predicted proteins | sample MGYA00243447_ERZ654049 | MGnify/ENA primary metagenome ERZ654049 (study PRJEB26926, sample SAMN06164906) | human gut metagenome | biome: ENVO:00009003; feature: ENVO:2100002; material: ENVO:00002003... | reverse complement strand
GTGGAGCCGCTTCAAGGACAAAGATTCCCGCGAGATTTTCCTGACCATGCAGCAGCGGGTGTTCCCTGCCATCAAAAAGATGAAATATGGTCGTCTGCCGGACTTTGACGCAAACGGTGAGCTGGTGGAGATCGAGGACGACCCTACCCGCCCGGATGAGGGCAACACCGCCTTTGCGCGGTACATGGACGATGCCATGTTCCTGATCCCCACGCCGCAGGTGCTGCAGAAGATCATCACCGGGCTGGAGGATCTTTACACCCACGACATTGCCGACCTTGATATGCAGGGCGACCTGTACGAGTATATGCTGGGCAAGCTGGCAACAGCAGGGCAGAACGGCCAGTTCCGCACGCCCAAGCACATCCGCGACATGATGGTGGAACTGGTGCAGCCCACGCCGGACGACTTTATCTGCGACCCCGCCTGCGGCACGGCGGGCTTTCTGGTGTCCAGTGCGCAGTACCTCCGCGCCCACTACGAGGACAGCATGACCCCGGAGCAGTGGCAGCATTTTGCCGGCCCGATGTTCACCGGCTTTGACACGGACCGCACCATGCTGCGCATTTCGGCCATGAACCTGATGCTCCACTCCATCACGAACCCGGAGATCGACTACAAGGACAGCGTGTCGAAGCAGAACTCCATTTGCAGCAAGTACACCATTTGCCTTGCGAACCCGCCGTTTAAGGGCACTGTGGATGCCGAGAGCATCAACGATGACCTGAAGGCTGTCACCAACACCAAAAAGACGGAGCTTTTGTTCCTTGCGCTCTTCCTGCGAATGCTCAAAACCGGCGGACGCTGCGCCTGCATCGTGCCGGACGGCGTTTTGTTCGGTTCCAGCAAAGCGCACCAGAGCATCCGAAAAGAACTCATTGAAAACCACCAGCTGCGGGCGGTCATTTCCATGCCCTCCGGCGTGTTCAAGCCCTACGCAGGCGTGTCCACAGCGGTGCTGGTGTTTACCAAGACCGGCGCGGGCGGCACCGACAAGGTGTGGTTCTACGATATGAAAGCCGACGGCTTCTCGCTGGACGACAAGCGCACCGAGGTGAAGGAAAACGACATCCCGGACATCATCGCCCGGTTCCATAACCTCGACGCCGAAACTGACCGCAAGCGCACCGAGCAGAGCTTCTTTGTGCCCAAAGAAGAAATTGCCGCCAACGGGTACGATTTATCCATCAATAAGTACAAAGAGACCGAGTATGTGCCGGTGGAGTATCCCTCGACCACAGAAATTCTGGCCGACCTGCATGAGCTGGAAATGGAGATCACCAAGGGTCTGGCAGAGTTGGAGGAGATGGTGTGATGGCGAGGTTTTCAGAAGTCCTTACGATTGTAAACGGTAAAAACCAGAAGCAAGTGGTGTGTGACGATGGAAAATATCCCATATATGGAAGCGGCGGTATTATGGGATATGCAAATGATTATATCTGTAAAGCAGAAACTGTAGTAATCGGGAGAAAAGGGAGCATCAATAAGCCCATATTTGTCGAAACGCCTTTTTGGAATGTTGACACTGCGTTTGGTTTATGCGCAAACAGTGAAAAACTGAACCCGAAATATTTATACTACTTTTGCGAAAAATTTGATTTTGAAAAGTTAAATACAACGGTAACCATTCCAAGTTTGACAAAATCCAATCTTTTAAATGTTGAAATTCCGCTTCCAAATTTGGAGAAGCAAAAGCAAATAGTTGAGCTTCTGGATAAAGTAACGAGTTTGATTTTTCTCCGCGAGCAGCAGCTTGCCAAACTGGACGAGCTGGTAAAGGCGCGGTTTGTGGAGATGTTTGGAGATTTTGAGGTTAATCCCAAAGAATTCCCGGTGTATCACTTATGTGAACTTTGCGATGTTGGTTCGAGTAAACGAATTTATCAAGAAGAACAAAGTATAAGTGGTATTCCTTTCTTAAAAGTGGCGGACTTGAACGAGCTGATTGATACGGGAAAATATTTATGTTCGACATTTATTCCTCTTGAACGATACGAACAGCTTTTGCATAAAGAGCTAACACCCAAAGAAAATGATATTCTTATAACTTCAAGAGGAACGCTTGGAAAGTGTTATATCGTTCAATCGGATGATGAATTCTATTTTCAAGATGGCATGATTAGCTGGCTCTCCAATCTTAGTACGAAAGTTTCAAGTATTTATATTTCATATTTGTTTGCGCAACCATATATCCAAAAACAAATTGAAAGTCTGCAAGCTGGCTCGACAGTGGCATACTTATCGATTGCGATGTTGAAGAAAATGAATGTTATTTTGCCGCCTAAAAAACTTCAAGATGATTTCGCCACTTTTGTAGAGCACGTAGACCAGCAGAAGCAGACCGTGCAGCAGAGCCTTGAAAAGCTGGAACTGATGAAAAAGGCACTGATGCAGGAATATTTTGGTTAAAAGGGTGTGCAGTAGCGGATTTTAGCGGTATAATAACGTCAGAAAGAATATTTTGTCATGCAAGAAATGAAAGGAGTATACGATGGATGAATCAATGCAACCTTTGGTAGAAATGGGCGTTTCCTTGACTGAACTGGCGGTAAAAGGAACTGCTTCTGCTGTGACAAAAAAGATTAGAGCAGTAAAGGACATAAAAGATGCTGAAAAACTGAGAACGACATATGATGCTTTGATCAATGAGGTTTTGCAAGAACGGGAAGAAGCGGTTCGAATTGCACAAGCATACAAATCAGAGCTGGAAAGAATTGTAATCAGCGATGAAGATATAGAACATTTGCATAATACGGTTTCAAATATTCTTGAAATTTTTAAAAACATTCAGCTGGCTGGAGTTGACCCACAGGATACACTAGGAGTAATGCGTGTACAGAAACAGATAGAAACAATGGAACAGGTGAAAAATTTAATCAGTGTAGACACCTTAAAAACAATGCAACTGCTGGGATTTAATTATAAAGCTGCTATTGGTGAACCGTTGACACAGATTTGTTCGCGGGCTATTCTCTCGTTGACGGAAAGAAAAAATACACCTGTGTCATCTTCTGGGAGAAAGAGGTAAGGTTATGGAACATTTCATCACAAACATCCACATCAACGAAGTCCGGCATCTGAAAAATATTGAGATCAAACTGAACCCTGAAAAGCGCCAGCATCTTATCCTGACTGGTAAAAATGGATCGGGTAAGACGTCAGTGTTGCAGGCGATGAGAAACTATCTAAAGGCCATAAATAACGGTATGCTAAATACCATTCATGTTGATTGGCCCAGAACGATTGAGCTTGCAAAAAGAAATTATGAAAATGCCACAAGTAAAGCTGAGAAAATTCAAGCGCAAAGTGCTATAAAAAGCTTTGAATCTTCGATTGCCGAATATAATGGACAGCTTTCAATACAATTGTCTGATGAAGTTGAACTGGATTCTCTGTATAAACAAGGAGATTTTATAACGGCCTACTTCCCGGCAGACAGATCAACTGTTATTTACCGCGCAAATGGTGTAAAAGATGTAAAATTAGAAGATACGTATGGCTTGGACTCGACTCCTATAAATATTCTTCTTCAATATATGGTTCACCTCAAAACTCAACAAGCATACGCAAAAAATGAGAATGATTTGTCTGTCGAGAAAAAAATTACAGAATGGTTTACTCGCTTTGAAAGTGCCCTGAAAGTATTGTTGAGCGATGACAGCATCCGGTTGGTATACGACTACAAAAATTACAATTTTCTGATTGAACAAAAAGGCCGCAATCCATACAGTTTAGATGAGCTTTCTGATGGCTATTCGGCTATTATCGGCATTGTCGCAGACCTTATTCTCCGCATGGATCGAAACTGGCTGCTGAAAGGCGAACTGAGCCAGTACGATGTGGAGGGCGTTGTGCTGATCGATGAGTTGGAAACGCATCTGCATGTAGAGCTTCAGCGCAAAATTTTGCCTTTCTTGACGGAGTTCTTCCCGCGCATCCAGTTCATCATCACAACGCACTCGGCCTATATCCTTAACTCTATCAGCAATGCTTGCATCTACGATTTGGAAAAGCAGGTGCAGTTCACCGACTTTTCGGCCTATTCTGTGGACGACATTGCGGAAGGATATTTGGATGCTGATGCATATTCTGCTGAGTTGAAGAAAAAAGCAGGGCGGTATCAGGAGCTTTATGGACGCGCTGACCTTTCCGATGAAGAACGAGCCGAACGGGCGGACCTTCGGATGGAGCTAAACAATGCAACAGATGTTCTTGAAAAAATCGAGGGAAAGAAGGTTTCCTGATGGTTAAGATAGAACGAAAAGACAGTGATGAAGCAAGAGCCGCGGTTGCATCACTGGAACGAGAGAAAGCAAAGAGTTCCGGCACCTATAACACCCCTGAAGTAAATAAAGCCTTGGGGCTGATGTTTGCACACAAATGTTACTTGTGTGAGCAAAAGGGGTTGCACAGCATACAAATCGAACATCTTGTGCCGCATCAAAAAAACAGAGACTTGATGTTTGATTGGAACAATCTCTTCTTGTCGTGCAGTCATTGTAATAACATGAAAAGCGATGGCTTTACTCCCATATTGGATTGCACAAAGGTTGCCGTGGATGAAAAGATTGCATTTCGCAGACATGTTGAAGCGTTGGAAGAAGACAAACTGGATATTACTGCATTAGATGATAGCCCCGAAACGAAAAACACGGTTGCTCTCCTGAATGCAGTGTATTATGGCTCTACCTCACAAAAAATTGAGGAAGCGAAAATCATTCGGACGCAGCTGTCAAAAGAGTTAAATCAATTTGAAGAATGCGTAAAAGAGTATGCTTCCGCAGATGGTGAAGATAAAAAAGACCTTGAATGTTCCATTAAAATGAAATTGAAATGGAATGCACCGTTTGCGGCATTCAAGCGCTGTATCATCCGGGATGCAAAGAGCAAATTCCCGGAATTGCAACAATATTGTAAGTGATTGCAGAAAGGAGCCTCCCATGTCCAACTTCTCCTATCTCTCCACCCACCCTGAATACTCCATGTTTGCATCTGCCGCCATCGAGGCCGAGAAAGTGTTCTCCACCTCCCCGGCGATGTGCGCGGTGGGGTGCCGGAAGGCGTTGGAGCTGGCGGTGAAGTGGGTGTATGCGGCAGACAAAACCATCACGATGCCCTACAAGGACAACCTGCAATCCCTGCTGCACGAGCCGAGCTTCCGGTTCGCGGTGGACCGGGATGTGTGGAGCGTGCTGCCCAGCATCGTGAAGGCGGGCAATCTGGCGGTACATACGGGGCACAGCGTGTCGGCGGCGGATGCAGTGTTCAGCCTGCGGGGGCTGTTCGACTTCATCCAGTGGGTAGATTACTGCTACGGCACGGACTATGTGGAGCGCTCCTTTGATGAAACGGCCATCCCCGGCGAAAAGGTAACGCTGGACGAAAAGAAAATCCGGGAACAGGAAAGTTTACTGTCCCAGAAGGATGCCGAACTGGAAGCCTTGCGCAAGCAGGTGGAGAGCCTTTCGGCAGCGTACACGGCCAGCAAACAGCAGAACCAGCAGAGCCGCAGTTTCACCGCCGCCGACCTGACCGAGGCCGAGACGCGGCAGAAGATCATCGACATCGACCTCAAGGCTATGGGCTGGAAGTTTACCGGGCCGGAGGCCGATGTGCGCACCGAGTACGAAGTGGACAACATGAACGGCGTGCTGGGGCAGAAGGGCTATGCAGACTATGTGCTGATGGGCAAGGACGGCTTGCCGCTGGCGGTCATTGAAGCCAAGCGCAGCACCAAAGACCCCAACATCGGGCGCAAGCAGGCTCAGCTTTATGCAGACTGTCTGGAGCAGAAGTTTGGCCGCCGTCCGATGCTGTTTACCACCAACGGCTACACCACCTATTTCTGGGATGAGCAGAGCGGCCCGCAGCGTGCCGTGAGCGGGGTGTTCTGCAAGGACGATCTACAGAAACTGATGAACCGCCGCACCGAGAAAAAGCCGCTGGACACCATCGAAATTGACGATAAAATCACCGACCGCTACTACCAGAAAAACGCCATCCGGGCTGTCTGCGCCCACATCGCGCAGGGCTTCCGGCGCAATCTGCTGGTCATGGCTACTGGCACGGGCAAGACCCGCACCGCATCCAGCCTGACCGATGTGCTGAGCCGGGGCGGTCATGTGACCAACGTGCTCTTTCTGGCAGACCGCACCGCGCTGGTCAAGCAGGCAAAGGACGACTTCAAGAAGTATCTGCCCGACCAGTCGTTGTGCAACCTATGCTCCTCTAAGGACGATAAGGCCGCGCGCATCGTGTTTTCCACCTATCCCACCATGCTCAACGCCATCGACAACGCCAAGACCAAGGACGGCGTGCCGCTGTTTTCGCCTGCCCACTTTGACCTTATCATCGTGGACGAGAGCCACCGCAGCATTTTCAAGAAATACCGCGCCATTTTTGATTATTTCGATGCCGTTCTGGTGGGTCTGACCGCCACCCCGAAAACCGATGTAGACCGCAACACCTACGACTTTTTCGAGATGGAACACGGCATCCCCACCTACGCCTACGATTACGATACGGCGGTCTACACCGACCATGTGCTGGTGCCTTACTACAACTACGAGGTCAAGACGAAATTCACAGAAGAGGGCATCCACTACGACCAGCTTTCACCGGAGGATAAGGCACGCTACGAGGACGATTTTGCCGAGGACGACACCCTGCCCACCTTCATCCCATCCGAAAAGCTGAACAAGTTCATCTTCAACGCCAACACCGTGGACACGGTGCTGCAAGACCTGATGGAACGGGGCATCCAGACGGCAGGCGGCGACCGCATCGGCAAAACCATCATCTTTGCCCAGAACAAGCGCCACGCGGAGTTTATCCGGGAACGCTTCGGCAAGCTCTACCCGCAGCTGGAGACCCAGTACCCGGGATTCATCCAGCGGGTGGTCTGCGATGACACCTATGCACAGTCCATCATTGACGACTTCAAGCAGCCGGACAAGCCGCCGTTTATTGCGGTCTCGGTGGATATGATGGACACGGGCATCGATGTACCGGAGTGCGTGAATCTGGTGTTTTTCAAAAAAATGCGCAGCAAAACGAAGTTCTGGCAGATGATCGGCCGTGGTACAAGGCTCTGCCCATCCCTTGCCTGTGTGGATGCCATCGACGGCGAATATACGGGCAAACGGCGGTTTCTGATCTTCGACTACTGCGGCAACTTTGAGTTTTTCCGTCAGAAACCCAACGGCTACGAGAGCGCGGACACCAAGAGTCTGTCCGAGAGCATTTTCTGCAAGCAGGTGCGGATCGCCGCCGCGCTGCAGGATGGAGCCTATGGGGACGAAAAATACCAGAACTGGCGCAAGATCTTAACGGAGACCTGCCGTGCCGAAGTAGGAGCGCTGAATCCGGAGCTGGTATCCGTGCGGCTGCACCGACAGGCCGTGGAACACTATCAAAAGCCGGAAGCCTTTGTCAGCCTGACCGAAACGGACAAGGGTACTCTGATGAAAGAGGTGGCACCTCTCATCTCGCTGGACGATAAGGACGAGGCCGCCAAGCGGTTCGATAACTTTGTGTATGGCTTGCTGCTCTGTGAACTGGAAGGTCTGCCGGGGCTGGGCCGCGCCCAGAAACAGCTGCGCAGCACAGCGGCATTGCTGGAAGGGAAGGCTACCATCCCGCAGGTGCAGGCAAAGCTGCCGCTCATCCGCGAGGTGCAGACAGACGAATTTTTGACCTCGCATGACCTGCTCCGCTTTGAGGAAATGCGGCAGGAACTGCGGGAACTCATCAAGTTTCTGGTGGAGGGCGGCGAGGGGCAAAAGCCTGTCTACACGGCCCTTGCCGACCCGGTACTGGAACAGACCGAGGGCAAAACGCTGGATTCCGGCTACGATTTCGGCGAGTACCGGGAACGTGTGAACCGCTACATCATGGAGCACCGCAGCGATACGCTGGCCATCCACAAGCTGACCCAGAACATTCCACTTTCCCAGGGCGACTACACCGAGCTGGAACATATCTTCACCTGTGAACTGGGCAGCAAAGAAGATTATGCCCGGGAGTTTCGGGATACACCCTTTGGTCTGCTGGTGCGTAAAGTGGCAAAGCTGGACCACGATGCTGCCATGCAGGCATTTTCAAAATTTATCAATGACGAATCGCTGAATGCAAAGCAGATCGCGTTCGTGCAGAAGGTCATTCATTACATCGAGCAGAACGGTTATGTGGAAAGCAAAGCGGTTCTGATGAAACCACCCTTTGACCAGCCCATCCTGTTTACCCGCCTGTTTGATGGCAAAACAGGGAGTGAACTGATGGATACGATCAATTCGGTGAAAGAGAATGCCACCCATGTGACTGCATAAAGTGGTGGAATGTACTGATAAAATACGGTATAATACGCTTGAACAATATTGAACTGAATTGCAGGTGATACCATGCCTTTCCCCCTCGACCATTACGTTGAAGCCTCTCATGTTGATTACAAGGAACGTCTTGAAGAGAAAAAGCCGCGCAGCTGGCTGAAATCCGTGTCGGCATTTGCCAATACCGAGGGCGGACACCTGATTTTTGGCGTAAAGAATGAGCCGCGCGAGGTCGTAGGATTGGAAAAGCCGCAGGCTGTGGTGAGCAGATTGACGGAACTTATCAAAGTCCGCATTGACCCTACGCCGCGCTATCGGGTGCGGGAGGTCGAAATAGAGGGCAAGTCCTGCGTTGATTTGGAAGTACAGGACGGCCCGGCGTATCCATATTATTATGCCTTTGACGGTTCCCATACGGCCTATGTGCGGCATGGTGACCAGTCCGAAGAAGCCACTTCACGGGAACTGAACGAATTGATTTTGCAGGGCATGAACCAGACTTTTGATGCCCTGCCCAGTTCTTATCGAATGGGCGATGTCAGTTTTACACTGCTGGCCGCGACGTTTAAGACTCTGAAAAAAGAGGATTTCGACCTCGAAAAAGACTTGCCATCCGCAGGATTGGTAACAGATGATGGACAAATCACGAATGGCGGCTTGCTGCTTTGCGATCAGGGCGTTCTGAAACAATCCCGTATTTTCTGCACCCGCTGGAAAGGCAACTACAAAGGCAGCATTGAAGAAGATGCTCTGGATGACAAGGAATTTCAGGGTGCAAGTCTGATCACGCTGCTGCAAAATGCGGAAGATTTTGTTCGCAACAACAGCAAAAACCCGTGGAGCATCCGTGGTATGACCCGCGAAGAACGCAGTGATTACCCGTATAAGGCCGTTCGTGAGGTGCTGGTCAATGCGCTGATCCATCGGAATTATCAGATTCTTGGTTCGGAGATTCATGTAGAAGTGTTCGATGACCGACTGGAGATCACTTCGCCGGGCGGCATGATGAATGGCCGCAGGGTGCAGGACATGGATATCCGGCACATTCCGTCTATGCGGCGCAATCAGGTTATTTCAGACGTGTTCTCACGGCTTGGCTTTATGGAGCGCCGTGGCAGCGGCATTGACCGTATCCTGAACTCTTATGTGGAAGTAGCCCAGAAGCCGACATTCTACTCGGATTCGGATTTCTTTATCGTTACGCTGCCGAATAGAAGTGTAGCGACTCCGGCACAGGTCAGTATGGAAAGTGTGGAGGCTCAGCCTGCAAAAGTATCGACTTCTTCAAAAAAAGTGGCAACCTCGACCCTAGAAGTGGCAACCCCGCAAGAAAAAGTGGAAACCTCGACCCTAAAAGTGGCAACTTCCCAAGAAAAAGTGGCAACCTCAGAAAAAGAGGATATGGACAGCGAGGTAGCCAATTTCAAAAATCAGCTGGATGGGACTAACTTTGGAGGCAGAACAAAAGAGAAAACTTTAGGGCTTTTCAAAAGATACAGATACGAATACTCTTTTCATTCCATCAATGTGGCTCAATTCTTCGATGTGAAGATTTCTCGTGCCAATGCCATCATCCGGGATCTCCGTCGTCTTGGCATTGTCGAATCTCCGCAATATGGAGTGTATCAGTTTATAAGAAAGTAGAAAGTAAAATCGCTTTGCAAACCGAAATATTGGCAGAACTAATATTTTATTGGAACGAGTTAATATAATTTGAATTATCATAATCGAAATTATATTAACCACCTGCGTAGAAATGCCCACTCCCCTGAAAATTCCTCAGACGAGTGGGCATTCTTCTTTCCGTGTATCAAATTTACCTTTGTGGTCACTCAAACCGCCACCAAGTCATGGATCAAAAATCATCATTTTTCATTTGTCCCAGAGTAAGTGCACGGTTTCTGCACTGTTTTTGCACGGTTTCAAGGGATGCAATGGGTACTCTGACTTGCAAAATACGACAAAGGGTGCAGAAATTGCCGGGCAGAAAATCACGATGCTTTGCACAAAAATAGCGTAAACTCGAAAGTTTCAAAATCAGAGTACCCAGCCCGAGGGGCTCTTTTAATCAGAGGGCCAGGCTGTCTCTTATACACATCTCCGAGCCCACGAGACACTGAG
>ENA-OZVO01000653-OZVO01000653.1-human-gut-metagenome-genome-assembly--contig:-NODE-653-length-10467-cov-4.416250_pt1 | contig 10467 bp, 10 predicted proteins | sample MGYA00243447_ERZ654049 | MGnify/ENA primary metagenome ERZ654049 (study PRJEB26926, sample SAMN06164906) | human gut metagenome | biome: ENVO:00009003; feature: ENVO:2100002; material: ENVO:00002003... | reverse complement strand
CGCTTTTCACAAAGAAATAGCGACGTTTTAGTGTAGGTTGGCTCGGTTTTTTGGTGTTTTATGATTATGCCATTGTATAAAAACCTAAGGCAATCGTAATGATAATGAGGATGTTTCGACTTTTATCTGCTTTTAAGTTTCGTTTTGCCAACTTCTTTACAATGATACGGGTATCATTTTCAAATGGTAACGTCATAGCCATTCACTCCTTTCGCTGTTATCCTAACCCCCAAATGTTGCAGAAATATCCCAAAGGCTCAACAGTTTAAGGGTGAATTGCTTCAATTTTAGGACAATTCATTTTCGTGTGCCTTTTTTATAAAGCCGGATAGATATAAGCAAAACCATTGCTAACTGAATTACAACAAAAAACAGCGTCAGCCAAACGCTCTCATAATAAGAAATATCTGTCCAGAAGATCACCAGATCTACCAGAGCCACCACACCAGCCGACCATCTGATTTTTCTTGGAAAGAAGTGCCGGAGCAGCAGAACAACAACGACCGGCGGGATCAGCAAGCAAGCTGCATTGATGAGTAATGTCTTTGTGATTTCCATAAGGCCACCTCCAATTTCATGATGTTGCTGTCAGCATAAATCCCAAATGTTGCAGAATTGTCCTAAAATCCATTGTCCTCTAAAAATTTTTCAAAAAAGGCAGCCTGCCAAAACAGACTGCCTCAGAATTATTTTATGGGCAGGAACACGGAAAAAGTTGATCCTTCCCCAACTTTAGACTCGACGGTAATATAGCCGCCCTGCATGGTAATGATCTCACGGGCAAGGTATAAGCCGATTCCGACCCCATCTATATCATGCACCGCTTCATCCCGATAGAAGCGTTTGAAGATCGTGCCCTGAGAATGTTCCGGGATGCCTCTGCCTGTATCCGTCACATCTATCCTCAAATACATTTCCCAATCCCGTACCCTTACCTGGATGCTGCCACCGGCAGAGGTGTACTTTACCGCATTATCCAGAATGTTAAACAATGCTTCGGAAGTCCAGCGGCTGTCATGGGATATTGTCAGATCAGATGGGCAGTCCACCGACAGGCTGATCTCTTTTTGTTCCATCGGAGCCAAAACACCATTGATGGCGCTCACCAGCGTATCCCCGATCACAGCATCTTGTTTCTCCAGCGTAATGACACCCGTTTCCAGACGGGAAGTTTTCACCATTCCCTGAATGAGAAAATCCAGTTTATCCAGCTGTGTGCCTGTGGCCTGCAAAAACTCCTTGCGCTTTTCTTCTGTCAATGGCCTTGTCAGCATCGTATCGTTGATTAGCTTCAAATTTGCGATGGGGGTTTTGGTCTGGTGGGAAATATCCGATACCAGGGATTGCAGTTCTTCCTTTTCTCCCTCTGCCGTATGTCTGGTTTTCTGCATCACATTATAGAGTCGTTCCAGACGGTGGCTGATCCGAGACAGCAGTGTTTCCGCTTCATAGTCTACCTGGGGCCGGTCTGTACTGTCCATCATGTGATCCAATGTCTGGCACAAACCATCGGTGAACAGAGAAAGTTTCTTTTGAAAATAGTGCAGAAAAACCATGCCCCAAATGTAAAATGCAGCTGTCAAAATAATGCCGCAGATGACAACACGCACATCTTTCGTCAACAGGAAAAAAATCAACAGCAGCAAAGCGGCAGTGAGCAGAGTCCCCGCCACAATTTTTCTCAAAAATGCCCTGACAGATAAATTTTGCAGCTTCATCGAGGCTCACCGCCGATCCACTGATAGCCCATGCCGTAAGCTGTCTTAATATATTTCCTCTCGTCTGTTTCGATTTTTTTGCGGATACGGCTGATGATCGTCGTCAGCGTATGCTCATCCACAAAGTCCCCATCAATGTCCCACAGCTTCTCTAAAATCTGCCGCTTGGTCAGAATAATCCGGGGATTCTTTACGAACAGGAACAGGGTGCGGTATTCCTTCGGTGTAAAGTCCAGGGATTCTCCGGCAAGGGACGCACTTTGTTCGGAAAAGTCGATTTTCAGAAAGCCATCATCAAACAGATCATGCCGGGGTGTCCGCAGTTCCAGATTTGCAAAAACCGCCGCTACTTTTTTGCAAAGCACCGTCACAGAAAATGGTTTGGTCACATAATCCGCACCGCCGACTTCATATCCCTTGAGCATATCGCTCTCCTTATCATTGGCTGTGATAAAGATGATATAGGTATGCTGACCGCGATTCCGGATTTCTTCACACAGATCCAGTCCGCTGCCATCGGGGAGGTTAATATCCAACAGTGCCACATCAAATTCATTTTCCCGTAGCTTTCTTACCGCGCTGTCAAAATTAAAAACAGAAATGACCTCATATCCATCAGAGGTCAGATTATATGCCAAGGTCCGATTCAAAAGCTGATCGTCCTCTACAATTAAAATCTTCTTCAAGACCCTCACTTCCTTTTCCCAATTTTCCAATCATACTGATATTCTAAACATTAAATGTTGCAGAAATGTCCTAATCAGATATTTTTCTTTTTAATTATAGGATAGCCTACTTTTCAGCACAAGGGCAAAAATGCGAATACATACAATAGTTTCAATGTTATGTTGTACAACAAAACGCCGCCGCAAACGATACGATTGCGGCGGTGCTGACTATGTATAAAATCTTTTTGTAGTTACATGGGTATGGTGCAGTTGAATTAAAAAAGCCCTCTATTCTGCTATACCCTGCGGAACTTCAAATTTGTATCCGCTCCCCAAAACAGTACGGATATAACCCGCTTTCGGCATATCCGGTGTCAGTTTTCTGCGGATCTGACCAATGACGCTGGCAACGGCTGTTCCGCAGTTTTCACCATCCTCACCCCACACTTCTTCATAAATCTGCCCAGCAGAAAATACCCAGGACGGGTGGTTTGCCAAGTATACCAATGTCGCAAATTCCCGATGGGTCATAGAAATTAACTCGCCGTTTCGGTGTACCGTTCTCTCCTTCAGGCGAAGCTCCAATCCCGGAAAAACAAGAGTATTACAAGGGTGGAATGACACAATATGGTCAAATCCTGGCTCGGCTGCAATAATCTCCATAATTCTGCTAAGTATGTATTCTTCATGGTCTGTTACCGACAATACAAAGATTTTTCCCATATGTCCCTCCCTTATTCGTAATTAGAATGCTGATACCCTGCAACCAATATAAAGTTTACTTGTTTATTTCAGTAATAACGACTGTTCCGTTTTTATCCAGCAAAGGGGTAATCCCCGTATCATGGACAAGGTAGTTTACACCTGTTTCGGTGTCTACAACAATACTCAAGGAAGTTCCCTGTGTATAGATTGTTTCAAAGCGCTTTTCTTTGTTTGCCATAGTAATCCACTCCTTTGCATAGTGTAAGGTATCAGCATTTCTAATTTATTACTCTATGATAAAGGCCAAATGTTGCAGAAATCTCCTAACCGCTTTCTTTTTCGGCAAAAAAACAGGCGGAATTGCTTCATTTTTGTAGCAATTCAATTTTTATCTCATTTCAGGCCGAAGAATAACCCGTTTGAATAAGAACATTGTTGCACCAAAATAGGTCAGGTAGATTGCACAGAATAGCAGAATCGTCACCAGACCATAAAGAGGTACAAGTCCCTGCTGCAAAATTGCCTCTCCGAAAAAGAACTGTGCCCCTGCAATCAGCAGAACCGTCAGCAAAAGGGGGAATAGCAGTGGGATCAAAAAGACTGTGGACAGTTCCCTGCGGATCAGGGAAGCCTGCCTGCGGCCCGGTACACCCAAAAGGTCAATGACTGCATAATTCTTCTGGTTTTTGTCTATGGCAGAAAGCTGCTCAAATGCAAGAACCGAGCAGGATAGAATGATAAAAATAATGCTTAAATACAATCCGCAGAACGAAATGGCTGTAAATCCAGTCAGCGAATTGGCAACGCCCCACGCCCTTACTGTAACACCCATCGTTACTTTTTCCGGGAGCTGTTGACCTGACTGCAATTCCGGCTGCCATTTCCCACTGTTCAGGAATTGCTTCAAGTCGCTTTTCAATTCCGGGTATCCGCCATCTTCCAGTTTCATCGCCAGACGGATTTTTTCTCCGACTAATTGTGAAGCTGCTTCATCCGGCAGAACAAGTACATATCCCTTCGTTCCGGCCATTTGATACTGCTCCATCGGCTCCGTCAGGATTGGTGTCACTGCAATAGTCAAGGTTCGACCATTTAATGTGATCTCCGGCTGCTGCTTCAAGCCCTGCCGGATTCCGTCCATATAGTTCCATGTATCACAATGAACCAAAAATTCGTTGTTGCCCATGACAACAGGAGAAAGCCCCAGGATTTCACGCAGGTGGTTATAGTCGGACAAGGACAAGGCTTCGATCGGTTTTTCAGGAACCGCATACAGATAATAGCTCACAGAATCCTCGACTCCACAATGCTCCTCTGTAAAGGAAACGATGGAATCCATGCTGGATTTTTCCAAAGGTGCATCAATCGCTACGCCTGCATCATAGGGATAATAGGCTTTCATATTGGCTTTGTAGCCTGCCCCCATGGTAAGCCCCACAAACATGGTTGCCAGGGATATGGTTAAAAGAATCGCCACCACAGCCATTGTCCGGCCAGCAGAATGGATGCGCCGCCCAATCTGCCCCAGGAAGAACAGATTTTCTTCTTTGTACTTATGGCGCAAATTTTGTTTTGCAAATCGGTGCAGCAAAAGCGGAATCTGGCGATGCAGCTCGTAAACACCCACCAGAATGAGCAGGCAGGCTCCGCCAAGGTACAAAAATGCTTCATTGGTTTGTGTCTGAAGCATCCGCCCAAGCAAAATCACGCCTGCAACCATTGCGGCTATTGAAAGCAATACTACCAAAAGACTATGGCGGAATGATTTGAAACGGTATTCTTCATTCTTGCGGTTATCATACAGCAGATCGATTACTTTCTGATGCCGGATAATCTTTGCCGCCCGAAACATCCCAAAACCATACATCAAGGCAAAAAACAAAAATGTTACTGCCCATGCCTGGAGAGAAAAGGAAACCTGATAGGTATGCGGCACCTCAAAGATATTTTTTACCACCTGATTCAGCAATCCGGAAAGCCCTGTGCCAACCAAAGAACCAAGCAGAAAGGCCCCAGTGCCGATGATACTGTTTTCAGCAAGGAACAAATTCCGTACTGTCTTTGCTTCCATGCCAATCAATTCGTAGGTTGCAAACTCCTTTTTCCGTCGTCCTAGCATAAAGCGGATCGCATAACCGATCACAAACGAGGACATAAAAGCAACCAGAGCTGACATAAGCAGAATTCCAGTAGTCAGCATCGACATATTTTCTGCCATAGCAAGAACATCTGATGAAAAGCCCAATGCCAAAAATGAGTACATCAATGCCGCAGTCAAGGTAAGCGTCACAAAGTAAATGATATAATCCCGCAGGCTTCTGCGGATATTTTGAATTGCTAACTTCCAGTACATCATTACGACCTCCCTTCCTTTAATGTTTTTCTATGTTCCTTTGAAACAGGTAATAGGTTGACACAAAATAACATCCAAAGACGATTATAAAAGAGATATAGGATAGGGTCAGGATTATTCCAATTTGCGAAGGCAAAACATAGGCGATAATCTCATTGTAGTTGCTCCAAAGCAAATAGGAAAAAACTCCAATACTTCCAACTATCGCCATCAGAACCGGAAGTCCAAACCAGAAATACATTTGCCGACGAGCAGTTTTCTGGCATTCTTTACGCTCCACTCCTAATTTACGAATGATGTCAAAACGATGTTTTTGTTCAATAGCATCTGTAAGCTGTTGCACCGATAACATAGTAAAACTGCTTACTAACAACACAAGCGCCGCATAAGTGCCAATCAGTGACAATAACAGCATATTTGAAATACCCTCATTGGACTGTAAGGTATTTAAACGAATAAATGCAGACTCCGGCGGGAAATTTCCAAGTTCTCTCTGATATGTGCCCATATTTTCTTCAAATTGTTTTGCAAATTCATAAGTTAAAGGCTTATCGGTATTTGCAGAATAAAATGTGGTCGCAATCCGAAGGTCTGAGATAGCTACGTCCGGCAAAACATAAACCGCTTTTGTCCTGCTGGTAAACAGGTTAATTCCTATCGAATCCTGAAAGTCGGCGTCCTGGGCCTTATTAAGAACAATGCCATTCACTTGGATCTGACGGATATTTCGGTCAATTTCCTGCATCTCCGTTTCTACTGCTTCCCGGTTCCAAGAAACCCCAAATGTATCATTGGGCAACACAGCCGGTTCCAGACCAGACAACGCCCTCAATTCATTATAGTCAGATAACGAAACCGCAAGAAACGGAATTTTCTTTTGCCCGTTACCAATATCCTCATTCGCAAGGAAGTAAAGCTCTCCCTGCGCCTTTCCAGTTACAGAGTATCCCCCTTGTTCCAGATAGTCGGTAATCGCATCATAGTCCAGAGTCCCTGTTGGTAACAAAGATTCTTCTGTCCGGTACATCGTCCCTACCTGCACATCGTATACAGAAAGAGCGAGCTGGTACGATTGAATCCGAAGCGCCAGAACGGGAAGATAGGAAAAGAGGACCAGAGCTGCTGTCAGGACGCAGGAGATGACCCCCATCGTCTTGGAACTGGTTCCCATTCTACTCTTGATTTGCCCAAGCCAGAACAGATTCCGATAGTATCTGGCAGAAGGCTTACGAATCATTTTTGATAGCCACCAAGTAAGATTGCTAAAAAAAGCAATCAAGGAAAATACAAGAAGCAATAGTGCAAAGACTGGTGGCATCGTCAAATACGCCTGTATCGCTATTCTTTGGCGTACCAACGAATCAAAAAGCGGGGAAAGAACCAAAAGAGCAATCCCTTCAGCAGCTCCAAAAATTGTGAGTGCCATTAGCGGACCACTTCCATCTCTTTTCTTTCTGCCGGCAAGAAAGAAAAACACAGCTGATACCAAAAAGCCAGCAGCCAGGAAAGTCAGAAACAATACCCTGAAAAGAGCTGCCGGATAATGTAAAACCAAACAGCTTAGAGCAGCCATCATCCCAAGGATCACAGTTGAAACTGCGGTACAGACCACCACCCACTTCCCAACCTGCCTCGTTAAAGGAATATTTTCTACACCTTTCTGGCTATTTTGCAACATCTGAATGATTTTCAGTTTTCGTACAGCAAACAGGTTCTTAATTCCCAGCAAAAGTACAATCGCACCAAAAAAGATAACAGTTCCAAGAAAAGTGTCCGGAAACAGAGACAAATGCAAATGGTAATTCTCACCGAAAGATTGAACAACAATCACACTGATAATCTGAGAAAGCAGCATTCCCAACAGTACACCTAATAAAATCGCAGCAGCTCCCATAACAGAAGTTTCCAAAAAGAATAAGAAGGCAACTGTTTTCTGCTCCATCCCAATAATCGTTTCAATCGCAAATTCCTTCTGTTTACGCCGAAGCATATAGGAATTAACATAGGACATCAAAAATACTACAAAAAGTCCCACCAATGGTACCGCGATCCGCATCATTTTCTTCAGTACATCTAAATGGATGGGTACGGGAAGTGTCGCATTGTAATAGGGACTTACCAGAGAAAAGAATCCATAAAACATTCCAACCGACAAAACCAGTGTAACCACATAAATCAAGTAATCTCTGGCTGTTCGGCGGACATTGCGAAGTGCCAGTTTAGCGTACATCATTCATGCCCCCTCCCATCATGGTGAGGACATCCAGGATTTTTTCAAAGAAAGTCCTGCGGGAATCACCACCCTTACGGATTTCCGTGAAGATCGCGCCATCCCTCAAAAAGAGAATGCGATTGGCGTAGCTTGCCGAGAAAGCGTCGTGTGTCACCATCAGGATCGTGGCTCCGAGATCTTCGTTGATACTCTGGATCGTCGAAAGCAGCATCTGGGACGAGTGACTATCTAACGCGCCGGTGGGTTCATCCGCCAAAATCAGCTTAGGCTGGTTAATAATGGCTCTGGCACAGGCGCACCGCTGCTTCTGGCCGCCGGACACCTGATAGGGGTACTTATCCAGAATATCCGTGATATTCAGCTTTCCGGCCATTTCCCGCACCCGCCCATCAATCTCGCCTGCGGGAACCTTGTTGATGGTCAGCGCCAGGGCTATGTTTTCCGAAATGGTCAGCGTGTCCAGCAGGTTAAAATCCTGAAATACAAATCCAAGATTCTCCCGACGAAACCGGGCAATCTGTTTTTCGTTGATTTCCGTCACATCGGTTCCGTCCAGATAGATATGTCCCGCACTGACGGTATCAATGGTGGAAATACAGTTGAGCAGGGTAGTCTTGCCGGAGCCAGATGCTCCCATGATTCCTACAAATTCTCCCTCTTGAACGGAAAAGCTGATGTCCTGAATTGCTTTTGTAACATTCCCGCCATTTCCGTAATATTTTTGGATATGATCCAGTTTCAAAATTTCTTTCATTGTTATCACCTCTGATCTCTATTGTAAAATAAGAGCGGCTTCGTTTGTATCAAGTTTTCTTACAAAGTTCTAACAAAAATGTAAGAAGTGCAGAACGGTTCTCAGCTCTGCACTTCATGTATTAGACAGTTAATGTGAAAAGAAAGGGAAATGGCTGTGCCATGTTCCGACGACTCCGCCGTAATGCCAATGCCCAGCTTTTCACAAAGCCGTTTGCATAGGTACAGGCCAATGCCTGTGGACTGCTGGACCATACGACCATTCTGACCGGTAAATCCCTTTTCAAAGATACGGGGCAGATCGGACGCAGCAATCCCGATTCCATTGTCCTCCACGACAAGGACAACCTGATCCTGCCGTTTATGAGTAGAAATGCGGAGAACCGGCTGTTCCGTACGATACTTGACCGCATTGGCAATCAGTTGGTTCAGAATAAAGCGCACCCACTTTTCATCTGAATAAACCGTGTCCTGCATTTCCTCCACTTCCAGACGCATACCACCTTGGAGCAGCAGATATTTATTATCTGCAATCGCCTGATGCACCACTTGGGACAGTGCCATTTCCCGGACAGAATAATCTTTCTCTGTATGCTCACTGCGGGCGTAATAAAGAGCTTGTTCGGTAAAGCGGTTGGTCTTTTCCAGTTCCAGCAGAAGTTCCTTTGTCCAGTCCGTCCGGTGGTTTTCACATAGGAGTTTCATGGCAGTAATGGGCGTTTTGATTTCGTGAATCCATTGCTCAATGTATTCTTTGTACTCCAGGCGTTCCCGTTCGACCGCTCCAATCCGCTCCAACATGGATTTTCCGGCCATTTTCAAAAGCTGATAGTAAACCTGATCCTCGGCCTGTTCCGGCAGCTCCATCACTTCGGAAATGAGGTATCTTTCGGAAAGCTGCTCCGCCATATCCAGAAGTTTTTTCATCTGCCGCTTCCGTTTCCAGTAAGTGAGGACAAGTCCCGTCAGCAAAATCAATGCCCATACAATCAGGATCAATACTACTGCGGAAACCGAATTGCCGCACACCAGCAAAAATACAGTGAGTGCAGCCATACAAACAAGGTTCGTCAGCAGAAATGGCAGCCTGTTTTTCCAATATCGTCTGCTGTTCATATCGTGTACCCCTGTCGGTGCTTTGTCTTGATAAAATCCGTCAGACCGATGCCCGCCAGTTTTTCCCGGATGCGGTTGATATTGACGCTCAAAGCATTGTCATCCACATATAACTGATTGTCCCACAAATACTCAATCATATCTCCACGAGAACAGATTTTTCCACCGTCCCTGAACAGGTAATAGAGAATTTTCAATTCGTTCTTAGTAAGTTCTACGCTCCGTCCATTATAGTCCAAACTGCTGGATTCCAGATGCAGCACCGCATCTCCATAGACGATCTTCTCCCGTTGTTGTGCGGGATAGGTTTTCTTCAGCAGAGAAGCAATTTTCGCAAGCAGGATTGCTGTGTTATAGGGCTTCGTGATAAAAGCGTCTCCACCCAGCATGATGCTATTCAGCTCGTCCATATCCGTGTTGCAGCTTGTCACAAAGATGATTGGCACTTCGGAAAATGTGCGAATCTCGGTGCAGAGAGAAAAGCCACTGGTCCCCGGTAGCTTGATGTCCAGTATAATCAAGTGTGGCTGCTCAGCTTTGATCTGATCGATCCAATCCTGCTCTGTCTTGTCTCCAGTTACAAGAGAGTTAACCGGATCAAAGAATGTAGAACGTGTTGTAAGACCTTCGATCGGCTCTGTTGCTGCGAATGCATCCATAACTGCAACTGCGCCTGTGTCGTAGATTGAGTAATACAGTTTTGTATTATCATCTGTGATCATATCAGACATTCCTTCGATCGGCTGAACTGCTCCGCCTTTATCGAAGAAGATCTTAGCTGCTTCATCAGAGTACAGGTAAGCGATAAATTCTTTTCCGAGATCCTGCTCTTTTGCTTCTGCCGGCATCCAGATCTGCTCGAAGAATGTGTAAGAAGCTCTCTCTCCGCCTTCTTTAACAGCCGGAAGAGCTGTGAATCCC
>ENA-OZVO01000630-OZVO01000630.1-human-gut-metagenome-genome-assembly--contig:-NODE-630-length-10600-cov-3.315789_pt1 | contig 10600 bp, 10 predicted proteins | sample MGYA00243447_ERZ654049 | MGnify/ENA primary metagenome ERZ654049 (study PRJEB26926, sample SAMN06164906) | human gut metagenome | biome: ENVO:00009003; feature: ENVO:2100002; material: ENVO:00002003... | reverse complement strand
TAGAAGATTTTTGCAAAGCAGCAGAGAAAGAAGAACAGGCAGCAGTAGATATTGTACAACCGAACAGAGATTCGCTACAATATTAATTTATGTATAATTATGTTGTAGGTACAAAAATAGTGTGACAGCGAGGTAGAGAAAATGGAAGAGCAGATAAAAAAGATTTATGAAAAGCAGAAAAATGGACGCATCAGGATGATACGGAATGTGCTGTTGATTTATGCAGCATTGATTTGTGTGGTGAGTATTTTCAAAGGAAATCCGTTCCCGCATCAGGAGACAGTACTCTTTTTCGATGTGAAGCAGCCGGGCTGGGTCACGACAGATCCCTGGCTTCTGTGGATTTGCGTGGTGGTTGATCTGATTGCAGGTATATTCATTTTAATCAGGGACATTCTCAGAGATTTTTCAAAAATTGACCGGATTCTGTCACAGCAATGTGATGCAGAAAAATATTCAGAAATGCTGGAAGAGTTGATAAAGTACGGAAAGAGCTTGGATTATCATGGATTTCAAAAAAGTGTCATGCTGATAGCTGAGTCTAAATATGTAGTTGCACTGATCATAAATGGGCAGTTGCAGAAGGCAGAAGAGTATATAAAGAATGAATGGGAAGGAAAAAGAGAGGGACGTTCCTGGCAGCAGGTCATGACGAATCTCGAACTGTCGAAGAAATATCAGGAGAAAGATGCGGCAGGTTATTCGGCTACATTAGAAAAAGCAGGGAAAGTATTTCAAAAGAATCCACTGTTTATGGCAAAAAATTTGATGCTGAAAGGTGAAGATGAGGCAGCAGTAAGATTACTGGAAAATGATACGGAAAAGTTGCCTTATTATGAGGTTACACGCAGATTCCTGCTGGGAGTATGTTACTACCGAATCGGAAAAGAAGAGCAGGGAAAAGAATGTATGGAATATGTAATTGGGCATGGAAATACGTTGAAGTGCAAAGAAGAAGCGGAAAAATATGTAACAGTGTAAGTAAGGATGTTCTTTAAAATGACAGGGTAACAAAAATGGAGAAGATATAGAGGATGGTAATAAAATAGGATATATCGCACATAAAGATGGTGAATCTGGAGTATACAATTCCTGAAAATAGACTTGATTTTTAAATATTACAAGCGTAAGATTTAAGGAACAAAAAAATTAGAAGAAAGGAATATCTATGAAAAGAAGACGAAAAAAGCAAAATATCCAAAAATCTTACGTTTGTAAGATTTTTGGGCTGATAGTAGCTATAACAGTAATTGCTGTTTCAGGAGGTGTTTTATTAAAAAGGACGATAACGGAATCACCAGAAGACACACTTGTGGAATATATGAACCATATTGAAAAAAAGGAATATGAAGTAATGTACACTATGATAGATTCAGATGAAAAAGTTTATCTGACAAAAGAAGAATACATACAACGAAATTCTAAGATATACGAAGGAATAGAGGTCAGTGACATTAAAATCAGTCATATAGCTGTGAAAGAGAAAAAAGCAGATACAGTTACGCTTTCGTATGAAACATCATGTAATACAATTGCCGGAACAATACAATTTGACAATATGGCGGAACTGAAGAAGACGAAACAGGGATATAAATTAGTATGGCAGGATAGCCTGATTTTTCCGGATTTAGAGAGTGATGATAAAATAAGTGTTACTACATCAAAAGCGGAGAGAGGAGAAATATTAGACCGAGATGGTAAAATGCTTGCAGGAAAAGGAGTAGCAACATCAGTTGGCATTATACCGGGAAAGCTGGAAGACAGGAATGTATCTATTGAAAAAATAGCGGAGTTATTAGAGATAGATGTAGAAACAATAAATAACAAACTCACAGCAAAGTGGGTAAAAGAAGATTCTTTTGTACCAATTGAAACTATTCCGAAAGTAGAAGAAATAGATTTAATGAAAATACAGCCAGAAGAAAAGACACTTGAGGAGCAGGATTGTCAGAATAAACTTTTGGAAATTCCAGGGGTTATGCTATCAGATGTGGAAGTTAGAACCTATGAGTTAGGGGAAGCAGCAGCTCATTTAATTGGTTATGTACAGTCTGTAACAGCAGAAGATTTGGAAAATCATCCAGGGGAAGGATATTCAGCTGAAAGTGTAATCGGAAGATCTGGGGTGGAAAAGTTATACGAAAAGCAATTAAAAGGAAAAGATGGTTGTGATATAAAGATTTTGGATAGTGATGGGGAAGTAAAAGAGGTTCTTGCAAGTATTTTTAAAGAAGATGGTATGGATATAAGATTAACGATAGATTCCGATTTGCAAAAATCATTATACGAGCAGTTTAAAGAAGATCCGGGGTGTTCTGTCGCAATGAATCCTTATACGGGAGAAGTATTGGCTTTGGTAAGTACCCCATCTTATGATAATAATGAATTTATACGGGGCTTATCATCAGAGAAATGGACATCATTAAACGAAGACGAAAAGAAGCCATTATATAATCGTTTTCGTCAAGTATGGTGTCCTGGCTCAACATTTAAACCAGTTGTGGCAGGAATTGGGTTGAAAACGGAAAGCATAGATCCAAAAGAAGATTTTGGAAATGAAGGTTTGGCATGGCAGAAAGATTCGTCTTGGGGATCTTATCAAGTGACAACACTTCATGAATATGAACCGGTTATTATGAAAAATGCAATTATCTATTCTGATAATATTTATTTTGCAAAGGCAGCTCTTAAAATTGGTAGTGAGAATTTTATGAATACTTTAAATGAAATAGGATTTAATCAGAATATGCCGTTTGAGATTGCGATGCAGGAATCAACATATTCCAATACAGATAAAATAGAAACAGAAATACAATTGGCAGATAGTGGTTATGGGCAAGGGCAGATTCTTGTAAATCCATTACATCTGGCAAGTATTTATACTTCATTTTTAAATGAAGGGAATATGATAAAACCGTATTTGAAATACAAAGAAGAAGCATCCGGTGAAACATGGATAGAAAATGCGTTTAGCAAAGAAAATGTAGAAGAAATTATGCAAGGGGTGGAAGGTGTTGTAAATGATCCGGAAGGAACCGGATATGCTGCACATCGTGACGATATTTTGCTGGCTGGAAAAACAGGGACAGCCGAGTTGAAGGCAACGAAAGAAGATACTTCTGGCAAAGAAATCGGGTGGTTTTCGGTGTTTACGGCAGATAAAAGCGTGGACAAACCAATTCTTCTTATCAGTATGGTTGAGAATGTGAAAGGAATCGGTGGAAGTGGTTATGTTGTTAAAAAAGATGCAACAGTATTGGATGAGTATTTTGAAGAATAAAAAAATTTTTATGGGGAATTATTACATATGTAAGATATTTGCGATGATATTGATAGTTCTTATTGTTTTTACAGGGTGCGGACAAAATCGAATTACGGAAAAAGAAGAAAAGAAAGAAACCGTAGAATCTGAAATGAATGCAGAAGTAAAAAAACAGCGCAAACTTTTCGGTCTGTTTATATGAAGGAGAAGTCGGAGTTAAATACATTAAAGGTGAAAAGAAAAATTATCAATTGTCTGGAAGAAAAAGGATATGCGGCAGTAGATTGTGATAATCAGATTGATATGGTCAATCGTGAAAAAGTAGAAGATTTTTGCAAAGCAGCAGAGAAAGAAGAACAGGCAGCAGTAGATATTGTTGTTGTATTTGATGAAGGGGAAATTATACAATATCATTTAGAGTCAATGAATGGAAAGATAAATGTTCGATTATGTCAGGTTAAATGGAAGGATAATAGCCCACAGGCTAATTATTATGATGAATATGAAGCATATGAGTGGAAATATACAGAAAAAGGATACTTGTTTCTGGAGGAATATCACCCACCGGGATTTGATGGAGCACCGGGTGAAACTGGATTCAGAGTGCAGCCATTAGATAAAACATGCCGGGAATTGAATCGAAAATATGTTATGCCGTTGGGGTATGCACTTAATAATCTGTTGATTACAAATTGGGATAACCAGAATTATACGGAACTTGATTTTTATGATCTTTATGAAAAAATGTATTATATGAAATATGGAAAGCAAGTTCCATATGAAGCAAATTATGGTGGAGTAGAATATGAAGTTCCAGAAGATGAGTTTGAAGAGGTTATAAAGACCTATTTACCATTTAGTAATAGCGAGATTGAAAAAGGAACTTTTTATAACTCTGATAATAGAACTTTTAGATACAGACCGCGAGGGTTATATGATTGTGAATTCCCATATGAGCCATATCCGGAAGTTATCTCATATGAAAAATTACAAGATGGAACATTAAAACTTACGATAGAAGCAGTATGGGAAATCAGAATGTTAGATCAGGCAATCACCAGTGAATTGATGATAAAACCTATGGAAGACGGAAGTTTCCAGTATTTATCAAATAAGGTAATCAGGTCAGATCAAAATGCAAATGCAGGGTGGTATATGCCAAGGTTAACAGAAGAAGAGTGGGAAGAGAATTACAGTAATAATTAGAGGGCAATATGAAAAGAAAAAGTATTTTGTTAGTACTTTGTATAGGAATGATTCTGACTTCCTGTGAAAGTAAGATATCGTTAAACAGCACAGATGTAAAAAATGAGAAGAATCAGAAAAACACTACCATGGAAAATCCGGATAAGGGATATAATCTACCAATCGATGAAGACAAGAAAAAGGAAGCTGTGAACGATTGTGAAGAAATTATGGGCATTATCCGAGATATTTATTCTGAATATAATGGAATACAAGAAGCAGATCAGAACACTGCTGAGCAAATGATGAATCGGATGAAAGAAATTATCAAACAAAATGGGAATCCGGTCATTGGTTCCGATCATTATTCTGTTATGGATAATTATCAGAAGATGGAACAATTTTTAAAATCTGCAGAACAAGAAGAAAAAGGAAGTGTAATTTTATATGAAGCAGATACAGATGGTGGAATTACCAGAAAAGAATATAGTTATGATGGAAAAGAAATGAGTGTGATGTCCGCAAAAATGATCTGGAGTGAGGATACAGAGCCTGTACTTACATACATATCGCTATCAAAAATAAAAGAATGGGCATATACTGAAAATGGGAATTTCTGTTATGAATTATGCGTACCTGAACCACCGGAAGTGACAGAGATTGTAGATGGAAGTTGTATTATCCGGGTAAAGCCTTTGAGTGAGGAGTGTCGGGAATATTCAAAAAAATATGTGAGTACGTTCGGCTATCAGGGAAACAATCTGTTATGTTCAAACTGGAATGCGGAGGATATGCAGGGGTTGGATTATAATGGACTTTATGAATATTTTTATCAAATGAAATATGGAGAAAAATTTACTGCAGAAAAAGAGGTTGTGGGAATTCCAGCAGAAGAGTTCGAAAATGTAATTATGACATATCTTCCTGTTACAAAAGAAGAATTGAAAGAATGGGCGGTCTACGATGAACAAAGTAATATGTTTATCTGGGAACGATTGGGATGTGGTAATTATTCACCAACACATTTTGGCTTGTCTTTACCGGAAGTAACAGAAGTCAGGCACAATGAAGATGGAACCATTGTTTTGACAATTCATGCAGTATGTGATTCTGTTGTATGTAATGATGTTGTTATTACACACGAACTTACGATGAAAATTCAGGATGATGGAACGATTCAGTATGTTGGAAACAGGATTTTAGATAATGGTATTGATAATATACCGAGGTATCAGTACCGGTTAGGTAATTTGCAGAATTGATCAGTAGAGAAGAATGAAATAAAGAGAACTGATAACGGGAAATTATGCTATCAGTTCTCTTTATTTATTTCCAAATACCAAGATTAGAAAGTACAGATTCTGTTATTTCGGTAGCCTGACTTCCAGTTGCACCAGAAGAGGATTGAATATTTGTTGCGAAGTAGTAAGTATTATTCGCTGTTTCAATGTATCCGATAAACCAGCCATTGACATCTTTACCATTGACACGCCCGGTTCCTGTTTTCCCGTAAAGAGAACCGGAAGAAGTAGTGGAAAGCAGCAGGGCTTTTTTTACTGCCTGGATATTTTTACTGTCAAAATGAAAATTATTTTGATAGAAATCCTGTAACAATTCCACCTGTTCTATGGGTGATATCTTCAGAGAGAAATCTGTCCAATAGAGATTTAGATTTGTTCCAGTATTCTGATTCCCATAGTTTATTGTCTGTAAAAATGTTCTTACGGCTTCAAAACCTGCCTGTGAATCAATTGCCTGAAAATACCAGTTTACGGAATTATGTATAGCCGAGGTTAAATCTTGATCGGCTTCCCATGAATTAAAAGGATATGGTTCTCCATTCCATGTGAAAGTGGAATGTTCTGGTGTAATAATTCCAGATTCCAAGCCAAGTAATGCATCATATATTTTATAAGTCGAATTCGGTGATACACGTGTGGAAGCATGATCCATATTATAAATATTCCATTTATCAGCAGACTGATCATATAAAACAAAACTTCCAGTGTAGTCCCCAAAATTGGAAGAAAGATTTAGCTGAGTAATATTCTTTTCGGTTGTGTCAAAATGATAACCAGTCTGATCAGAAGCATAAACAGAAAGTATGGGAATGCATCCAATGATGATAGTAGAGACGAATATGCATATAAGATATCCACGAATTTTTTGTTTAAAAGTAGGTTGGTGGAATGATGCAATATTTAAAATGCGTCCTTTTAACTGTTTTATATTTCCACTGATTCCCATAGTAAGAGGGAATGGAGACAGAGCTATTGTTTCGGCAAAGTTAATCAGTGTATTTCCATATGACTTGTATTCTGTTTCTTTCAATAATTGTAATACAGCACTGTCGCAGGCAAGTTCGCGTTCCTGCCGTATTCTTTTTAGAAAATACCAGATTAGGGGATTGAACCAGTAGAAAACATGTACTGTATTTATCAAATATCCAATTAGAATATCTTTATGCTTGTAGTGCTGCAGTTCATGAAGAAGCATATAGCGAATATCAGTTGCGCTTATAGTTCCAGCGTTAAAATCTGAAATCAAGTGAATTGGAAGATAAATGCGAGGATGCAGGAAACCAGCCAAAACAGGAGATTTCAAAAATGCTGTACTATAAATCGGAATGGTATGCTTGCTGTTCACTTCGTTTAAACATTCTATATAAAGAGCGTTTAGTTCTTCATTTTGAAGAGGTAAAGCAGAACTATGTAAGGCTTTTACTTGTTTTACTGAGCGGTAGAGAAGAAAAAACATTATGAATATACCGATACTCCAGAAAAATACAAGTAATGTGTGAATAAAAGTTGGTATTTGGGTGCTGACAGAGACAGCAAAATCATTTATTTTATCCAAATTATAACCATTACCAGAAAGAAAAGTGGTTTGAATGTCACCATTGGTACTTGAACTGGCTGTCAGCAAATGGCTCCACGATATAGAAGATGGGGCAGAGTTTATCGGTAAAAAGGGAACAATTAGAACGGCAAGAAATATAATCGAAAGATTATATTGCATACGTGCGGATAATTGCCTTTGCAATAAATTTTTTAATCCCAGTAAACTACCTAAAAAAATACAAATGATGGCATTACAGAGTAAAAATCGAAAACTAAAATATATCAAAATATGCTCCTCCTCCCATGGTTAATGATTGGAAAGAAGATTCCGTAAGCTGGCAATGTCTTCTTCAGACAATTTATCATCCTCAATGTAAGAGGCAAGCATAGAAGTGATATTACCATTATAATATCGCTTTAAAAAAGAATTACTTTCCTGCCGAATATATTCGTCTTCCTTGACCAATGGAGTATAGACAAAAACCCGGCTTTGTTTTTCATAGGTTAGTGCTTTTTTAGAAACGAGACGTTTAATCAATGTCTGAATTGTTTTAGGACTCCAACTGGAAATTTGTGTTAATTTTTCAGTAATTTCATTGGTGCTGATTGGTGCGTATTTCCAAACGATTTTCATAACTTCAAATTCGGCTTCTGAAATTTGGGGTAGTGACATAATAAAATCCTCCTGCTAAATCCTACATATGTAATAAATATATTATATTACTTGTAGAAGAAAAAAGTCAAATGGCAGATGATATATAGAATATAAAATTAATAATGTAGAGGCAATAAAGGTGAAAAAGATAGAAATTATTGAGAGAATCACAGATGCTAATGGAAGCATAAGTGAAAACATATTGACTAGCTGGGAACATAAAAACCAATTCATACCGGAAATTATAAGGTTTGGAGAATTAAAAATATATCTACAGGAACGAATTGTTAAAAAGAATGATAGTGATGTTCATCTTTCAAAATATGAATATGATATTTTACTTCTTTTAGCGAAAAGTCCAGGTAGAATATTTGGAAAAGAAATGGTTTATGATCTGGTATGGAATGAACCTTATTCCGGTGATTATAATGTGGTTATGCGACATATCTGCAATATCAGAGAAAAAATAGAAGATGATCCTGGACAACCATTATATATACAAACAGTACGAGGTGTAGGATATCGGTTTAACGGGAATTTAGGCAGCGAGTGAAATCGCTGCCTATTATTATGGTTTTACAAAGAAGGGAGTTTGTTATGAGAAGATCTTTGTATTTCAGGAGCATCCTGTTTGAGATATTTGGACAGGTTTTGATGTATCAATTCCAACTCTTTTATTTCTTGCTTAAAAGAAACGTATTGAGTATTTAGTGATTCCTTTCTGGAAATAAGATCTGCAATTTGCTCTTGTAACTTATTGGAATTAAGATGCTTCAGATCCATGCCATTTTCCTGTAAAATATGTTCAGCACCCGCGAAAAGAATAATTTGAGATTCATATTTACGGAAATAACGATCTGGATCTTTGGAGCTTTTATAATGGTCGTCGTAAATTTTATTTTTCTGATATTGTTCGGCATATTTTAGCATTTCTCGAAGATGGCGTATCTGAGACTCGAGAGAAACAACAGAGGTATTTACCTCTTTTTGCTGCATATGTAACAAGGCTATGCGGTCTTCAAGTCCTGAAAAATTATGTAGATTATGTGTGAACATCTTGTTATATTCAGCAGAGACAATTTTTAAATTTTCCTTATTTGCCCATTTCTGAAGTCCAATGTTTCCTGCTATATTGGGAGTGTTGGTGTCTATTAACTTATTACGAACAGAAGGAACAGTAGTTCTGTGAAGCTTATTATTAATGCGTTCTTTGATACGTTCCTTAGTAAAGTTTTTTCCTAAAGATTTAGCACTTCCACGCACTGGACGGGACATATCGGGAGAACGAAAGGTAATGTATTTTCTGCTGTTTTCGCCAAATTCTGCGTTTTTTATTTCATATCCTTTAGCTTCCATAAATGCAAGAAATTCTGAGTAAGTGGAAACGATTCGGATTGTCTGGTTGATATCTTTTCGCAGCTGCGCTTTTTTACTGGATTCAGATTTATTTGCAGCCCATTCATTGTATTTCATTCCTTTTTTACCATCTGGCATAATTGTGGACAGGTTATGTTCCTGGCATAAAGTGTCGCTGAGATTTCGTATTTTCCAGTAATTCTTTTTACAGTCATGGTAATGAGAAAAAGTGATGTTATCTGCAGAACAGAAAATTAAATGGTTATGTACATGACCTTTATCAGTGTGTGTTGTCAGAACATAGGAGTATTTTCCCTCCAGTAAGCGATCCGCAAGTTCTTTGCCAATTTGATGGGCTTCTTCATAGGAAACTTCACCAGGGGAAAATGCCTGAATCAGATGAAATGCCTTATTTGTATTGTGCGGATCTCTGCAGTCATGTGTATGATCCAAAGTGTATTTAAAGTCAAGAACGGCTGTTTCGGGAGAGCAGGCAAAGGAAGAAATATATAGATTCTGGTCAGTTTTATCTGGATTGCAGATGTATTCTATTGCTTTATCAACGGTTGTTTTGATACCATGGATTTTTGTAACTGCCATATTTTTTCCATTAACTCCTTTATATCGTCCAGATCCTTTTGGTAAACTGCATTGGTGCTGTTTATACGATGGGTGATCTGATTCAAATTGCTGCTGATATTGCCCAGCAGGGTATTCATTTTTCGGATATGAGAGTAGTCTACTTCATATACAAATCCATATAAGATCATTTTCCGTAGAAAGGCAGATTTGCTTTTCATCCTGGAAAGACGATATTTTTCTTCTAAAATGTATTGTTCGTCATCATTCAAATAAAATTGTACGGGATGAATTCTGGTACGTTTGCTCATTGAAATCCTCCAATTCGTTTTTTTCTATAAAAAAGAGTACAAAAAAACTGTCTAACCAGTTCGGCTATGACAGTTATGGTACTTGGTTTTATGTTGGTTTGGACAGATGTATCTGTAAGTTATTTTAACAGGACTGGGTGAAAGCGTCAAATTAAGAAATTATAAAATATGAGAGGGCCAGGGATACTCCCTGATATATTTTGGTAGAATGAACCGGAAAGGGAATTTGACAAAATGAGCCAGTTGTCATGACACTGGCAGTGCTTGCTTCTTTTGGGGTGTAGCCTGCAAAGCAGGCTATGCAAAAGCTATAAAACATAAATGGAACTGTGAGAAGTGGTTGAGAATATAATCCTGATAGCGTATAATCAGAGCAAGAACTGTCTCTTATACACATCTGACGCTGCCGACG
>ENA-OZVO01000619-OZVO01000619.1-human-gut-metagenome-genome-assembly--contig:-NODE-619-length-10682-cov-4.183118_pt1 | contig 10682 bp, 9 predicted proteins | sample MGYA00243447_ERZ654049 | MGnify/ENA primary metagenome ERZ654049 (study PRJEB26926, sample SAMN06164906) | human gut metagenome | biome: ENVO:00009003; feature: ENVO:2100002; material: ENVO:00002003... | reverse complement strand
TTAGTTAGAAACACATATCCGATGGATCTTCCTATATTAGAAAAATGTGAGACATTTGGGAGAACTATTTCAGAAAAAAGTGGATATGCTGCGAGTGATCATTATGGAGTGTATGCGGATCTTTATTTTATTTGATTGTAAGGGAGTATAAGATGAATAGAAAAATTCCAGACAAAATATTAGAAATAGTCGGAAATCAATCTTCATATAGCAATAATGTGGGAATGTCTGATTCGGAAGTGCTGATTTATCCAGATTATGTATTAAAGATACAAGCTGAATCTGAGGAAACTAAAAATGAGAAAGATATTGTTGCATGGCTGGATGGACAGGTTCCGGTTCCTGGTATTCCGGTATATTACGTGGAAGATGGAACAGCGTATACGCTAATGACACGAATAACAGGAAAAATGCTATGTGATGAAGAATATCTAAATAATCCCAAACAGTTAATCAGATGTGTTGCAGAAGGCTTAAGAACGTTATGGAAAGTTGATGTAACGAAATGTCCATTTCGAACCAGCAGGTTGGAGGAACGATTGAAACAGGCCAGATGGAATGTAGAAAATAATCTTGTTGATATGGAAAATGTTGAAACTGAAACATTTGGAGAAGGCGGATTCAGAGATCCGGAAGAATTAATATGTTGGCTGGAGGTAAATCGCCCCAAAGAAGATATTGTTTTTACTCATGGAGATTTCTGCTTACCAAATGTGTTTGTTGAAAACAATAGGATTAGTGGATTTATCGATCTTGGCAAAATGGGACCTGCAGATAGATGGCAGGATATTGCCATTGCGTTAAGAAGTTTGAATCACAATTTTGCAGGACATTACAACGGAGGAAAGAAATATTTTGATTTTACACATCAAATGTTATTAGAGGAATTGGAACTGGATATGGATTATGACAAGTTCAGGTATTATATTTTGTTGGATGAGTTGTTTTGATTTCGAATATAACCCAAATTGGTTACGGAGACGAATTTATGAAGATAACTGAATTATGTATAAAATATGCTTTAGGCAAAATAATAGAAGAACCCAAGTTAGTAACAGGTGGTTTGATGCATAAAATGTACCATGTGAGTACAGACCAAGGAGAATATGCTATAAAATTGTTAAACCCTGACATCATGAAAAGACCAGAGGCATTAACTAATATGATTCATTCAGAATTGGTATCAAATGCGTTGGCAAATGTTATTCCTCTTATTGCGGCTAAAACATTTCAGGGAAAAAATATTATTGAGATGGATGGCTCTTTCTTTGTAGTATTTGATTGGTTGGATGGAAAATCCATTTTTGCTCCGGATATATCAGAATATCATTGTGAGCAGATTGGCCGAGTGTTAGGTAAGATTCACGCAACTCAGGTAAAGATTGATGCCATGGTTGAGAATCGTGATATTAGAGAAGCATATGATTGGAATCTGTTTATGGAGAAAGCAAAACTTTGTAATTCAGAGGCCCTTGAAGTATTACAAGAAAATATTGCAGATATCATGCGATGGGATAGGAATGTAGTCACTGGTTTGTATGAAGCATCTCAAAATCAAGTGATTAGTCACCGGGATTTAGATCCTAAAAATGTTATGTGGAAAAATGATGCACCATACATTATTGATTGGGAAGCGGCCGGATATGTTAATCCCTTTCAGGAATTGATTGAGGTACTAAATTACTGGATCTCTGATGAAACGGGTAAATATGGTAAAGCTAAGTTTGATGCTTTGATGCAAGCATATACAGAAAACAATAACATATACAATGTAAATTGGGATGTTATATTGAGTTGTAGCTTTGATGGAATGCTTGGGTGGCTGGAATATAATCTAAAGAGGGCGCTGGGAATGGAAGGTAGCGGTATAAATGACCAAGAAGAAGGAATCCAGCAAACCCAAGGAACGATTTATGAATTAAAAAAATATGAGAATCAAATAGAACAACTTAAGGTATGGTTAGATGAATTTGTTAGAGAAAAGTATACCCTATAAAAGCATTATCATGAGGTGTGACAGTATAAACAGAAATGCTTTTTCTGAAGCAGAAGAATGTTTTTCTATAGTAAAGTACAAGCCGGGAATGAAATCTGTCTGGATTGAGATACAGAAAGCGGCAGGACAATTTGAAGGTTATTCAGATGCTGATATTGCTGATTATTTTGAAAAAACTTTTTTGTATGATAGTAGTGAAATTGATGAAAGATGCTTTTTCCTCAAAGATAACGTTGAAGAAGCGTGTATTGGTACATGTTGTGCATGGTTTTCAAATAAAGGAAAAAGAATTGTTCCGGTACTTCATTGGCTTGCAGTTGTTCCAACGCATAGAAATAGGGGATGCGCTCGTATGTTGATTACATATGTATTAAAATATTTTGAGCAGAAATATGGAAATCAAGCAGTGTACTTACATACGCAACCTGAATCATATCAAGCCATAAAATTATACAATGATTTTGGCTTTAATATTACGCAAGAAGATAGTTATGGACATGCTGTGAATGAATATGAGGATGCTATGGAAATATTGAAGGAAGTTATGAATTCTGAAGCATATAAGAGGTTAAAAAATACAGCTGTTCAGTAAAAGGAGTAAATGTTAGCAACCATTTTTCATTATAAACCTATAGGGTTAGAGCGGTAAATAATGTCCGGAATGCTGCAGAAGAGATTGTGTTGAAAGAATTAGTGTATATTTAAAGCGTGGAAAGCTCCTTCGGGAGCTTTTTGCTGTTTATAAGATAAATTCTGTCGGAGCTTTTGACTTAATGATTTGATTTATAAAACTGGCAATGATACAATTAGCGTAATTTGTAAGAAAGCAGAGAAAATATGAGTGAAAAGTTACTGATTGTTGAAGATGACAAAAAATTAAATGATGGAATCCGTCTGGCTTTAAAGAATGATGCTTATTTCTTTTATCAGTGCAGAACTTTGCAGGAAGCTAGAGAAATCTTGAAAAAGGAAGATATCACATTGGTTTTATTAGATGTGAACTTGCCGGATGGGAATGGGATTGATTTTGTAAGAGAAATAAGGAAAAATAGTCAGGTGTCGATTATTCTGCTTACAGTAAATAACATGGAAGTAGATATTGTAACAGGATTGGAAGCTGGGGCAAATGATTATATTACGAAACCGTTTAGCTTGATGGTTTTGCGTGCAAGAGTGTCTGTGCAGCTTAGAAATAAAGAGGCAGCAGCTAAAAATTCTATGGAGCTTGATGGATTTGAGTTCTATTTCGATAAAATGGAATTTTTCAAAGATGGAGAACCTATTGAACTTAGTAAGACAGATCAAAAGCTCCTTAGAGTGCTGTGTGAAAACAGAGGAAAAGTATTGAAACGGGAATATCTGATTGACGAGGTATGGCAGGGAGATACAGAGTTTGTGGATGCTCATGCTCTGACTGTTGCAGTCAAACGCCTCAGGGACAAATTAGAAGATGATACGCAGAAGCCTGAATATATCAAGACAGTCTATGGAATTGGTTATACCTGGGCGGTGAATGGATGATAGAACTAATTATATTGATTGTAGGAATATTTGTTTTAAGTGGAATCTTCTGGCATAGCATTTTTTATCAGAAAGAAAAAAAGCTTTTGAACCGGCTGCAGCAAATGCTGGATTGTGCTATAGATGGAGAACTGGAACGGACAGAAATATCAGAAGAAAAGTATTCTGCTCTTGAAAACAGCATGAAACAACATTTAGACAGTAGCTTTCTGGCAAGAAAGAACCAACAGGAAGAAAAAGAAGTGATACAGAAACTTATTTCCGACATTGCGCATCAGACCTTGACTCCTATTTCAAATTTGAAAATTTATGGTGAAATACTCTCTGAAACAAATCATGAAAATCAGGAGGAGATAGCTACCATTTTGGAGCAGACGGAGAAATTAGATTTCCTGATACAATCATTGGTCAAATTATCACGGATGGAGAGTGGAATTATCGCAGTACATTCGGAGGATACGACTATTAAGCAGATGCTTGAATCCATACAGCAGCAGTTTAACGTAAAAGTAAAGGAGAAGAATATTGCTCTGAGCTTATGTGACACGGATTTGCATGCTATGTGTGATCCAAAATGGACTGTGGAGGCACTTGGAAATATTGTAGACAATGCGATTAAATACACAGCATGTGGGGGAAATGTTCAGGTAAAAGCCGAGCAGAATTCTTTCTTTGTAAAGATTGATATCATTGATGATGGCATTGGAATAGAAAAAGAAGAAATACCAAAGATATTTGGAAGGTTTTATCGGAGTCTGTCAGTGGCAGACCAGCCAGGAGTAGGAATTGGCTTATTCCTTGCAAGAGAGATCATTCAGGCACAAAAGGGGTATATAAAAGTGACATCAAAGAGAGGAAAAGGTTCTACATTTTCTGTGTTTCTTCCGATAGCAAAGAAGGAATAGTATCAAAACTGTGACATTTCAGAAACCAGATGGAGACATTGTTATGATAAAGTCTGTATTGTAAAGATCAATACAGGCTTTTTTGATGGGAGGATGGCATGAATATATTAAAAGCAGTGAATTTAAGAAAAATATATGGACAAGGAGAAACAGAAGTCAAAGCCCTTGATGGTGTAAATTTAGAAGTGGAAAAGGGGGAGTTTGTAGCGATTGTTGGAACTTCTGGGAGCGGAAAGTCTACGATGCTTCATATGATTGGAGGATTAGATAATCCAACATCTGGGCAGGTAATTGTGGATGGACAGAACTTAAGCCATATGACAGATGAAGAGCTTACCATTTTCCGACGCAGGAATATTGGTTTCGTATTTCAACAGTATAACTTGGTTCCGATGCTGAATGTATGGGAAAATATTATTCTTCCTGTGAAACTGGATGGAAAAAAGCTAGAAAAAGGTTATGTAGATGAAATCATAGATACACTGGGCATTCGGACAAAACTGGAAAATCTTCCAAGTGCACTGTCAGGGGGTCAGCAGCAAAGGGTGGCAATCGCAAGAGCATTAGCGGCAAAACCTGCTATTTTGCTGGCAGATGAACCGACAGGAAATCTGGACTCAAAAACGAGTCAGGACGTATTGGGACTTTTAAAAGTCACCGGTAAGTGTTTTCATCAAACAATTGTAATGATTACTCACAATGAGGAGATTGCCCAGATGGCTGACAGGATTTTACAGATTGAAGACGGAAAAATTGTTTCAGACAGTGGTTTGGTATAGTGAGGGCGATTATATGGTAAAAGTAGAGAATAAAGAAACGTTACGATTATTGACGAAACGTTTTATGAAAATGAACCGAGCAAGAAATATTATTGCTGTTATTGCAATCATGTTGACATCACTGTTATTTACAAGCCTCTTTGTGGGGAGTGTATCCATGATACTTTCCAAAAGAGCAACGGAAATTAAGCAATTTATGGATTCATCCCATGCTATTGCGCAGAATTTGTCAGAAGAAGATGCGGAGAGATTGCAAAAAACAATAGAACAGGATGAAGAAGTGGAACGATATGGTTCCGGTATTTTTCTGGGAGCTGGAATGGACGAACGGTTTGGATTTTCCGTAGAGGTCCGATATGCAGATGAAAATATGGCAGAAAGTTTTAATTGTCTGCCAACTACAGGAAGACTTCCGGAGAAAGAAAATGAAGTAGCACTTAGCAGCACGATATTGGAATCTCTGGGTGTTACACCAAAGATTGGGGAAGAAGTAACGCTGACCTGGGAAGTAAATCCCATGCTGAAACAATATAAGACAGATACGTTTCAGATATGTGGATTCTGGCAGGGGGATAAAGCTGTTTTAGGTCAGATGGTCTGGGTATCCGAAGCCTATGCAAAGGAGAATCGTTATCCCGTTACGCAGGAAGAATTAGAAAATGGCATCTACAATGGAGGGAAAGAGTATTCTGTCTGGTACAAGAACCTTTGGAATCTGGAAAAGAAAACGGAAAAGATATCTAGAGCAGCGGGATTTACGAAAGCTGGGACAGGAATGGAAGTCAATCCGGCATATAATCTTTTTGAAGAAGATTCATTTTCATTCACTTCCCTTATTGTAATGGTACTGTTTGTGATATTGGCTGGTTACTTAATTATTTATAATATTTTTAACATTTCTGTGAAAACGGATATCCGGGCTTACGGATTGTTAAAGAATGTGGGGACAACGGGAAAGCAGTTGAAGAAAATTGTACGTATGCAGGCGTGGAGATTATCAGCTATTGGCATTCCAATCGGATTGCTTTGTGGTTATCTTGCAGGTCTTTGTATGGCTCCGTCCTTGACTGCAGATGCCCAAATTAGTGCACAGGCAGGAAAAACGGCTCAGACAGTAGTATCAGCCAATCCTTTGATTTTCCTTGCAGCGATACTTTTAACGCTTTTAACGGTGTATCTCTCCAGTCTGCAGGCTTGTAAAATGGTGGAAAGAGTTTCGCCTGTGGAAGCTCTGCGTTTGGCAGAAGGAGAGCAGTCACATAGGAAAATAAAAAAGAATACTTCTGTAACCTGGTGGGGGATGGCAGTTCAAAATGTGTTACAAAATTGGAAAAAGGGATTGATTGTTATGCTTTCTATCGCTCTTTCTATGGTAGTGGTCAACTGTATTGTGATGTTGGTGCAGGGATATGATTTTGAGACTTACCAGAATATATTTTTAGCATCTGATTTTCAACTGGATCAGATGACCGACACTTTATCGAATACAAATTTTAACGGTATTACACCTGAAATCAAAGAGATTCTGAATAAGTGTCCGGAAAGTGAGAAAACAGGATATGTGTATTATTCGGAAGAAAGACATAAGATGGAACCGGCACTTTTGAAAACGTGGGAGACATTGGCAGAAAAAAACAAAGAAAACTGGACAGATTATGAAAAGCAAATCTGGGAGGAAACAAAAGCGGATAATACTGTAAAGGTTCATTTCCTCGGAATTAGTGAAGCGGTGTTTGATATGTTAGAATGGAAAGGGGAAAAATGTTCCTGGAATACGTTTAAAAGTGGGGATTATGTGATTGTGGACTATAGTGATAAATATACAGAACAACCAGTTTCTTATTATCAGTCTGGCGAAACTTTTAAAATGGAGTACGGAAACGGAAAGCAGAAAGATTATGGGGTGATTGGAGAAGCTATGATGCCATATTCCCTGGATTATCCGTATGCAGATTCTGTTTATATTACAGTAATGGTCCCAGAAGAAGAGTATATCACCCAGACAGAAAATCAATCAGCAATGTATGCTGCTGTTGATGCCAAGAAGGGAGAGGATAAGCAAGTAAAAGAATACATTGATAAAAATGTTTTGAAAGAAAATGATATGATCAATGTTTTTTCTGTATTGGATATGAAGGCGAGCTTTAGGCGGTTTGTCAGTAAATATTATATGATCGGTAGTTTTCTTGTCGTTATTTTAGCCTTTATTGGCATTATGAATTTCTTTAATACAACAGCAACTTCTGTAATTAGCAGAAAAAAAGAACTGGCACTTTTGGAAGTTGTTGGAATGACGAAAAAACAGATATCGAAAATGCTGGTGGCTGAGGGATTCCTATATTTGGGAGGCGCATTTATGATTGCAGTATTGTTAGTTGTGGTTGGAGCAAAGCAGATTTTAATAAATACGCTTGGTACAGCATTTTTCTTTCAACTGCATCTTACAATCGTGCCGTGCCTGCTTATGGTTCCGATATTAAGTGGAATTGCATATGCGATTCCAAAGTATCAGTTTGAAAAGATGAGTCAGGAAAGTGTAGTTGAAAGAATTCGTAAGGAATAATAACAATATCCTTACCTAAAATGAAATTTTAAATTCCATTTTAGGACAGAAAAATATTTTACGAATGACCTATACTTTTACATGAGAGATGGTTATAATAGAGTTGAGGTTAAAGGAAAGGAGATGTTTTACATGGAAGCTGTAGTAAAGGATATGAATGTTGTAGAAGATAGAACAGCAATGGAAACATTATTTTCTTATCTCGATAAAGGAATTGATGATATGGAAGCAGGGCGGCTTCATACCGTTGATGATGCATTTCAGATTATCAGAGATAGGATGAAAAATGAATTATAGAGTACTAATCACAGATGAAGCAACGGATGATGTATTCAATTTGGTTAAGTATATTCAGGTTGATTTATGTAATCCAGATGCTGCAAATAAGTTATATACGAATTTAAATAGGGAAGTCAATAACATGGGTGACTTCCCTTTAAAATTTGCTGATTCAGGGATAAAATATAGAGGATATATAAGATATATCAGTCATATTTATTGTTTTATATCATAAGCGACGAGAATCAGACAGTATATGTTCTTCGTATTTTGAAGGATATTATGAATTGGCGCAATATATTGCAAAAAAAAAATATCTATCATTTTTCAAATTATAGATGATAAAAGTAAGTGGTCGGAATCAAGCCTCCAAGTCTTCCAAAGATTTGGAGGTTTTCTTCTGCCCATTTTCAGAGGAGAATAATTTTCGAAACAAACAATCTGTGATACAATGTCCTTGAAGGTATTCAGAATAGAATTGGAGCGACCGTTGATACAACGGATCAGGAATCCTCACGCTTGTCATCAAATACAGCAGAAGCATTGTCGAGGAATTCTTTTTTCCAGTTGCGGAGCAGATTCGGCCGATTTGGAAGAAAGGCGGCGGATGTACTCAGTTCTTTACAGCTTATGGTGCAGATAATGCAAAAAATTGATTGTATAAAAGAAATGGGTAAGTTATAATATAGGCGTGGTCAGATGCCTTTTTGGGGATGACGATATCTGTTACAAAAAGGAGAAAGACCAGTGAATACAGAATTGAAAAATGAAGTGAAAGCGATTATTGCAGGAAAAGAACCTGCACTTGCATAAAGTTATGTAAGAAAAAGAGCCTTTGAGTTAAAATGACTTGGAGGCTCCTGTTATTTTTCAGTAAGGAGTTAGGAGTAGTAAATGGATATTAATAGACAGCAGAAAGCTCCAATTTATGAGGCACTTGAGGAATTTAAAAAAAGAAGAGTGGTTCCATTTGACGTGCCTGGGCACAAAAGAGGCAGGGGAAACCCGGAACTGGTACAGCTGCTTGGACAAAAGTGCGTGGAACTGGACGTAAATTCCATGAAACCACTGGATAATTTGTGCCATCCGGTTTCTGTTATCCGCGAAGCAGAAGAACTGACGGCAGATGCATTTGGCGCAGAAAATGCATTCCTCATGGTTGGGGGAACGACATCGGCAGTGCAGGCAATGATATTGTCAACCTGTAAGGCGGGCGATAAAATTATATTACCGAGAAATGTCCATAAAAGTGCACTTAATGCACTGGTGCTCTGTGGGGCAGTTCCGGTTTATGTGAATCCGGAGATGAATGCGAAACTTGGGATTTCTCTCGGAATGGAAATAGACCAGGTTGCCAGGGCGATTGAGGACAACCCGGATGCAAAAGCGGTTCTGGTAAACAATCCGACGTATTACGGGATATGTTCAGACCTCCGGGCAATCGTAAAACTTGCTCATTCCAGAGGAATCAAGGTGCTTACAGATGAAGCACATGGGACGCATCTGTATTTTGGGGAAAACCTTCCGGTATGTGGTATGGCAGCAGGCGCAGACATGTCTGCCATCTCCATGCACAAATCCGGGGGAAGCCTTACACAAAGCTCCATCCTTCTTACCGGGAAAGCGGTAAAAGCAGATCATGTCAGGCAGATTATCAATCTGACACAGACAACCAGTGCATCGTATCTCCTTTTATCGAGTCTTGATATTTCAAGAAGAAATCTTGCGTTGCGGGGAAGAGAATCTTTTGCCAGAGTTGCAAAAATGGCAGAATATGCCAGAAATGAAATCAATTCTATTGGCGGTTACTATGCCTATGGGCGTGATCTGGTAAATGGAACCAGCATTTACGATTACGATGTCACCAAGCTGTCCGTTTATACACTGGATATCGGGCTTGCCGGAATAGAAGTATATGACCTGCTCCGGGATGAATATGACATACAGATCGAATTCGGTGATATCTGTAATATCCTTGCGTATATTTCCATTGGTGACAGAATTCAGGATATTGAGAGACTCGTAGGGGCATTGCAGGATATCAAGAGGTTATACAGCAGGGACAGGACAGGGCTTTTGTCCGGGGAATATATCAATCCGGAGGTGGCGGTATCTCCGCAGAAAGCTTTTTATGCAGAAAAAAAATCGCTAAGCATAAAAGATTCCGTGGGATGCATCAGTGGAGAGTTTGTCATGTGCTATCCACCGGGGATTCCGATCCTTGCCCCGGGGGAACGGATTACAAAAGAGATTGCGGAATATATTCTGTATGCAAAAGAAAAAGGATGCTCCATGCAGGGAACCGAAGATCCGGCAGTGGAATATCTTCAGGTACTGGCATGAGTGGCAACAGGAGGTAAAGATATGCAAATGTGGTTTTCGGAATATCATACAGTTAATGTAAAACTGGATGTCCGGATAGAAGAGCAGCTTTTTTCGGGGAAAAGTGAATATCAGGAGATAGATGTATTTAAATCCTATGAATTTGGAAAAATGGCAGCATTGGATGGTGAAATTGTTTTTTCCGATGCAGATGAATTTATATATGATGAAATGGTGACCCATGTGCCGATGGCAGTCCATCCCAATGCCTGTCTCTTATACACATCTCCGAGCCCACGAGACACTGAGCGATCTCG
>ENA-OZVO01000616-OZVO01000616.1-human-gut-metagenome-genome-assembly--contig:-NODE-616-length-10712-cov-5.919396_pt1 | contig 10712 bp, 8 predicted proteins | sample MGYA00243447_ERZ654049 | MGnify/ENA primary metagenome ERZ654049 (study PRJEB26926, sample SAMN06164906) | human gut metagenome | biome: ENVO:00009003; feature: ENVO:2100002; material: ENVO:00002003... | reverse complement strand
CGGTGCCTGCGCAGCCGGCCTGCTGACCGGCTGCGGCGGCTCTTCCTCCGGCAGCGCTTCCGGCGCAGCCTCTTCCGGTTCCGGCTCCAGCTACACCATCCTGTACGACAGCCAGCCCGCTACCCTGAACTACCTGACCACCGGCACTGACCTTGAGATGGTCGTGGGCGCAAACTGCGTGGATACGCTGGTCGAGTACGACAACAAGGGCGTCATGCGCGAAGGCCTGGCCACCAGCTGGGACTGGGATGTTGACACCCTGACCTGGACGTTCCATCTGCGTGAGGAGAACTGGGTGGACTGCAACGGCGAGGTCGTGGCCCCTGTCACCGCACAGGACTTCGTGGACGCTCTGAAGTACGTCCTGACCCCGGACTACGCCGCCTCCAATGTGGGCCTCGTCACCGCTTACATCGCAGGCGCTGACGACTACTACAACTACCACCTCTATCTGAACAACGCCAACACCGGCGTCGTGGACGATGACGGCACCACCTACACCGTGGACGGCAGCGGCGTCGTCACCGTGACTGCCCCCGACTCTGACCCCGCCACCTACGCACCGGTGGACTTCGACGCCGTGGGTGTCACCGCTGTGGATGACCACACCCTGACCTACACCCTGACCTACGACTTCCCGGGCTTCCTGAGCCTGCTGTGCTATCTGCCCTACGAGCCCGCTTACGGCCCGCTGCTGGAAGAGACCGGCGACCAGTTCGCTACCAGCGCAGAGACCACCTACAGCTGCGGTGCCTTCTATCTGGCCGCCTACGAGTCTCTGGAGACCTGGGTCATGAAGAAGAACCCCGAGAACTACGACGCTGACAACGTCTTCATCGACACCATCAGCCGCATCTACAACGCCGAGGCCAGCGTCAACGGCCCCGAAATGATCAAGCGCGGCGAGATCGACGAGGCCACCATCGGCTCCGACATCCTCGACAGCTGGCTGTCCGACGACACCACCAAGGACATGGTGTCCATGGACCGTCCCAACACCAACTACACCTACTTCTATATGTTCAACTTCATGCCCTTCTCCCACGAGTTCTCCAACTGGAGCGTGGAAGGCATGGATGCCGAGTACGAGCCGGAGAACTGGGCCAAGGCCATCAACAACACCAACTTCCGCAAGTCCTTCCTCTACGGCATCAACAACTCTGTCACGCTGGCCGTCAAGGCACCCGAGGGCTACGACAACTACAAGCTGAACACCATCACGCCCCCCAGCTTCTGTGCCAACGCTGACGGCGTGGACTACCTCAAGTGCGGCGACCTGGCCAACATCACCGAGTTCTTCGACGAGGCCAAGGCCAAGGAGTACCGCGACGCTGCCATCCCGGAGCTGACCGCTGCTGGTGTGACCTTCCCCATCAAGGTGCAGATGCCCTACAATCCCTCTTCCACCGACTGGGACAAGCAGTGCCAGGTGTTCAAGCAGCAGCTCGAGGGTGTGCTGAACGACGGTTTCGATTTCATCGACATCATCATCACTGCCGGCCCCTCCGACAGCTTCCTGTCCAGCGTCCGCCGCAACGGCAAGTTCGCTTTCCTGCTGTGCAACTGGGGCGCTGACTACTCCGACCCCCAGACCGAGACCGACCCCTTCTATCAGGCCGAGGGCGCACGCGGCAGCCGCTACGCCTTCCTGCGCACCGGCGTCGAGGACGGCTTCATTACCGGCGACACTGCGGACGCCGTCATGAACTACATGAAGGCCATCGAAGAGGCTGTCAAGATCACCGACGACATCAACGCCCGCTACGATGCCTTCGCCAACGCCGAGGCTTCCCTCATCAACAATGCCCTCGTCGTCCCCATGGGCATGAGCATCCCGGCCTACATTGCCACCCGTCTGAACTACTGGGAGGGCCAGTACGCTTCCACCGGCTTCTCCAACAAGCGCCTGAAGGGCATCCACGTCCTCGACCACTACATCTCCATGAGCGAGTACGAGGCCAACCGCGACGCCCGCTAAGACTTTTTGAGTCTGTCCGCTCCAAAGCTCTCCGTTTTCCCACGGGAAAGCGGAGAGCTTTTCGTTTCTGAAGCCTCACACATGAATTTTTGTAACGAACTTTGCCAAATCACTTTCCAAAAGTGGTTTTTTGTTGTATTCTATTCCTATCCGACATTCATTTTATAAAAGAGAGGGGTGCGCACAGATATGCTCAAATATCTGGCGAAACGCATCGGGCGCTCGATACTGACCCTGTTTATTATCGTCACGCTCGTTTTCTGCCTTTTGCGGCTGATGCCGGTGGAAGGCTATTTTGCTAACTACGAAAAAATGACCGAGGCCCAGATACAGGCCGGCTTACAGTCCATGGGCCTGCTGGACCCGCTGCCGGTGCAGATCGGCCGCTTCTGGGTCAATATGCTCCACGGCGACCTCGGCGTGAGCCACATCTATAAGGTCAACGCCTCCGTCACCGGCATCCTCGCCAAGAAGCTGCCCATCTCCATCCAGATGGGCGTGTACGCCATGCTGCTGAGCCTTGTCATCGGCATCCCGATGGGCCTGTTCATGGGCCGCTTCAAGAGCCGCTGGCCCGATAAGATCGGCACGGCCATCATCGTCCTCATCCAGGCTGTGCCTGCGGCAGTGTATTATCTGTACATCCAGATGTACGGCACCACCGCGCTGAACGTGGGCCTGCTCTTCGACGCCTCCAACTGGAAATACTGGGTGCTGCCCGTCTGCTCCATGAGTCTGGGCAACGTGGCGTTCTACGCCATGTGGCTGCGCCGGTACATGGTGGACGAGAGCAACAAGGACTATGTCCGCCTTGCCCGTGCCAAGGGCGTGAGTGAGAACAACATCGCCCTGCGCCACATCTTCCGCAACGCAATGGTGCCGCTGGTGCAGTATATTCCCTCCGCCTTCCTGAACACTGTGGTCGGCTCCATCTACATCGAGAGCCTCTACAGCATCCCGGGCATGGGCGGCCTGCTGGTCACCTGTGTCCAGCGCCACGACAACACGATGGTGCAGGGCATCGTTCTGCTCTACGCCTGCGTGGGCATCATCGGCCTGATTCTGGGCGACCTGCTCATGGTGCTCATTGACCCCCGCATCAGCTTTGGCAAGAAAGAAGGTGGCCGATAATGCTTTTCCGTATGAAAGATGAAAAAGCACACCAGCTCGAGGCAGAGCTGGATAAGTTACAGGCGGACGGCCCCGCCGCATGGGCAAAGCTGCCCGAAGAAGAGCTGTTCACCCCCGCCGGGTTCAGCGAAGAGCGGGCCGAGGCCACGTCCTACTCCAACTACAGCTACTGGGGCAGCACCTTCCGCGCCTTCTTCAAGAACCGCGTGGCCGTGCTGCTGCTCGTCGCCCTCATCGCCGTGGTGGCCTTTGCATTTTTGCAGCCCTACCTGCCCGGTCAGGTAGACCCCAACCTCTGCGCCGTGGACCCCGTCACCGGCATCCAGTACCGCAACATCGCCCCCGGTGAAAAGGGCTTCATCTGGGGTTCCAACGCCATCGGCCAGGACCTCTGGGCCCGCATCTGGGCCGGCGCCCGCACCAGCCTGACCATCGCCTTCTTCGTGGCCCTCATCGAGGCCGTGGTGGGCATCACGGTGGGTGTGCTCTGGGGCTATGTCCGTCAGCTGGACTTCTTCTTCACCGAGCTGTACAACATCTGCGACAATGTGCCTTCCACCATCATCCTGATCCTTATTTCCTACGTCGCCAGCCCCAGCGTCCAGACGCTGATCCTGGGCATGTCCATCACGGGCTGGATCGCCATGGCGCGTTTTATCCGCAACCAGATCCTCATCATCCGTGACCGTGACTACAACGTGGCATCCCGCTGCATCGGCACCCCCACCTCCCGCATCGTGGTGCGCAACCTGCTGCCCTACCTCGTGTCGGTCATCATGCTCCGCATGGCCCTGACCATCCCCGCCGCCATCGGCAGCGAGGTCTTCATCACCTACATCGGCCTCGGCCTCTCTGTCGAGGTGCCTTCTCTGGGCAACCTCATCAACGATGGCCGCAAGGTCATGATGCAGGCCGGCCTGCGCTATCAGCTGCTCTACCCCACCATCATCCTCAGCTTCGTCACCATCGCGTTCTACCTCATCGGCAACGCCTTCTCTGACGCAGCCGACCCCAAGAACCATCTGCAGTAAGGAGGAACAGGCATGAAAAAGAATGAACTGATCCTCTCTGTGCGGGATCTCAACATCAAATTCAATCTGCGTGGAAAGATCCTCCACGCCATCCGGGGCATCGACCTCGATGTCTACCACGGCGAAGTCCTCGCCATCGTGGGCGAATCCGGCTCGGGTAAGAGCGTGTTCACCAAGTCCTTCATGGGCCTGCTGGACTCCAACGGCTCCATCACTTCCGGCACCATCGACTACTTCGGTGCCGACGACCACCAGCCCATCCGGCTCTCCGAGTTGAAAAAGGAGAAGGACTGGCTGAAAGTCCGCGGCCACGAGATCGCCATGATCATGCAGGACCCCATGACCAGCCTGAACCCCCTGAAGACCATCGGCGACCAGATCATGGAGGCCGTGGAGCTCCATCAGGGCCTCAAGGGCGCTGCCGCCAGGGAGAAGACCCTCGAGTACCTGCGGGATGTCGGCATCGCCGACCCTGAAGTGCGCTTCAAGCAGTATCCCCACGAGTTCTCGGGCGGTATGCGCCAGCGCGTCGTCATCGCCATCGCCGTGGCCTGCAACCCGCAGATCCTGATCTGCGACGAGCCCACGACGGCTCTGGACGTGACCATTCAGGCCCAGATCCTCGAGCTGCTGAAGGAGATGCGGGTCAAATATAACCTCACCATCATCCTCATCACCCATGACCTCGGCGTCGTGGCCAACATCGCCGACCGTGTGGCCGTCATGTATGCCGGCGACATCGTGGAGATCGGCACCTCGGATGAGATCTACTACGACCCCCGCCACCCCTACACCTGGGCGCTGCTGTCCAGTATGCCCCAGATGGGCGTGAAGGGCGAAGACCTGTTCAACATTCAGGGTACGCCCCCGAACCTCTTCACGGAAATTCACGGCGACGCTTTCGCGCCCCGCAACCCGCAGGCGCTCAAGATCGACTTCGTCAAGCGTCCCCCTTATTTTGATGTCAGCACGACCCACCGGGCCAAGACCTGGCTTCTCGACCCCCGCGCACCCAAGATAGAACCGCCCGCCGCTGTGCGGATGCTGCAAGAGGAGGGCAAATAACATGGCAGACGAACGCGAAGTTCTGGTCGAGGTAAAAAACCTCGAAGTGACCTACGGCTCCGGCCGCAAGGCTTACAAGGCCGTCAAGAACGCAAACTTCACCATCTATAAGGGCGAGACCTTCGGTCTGGTGGGCGAGTCCGGTTCGGGCAAGACCACCATTGGCCGGGCGATCATGCGCATCCTGCCCACCTCGGGCGGCGAGGTGTTCTATAAGGGCCAGAAGATAAACGGCAAGATCTCCCACGCGCTGGACAAGCAGGTCATCAAGGAAATTCAGATGATATTCCAGGACCCCCAGTCCTCCCTGAACGAGCGCGCCAAGGTGAGCTACATCGTAGGCGAGGGCCTGATGAACGTCCGGCCAGACCTCTCCGCCGCCGAGCGGGACGAAAAAGTCCGTCAGGCGCTGCTGGATGTGGGCCTGCTGCCCGAGTTTGCGTCCCGCTTCCCCCACGAGTTCTCGGGCGGCCAGCGCCAGCGCATCGGCATCGCCCGGGCTCTCATCGTAGAGCCGGAATTCATCATCGCCGACGAGCCCATCTCGGCACTGGATATGTCCATCCGCGCCCAGGTCCTGAACCTTCTGCGCCATATGCAGAAAGAGCGCGGCATCACCTACCTCTTCATCGCCCATGACCTCTCCGTCATGCGCTACATCTCCGACCGCATCGCCGTCATCCACAAGGGCGACATCGTGGAGCTGGCCGACGCCGAAGAGCTGGTGACCCACGCCATCCACCCCTATACCCGCAGCCTGCTGTCGGCCATCCCCATGCCCAGCCCCCGCCGCGAGCGGCAGAAAAAGCTGCTGGTCTATGACCCCTCCATGCACGACTACTCCACGGAGGCTCCCCAGTGGCGGGAGCTTCGGCCCCGTCACTGGGTGCTCTGCAGCGCCTCCGAGGCCGAAGACTGGTGCCGGGAATCGTAAACTTTTTCTTGCGTTTTTCTCATTGTTGCCTCTCTGTTTATTGACTTTTGTTCTCTGCTCTACTACAATAACAGGAGTGGCTTTGTAACAAAACGAAACAAAACATTGGCCCCCGCGCGGGTCTACAAACATAAAGGAATGAGAAATTGATGACGACGCAGAATCCTGTTTACGCATCCCAGGCCAAGCCCTGGCTCAAGTATTACGACCAGAAATTCATCGATCAGACCCTGCCTGCCCTCTCGGCCTTTGAGTATGTCTGCCAGCGGAGCAAGAACCACCTGAACGACACGGCTCTGGAATACTACGGCCGCAAGTTCACCTACGCCGACCTCATCGTCAACGTCAAAAAGACCGCCGCCGCCCTGCGGGGCGCCGGGGTGAAAAAGGGCGACATCGTGACGGTGGTCAGCGTCATGACCCCTGAGGTCATCGCCCTGTTCTACGCCGCCGACATGATGGGAGCCACCCTGAACCTTGTGGACCCCCGCTACAGCGTCGAGGGCATCCGTGAGTATATCGAAGAGGTGGATTCCCACCTGCTGGTCTGCCTGAACGTGGTGTACGAGCGCTGCCGTCAGGCCGCAAAGCGCACCAACGTGGAAAAGGTCATCGTCCTCTCTCCGGCCGACTCTCTGCCCCCGGTGATGGCCGTAGGTTACAAGCTGACCACCCCCGACAAGAACAAATATGCTTCCAACGTCATCCGCTGGAAGCAGTTCATCAAGGGCGGCGAGGGCCAGAGCACCGCTGCGGAGCCCTATGACCCAGACCATGCCTGCGTGGTGGTACACACCGGCGGCACCACCGGCTCCCCCAAGGGGGTCATGCTGACGGACGACTGCTTCAACGGCATCGCCCTGCAGTTCCAGGCTTACCCCAAGCTGTTCCACCGGGGGCAGAAGCTGATGAACGTGATGCCCCCCTTTATCGCCTACGGCTTTGCCTGCGGCATCCATCTGCCCCTGGTGCTGGGCTTTACGGTGGTGATCATCCCCAACCTGGACCCGGCCAAGCTGGGCAGTCTGGTGCTGAAGCACAAGCCCGAGCATATGTTCGGCGTGCCCACCCACTACCAGCAGCTGGCCGCAGACCCCAAGCTGCGGGACAAGGACCTTTCTTTCATCATCAACTACGCCGCCGGCGGCGACTCCCTCTCCCGGGGGGCCGAGCAGACCGTCAACGATTTTCTGGCTGCCCACGGGGCCCGGTACCCCATTGCCAAGGGCTACGGCATGACTGAAGTGTCCTCGGCAGCCACGGTGGCCGCCGGGCTGGACAACAAGCCTGGCAGTGTGGGCATCCCGATGGTCAACACCATCATCGCCGCCTTTGAGCCGGGTACTGACAGGGAACTGCCCATCGGTGAGCGCGGCGAGCTGTGCATCTCCGGCCCCACCACCATGAAGGGCTACTACAATAAGGCTGACGAGACGGCCATGATCCTTCGCCGCCACCCGGATGGCCGCATCTGGGTCCACACCGGCGACATGGGCTATCTGGACGAGGACGGCTTTGTGTTCCTGGATTCCCGGATCAAGCGGATGATCATCCGCCACGACGGTTTCAAAGTCTTCCCCTCCATGATCGAGAATGTCGTCAGCCGCCACCCCGCTGTGCATCAGTGCTCTGTGGTGGGCTGCGCAGACAAAGACCACACCCAGGGCCGTCTGCCCTTCGTCTACATCGTGCTCAAGGCCGACACCACCGCCAAGAAAAAGCAGGTGATCCGGGAGCTGGAGCGGATGTGCGCCGAGGAGCTGCCCGAATACGTCCAGCCCGTGGCCTACAAGTTTATTTCCAGTATGCCCATGACCCCTGTGGGCAAGGTCGATTACCGTCAGCTCGAAGCTGACATCTCCCCCCGCGACTATTGATTTTCATGAAAGGACTCTTCTGCCATGAACAAGCGTTTTGCAAGTCTGGCGGTCTCTGCCCTGCTGCTCGTCTCCCTGCTCAGCGTCCCCGCGCTGGCCGAGGGGACCGAGGCCGCTGCGGACGCCGCCGGCGATGATCATGTCATCGTCACCCTGAACCCGGAGGCTGCCCTGCAGCCCGAGACTCCGGCGGAAGCCGCGGCTTCTGCCACCGAGACGGCTCAGGCCGACCCGGTCCCTTCTGCGTACGACGCAGCCTCAGCAGCGACCGCTGCTAAAGCCGAGGTCAAGGCTGATGGCACCAAGGACGAGCAGCTCACCTACGTCGCACTGGGCGACAGCATCGTGTCCGGCGTCGGCCTGGCCGATGTCCAGTACAGTGCGCGCTCCGGCTACAGCGTCGATATGGCTCCCAACTTCCATGGCTACTCTCCCGACTGCTATGTCGGCAAGGTGGCTGCAGCTCTCGGCCTCGACCGTGACCACGCCATCAACCTCGGCCTGCCGGCCCTGACGGCTCCTGACCTCGCGGACATGATCCGGTACGGCAAGATGCCCCAGATGAACATGGCGTCCGGCTGCGAGTACAACTACCCTGAGTTCCAGGACTACATCCGCAAGGCCGACGTCGTCTCCGTCCAGATCGGCTCCAACGACGCCTTCGTCCCCTGCATCGTGGCTCTGGGCAACGCCACCAACTGGAAGAGCGAGAAGCTGGCCGCTACCATTCTGGCCGGCGACCTGCGCAATGAAGGTTCCGGCTCCACCATGTCCACCATCTACCGCAGCATCAAGGCGATGGACCTGACCAAGGCCGAGAGGGACGCCACCTGGAATCTGCTCTTCTCCGGCATGAGCAAGATCTGCGACGAGACTTACCCCAAGACCACCGCAGCCCTCATCTCCATCGTGCAGGAGATCCGCAATCTCAACCCGGATGCCCAGATCATCCTCGTGGGCTACACCAACCCTGTGCCGCTCATCCCCTGCTGGCGCAGCTACTTCAACAAGCTGAACAAGTTTGAGAAGCAGATCGCCAAGACTTATAACTTGACTTATGTGGCCATCCCCAACACGGAGACCACCATCGACGTGCATCCCACCATCAAGGGCCACCAGTACATCGCCAACAAGCTCGTGAACGCCATCGAGAACCCGTAATCAACGAATACAGCAAAGCCCCCGTTTCCAGCTGGAAGCGGGGGCTTTTTTCCTACGACACGTTATGCGGTCAGAGCCTTTTTGATGTTTTCAAAGACGGTGTCGCTGTCCTCACAGCAGACCATGACCACCTCGCCGGTGGGGACCGTCGCCACGCGGGCGGCAGAAGCGATCTGGTACTGGTCTTCGAGGTAATGCTCCATGGACTTCTGCTGGCTCTGGACATAGGCATCCAGCGCATCCACCACGTCCTGCGTCTTGCCCTCGGCGGGCTTGACGATGGCCACGCCGTAGACGCTGACCATCATGCCGGACACTGAGGCGGCGAAGTCGTCGTACATATCGTCCTCGAGGCCCAGCAGAGGCATCATCATGTTGGCCACCTCATCGGAGAGCTGGTCGGCCTCATACTCGGCGCTGTAGCCGTACTGGGCCGTGAACTTGCCGTCCTCGCCTTTGGTGAATATCATCTCATACTTGTTGTCCTCGTCGCTGCGGGCGTCGTGGAGGATCTGGGTGTAATCTTTCTTCGCGGCAGAAGACGCGCTGCCGGAGCTGCCCGACGCGCCGCAGCCCACCAGAGCCAGCAGCATGACGCCGGCCATCAGACAAGCAATGATACGTTTCATATTCAATTTATCCTTTCGTTCGCAGGGTGAGATTTTCGGTGTGCAGTGATAGTATTTGATGATTTATCCCTGCTATTCGGTAAACGACCCACGGCGGGCGAAAATTGCACCCACAAGTGTAACAGTTCTATGAACGCTTACAGCATCATGGCCTCAAGGTCACCGTGATTGACGGGCGTCGAGAGGATGATCTGGGTGCTGGTGGTACCCAGCTTCTGGAACTGTAAGATGAGGTGTTCCAACTGGGGCATACTGCCGCAGCTCACCTTGATGAGGAAGGTGTAAGCGCCCGTGACGTGGTAGCACTGCAGCACCTCTTTGCTGTTCTTCATCAGCTCCACCAGCTCGTCCCGCTGGGACGGGGCCACCGAGAGGCTGATAAGAGCGTCCACATAGACCCGGTCGGACGGGCGGTTGAGCATCACGGTATAGCCGCTGATGATGCCGTCCGTTTCCAGCTTGTGGATGCGGCTGGAGACAGCGGGACTGGTCAGCGCCACCTTTTCGGCGATCTCCTTCACCGGCATACGGGCGTTCTTTGCGAGGAGGGCGAGAATCTTGCGGTCCAAATCGTCCATAGGAAAAGTACTCCTTTTGAAATATGTTACATTACATAAAATTTTTTGAAAGTAAAGTTTTATTGTTGTAGCAATAGTACAAACTGTGCAAAAATCAGTTTTCGTTTTGCCATCTTTAATTATATAAAGTTTTTGTCAAAAAGTAAAGTGCTAAATTAAAGCGAAACCAAATTTTTGCATTTGACAAGAAAATAAATTCGGGTATAATACATACTGCAAGGTAGCGTCACTGAAGTTCTGATGTACCGCCGGGGATCCCGGTGTTCGGGTACGATATGCTGCCGACTGATCACGCGATTCACCACTTTATATACTTTCCCACCCCTCT
>ENA-OZVO01000606-OZVO01000606.1-human-gut-metagenome-genome-assembly--contig:-NODE-606-length-10815-cov-6.858457_pt1 | contig 10815 bp, 9 predicted proteins | sample MGYA00243447_ERZ654049 | MGnify/ENA primary metagenome ERZ654049 (study PRJEB26926, sample SAMN06164906) | human gut metagenome | biome: ENVO:00009003; feature: ENVO:2100002; material: ENVO:00002003... | reverse complement strand
TATACGACCCTGAGCAAAACGCCCTGCGGTTCGTATATCGAGGGAAAGAAGCAGGAATTGACCGAAAAGCAGAAGCAGCGATTCCTTTCCGGCACGACGATCCATGAGGTGCATCGGCTGCTGGGCACTGCCTTCCAGTATGCCGTAGAGTGGGGCATTCTTGTCAAAAGTCCTGTTCCCGTGGACAGTCCCAAGAAGTCCACGCAGGAGCGCACCATTTGGACGGTAGAGGAAATGCGAGCGGCACTGGACAGCATGGAGGACCCCATCCTGCATCTGGCGGTGCATCTCACTCTGGTGGGCGCACTGCGAGAGGGCGAGATCGTAGGTCTGACCCCAGAGGATATCGACTTTGATGCTGCGGACGGTATCGGAACATTCCGTATCAACAAATCCATGCAGCGGGTGCGAAAAGAAGCCCTGAACCAAGTGGACGATGGCTGCATCATCAAGGTATTCCCGGACAAGCTGGAGCGCAGCACCACTTCCCTCATCCTGAAAAGCACCAAAACCGCATCCTCCTGCCGTACCATCTTCATGACTTCTGCTCTGAAAGAGGAACTGAAGAAGTGGCTGAATCAGCTGGCGGCAGACGAGAGGAAAGACCCGACACGCTACCATGACAGTGGAATGCTGTTCCGTCTGCCTAACGGTTTGGCGGTGGAGCCTGTGCTGATCCGCAAGAAGTTCCTCAAGTGGCAGGATGCCCACCCGGAATTCCCCCGCATTGTGTTCCACGGTTTGCGCCATTCCAGTGCCACCTATCAGTTGATGATCTCCGGCGGCGATGTGAAGGCTGTTCAGGGAACCACCGGACACGCTACGGCAGATATGCTGGTAAACACCTACGCCCATATCCAGCAGTCCTCTCGTGTAGAACTGGGCAGGAAGTTCGAGGAAGGGTTCTATGCTAAACAGGAAAGCCCCAGCCCGCAGGCTGTACCCGCCGCAGGCGAACCGACCATCTCCATGACCGCTCTGCTGGAACTTCTGAAGGACGCAGACCCCGAAGTAAAGGCGCAGCTCCGTCTGGCTCTGCTGACCTGATGCAAAATTTACCACGCATTTCAAAGCAATTCCAGCCCATGCAGAGGATTCCCACGAAAACGCCGACCGTGCAAAAACCGTGCATTGACCGTGCAAGCCCCGAATTTTCGGGGTTACATAATGAAAAAGAGCGTCAAATCCTACGATTCAACGCTCTTTTATTGGTGCACCTCCAGGGACTCGAACCCTGGGCCCACTGATTAAGAGAAACCAACGTGCAACAATCGTCAATTTTTAGAATCACGCAGTTTCGTTATTTTTATCGTTTTATCGTAAATTTGTGTTTTGCATCTGCTGCATTCTTTGCACCTGTTGTCCCCTCTCGCATCCGTTATCCAGCCGTTCCGGTGTGCAAAAAGTGTGCAAAAATGTGCAGAGCCAAAATCAGCCCCTTAAAGCAGGCATCGGATTTTTATGCAAAGCCGGGAAAATGGCCGGGTTCGAACCCAAAACAGCAGCTGAAATCTTGCCTGTTCAGACCAAGCATCAAATGTACATCCACAACTATGATTCATGGCAGGGATTTGGACAATCGAACAGACATCACCTTAATATAGAAAGAGGTTTCCTATGAACAAACTGCTTTCCTACCACTATAACATGGACACCAACCGGGTGGAAGCCCGGTTCGTTGATGACTCTGCCGTTGCCATCGACTGCATCGCTGTCGAGAACGAGTACGGCACACCCCGGCACAGCGGGCAGAACTGGACTGGCTGCTCTACAACAAGCCCTTGGAATATGCACAGATGGTGCTGAGTGGCGAGATGGAACGCTACCTCTCCCTTGGCTGCGAACACGGCAGATTAGAGGACTAACCTTACATAGAAGCAACAACAGCCCCGCTTTGGTGAAGAAGAAACCAAAGCGGGGCTGTATTGATGAAGGAGAAATGAAGGGAATATCAGGTTACAGATTCAGCTCAAACTGTTCTGCCGTGATTGTTGCTTTGCCATCGGCAGCAAAGGTGATGCCATCGGCAGACTGGGGCGTGTAGATCCATGCGGTCATGGTCTGCTCGCCATCGTTGGCGAAAACTTCGATGCTGTTCTTATCCAGCAGGATGCGGAGCTTGAGCGCACCGTTCTGGCTGCGCACCTTGCAGCTGCGGCGGTGAACGATGTCGGCACGGGAACCGGCATAGCTGCGGTCCAGCGTCAGCTCGGAGGTGTAGGGGTCGTAGGTCAGGCTGGTGTGATGGTCTGCATCGGCGGCCAGCTTGAGAGTGAAGGAGCGGTACTCGCCGGGCTGCACCGTGACGGTCAGGTCGGCCACACGGCCTTTTATGCCTTCCAGAGAAGTTTCGCTTTGCACCGTCACATTTTCGTGGAAGGTGCGCTTGCCGTGAACTGCATCCAGTTCACGCACCGGGGTCTGAAGAATGCGCCCATCCTTGATGTGCAGTTCGCGCGGGCAGATGGTCTGTCCGAACCACTTGCAGCCCTGGAGCTTATCCTCAGTGTCCGACCATGTTTGCAGCCATGCGGTCATGATCCGGCGGCCATCCGGGGCAAGGGTGGTCTGGGTGGCATAGAAGTCGATGCCGCCGTCCATCAGCTGCACATTTTCCTTGGTGAAGGTGTGGGTGGCTTCGTCATAGCTGCCGATGAAAGCGATGACGTTGTGTCCGTTGTGGAACTCGCCCTTGGGCAGCATCTCCATAGGGCCGAGCATCAGGACCTGCTTGCCGTCCAGCGGGAAGAAGTCCGGGCACTCCCACATTTTGCCGTACTGATTGTTGCAGCGTTCCAGCACCGTGACAAAGTGCCAGTCGAAGCCGTCCTTGCTCTGGAACAGTGCCGCTGCGCCGCTGCCGTCCTCGGTGAGGCAGACGGTGACGGCGGAGTAGGTGCCGTCTGCCTCCCGCCAGATCTTGGGGTCCCGGAAATCAAACTTGCTGAAGCCTTCCGGCAGGTCTTTCTGGGTCAGCACCGGGTTGCAGGCAGGCTTTTCGTAGTCGAGACCGTCACCGATGGCAATGCTCTGGGTCTGGATGTCCCGCATCTCCCCATTGGGCTGCTTTTCTGCCACCACGCTGGTGTACATCAGCAGCTGCCTGCCGTCGTCCATCTCGGTGGCAGAGCCGGAGAAACAGCCGGGGCCATTGTCTGCCGGGGAATCCGGTGCGAGCGCGCAGGGCAGATACTCCCAGTGCAGCAGGTCGGTGCTGACGGCATGACCCCAGTGCATGGGGGCCCAGTGGGTCGCATAGGGATTGTACTGATAAAACTGATGATACTGCCCCTTATAATATGAGAAGCCGTTGGGGTCGTTGAGCCAGCCCACATAGGGGGTCATGTGGTAGACAGGGCGTTCCGCCGGGGAAATGGCAGCGCCGTGCTCGGCTTCGTAGGCACGAGCTTTGTTCAAAATTTCACTTGGCATCGCGGATGCCTCCTTGTGTCTTAGAATCAGGCGTTAGCCTTGTAGCGGTCGTATGCGCCCTGGTAAGCTGCCAGCAGCTTATCCATGCCGCAGCTATTGGTCAGGGTGTCCAGATAGGCTGCCCACTCGCTGTCGGAGGGGCCACCGTCCTTCAGCCACAGACCTTCCTGCTCAGAGACTGCATTCTCAAAATCTGCACGGTAGCGGTCAATGGTGTCCAGTTCCTCGCTGGTGAACACGCAGTCGATGGGGTAGGTGGTGGCGTCGTCCACAAAGGGCATCCAGTAGTTCTCAAGGTCGGTAAGACGCTCGATAGCACGGTCCTCCATGTAGAAGTACTCGTCGTAGTACTCGCTGAGGATCAGCTTGGGACCCCAGACCTCGTAGGTAGACTTCAACTCACCGGCACCCTTGTTGTACTTTGCCTTGGCCTCCTCCTCGGTGATGGACTTCCACTTGCCGTTGGCATCCTGCTCGGTGAAGAACACGCCGATGGGGCCGTACTGCAGCTGCATCACGGTCTCGCCGTCATACCACTGGTCAAAGAACTTCAGCAGGTTGGCAGGGCTCTGGCACTTGTTGGTCACGTTCAGGTTGCCGCTGTTAGTGCCGCCGCCGGTACGCACGGTGACGTTGTGAGTGCCGTCCGGGCCGTCCAGTACGGGCAGGAACACATAGTCCTTGGCGTAATCGCCCATCAGTTCCTCGATGTACCACCAGGTGGAAACGCCCAGATAGCCCTGTGCGCCCTTAGCCAGCAGCTGGTTGGCATCCTGACTGAACATCTCCACGTCCATCAGACCCTCGGCGTACCAGTCGTGGAAGTAGGTGACCGCCTTGCGGTAGTTGTCCTCGGCGCAGACAAAGCGGCACTTGCCGTCCTTCTGCAGAACCAGATCGTTGCACACATCGTTAGGCCAGTTGGTGAAGCCGAAGCCTGCGTAGAAGATGTTCTGACCCCAGCACCACTCGTCAAAGCCGGTGGACATGGGGATGGTGCTGCCGGGTGCATTACCGTAGACCTTGGCAGACATATCGTTGTCCTTGAAGGCCTTCAGGGCGGTGTGCAGCTCGTCCAGCGTGGTGGGCACAGCCAGACCCAGCTCGTCCAGCCAGCGCTTGTTGATCATGGAGAACTGCGGAATGGTGAAGATGCTGTAATCCTCGTCGTCACCGATGCCGGCAGTGCCCATCTGCTCGGCAGCGGGCAGACCGTAGATGCAGCCGTCGCTCATGGTGATAGCGGCACGGATGTTGGGGTGCTCGTCCAGGATCTTGGTCAGGTTGGGCATGGTTTCGGCGTTGATGTAGGGGGTCAGGTCCAGGAACGTGCCGTCTGCACCGTAGTTGGCGATATCGTAGTTGGAGAAGCCCACACCCATAAAGGCATCCGGCAGCTGGTCGCCTGCAATGCGGATGTTCACCTGCTCGCTGAGGGAGTCGCTCATGGTCTCGTAATTGAGTTTGACGCCCACGTTATCTGCCAGCTTCTTCAGCACCTCGTTGTCGTTGTAGCCGGGGCTCAGGGCAGACTGACCGCCCACGATATCAAAGCTGGTCTGGTCGGTGTTGGAGGGGTCCGGTGCAGCAGGCTTTTTGCTGCCGCCGCAGGCAGACAGCACCACGGCAGAACCGGCAACGGCACAAACCTTCAGGAAATTGCGGCGAGAGATCATCTTTTTCATGGTTGTTTCTCCTTATCTATAATGTTGTGTCAGGTTCTTTTCGTTTTCTGGGATGGGCAGCGGTCGCTTAAAACCTCTTGCGGTGCCCTGCATCCGCTTCGTGCCTTGGGCGGCACTCGCGTCTTGCAGACCGCTGCGCCAAAAATTGCTCCCTGTTTCGGCCGCAGGCCGTGGTCGCAATTTTAGCCCTTGACCGCACCTGCCATGAAGCCTTTTTCAAAATACTTCTGTACAAAGGGGTAAACGATCAGCATGGGGGCGGCGGCCACGATGATGGAAGCAAACTTGATCATTTCGGTCAGCTTATTCAACTCCGCAAAGCCGCCGGCTACCATAGAGGACTGGCTGGCACTGGTGGAGCTCTTGATCAGGATATTGCGCAGCACCAGCGGCAGCGGAGCCTGATCGGCTCTCAGGTAGATCAGAGCGGTGAACCAGTCGTTCCAGTAGGCCACCATGCTGTACACCACCATAACGGCCATAATGGAACGGCTCAGGGGGATGACCATCTTTACAAAGACGGTCCACTTGGAGGCACCGTCGATCTCGGCGGCCTCCAGCAGCTCCCGGGGAATATTGTTCTCAAAGAAGTTGCGGACGATGATCACGTTGCCCACAGCCACCACACCGGGCAGGAACAGGGCCCACATACTGCCCAGCAGACCGGTCTGCTTGACGATGAGGTAGGTAGGCACCAGACCGCCGCCGAAATACATGGTGATGACGAAGAACAGGCTGATGTACTTGCGCCCGGGCAGATCCTTCACGCTCAGCGGGTAAGCCACAAGATAGATCATAACCACCGAGTAGATGGTACCGATGACGGTGTACTTGATGCTGTTCATAAAACCGGAGAACAGCGCACTGTCTGCAAACACAGCCTGATAGCCCTTCAGGGTGAACTGGCTGGGCAGCAGGAAGGTCTTGCCGGCGTACACATCGTAGGGATCCGAGAAGGATGCCACCAGAACGTAGTACAGCGGGTAAGCCACGATGAGCATGACGGCGGCGCAGATGACCACCAGAACGATGTCGCTGACCTTATCGGACAGACCGCCGGGCTGTTTTTGACGGGATGCTGCAATGTTTTTTGCCATAACGGCTCGCCCCCTTTACACAAAGCTGACGTCCGCCGCCTTTTTAGCGATGCGGTTGACGATGATGAGCAGGATGATGTTGACCACCGTATTGAACAGACCCACAGCGGTGGAATAACTGTACTTGGCGTTGATAATGCCCTGTTCGTAGACATACACGGCAATGATATCGCTGGTTGCCTTGTTCAGTTCGGTCTGCAGCAGCAGCACCTTTTCAAAGCCCACGTTCATCAGGTTGCCTACGCTCATAATGAGCTGCAAAACGATCATGGGTACCAGTTCCGGGATGTCGATGTGCAGGATGCGCTGGAACATGGACGCGCCATCGATCTTAGCGGCTTCGTACAGGCTGGTATCCACAGCAGCCAGACAAGCCATATAGATGATGGTGCCCCATCCGGCTTCCTGCCAGATGCCGGAGGCCACATAAATGGTACGGAATGCGGTGCTCTCCGAAAGGAAGTCCACGCTGGTGCCCAAAATCAGGTTCAGCAGACCGCCGGACGGGCTGAGGAAAATTTTGATCATACCACAGATGACCATGGTGGAGATGAAGTGGGGCGCATACAGCACCGTCTGCACCACCCGCTTGAACTTTGCAAAGCGCAGCTGGTTGATGCACAGGGACAGGATGATGGGGATGGGGAAACTCCACAGCAGGCTGTACAGGCTCAGCAGCACGGTGTTCTTGATCATGCGCACACAGTTGGGTGCGGTGAAGAACCGCTCAAACCAGTACAGACCGACCCACTCGCTGCCGGTGATGCCCCGGCTTGCCTTGAAATCGCGGAAGGCGATCTGGATGCCGTACATGGGCCAGTACTTATAAACGATGGTCAGCACCACCGGGATCAGCAGCATCACATAGAGCTGCCAGTTTTCCCGCAGCCGTTGGCCGAGGCTTTTGCGGTGGACCGGGATAGCGTCCAGCTGACATGCAGCAGCTGGCGAGGTCTGCGTCATAAAAACTCCTCCTTCTTGTTTTTACGCTGCCCACGGGCCTGTGGGCGGGGTCCCCTGCCGTTCGGGGAATCGGTTTTGCTGTTTCTCGTGAAACGTTACACGGCCTGTGACACAAAGATAACACGCCAGAGTTTTCATGTCAACAGGATTTTATGTAAAAATCGTCTTGTATACCTGTTTTCAACGTTTTGTACACTCTTCGATAGATGTTTTTGTGCAAATTGCAGCATTGCGCAGCCGTGAAACGATTCATGAAATTTCACGAAAAAGCCTTTACATTCTGGCAGAACCATGCTATACTGAAACCACAGGGACCTCAGAACAACAGGGAATGCAGCAAGATTCCCTTTGATATATCCGCTTGTGATATATCCGCTTGATATAGAAACGTTTCACAAGCAAAGGAGTGGACCGCATGGTAAAACAGAACACCGCCCCTACGATGAAGGATGTGGCCAAGGAGGCAGGGGTCTCTCTGGGCACTGTATCCAAGGTCATCAACGGCATCCCGGTGGGCGAGGAATACCGCAAAAAGGTGGAGCAGGCCATCAAGGAACTGGACTACCACCTGAACGCCTATGCGCGCGGCCTGAAAAGCAACCGCACCAATACCATCGCCGTCATCCTGCCCACCATCGCACATCCCTATTTCGGCCTGATCGCTCATTGCATCAACAGCTCGCTGCAAAAGCGCGGCTACCGGATGCTGCTCTGCGATACCGACTATGACAATGAAAAAGAGCAGGAAATGATCCGCATGGCCGAGCAGAACAAGGTGGACGGCATCATTGCCCTGACCTATGACCCGAAGCTGGAAGCACCCTCGGAGATCAACTCCGTCTCCATCGACCGGTATCTCGGCGCCAACATCCCCTGCGTGGCATCAGATAACTACGCAGGCGGGCGGCTGGCCGCCGAAAAGCTGATGGAAAACGGCTGCAGGAGGCTCGCCTTCCTGCGCGTCGGTTCCAGCATCGTGGGCGAGACCAACAAACGCAAGGACGGCTTTGTGGCCGCCTGTGAAGCCGCAGGCGTTCCTTATGAAATAAAGAATCTGGAAGATGCGCGGGACGGCACCGTCTTTGACCCCATGGCCGAGTTCGCGGTGTTCCTGGACGATCATCTGCAGGACGGCGTGTTGGAGTTTGACGGCATCTTCTGCGTGACCGACCGTCTGGCCTACCAGATTGTTCAGCTGCTGCGTCTCATGGGGCTTCGGGTGCCCGAGGACGTGCAGGTCATCGGCTTTGACGGGCTGCGCATCTTCGGCGACATGGATTATTACTGTTCCACCATCGTTCAGCCCGTGGACGCCATCGCAGAGACCTGCGTGGAAGTCGTGCTGAACGAGAACCGCGCCAATACCCCCTCCCTGCTGTGCCTGCCGGTGCGCTATGCTTACGGCGGCACCACCAAGGCATGACCGCCCCGGAAAAAGGCCGGTGGTACTGGGTCAGGAACTGGCTGCATTACCACTGGGTCTATCTCGTCATCGCAGCCGTGGTGCTCTGGGTGGGCATCAGCTGGCTGGCCAACGCCCTGCACTGGGGCGAGACCCTGCCGGACTATCAGATCGCCTATGTGGGCAAAAGTTCTCTGCCGGAGGATACCGCCCACGCCATTGAAGCAGCCTTTGCACAGTACGGCGAAGATCTGAACGGTGACGGAATCGTTTCAGTCAAGCTCAACCAGTATGTCAGCGATACAGAGGACGTGGAAAACGCTTCCGCCTATGCGCTTGCGGCGCAGATGCAGTTTCTTTCCGATATGAATGCGGAGGAAAGCTATTTCCTGCTGCTGGACGACCCGGTGCATTTTCAGCTGGACTATCAGGCACTTGCCAACTGGGACGGCACTCCGCCGGGCGACAACGACTATACCGCCGCCGGAAAGACTGTACCTTGGGCAGACTGCCCGGTGCTGGCCGGATACGACCTTGGAACGTATCAGACTACCGTGTTGGGAACCACCGTTACTGGCAGCAGCGCAGAACTGGTAAACGGACTATTTTTAGGCCGCAGGGCCTTTTATGAAGAGCCCAAGAACGAAAAAGCCGCCCTTGCCCGGGAAGGAGCACAGCGGCTGTGGGAGATTCTGACGGAAGGAGCAACTCCATGAAACGGAAATGGCTGTGCGTGGTAGCACTAGCGCTGGCGGCAGTTCTCTGTACCGGCTGCGGTGTGAAGGATGAAAATTTGAAAAGTGACCCGCTGGTAAATGCGGATGGGACTGCTCCCGTGGGCAAGACGCTGGTTGCCCCTGCTCCGCCGGAGGGCTTCACCCTGCTGGACAACAAGGATATCCTTGCCGCCAACGGTCTGTACTATGCTTCTTGGGTCAACGGAGAACCCCAGCCCTATGAAAACAGCGAGGGCAAGACGGTCGATCTCTACGATGCCCAGCTGACGCTGGTGGTACAGGAAAACAAGACAGAAGAAAAGGCAGCTTCCGCTGTTTCCGGCTGGCAGGAGCTGGCGCAGCAGAACTACGATATTTCCGACACACAGACCCTGACTGCCGGCGGGCAGGAGTACACTGTCATTCAGTTTACCTATCAGGACGAAAGCAACCCCTATGCCTTTGGTGTTGCCGCCTTTGGACAGAAGGGCACCAGTGCCATAGAGTGGGAGCTTTCCTGTCAGGAGAGCTACACCGGCGATGCACTGGCTGTACTGACCGAATTTCTGAACGGCTGCACCTATTAAGGAGGCGTAGAAATGGGCTTATTCTTTCCGAGTGACCCGGCCATCCATGGTCAACGCGCCACTGGTCTGCCCCGGTATCAGGAGCTGCTGGAACGAGACTGGAAAAGCTTTCTCTTTGCGGATTTTGTCACCTTGGGTCTGTGCATCCCCTACGGGCTGGGGGTGGGGTACGCCCTGCTTTCTTCCAGTCTGCTGGTGCTGATTCCCGTCTGCGTGGTGGGTGGACTGCTGGTGGGCCCGGCGATCTCCTGCATGATGGACGCGCTGTTCCGCAGCTACCGGGATGCGCCCCGGGGCTGGTGGGAGAACTACTGCAAGGGCATGAAACAGAACTGGAAAGCATCCCTTCTGCCCGGTGTGGTGTTCAGTCTGGCACTTGGCATCGAGCTGTTTTTCGGCATGGTGCTGTTCTCCGGGGAGCGTCTGCCCGGTATCGGAACCATGGCTGTTTTTCTGGCCGGGCTGCTGATCCTGCTCATGCTGTTTACTGCGTTCTGGCCGCAGGTGGTATTGTTTGAAGAAAGCAACCTCCACCGCCTGCAAAACGCGGTGCTGTTCTGCCTGAAATACGGCAAGCACGTTCTGGGTGCAGCCGCACTACAACTGGCATGGTGGCTGCTGTTTGTGTTGTTTTTGCCGTGGACGGGTTTTCTTGTGCCCTTCCTCGGTGTGTGGTTTATCTGGTTCGTCTGCTTCTTTTTGCTGTACAACGATTTCAATGCCGCCTATGGCATCGAGGAAAAGATCAGCCAGCAGTTCCCGGAGCAGACACCCCGCTATGATGAATGATAAGGAGAGCAACCATGGATATTGTAACGATTGGTGAAGTTTTGATCGACCTTACCCAGACCGGCAAGGATGCGCGCGGCATCCCTCAATTTGCCGCAAACCCCGGCGGTGCACCGGCCAATCTGGCTGTGGCTGCTTCCAGAC
>ENA-OZVO01000603-OZVO01000603.1-human-gut-metagenome-genome-assembly--contig:-NODE-603-length-10840-cov-4.111915_pt1 | contig 10840 bp, 10 predicted proteins | sample MGYA00243447_ERZ654049 | MGnify/ENA primary metagenome ERZ654049 (study PRJEB26926, sample SAMN06164906) | human gut metagenome | biome: ENVO:00009003; feature: ENVO:2100002; material: ENVO:00002003... | reverse complement strand
CGGGTTACCGTGTGGAAACGTCCTCCGGCACGGAGATGCCGCGTTTTTCCAGCTCGAGCATCAGAAGGCCGGCGGTCAGGTCGCAGTTGCAGACGAACGCTTCCGGCATCTGTTCCGGGAGATGAATTTCGATCTGACCCCGCTCATCACGGTCCTCCAGAATCCATTCCGCCGGTGTCACATCGCGGTGTTCCAGAACAGCCTTGGAAAAACCGCAGTACCGATCCATGATACTGCTGGAAAAATGAATCGAACCGACAAAAGCCAGCTTGGTAAGGCCATGCTCATACAGGTATTCCGTCATCAGATACATTCCGTGAAAGTTATCTGCGATCACGGCATCTTTTGCCAGCTCATTGTCGTAGAAATCCAGAAATACGATCGGAAGATCCACGTTTTTCTTCAGATAGTGGATGTAATCGCGGCTCGTGTCTCCCATCAGGATCAGCGCATCGACGGTCTGCTCCTTGGCGATGCACGGCACGATCATCTCATCTTCCATCTCCTGTTTCAGGATCTCCACGGTCACCATACAGCTCTTTTCCGTCGCCGCCAGTGCCATCTCCTGATACATTTTCCAGTAAAAGGAAGCGTATTTGTCCAGATATACTTCCTGTATCAGGACTCCGATATTATATTGTTTTTCCGCAGACTGCCGTTTTGTCTCCGAAGGACTGCGGTAACCAAGCTCTTCTGCAAGGTTCTTTATTTTCTCCCGCATCTCTTCACTGACGCCTTTTTGTCCCGACAAGGCTTTGGAAACGGTTACCGTGCTGACACCAACCTGTTCGGCGATATCTGCAAGTTTCACTGCTTTTGCCATAATTCCCTCGATATTTTCATACTCATTCATTTATGCAGCCACACAAACCGGCTAATTTAAGTTAATTTTACATTCTTTTTTTTCTTCTGTCAATTAATCTGCCACAAAATGGTACAGATAACTTCGGTAATCCCCCTGCTCAGAAGGAACCAGCATACCGGCATTCATAAGCAGATCTCCACCATATACGCATTCGTTCTCCATCCCGCCTTCCAGACGATAATCCAGATTCGGATTCAGTCCCTGCAGACGTACCTTTAAGCTGTGGTAATTTGGCCGTGCGTGTACGGTCACAAAGGTAACCAGTGCTTCTTTTTTATCTTTGGATACCACCATATAGCAATCATAGAAATGATTTTCCCGGTAAGAAGCGATACGGTAATAATCCCCCTCTCTTACCAGATCGTTATACTTGTGATACATAGCTGTCTGCTGTGGAATCTGTTCCTGCTCTTCCTTTGCAATCTTTGTGATATCCAACTCATAACCAAAGGTTCCTGCCAGGGCAACTTCCCCTCTTGTCTTAAACGGGGTATTTCTGCCCACGGTATGGTTCGGGCAGTCCGAAACGTGTGCTCCCATTGCGGACAGTGGATAAATCAGTGCCGTACCTTCCTGAATGCCAAGTCTCTCGATTGCATCCGTATCATCCGAGCACCAGATCTGTGGGCTGTAATAAAGCATACCCGGATCAAAACGTGCTCCACCACCGGAACAGTTCTCCAGAAGAAGATCCGGGAAATCATGGGTCAGGCGTTCCTGCATCTCATACACACCAAGCACATAACGGTGGCTTAACTCCCCCTGGCGGTCTGCCGGAAGCGCAAGGCTTCCCAGATCGGTAAGCTGACGGTTCATATCCCACTTCACATATTCGATATTGGCACTGCTTAAAATTGCACGGATCTTTTCATAGATGCAGTCCCTCACATCTTTTCTGCTGAAATCAAGGACATACTGATTTCTCGAAAGCGTTCCGGTGCGTCCTTTGACAGCAATCGCCCAGTCCGGATGCTCTTTGTACAATTCCGAATCCGGGGAAATCATTTCCGGCTCCATCCAGATACCGAATTTCATGCCAAGTTTATTCACTTCATCTACCAGATAGTTCAATCCGCCCGGCAGTTTCTTTTCATTCACAAACCAGTCCCCAAGACTTGTACTGTCATCGTTGCGGTGTCCAAACCAGCCATCATCCATAACCAGCATCTCAATGCCGTACTGAGAGGCAAGTTTTGCAATATCCAAAAGTTTTTCAGTATTGAAATCAAAGTAGGTTGCTTCCCAGTTGTTGATCAGGATCGGGCGTTTCTGATTGCGGTATTTGCTGCGGATCAGATGCTGACGATAGAAATCATGGAAATTTCTCGTCATTTTTCCAAGTCCCTCTGCGGAGAAGGTAAGTGCCACTTCCGGTGTATAAAAGACTTCTTCTCTTTCCAGTTTCCAGGAAAAATCTGCCGGATGAATTCCCATGACTGCGCGGATGCTGTCAAACTGGCTCTTTTCCAGTTGCGCGATAAAATTGCCGGAATAAATAAAATGCATGGCATATACTTCGCCGGCGGTCTGTGTAGTGGATGATTTCATCCATGCCATAAACGGGTGTTCCTGATGGGAAGACTCCCCGCGGATACTTCCCACGCTGGTCTTTCCATATCCCAGCGGACGGCGATCCATCTGGCGCTCTCTCGCCCAGGAACCGTGAAGTGTCAGCATCTCATAGGCATCATCATCCATATCCATGCATGCCGAATATGCTTTCGTAAGATAAACAGCCTCTTTGCTGTGATTACAGATACGCACGCTTCTTGTAATCATATCATTTTCTTCAAACACGGTATAATACAGATCCACATCCAGCTGTAACACTTCATCCCTGCAGTGAAGGATCAGTGTCTGTGCGGTATTCTCCCGGTCAAAAGCAGACGGCAGTCCCGGAAGTTCTGGTTTCTGATCTGTAATTTCATAAGAGACATAGGTCGGCATAACCGCATGCTGTCCGGCCTGTGTGCGCACAGCAATGCTGCTTTCCCGATAATCTCCCACTCCGTTTCCGGAATACTCCGATGGAAACGTATCATAAAAAGAGCAGCGCTCTCTTTCATTCTCCGATGGAACAAACGGTGCCTCTCCGGTGCGGAGCAGGTAGCGCAGATCCTGTCCGCGCACACGCTTGCCATAATATACATGACCTACAAAGGTCCGGTGGTCTGCAAGACCTATGATATAGCTGGTATTCGCTGTCTCCAGACAAAACAGATCCAGATTTTCATCAAATACGATACTCATGTTAATCCTCCAGTATGTTTTCTTCTATAAATTTCACTGCCAGATCCTTGTTTTTTAAACCTTCTGCCAGACCTACCACACAGGTATCCGGATACCAGCCGGTTTCCTTCACCCAGGCATTTTTTTCTAACTTTATGCCGATCGGATATTTTTTCCCTGTTTCGATACTTTTTACATACACCAGATCGTCCTTATATTTTTCCAGCAATTCTTCTGGCAAATATTCCCGGATGTCTGCCAGATAGTCAAACTCTCCCAGTGAATAAAAGAAATCACAATCCGCAAAAAAGACATCTACCGACTGTGTCATAAAGAGGCTCTGAATCATCTGAATGCTCTCTGCGGATGCCCCGTCGTTCTCATTTGCCGAGGCTCCCAGATTACTGCTGACAAGCACTTCGCTTTTATCCGGATCCAGTCCGTTTTCTTTTAGGAAATCATTATAATAACCGGAATCCCCAGCCGGATTGTCCGCAGACTGCATGGCATTTACCGCCATAATTTCCAGTGCGGTATCTTTTTGCGTAACATAATGGATGATCAGAAAGCTGATGATTCCTATAATGGCAAGTGCGACAATGGTCTGCAATCCATAGTAATGAACCAGATACCATATTTTATCTTTTCCATGCAGCTCTTTTAACTTTTCTTTTTCTGTCTTCGGCTCCTCTTTTTTATAGAGGATGCTGTCTTCTCCTGCTTTGGAAAAATCCGGTTTTATATTCTTCTGATCATCCATAACGTTTATTCTCCTGCGTATGTAAGCATCGCGGTGCGCAGCTCATCCAATTTCTTTTCGGAATCTTTGATATCCGTTCCGACAACACCAAAATAGAATTTGATCTTTGGCTCTGTTCCGGATGGACGTACACAACACCATGCATTGTTGCTCAGTTCATAGTAAAGAACGTTACTTTCCGGAAGTCCGGTTGGTGTAACTTCTCCGCTTGTCATATCTGTTCTTGTATCTTTCTTGTAATCACGAAGTGCTAAAACATCCCATGCACCGATCTTTTTCGGCGGATTGTTCCGCATCTCGTTCATCATGCTCTGAATCTTTTCTGCTCCGTCCATACCCTTTAAGGTCATAGTCTCAAGACCTTCTTTGTAATAACCGTAAATCTCATACAGGGAAACCATGGCATCCCAGAGGGTGATTCCGTTGGATTTGCACCATGCTGCCACTTCGCAGAGCATCATGACTGCCACACAGGCATCCTTATCTCTTGCATAAGTACCTGCCAGACATCCGTAGCTTTCTTCCAGGCCAAAGACGTACTCATAACTGTTCTGCTGCTCAAAAAATTTGATCTGCTCACCGATATACTTAAATCCGGTCAGTACCTCGATCAGTTTTACTCCGTAAGCTTTTGCGATTGCCTTTGCCATGTCGGTGGTTACGATAGTCTCAACCAGTGCACCGTTTGCCGGGAGTGTTCCGTTTGCTTTTTTCTCACGCAGAATGTACTCTGCAATCAGCATACCGGACATATTTCCAGTGAAACTTACATACTCTCCTGTCTTGGTATCCTTTGCATAAACACCCAGACGATCGGCATCCGGATCGGTTGCCAGAACGATATCCGCATCTACTTCTTTTGCCAGTTTCAATGCAAGCTCAAATGCCTTTGGCGACTCTGGATTCGGATAGGAAACGGTCGGGAAATTTCCATCCGGAAGTTCCTGCTCTTTTACTACATAGACATTTTCAAATCCCAGTTCTTTTAATACACGGCGTACCGGGAGATTTCCTGTTCCATGTAACGGAGTGTAAACGATCTTGATATCTTTTGCCATCGCTTTGATGATTTCCGGGTGGATCGACTGTTTTTTCAGTTCTTCCATATAACGGTCATCCATTTCTTTTCCGATGGTATGATAAAGTCCTGCAGCTTCGGCCTCAGATTTCATCATAGTCTTCACCTGTGAAAAATCAGTGACTTTTGCCACTTCTGCAAGAATATTTTTATCGTGTGGCGGAGTAATCTGTGCGCCATCCTCCCAGTATACTTTGTATCCGTTGTACTCACGCGGATTATGGCTTGCCGTAATCACGATACCTGCAATACATCCAAGTTCACGGACGGAAAATGACAGTTCCGGTGTCGGACGCAGGGATTCAAAACGGTAGGTTTTGATACCATTTGCATTCAGGCAGAGTGCTGCCTCATCGGAAAACTCCGGGGACATGATACGGGAATCATAAGCGATCGCAACTCCCTTGTCCTGTCCGTTCTGCGAAATGATGTAGTTTGCCAGTCCCTGTGTTGCCTGACGGACGGTATAAATGTTCATACGGTTCGTTCCTGCACCGATCACACCTCGCAGACCACCGGTTCCAAACTCCAGCTGGCGGTAAAAACGATCCTCGATCTCCGCGTCATTTCCTTGCAGTGCCAGCAGTTCTTTTCTGGTTTCTTCATCAAAATAACTGTCTGTGCACCATTTTTTGTATGTATCCATATAACTCATTTCGGGTCCCCCTTCTATTCAGCTTTTTATTTAAGTATACCATAATTTAAGTTTGTGTAAATATGTTTTTAGTCGGAATTTAAGCTAAATTTTTATTTCAAAACTTGTGAATATTTCCGATAAATCACTTCGAGTGCTTCTTTTCCATACACTTCATAATCGTTTCTTTTGACTGGTTTTGTGCCGTCTCCATGCCAGGCCGCCCACTCCCAGATGCCAAATCCGCCTACCCATTCTCTCTTTTGGCAGGCGGCAAACATTGTCCGGAACCAGTCTGCCTGTCCTTTTTCGTCATACGCGCCCTGCACGCCCCAGTCGTTTGGCACCTGATTCGAGCCTTCCACAGACATGCAGCCTGCCTCGGCAAAGAAAAACGGCTTGTCAAACTTCTTTACCACCTGTTCAATACGATCCAGCTGATTGTCCCAATCGTCAATCGGATAATACCCACTGGATGAAATCACATCTACTGCATCCCACCATTTCACATTGTGTTCCTGATACTTATCGGTATTGTAGGAAACCGGTCCGTCATACTTCCGGCGGATCGCCGCAATCACTTCCCGCCATTCCGCTTCGCGGCGCTCGGTCTGCACCATCTCGCAGCCTGCAATAAACAGATCCACTCCGCACTGCTGCGCAAGTCCGGCATAGTGTTCCTGAAATGCCCGGTAAGAGGCAAACCAATTGCCCCACTTCGGTTCACACACGACATCTTCATCAAAGAAATTGATATGTGCCCGCCAGGTTCCATCCGCGCAGTTTGCGGTCGGTTTCAAGGCAACGTTAAGCCCCAGTTCTTTGGCATAGCCGATCATGGCGATCAGTTCTTCATCGGTCACATTCCGGTCTGTCCGATAATCAATCTCCTCGGAAAATGCGGTCTTTTGCATACCGTTCGGTGCAAAAATGACATAATTTGCTCCCGTCTTTTCTTTCATCAGTTTCAGACTCTGTCTGGTTTCTTCTTTTTCAAAGGTACCTCTTGCACAAAATGGTGCAAAGGTAACTGCATTGATTCTCTCCATGTTTTCCTCCATTGTGTTTTCCAGAAATTTACTTCAATATAGCATATTTTTTTCGGGAGGGGAATTGGTTTAAACATAAGTTTTTTTCAAAACGACGGAAGAAGGGAGTCATTCTCTTTTTCCAGAAAAATTTGCAAGTCAGCTCCGGTCCTGATTTCACGTACGTATTTGCGGGTTTGCAGGATTACGCTATTTGCGTTATTTGATGGAACTCCGGAGCAGTTGCAAATTTGTTCTTTCAAAAGAAATGACCCCCTTCTTCCTGTGTGTTGGAAAAAAGATAAGTACCAGGATAAGGATCACAAATCCATTTGCTTCTGTTTTGGCACGTGGTATAATAAATTTGCTTACACATAACAGAAAGTTACGGAGAATATAGGATGATGAATATAGATGAAAAAAAGAAACTGGCGCTGGAAGTGATTGCGCGACTGAAGCAGGCATACCCGGATGCGGCCTGCAGCTTAGATTACAATGAGGCTTGGAAGCTGCTCGTCAGTGTGCGGCTGGCGGCACAGTGTACGGATGCCCGCGTGAATATGATCGTACCCAAACTATATGAAAAATTCCCGGATGTCAATGCTTTAGCAGATGCTCCTGTGGAAGAAATCGAAGAAATTGTGCGTCCCTGTGGACTGGGAAAAAGCAAGGCAAGGGATATCAGTGCCTGCATGCGGATGCTGCGGGATGTGTATGGTGGAAATGTTCCAAACGATTTTAATGCCCTGTTAAAGCTGCCGGGTGTCGGGCGTAAAAGTGCCAACCTGATTATGGGAGATGTCTTTGGAAAACCGGCCATCGTGACGGACACGCACTGCATCCGTCTGTGTAACCGGATTGGTCTGGTCGACCATATCAAAGAGCCAAAAAAGGTGGAAATGGAATTGTGGAAAATCATTCCGCCGGAAGAAGGGAATGATTTATGTCACCGCTTTGTGCTGCACGGACGTGACATCTGCAGCGCACGCACGACTCCGCACTGTGAGCACTGCTGCCTGCAGGATATCTGTGCACAGCGCATATAATCCACATCTGTGCATGTTACCCTGTTATGATTACACAGAAGGCAATGCTTCTTCTGGTATCAGCCTTTGCATATCCGGTGGCAGCGAAGCCGTAAACTCCATCGGCTCCCCTGTCATAGGATGGAAAAATGAAAGTTTCCAGGCATGCAGTGCCTGACGGCCAATATCATATTGCCCTCTCTCACAGGAAAAAGTCTTTCCGCAGGAAAAATGTCTCTCCCCGGAATTTTCATCGTCCCGACGGTCAATCTGATTTTCCCCGTATGCCGGGTTGTACAGGAAATCCCCCACCAGCGGATGTCCCAGATATGCCATATGCACGCGGATCTGGTGGGTTCTCCCGGTCTCCAGCTGAAGTTTCACCAGACTTCGGAACTTCTGTGCATTTCCGGTCTGCCATCCGGTCAGAACCCGGTAATGCGTCACCGCCCGGTCTCCCCGCTTAAAATCAACCACGCGGCGCAGGCAACGGTCCTCCTGTCTGGCAATCGGTGCATCAATGACGCCGGAAACCGGCACAACCTTTCCCTCCACAAGCGCAAGATACGTCCGGTGAATCCCGGGTGCTTTTAGTCCCTGCTCGGCTTTTGCCCGCACCATCTGCCCGAGGATCGCCGCAGAAACCGCATGTTTTGCCACAATAGTAAGCCCGGAGGTATCCCGGTCCAGCCGGTTGATACAGCGGAACACAAAGGGAACCCCCTGCTCTTTGAAATACCATGCCAGTGCATTGCCGAGAGAATTCTCCGGATTTCCACGGGATGGATGAACCGGCATTCCTGCCGGTTTGTTGATCACAAGCAGATCCTCATCCTCATAAACGATGACAAACGGCAGTTTTACCGGGCGGATCTGTCCGGAATTATCCGTTTCCCGAATCCATACGGTCAGAACATCCCCTTCTGCAAGCATGTGGTTCATATGTACATACGTTCCGTTCAGGCAGATTGCCTGTTCGTTTTTACGCAGATCTACAAGATTCTGCCGGGAATACCCTTTTTCTTTTAAAAATCCACTGATTTTCTGTGGTTTCTCCAGACCGTTAATCTGATATGATATGCTTCTGTCCATAATGGTCATCATTGATCTCTTTGCCAGGTAAATGTCCCCCTGTATGTAAGATTCTCCGGTCCGGAAACTTTGATCCGTTCTGACGGATACACTGTCTCCGCTACCACAAACCAGCCAATCACCGCAATCATCAGAAGATAAAATAAAAGTACTTCCTTTTTATTCCCCATATACTTTTTCATCTTTCAGTTTCTCACCCTGTCCTTTATACTTTATATTTTACATTCATATGTTTTCTTTTAATTATTCCATAACTATACCGGAAATGCAAGCACCACGTTCCTGTTCACTCAGCACTGCGCCATGTCACGCAAAAAAGGGATTACCACCCATTTCGTGGTAATCCCCTGGAAAGAAAACTCAGATTGTTCCGGTTACGGTAAGTGTGCCTGCGCCCGGTGTCACTGTCCACTCGCCGGTTGTGGCATCCTGCGTAAAGGTTGCTGCCGGTACGGTAATCTGCCCTTCCTGCGTCGCAAACGTACCGGTCGTGGCATTGTAGGAATAATTTGCCGGATCCGACCATGCCGTTCCATTATACGATACCGCAAGATTCGAAAGTACCGGATCGAATGTATCTGTCACCACTGCGCCGGTTGCCGCCAGTGCCGCAGTATTTCCAGTATTCTGGATAAGGAACGTATAGGTCAGTGTTCCATTTTCCGTAACCGGAACCGGACTGACGGATTTGGTGATTGTCAGCTTCGGACCACTTTCCGCGATGACGGTTTCCTTTGCGGTAACCGGTGTAATTCCCCCTCCGGAAACGGTCACCGTGTTGGTAATCTCCGATTCCGCCAAAAGAGGTGCAAACGCATTGGTTTCTGCCTCATATACAATGGTCACGTTTCCCCCCGCCGGTACACTGATCCCGGAAACGGAAAGGGGTGGTCCTGCCGTGACTGCCGGTGTGGTCTGTAAGATTCCATTGCTGTAATAACGCACGGTATCTGCCACATACGTCAGTGGCACCAGTGTGTCTGTGCCAAATGCATATGCCCCCAGATCATCTGCAACCGTCAGTCCTGTCATGGCTGTATTTCCGGAATTCACTATGCTCACAACATAGGTGACACGGTCATTCTGCCCGTATGTTTTGCGTACCGCAGTTTTGGTTGCGGCAAGTACCTCAAGGATTTCTCCCACTGCAACGTTGGAATTGGCTACAGCGTTTCCATAGCGGAGCTGTGCCTGATTGGTAAATATTGCCATTTTTTTGCATCCTTTCATTTTATTCAGGTATGCTTTATCATATGACAGAAATTTTCTATATGTGCAGCCGCACCATTACTATTCTTTCAAATATATTTCCGGTCTTCTGTCCCGGAACAGCCCCCAGCTTCTTCTTTCTTCTTCTATTTCATCCAGATCAAACGTATGCAGGATAAAGCCTTCTGATACCCTGTCCATCTCTTCTGTCACTTCCCCTGTTGCGTCTGTGATAAAAGAGGAACCGTAAAACGTGAGGGCTGAGCTCTGCTGTCCATTTTCCGCGCACGGTTCCACGGTTTCTGTCCCTATCCTGTTTGCAGCAATGACCGGCATAAGATTACATGCCGCATGCCCCATCATGCACCGTCTCCAGTGCGGCATACTGTCGCAGCCAAGTATCGGCTCGCTTCCGATTGCAGTTGGATAGAAAAGAAGTTCCGCCCCTTTTAGTGCCATGCCTCTTGCCGTCTCCGGAAACCACTGATCCCAGCAGATTCCAACCCCAATCGTCCCATATCTGGTTTTAAATGCCCGAAACCCTGTATCACCGGGCGTAAAATAAAATTTTTCCTGATAATAATGGTCGTCCGGAATATGTGTTTTCCTGTAAATGCCGCGCACACTTCCATCGGCATCAATGACTGCCACGGAATTGAACATCTGTCTGTGATCCCCGGCTTCATAAAAGCTCACCGGAATCACCGTTTCCAGCTCTTTTGCCAGTTTTTTCATATGGATGACAGCATCATCTTCCTCCAGCGTTCTTGCATATCCATAATATTCATACCTTCTCTCCTGACAGAAATACGGTCTTTCGAAAAGTTCAGGGGGAAGAATGACCTGCGCCCCCTGTGCAGCGGCCTCCCTGATCAGTTCCTGTCTCTTATACACATCTGACGCTGCCGACGACTAGTCGA
>ENA-OZVO01000587-OZVO01000587.1-human-gut-metagenome-genome-assembly--contig:-NODE-587-length-10989-cov-14.899396_pt1 | contig 10989 bp, 9 predicted proteins | sample MGYA00243447_ERZ654049 | MGnify/ENA primary metagenome ERZ654049 (study PRJEB26926, sample SAMN06164906) | human gut metagenome | biome: ENVO:00009003; feature: ENVO:2100002; material: ENVO:00002003... | reverse complement strand
CACGAGGCGCTCATGCTGGAAGAAGGCTATTTGTGTCAGGTGTTCCTGCAGTATTTTCTTCCACTCTTCTTTTGATATCTTATCATGATTGGCAAGCAGATTGTCAATCTTAAGTCTATAATTAATTATTCGTTTTTTCATTTTATTTTCGACCTTCTTTTCTCAATTGCTTTTTATTCTAAAACAATTACTTACGACTAATCAATCATCTCAATCCGACATGTATGAGCCTTGCTCTTCTTGTCATAATTGATTCCAACCAGCAAAATATTGCCACCATACTGCTCAAGAGATTGTGTATAGTTTCTATTTCTAATCTGATTCAAGGCGGTATCTGCTGACTTATTCCACTTTAGCTCTACAACAAGAGCCGGATATTCCTCCCTGTACTCAGGCTTTGGAATATATACAAAATCAGCAAAGCCACGACCGGTCGGAAGCTCCCGAATGGGCTTAAAATAAAACTGCATTGAGCTAAGATATGCGATTGTGAGTACACTACTAAGAGAATTTTCATTATTGTACTCAATTGTCGAAGCATACTCTGTATGGATTCTCTCGATTCCTGCCGCCACAGCTTGTTCGTCCATATCCAATGTAGACTCAAGCAGTGCATGTGACTCATTTTGGAAATTGATAAACTCATCCCACTTTTTCTGCCTCGTCGCCCTGACCAATTCCTGGCGCAGCTCCTCATTCGGGACAAAGGCCGTCTGAGTCAGACTATTATAGCCCAGATAACCAAGATGTATCAAATAAGTAATCACATCATCCCTACCGGCAAAGCTGACTATGTCATTCTGAAAAGTAGTAACATCTACCTTCACCTGTGCTCCAGAAATCATCTCTATAATAGCACCCTTTAAACCATCAAAATCCATATTAATAAGTGGCACTATTGCATCATAGCTGCCAGTCTGTGACCAGTAGCTGACGAAGTCACGTCTGGTCAACACGCTGACCACGGCCTTTGGATTGTATACCTGATAGTCTCCCAAAACATATCCATCGTACCACTGCTTCACCTTTTCATAATCCACATCATAGTGGTTGCACAATCCCCTTACATCCTCATCTGTAAAGCCAATGTACTCAGAAAGCTGTGCCGCACTCAACATTGTAAACTCATCAAAATTGTTAAGGGCTGACTGAGTCTTAAGCTTTTTAACCGGAAGTATACCGGTAAGAAAAGCCAGTGCAATATATCGGGATGGTTCCGTTCCCTTGAACATGCCACGCAAAAAATTAATATATTGCTCCTGTGCTTTAATATCAAAAGCTTCATCTCGAATCAGAGCATCCCATTCATCAATTATAACAACAAATCTGTTGCCTGTAGCCTCCCTGATATATGACATTGCACCATAAGCAGTCTGTACATCATGCGGAATAACATCACCATATTCATCCCTTAACTCGTTTAAAATACCATTATTGATATAAGATACGACACTATCTGCGCCACCTGCATCGATTATGCACCACTGCACATCAAAATGAATCACATCATACTTATTAAGATTTTTTTCAAATGAGGGCTCCTTACATATAGCATATCCGCTAAACAACTCTTTTGAGTCACAGCCCCTGCTGTAATAAGCCGTAAGCATATCTGCTGTTATCGATTTGCCAAAACGGCGTGGTCTGCTGTTGCAAATGTAAGCATCGATTGTATTAATAACTCTGTTGGTATAACTAATAAGCCCGGTTTTATCAACATATATGTTTGCACTGACAGCAGCCTCAAAGGCGCTGTTATCAGGGTTCACAAATCTGCCCATATCTACTCCATTCTATAAAAACAATTATCATTTATCACTAATTATCCTGCATCGTTTTTTTAATTAAGCTTGGATTTAATTTCTTCCATCCTTGCATCATCCAGCTTATAAAATCTCTTAAATACAAATATGCCCACAATGAGCAGTATAACAGAAGGAATCGTCATCCACATACGAAGAGCATCAAGTGTATCCTGTGTCTGTACCGCAGCCGCGGCATCCAGATGAATCCAGTCAACCACCAGCCCAGCCAGAAATACTGCTACACCGGATGCGAGCTTTACCGTAAATGTCTGCATTGAGAAAATGACCGACTCCTCTCTCGTGCCATTCATCACCTCACCATAATCAACAGAATCTGAAAGAAATATAGTCATGATAACATTGAGCATACCATAGCCCAGATAAATCAAAATACCCGGCAGGCAGAGTATGTACCAACTCTGCGGCGTGTAGAGCTTTGCAAATGCCATGATAAGTATAACCGCAAAGCCTGCTATCTGAATAATAAATCCTGATATAAAAAGCCGGCTTTTGCTGAATCTCTTGCGAAGCAGCGGTATAACCATCATGACAATAACCTGTGCTGCAAAAGCAACTGCGGCAAATATAGAATATGCGCCCTCGTTTCCTACATCAAACCGGAAGAAATAAAGCACTAGGTTACCACAGATATTGAGTGATGTATACACGAGAATGATTGATACTACAACAGTCATGGCCTGATCATTCTTAAATAAAGCTTTAAACATATCGGATATCTTTCCCGGCTTCTCATCACAGGCAACCGGTCTTTCAGGCACACATGCCACGCATACAAGCTCAGAAATCACAAATACTACCGCTATAATAAGTGCCCACCACTTAAATCCAATCCTGTAGTCAGCCATAGAGCTTCCTGCACCAAGAATAGGCACCACTGTCATCGTGAGCACCGTAGGGATAGCATCTCCAATGCCAGAGCATGTCCTTGCAAGCGATGTAAGCTGCTCCCTGTCGCTGCCCGGCTCAGTGATTGCGGGAATCATAGACCAGAACGGAATATCCATAAGCGTATATGTGATGCCCCATGCAAAGTAAAACACCGTAAGCCACACTCTCTGCGCTGAATCACCCATAGACTCAGGAGTGGCATATAAAGCATAGATGGTCACAGCATTGAGCACTGTGCCGGCAAAAATCCAAGGCCTGAACCTGCCCCATCTGGTACGTGTCTTTGCTACGATAATGCCCATCACCGGGTCATTGAATGCATCAAAAATCCTGGCCGCCATCATCACCGTACCGATAAACACACTGCTCATCCCAAGCACTACATTGTAGTAATAGAGCAAATACGATGAAATAAGCATATACACAATATCTTTTCCGAATGCACCAAATCCAAATGCGCACTTTTGTCCTGTTTTAAGCTTCATAGAAATACCTCCGAAAAATAATCCGCTATACTTAATACTAGTATAGCGGATTGCCATGTAAAATACAATTTAAAGTTTATCTCCATATATCTCACCACTTCTGACCCACGTGCTTTCCTTCACGTGTGCCCTCTGCTGCACAATGGCACCACAATCAATATGGCTAAAACTGCCAACCCTTGCGCCAGAGCTCACCACACCGTTTGAAGCAATGATGGAAAAATCGCCTATTGAAGCCTCCCCCACACGCGCCATAGGCAAAATCACGACACCATCACCGAGCACAGCTCCAGGCGAAATATTAGCAGCCGGAGAAACAATGCTTGGAATAAGGAAGTGATACTCCCTCAGGAGCGCTGCATACTTCTTCCTAAGAGAATTATCACCCATCGCGATAAATGCAATTGGATACTCATCCCTGAACTTGAACAAATCACTGCATTTGCCGATGATATCATCGCCCACGGCCGCATCATCCAAGAAGCTGATTCTCTTAAACACACGAAGCGAAGCAGCGATATCATATACATCCCTGCCAAGCATCCCAGCCCCGAGAATCAGCAGATTCATCTGCCCTGAAGCAGCCGCCTTGGAAGCCTCAAAGAACTCACCAAGGATAGTATTCCTCTTTGCAATGACCTCATCACGAGACTGCGCATATACAGAGCGGTACTTTGCCCGCCCGGTTTTTTCATCCACACCTACCTTGAACCGCGCTTCCCAGCGGTCGGCGTGCTTGTAAATTCCTTTAATGTTATTCATACTATTATTTAGTCCTATGCTTTTTCACTACAATATATTAATAACAATAATCAATGCTATGACTGCTACTGTGATAATCCAATAGCCATAATCCTATAACCGGCAATATTGCAAAAAAAGAGGCTATGGCTGAGTTTGAGCCTCTGAGATTTCCTTTCATCTCCAAGCAGGCTATTTCCAAACCCAAGTAGTTTATCTGTCCTGATCTTTTTAAAGAACTTTATTCTTTTTCAGTTGATCAATTATACAGCTTAATTCCATGCACAGCATATCATACAACCGAAAGAAACTCAGAATGAAAGCGCATACATTTTAACAACCTTAAAGTTTCTTTTTAATTTCAAAATCTTAATTCAACATTCACTTTCCTGAGACCAATTTAATTAAAAGTCTCTTGAAAAGTACGCCTTTTTTTACAAATAAAAATTTCGATATAGTTTCTGATAAATTTTCTTATTAAATATCAAATTATGTGTGCCATGATTATGCCTTATTTTTGCGTTCTGTGTGTTACAATTCATTTCAACCTTCTTTCTTGAAATTTCTTATATTTGAATTATACAGTACGCTCCCTTGCAAAGCATTTCTAAAGATTAAAGTAATTCTTTTTTACACATATCAAGTACAGAAGCGATGGTAGTATCCATATCATAGTACTTGTACTCGCCGAGACGTCCACCGAATATAACACCGGTCTCCTTATCGGCAAGCTCCTTGTACTTGGCGTAGAGCTGTCCGTTTTTCTCATCGTTTACAGGGTAGTAAGGCTCATCGCCTGCCTTCCACTCAGAAGAGTACTCGCGGCTGATGATAGTCTTTGGCAGATCATTGCCATCCTCGTCCTTGCCGAACTCGAACCACTTGTGCTCGATGATACGTGTCCATGGAGTCTCACGGTCAGTATAGTTGACAGCAGCATTACCCTGAAAGTTAGGAATATCAAGGGTTTCATTCTCAAAGCGCACTGAGCGGTATTCCAAAGTACCTAGCTTAAAGCCAAAGTATGCGTCAATCGGACCTGTGTATACAACCTTGTCAGCAAGAGCATCAAGCTCAGCCTTGTGCTCAAGGTAGTCAGTATTTAATCTGACCTCAATGCCGTCGAGCAGATTTTCAACCATCTTGGTGTATCCACCGATTGGAATACCCTGGTAAAGAGCGTTGAAATAATTGTTGTCAAAGGTAAGTCTCACAGGAAGACGCTTGATGATGAAAGCTGGAAGCTCCTTGCAGTCACGGCCCCACTGTTTCTCAGTGTAGCCCTTCACGAGCTTCTCATAGATATCACGGCCAACGAGTGAGATAGCCTGCTCCTCGAGATTTTTTGGCTCACCGGTGATTTCCTTTTTCTGCTCTTCAATCTTTGCAGCAGCTTCCTCAGGTGTCACCACACCCCACATCTTGTTGAAGGTATACATGTTAAATGGCATAGAGTAAAGCTCACCCTTGTAGTTGGCTACAGGGCTGTTTGTGAAGCGGTTGAACTCAGCAAACTGTGTGATGTAGTTCCAGACCCTCTTGTCATTGGTGTGGAAAATGTGGGCTCCGTACATGTGTACATTGATGCCCTCCTGCTTTTCGGTGTAAACATTTCCTGCTATGTTAGGACGCTTGTCCACAACAAGCACTGATTTGCCCTTGGCCTTTGCCTCATGGGCGAAGATGGCTCCGTAGAGACCGGAACCTACTACTATATAATCGTATTTCATTGTTTTCTCCTTGTTGCATAGTGATATTATAATTATAAGTACATTTTCCGGAAAAACAAGCAGAAACAATGAAAATAAGTAAATATTAATAAATCTTATGTTAGAAAATTATGATATACTTAGATATAGGAAGTTCAAAAGTAAGAAAATAAGAGGAAAGGCAACGCAACGATGAAACTACCCGGCTACTACTCCTCAGGAGAATTTGCAAAAAAAGCGCATATTACAAAAAAGACCGTCAGGTATTATGACGAGCACAATATTTTAAAACCATCCTACGTAAACGAAAACGGAGCCAGATTCTATAATGATGACGACTTTGCGCGTCTGCAGCAGATACTGTTCCTCAAATATCTGGGCTTTTCCCTGGATGATATCAAGGAGATGACACTCAGAAATACGGACAGCAATGTCATGTCTGAGTCGCTTCACATGCAGCTTGGTCTCGTGGAGGAGAGGATAGAGCAGATGAAGCTTATGAAATCAGCACTGCAGGAGGCTTCCGAGGTAATAGACGAGGGGCGAAGCGTGGACTGGAGTCATATGCTGGAGCTGGTCAATATAAACGAGATGGAGCAAAAGCTAAAGCAGCAGTATAGGGATGCTTCAAATATATCAGCCAGAATTAATCTGCACAGGGATTTCTCGATGAATCCGGTGAGCTGGTTTAGCTGGGTATTTGATGAGTGTAGCTTTTTTGAGGGGGAAAAGGTGCTTGAGGTGGGCTGTGGTGATGCCTCTCTCTGGACACAGAACATAGACAGGATACCGGCAGATATGCAGATAACCCTGACTGATATATCGTATGGCATGGTAAGGGATGCGACGAGAAATGTAGGCGCAGATGACAAGCGCTTCACATATGAGGTGATGGATGCCCACAGGCTGTATAAGCCGGATGCATCGTATGACTGTGTGATAGCAGATCATGTACTGTTCTATTGTGACAATCTGGATATGGTGTGCAGTGAAATACTAAGGGTGCTAAAGCCCGGTGGCGTGTTTGTGTGCAGTACATACAGCTCACGGCATATGAAGGAAATAAACGACCTGGTGCAGCAGTTTGATGACCGTATAGAGCTGTCAGCGGAAAGGCTGTATGAGCAATTTGGTAAAGAAAATGGTGAGGCAATACTTGGAAAATACTTTGGTGAGGTAGGCTGGCATGGATACGAGGATGAGCTTGTGGTAGAAAAAGCAGAGCCTGTGATAGAGTATGTGCTTTCGTGCCACGGCAACCAGAACAGGTATATTGTGGACCGCTATAAGGAATTTGCGGCATTTGTCAGAAAGAAGACAGAGGGAGGGTTCCATATTACAAAGGATGCAGGTGTATTTATTGCACGAAAATGATTCAAAAACAGGATATTATAAGCATATATTTTGTGAAAAATGCTAAAAATATAAAAAAGTACTTGAAGGTGCCCTTGGGGCACCTTTTATAATGCAGGTAAATGATGAATCAGGTCAGTGAATCCTATAGACCGAAAGCATCAAGTGCAGCACGTAGTTTCAGTTTGAAGGAGAACAACATGAAAGGTATTATATTAGCGGGAGGTTCAGGCACACGTCTTTACCCACTCACAATGGTAACATCAAAGCAGTTACTTCCAATTTATGACAAGCCAATGATCTACTATCCTATGTCAGTGCTTATGAATGCAGGCATCAGAGATATTCTGATCATTTCAACACCACAGGATACACCAAGATTCAAGGAGCTCTTAGGAGACGGACATCAGTTTGGTGTCAACCTCACCTACGAGGTACAGCCAAGCCCTGACGGACTTGCACAGGCATTTGTTATCGGTGAGAAATTTATCGGTGATGATACAGTAGCCATGGTTCTCGGAGACAACATATTCGCAGGACACGGTCTCAACAAGAGACTCAAGGCTGCAGTTGAAAACGCAGAGAGCGGTAAGGGCGCCACAGTATTCGGATACTATGTAGATGACCCTGAGAGATTCGGTATCGTAGAGTTCGATAAAGAGGGAAAGGCTATTTCAATCGAGGAAAAGCCGGAGCATCCAAAGAGCAATTACTGTGTCACAGGTCTTTATTTCTACGACAACAACGTAGTAGAGTACGCAAAGAACCTTAAGCCATCAGCAAGAGGAGAGCTTGAGATAACAGACCTTAACAGAATCTATCTTGAGAAAAAAGCACTCAATGTAGAGCTTTTAGGACAGGGCTTCACATGGCTTGACACAGGAACACATGAGAGTCTTGTAGATGCCACAAACTTTGTCAAGACAGTCGAGACACATCAGCACCGCAAGATAGCATGTCTTGAGGAAATCGCTTACTTAAACGGCTGGATTACAAAGGATGAAGTATTAAAGACATATGAGCTCGTAAAGAAGAACCAGTATGGACAGTACTTAAAGGATGTACTTGATGGAAAATACCGCGAGCAACTGTACTAATTATAGTAAAATCGACATTGCGTTAGTTAGCTGGTAGATTAAGTTAATAGAAATAATTTAAATCTCGCTTGCAAAAAGCGGGAATCAGGAGGAAATCAAAATGACAATTATCGTAACAGGTGGAGCAGGATTTATTGGAAGCAACTTCGTATTTCACATGCTTAACAAATATCCGGATTATCGTATCGTATGCTTAGACTGTCTCACATATGCAGGAAATCTCTCAACACTTGAGCCTGTAATGGACAATCCAAATTTCCGTTTCGTAAAGGAGAGCATCACAGACCGTGACGCCGTATACAAATTATTTGAGGAAGAGCATCCTGATATGGTTGTAAACTTCGCAGCCGAGTCACACGTTGACCGTTCAATCGAAAACCCACAGGTATTCCTTGATACAAATATCATCGGAACATCAGTACTTATGGACGCATGCCGCAAGTATGGTATTAAAAGATATCATCAGGTATCAACAGATGAGGTATACGGAGATCTGCCACTTGACCGCCCTGACCTTTTCTTCCATGAGGATACACCAATCCATACATCAAGCCCATATTCATCATCAAAGGCAGCAGCAGACTTACTCGTGCTTGCTTACCACCGCACATATGGACTTCCTGTAACAATCAGCCGTTGCTCAAACAACTATGGACCATACCATTTCCCGGAGAAGCTTATCCCACTTATGATTGCAAATGCACTTAATGATAAGCCACTCCCGGTATACGGAACAGGCGAGAACGTGCGTGACTGGCTCTATGTAGAGGATCACTGCAAGGCAATCGACCTTATCATCCACAACGGACGTGTAGGAGAGGTTTACAACGTAGGTGGACACAATGAGAAGACAAACCTTGAAATCGTAAAGATTATCTGCAAGGAGCTCAATAAGCCGGAGAGCCTTATCACATTCGTAGGAGACCGTAAGGGCCATGATATGCGTTACGCAATCGACCCAACAAAGATTCACAACGAGCTCGGATGGCTTCCAGAGACCAAGTTTGAGGACGGAATCAAGAAGACAATCAAATGGTACCTTGACAACCGTGAGTGGTGGGAGACAATCATCAGCGGAGAGTACCAGAACTATTACGAGAAGATGTATGCGAATAGATAACTGCTATTCGTAAACCTTGAAGAATCGAAATGCGTGTTTACGAATATTTGTATAAAGGAGACCCAAAATGAAAGTATTTGTTACAGGAGTTGCAGGTCAGCTCGGACACGACGTAATGAACGACCTTGCAGCACGCGGTTACGAAGGAATAGGAACAGATATAGCACCACAGTACAGCGGAGCAGACGATGGCACTGCAGTTACAAAGATGCCATATGTCTCACTCAACATCACAGACCGTGATGCAGTGGAAAAGACAATCACGGAGCTTAAGCCTGACGTGGTAGTACACTGTGCAGCATGGACAGCAGTAGATCTGGCCGAGGATGATGATAAAAAAGCAAAGGTGCATGCAATCAACGCAGACGGCACACAGAATATAGCAGATGCCTGCAAGAAGATAGATGCCAAGATGGTATATATCAGCACAGACTATGTATTTGACGGACAGGGTACCACACCATGGCAGCCTGACTGCAAGGACTATGCACCGCTCAACGTATACGGACAGACAAAGCTCGACGGAGAGCTTGCAGTGGCAAATACCCTTGAGAAGTACTTTATCGTGCGTATAGCGTGGGTATTTGGCGTAAATGGCAAGAACTTTATTAAGACAATGTTAAATGTCGGCAAGACACATGACAAGCTCACAGTAGTAAGTGACCAGATTGGTACACCGACATATACACTCGATCTTTCAAGATTGCTCGTAGATATGATAGAGACCGATAAATATGGTTACTATCACGCTACAAACGAGGGCGGATATATCAGCTGGTATGATTTCACAAAGGAAATCTTCAAGCAGGCAGTGGAGCTTGGTCATACAGAGTATTCTGAGGACAGACTTACAGTCGCACCTGTTACCACAGCAGAGTATGGTGTGTCAAAGGCAGCTCGTCCGTTTAACAGCAGACTTGACAAGAGTAAGCTTGTAGAGAATGGATTTAAGCCACTCCCTACATGGCAGGATGCGTTGCACAGATATCTGCAGGAGATTAACTTTTAGAAAGGACATAGAAATCATGGGACAGATTAAAGTACAGAAAAATGTAGGTGGAATCGAAGGACTTTGCATCATCGAGCCTACAGTACACGGAGATAACCGTGGATACTTTATGGAGACATACAATTCAAAGGACATGCAGGAGGCAGGCATTGACAGAGTATTCGTACAGGATAATCAGTCTTGCTCCACAAAGGGAGTGCTCCGCGGACTCCATTTCCAGAAGGAATATCCACAGGCAAAACTTGTGCGTGCAGTAAAGGGCTCAGTATTTGATGTGGCTGTAGACTTAAGAAGCGATTCAAAGACATACGGCAAGTGGTTTGGAGTAGAGCTCACAGAAGAGAACAAGAAGCAGTTCCTTATACCGGAGGGCTTTGCACACGGATTTTTAGTACTCTCAGATGTAGCAGAGTTCTGTTACAAGGTAACAGATTTCTGGCACCTTGGAGATGAGAGCGGACTTGCATGGAATGATCCTGCAATCGGCATCGAGTGGCCACAGCTTGTCGGAGAGTATCCAGGAAGCGCCGACGGAAGTGGATACACACTTGAGGATGGCACACCAATCAATTTAAGTGATAAGGATCAGAAGTGGGAGACACTGGAGAATACATTTAAGTTCTAAGGTGAATTATTAATTTTGTTTTAATCCTTGCTAAAAATATTGAAAAATAAAAATCATTTGTTAAAATAGATAAGTACTATGTTGTGAGGCTGTCTCTTATACACATCTCCGAGCCCACGAGACACTGAGCGATCTC
>ENA-OZVO01000577-OZVO01000577.1-human-gut-metagenome-genome-assembly--contig:-NODE-577-length-11038-cov-4.372485_pt1 | contig 11038 bp, 9 predicted proteins | sample MGYA00243447_ERZ654049 | MGnify/ENA primary metagenome ERZ654049 (study PRJEB26926, sample SAMN06164906) | human gut metagenome | biome: ENVO:00009003; feature: ENVO:2100002; material: ENVO:00002003... | reverse complement strand
GACACCGGCGAGGAGGATACCGAACCCATCTGATTTTAAGGCGGCATTTGCCGCCGTACATATTGCAATCAGAAACAGATTGGAGGGATTTTTATCGCAAAATTAGTCGTGGCGGAAAAGCCATCCGTCGCTATGTCCTATGCAAAAGTCCTCGGTGCCACCAGCCGTCAGGATGGCTACCTTGAAGGGAACGGCTATCTGGTAAGCTGGTGCGTTGGTCATCTGGTGGAACTTGCTCCGCCCAATGTCTACGATGCCAAGTACGTCAAGTGGAGTATCGCAGATTTGCCCATCCTGCCGCAAAAGTGGCAGTATCTGGTGTCTGCCAGCACCAAAAAACAGTTTGGTATCCTGAAGGATCTGATGAACCGCCCGGATGTGGAAAGCCTTGTGTGCGCTACGGATGCGGGGCGTGAGGGGGAATTGATTTTCCGGCTGGTCTATGACCATGCCGGATGCACAAAGCCTTTTGAACGGCTGTGGATCAGCAGTATGGAAGATTCCGCAATCCGGGAGGGATTTGAGAACCTGCGTCCCGGCGCAGAGTATGATCTTTTGTATGAAGCTGCCCTGTGCCGTGCCAAGGCGGATTGGCTGGTGGGCATGAATGCCAGCCGCGCATTGGCGGCAGCCTCCGGTTCGGTGAACAACTCCATCGGACGGGTACAGACACCGACCCTTGCCATGATATGCGCACGCTTCAAGGAGAACCGTAACTTCGTCTCCACACCATACTGGCAGTTGCATATAGTGCTGAAAAGGGACAACGGGCACCGGCAGTTCATCCACACGAAGGAGTTCAAGGACAAGAATATGGCGGAAGCGGCATACAAGAGTATTACCCCCAGATCGGTGGTAACAATCACTAAAGTGAAGCGAGGGAAGGTATTCCAGCAGGCTCCGCTCCTGTACGATTTGACAGCCCTCCAGAAGGACTGTAATATTCATTACGATCTTCCGGTGGACAAGACCCTTGCCATCACACAGTCCCTGTACGAGAAAAAACTGGTTTCATATCCGAGGACAGGCAGCAGGTATATTCCGCAGGATGTCATGGCGCACATTCCGGTATTGTTGGAAAAGATAACAGCCATGCCGGAGTTCCGTGAGTACAGAAGGAGCTTAGACCTTTCCGCCCTGAATACACGAAGCGTGGATGCCGCAAAAGTGACCGACCACCATGCGCTGATTATCACCGGTATCGTCCCTGAGGGATTGTCCGAGGCGGAATCCACGGTTTATACTCTGATAGCCGGCAGAATGCTGGAAGCCTTCTCTCCCCCTTGCGAGAAAGAACTGCTGCTCATGGAGTGCGTATGCGGGGGACTGGACTTCCGCTCCCGTTCCACTGTCATCGCCAATCCGGGCTGGCGGGCGGTGTTCTCCCGAAAGGAGGACCGGGAAAAGGACGAGCCGGAAAGAGACGAAGGCACAGCATCTTTTACAGAGGGTGAGGAAATACCGGTCATGGGACATGGACTGTCACAGAAAAAAACATTGCCCAAACCTCTCTATACGGAAGCCACCCTGCTCACGGCCATGGAGAACTGCGGCAAGGAAATCACTAACGGACAGGCACGCGAAGCGGTGAAGGATACGGGTATCGGTACGCCTGCCACCCGTGCCGCCATCATCACGACCCTGCTCAAACGTGACTACATCGAGCGTTCCGGCAAGAACATCCGTCCGACGGAAAAGGGGCTTTACCTCTATGAATCGGTAAAGGACATGATGGTGGCTGACGCGGAGCTGACCGGCATATGGGAAAAGGCGCTGGAACAGATAGAGTGGCGTACCCTCGATCCGGAAAGCTTCATGCTCTCCATCAGGGAATACACGGGAAAAGTTACCGGCGAGATACTGCGTCTCAAATTTCCGGAGCCGTCATCATGCGTCCTTGCCTGCCCCAAGTGCAAGACCGGCAACGTGGTGGTGAAGTCCAAAGTCGCAAAATGCGACCGTGAAGGATGCGGACTGCTGGTGTTCCGCCGTTTTCTGAACAAGGAACTGACGGACCAGCATCTCGAACAGCTTTTCTCTTCCGGCTCCACCCGGCTGATCAAGGGCTTCAAGGGCAAGAAAGGGGTGCCTTTCGACGCGACGGTCATCTTTGACGAAAGTTTTAACCTGAAACTTTCTTTCCCAAAATCCAAGGGCGGGAAAGGTAAATGATACCGTCATCCCAATTCCGGGGCAAAGGTAGCGGAACCGCCCGTTGCCACCTGCAAGGTCGGGCCTTGCAGGTTTCGGGGAAAATCATCCTCGCCATGCTCCGGTATTTTCCCCGAAAACCTTGCCTGTGGAGGCGGTCCGCATACTGGCCCCTGAAATTGGAAATGGCATGTTTCACCTTTTAATAGCAAATGATCATGAAAGCAAAGGAATGTATCGAAAAACCGAGAACCGGCAAATGGATAAAAAGAATGGCACTGGCCGCCGCAGCCTTCATAGTGTTCAGTTATCTCTATTCAAGAGGAATTTCGCCGGTATGGACGGCAGTCGCCATCGTCTGTTTCAGGGGATTCTTCAGGTTCCTCTATAAAATCGCCTGCCTTCTGGTAGCGGCGGCGATACTTTTCTGCATCCTCAGTTGCCTGGTATTCTGATTCCACCGGCAACAATATCGGGAAATGAAACAAATGCTGCATATAAACCACTGTAATACCTTGCAGAACAGGGCTGTCCCCACGAACGGCCCTGTTTTGTATTCCACACTTTATGAGGACAAGGGTAACGGGAACAGGGACGGAAAGGAAAGAGGGCATATACAGCCATTGGCAGACCGGGAACTACAGGGCAAAGTTGGCAAACGCTTCTTTTCGGACGGCAAGGCCGGGACCCTTCGGGTTTCGCGGAAAAATCATCCTCGCCCGGAGGGCTTGCGGTATTTTTCCCGCCAACCTTGCATGTACGGAACACGACCTTTTAAAGCCTGTAGTTACGGGAACTCCGGCCCCGAAAAGCCGGATCACTAAAAATAAATTGTTATGTCACAGCAGGTAACAAAAGAAAAGTACAGTATCGAAACACTCAGAGAGCGGAATGTTTCATACGACCACCAGCATTGGCTGACACAGAAAGATGTGGATATGGCCAACAATTATGTTGAACTCATTGAGCGGACACGCTCCGAAATTACACCTCAAATCGGCGACAGGCTGGTATATGTAACCGAACACGGGGATTATTACGGAAACGCCCTTATTGACAGCAGGAGTGCAAAAGAAGGATATCTTTCCGTATGCGAACAGCCGTATGTGCCTTTCGTGTGGGAAGAGGACGGCAATATCCGTCTGAGTGTCAGCGGAGGCGCATTCCATTCCGTGAATCCGGAGGAACTGAAATTCCTGAAATGGACGGAAGGGGTGTTCAAGGACTGGGGGCATTGCGGTGCTTGCGCCAACGGTTCGGTGTCATTTCTGGCTAAGGTACCGTTATGGTTTTATGCCGAACCCAATCCCAGGTATGGAGATTTCACGACCGAGACCTACCGGAAGTTCTACCTACACAAAAGGGAGGAATCGGAAAACGGCAATCTCTATCAAGGCTTTGACATCGCTTTTCGGGACGAAGCCGAGTTCCGGCAGTTCCTGAAGGACTACGAAGGAACGGTGTTCAAGGGAAATTGGGATAATCAAATCGTGTTATGGTGTTTCCGTCGGGAATATGTGTTCTTACCTTCCGCCGAATGGGAAACGTTTAATGCCCCGATCGAAACGAGGAGGCTCAACTTCCATCCCGAGCAGGTCAAGATAGTCAAGGACATGGAAAAGCACATCACTTATTTCTACCGGATTAAACCGGATAATTTTTAACATTTAACCCTAACAGATATGCAAACGACAACAGCACCCAAGGCCGGCAACGCTCCCGACCTGCTTCAAGGCATTCTGAGCGTACAAGTGAGAAACGAGGACAAGATTACGGAACAGGACCGTGTCTATTGCCAGACGCAGCAAAACCTGCTTTACAAGACACTCGACCAGATTGACCGCTGGTACGCCGTCTTCAAGGAAGAAGCCGAACAATACCAAGCCGAACGTAAGTTCCATTACGAAGAAAACGGCAAGGTTTCCATGCGTGATTTCTACACTTACCATAACGACAGGGAAGACTATTCACACAACGAGTTCAAACCGTTTGATCTGATTAACGATCTGGTGGATAAGAACCGAAACGCCAACGCGAATTTTGCGAACCGCATCATTTCTTATTTCAACAGGACTTACAAAGTGTCGGTTCCTGAGTATAAAATAGACGAAAAAAAACTTCCGATGGGCTTCCGTCCTGTTTATGACACATATGTAGATGTAGTCATCGAACACTTGGGCGGCAAGAGTTTCCGGGAAACGGCCGTGGAAGAACTGCTCGCACGCCTGAGCAAAGTTGTCAGACCGGCATACTGGAGCAAAGTCAAGACGGAGTTGAAGAAGGACAAGATAATCTTTCCCGAAATCATCCGTTTCGACGATTTTTCCATGCAATACAACCAAAGGAACAGAATCTCCTACAACTACGGCGGAGAACTGGAAACCCTGTGTGCCGGCATTGCCTACGGTGCGGATGACATACTGAATGGAAATTCAAAGATGATTATCCGTTTTGATGACAACGACATTTCTGTCACAGACTGGTACGACCTTACGACCACCAATGCCGAGCAAATCCGATTCTACAAGAACGGACGTATCGATGTCCGGTTCAAGGACAGTGCGGCAGCCGAAAGTTGTTTCAAGCGTCTGCATCTGGATGAAATCACCCTAAGAGAAAACTGACCATGATAAGATTTACACAGCACCCCGTAAGGCAATCCTTGCGGGGTGTTTTCATTTTTAACGATAAACAGATAAAGTCATGTATGCCATCATCCCCCAACAGATACCGCAAGGTATGCGTGCCGAAGTCAACGAGAAGATACTTTTCGCCATAGACTCCGGCAAGGACCTCATTCCGGCGGAGAGCATCTACAACTGCTATACCGGTATCGGAGGGCTGCACAACCTCAAACAGTCCGACTTTGCCAGCTACCACGAGTATGCCGAAGCGAAGAAGGAGTTCGAGATGGGACAGTTCTTCACCCCGCATGAAATATGCCGGGACATGGTGGATATGCTGTGTCCTGTCTCATCCGAAATGGTTCTTGACATGTGTTGCGGTATGGGCAATTTCTTCAACCATCTGCCCAACCCGCATAATGCCTACGGCTTCGACATAGACGGCAAGGCCGTGTCTGTCGCACGATACCTCTACCCGGAAGCCCATATCGAGAAATGCGATATCCGGCAATACTATCCGGAACAACGTTTCGATGTTATCATCGGCAATCCTCCTTTTAACTTGAAGTTCGACTACAAACTGTCGCAGGAATACTATATGGACAAGGCTTACGATGTGCTCAATCCGGCAGGAATCCTGATGGTCATCGTGCCCTGTTCCTTCATGCAGAGCGGGTTCTGGGAGAAGACACGGATAGCCGGTATAAACGGCAGATTCTCATTTGTCGGTCAGACGAAGTTGGGCCCGTCAGCCTTTGCCGCAGTCGGAGTCCATGACTTCAATACGAAAATCATGGTATTTCTCCGTAAATCGGGCCACATCAAGATGCAGGCTTACAACGCGGAAGAATTCATAACGGCGGACGAGCTGAAAAAGCGCATCGGCGAGGCCAGGGCGATGAAACACCGGTTGCGTTTCGACCTGATGCGCGAAACCAACCGGATCGACAAGGAAGAACTTGAGCTGTTCGAGTACAAACTTGCCAAGTACATGTACGAGCTGAAGGCGCACGCCAAGTTGAACAAACATATAGACAAGGCGGAAGCGTTGGTCACGAAGTTCCGTAACCAGAAACCGCCTGAGAACGCCACGCGGGAGCAGGTGGAGCAATGGGAGAAGAACAAACTGACCCCGAAGAAAGTGCTTGCCGTCATCCGCAGGTACATCACCTCGCAAAATACCGTACCTCGCAAGGAAGTGGCATTGGTGAAGACCTCATACGGCTTCAAACTGAAACAATATGCTCCGCGACTCCTTGACAAAGTTCCGCACAAGGCGGCAAGTATCAACGACCTCGTGCTGGAACGTACTGAACTGCCCATACCGGAAGTGCCGACAGAAAAGAACATGCGTCAAATCCGTGCGGCGGAGAAACTGATCCGACGCAAGCGGAGAGAGTACGAAATGCAGAACCGGCTGTTCCCGGAAATGGAAGAAGATGACAGGCTGAAAGAATACCTGGACCGGTGTGCATTCATCAACAAGGACGGCGAGACCTGCGAGTTTACCACGCTCCAGAAACACGACCTGAACCTTGTCTTGCAGAAACGCCACGCGCTGCTGAACTGGCAGCAAGGCTCTGGCAAGACTGCCGCCGTGTACCATCGTGCCAAATACCTGCTCAAATTCCGCAAAGTACGGAATGTCATCATACTGGCTCCTGCCATCGCCACCAATATGACATGGATACCCTTCCTCTCGATAAACAGGGAACAGTTCCGGGTGGCAAGGAACAATGCCGACCTGGAAACTGTGCCGGAAGGCGTGTTCATCGTCCTATCCACCTCCATGCTCGGCAAGCTGAAACGGGGCATGGCAAGGTTCGTCAAACGCAGTTCAAGAAAACTGTGCCTTGTTTTCGACGAGTCGGACGAGATAACCAACCCGTCGTCACAACGTACAAGGCATATCCTCGGTCTCTTCCGCCGCCTCAAATACAAGATACTCGACACCGGTACGACCACACGCAACAACATCGCCGAACTGTACAGCCAGTTTGAGCTGTTGTATAACAATTCCATAAACATGGTCTGTTGGAGCAGTCGGGTGTACCACGAGAACAGGGACAAGGAGATAGAGGAAGATAACAATCCGCACTATGGTGAGCCGTTCCCCGCTTTCAGGGGGCATGTGCTTTTCCGTGCCTGCCACTGTCCGGGGAAATCCACCGTGTTCGGCATTGAGAAGCAGAACCAGGATGTCTATAACAAGGAGGAGCTGGCCGGCCTTATCGGGAAGACCGTCATTACACGCAAGTTCAGGGACTTTGCAGGAGAAAAATACAAGATACGGACACATACCGTCAGCCCGTCCGACGGCGAGCGTGAGGTTTACCGTGTCATCATCGAGGAGTTCTGCCGCATCTGCGAACTGTATTACAACAGCACGGGGGATGCAAAGAAGGATGCCGGACTCCGGCTTATGCGCCAGATCAAGCTGCTCATCAAGGCCTGCTCCGTCCCACACCTGATAGAGGGCTATTCCGGAGACGGGATTCCGAACAAGACAAGGTACATCGAAAGGCTGGTACGGAAGATACCCGGCAAAGTGGCTGTCGGCTGCACGTCCATAGCCGCATTCGACCTTTACGAGAGCCGTCTCCGCGAATGTTTTCCTGACCGTCCCGTATTTGTGGTCAAGGGCGACGTGGCGTTCAAGAAACGGCAAAGTATCGTGACGGAGTTCGATTCCACCATCAACGGCATACTGGTATGCACGCAGCAGAGCCTGAGCAGTTCGGTGAACATACCCACCTGCAACGACGTGATACTTGAATCCCTGCAATGGAACATCCCGAAGATGGAGCAGTTCTACTTCCGTTTCATCCGTCTCGACTCCAAAGAGCTGAAGGACGTGCATTATGTCACCTACAAGGACTCCGTGGAGCAGAACCTGATGGCGCTGGTGCTTACCAAAGAGCGGCTGAACGAGTTCATCAAGACGGGCGAAGTAAAGGAACAGTCGGAAATCTTCGAGGAGTTCGACGTCACCATGTCCGTCATCGAGAGCCTGCTGGTCAGGGAGCGTGACAGCGAAGGGAAAATACATATCAGCTGGGGAAGCCAGCGCATCATGAACTGAAAAATGGAAAAACAAATGAGAAACCGCAGATTCCATTCCACAGGCAAAGGTAGCCCGCCCCCTTACCGGCAGGGCAAGGTCATGCCGCAAGCGGTTTTCGGGAAAATCATCCTCGCCGGAGGCTCCGGTATTTTCCCGAAAAACCCAGCACTGCCGGGGTGCGGACCTTTTGGAGCCTGTGGAATGAAATCCCCGGTTCCGAATCATAAACTATAATGAAGAATATCATGGACTTGAATCAGGCAGAAGTGGCAGTGACCACGCAGCATCTCATAGACATGGGGCAGGAAAAAGACAACCTGCTGCAAATGTCCGACTTCGGCGACATGGGGGAATTCCTGTGCACCTGCTCCGAACTGTTCCCCGAAGAGGAAACTCCGGAATACAGGTACACGAAATGGGAGGAAATCCCGGACCTGCTCATCAACCGGGAATGGCTGTGTCCCAACTTCTTCGAGATAAGGGAGGCGATGGAACAGCTGGAGGAACCCGACAAGGATTGCTTCTTCGACTGGTGTGACCGTTACGGGCATGACATCAGTACGGAAGACCCGCACCTGCTGGTGGCGCACTATATCGAACTTTATGGAAATGCGGCCTATATCGACGATGAGCCTTGCCCGGACAGCGGGGATGACAGCCTGCTGTACTGTCCGGGCATATCAAGCAACTATTTCGACACGGGTATTCCCCGTTTCGAGGTATTCGATGACAATTACGATTAAAGCGTATAAACATATACAAGATGGAAATCAACTTCAAAGGACCGGTAATGCCGGTTGACCCCTATTCGCAAATGGCGTTTGTGGAGATACTGAACATTCTCCTGACGGCAGGGCACATCGTGGATGTGAACAGGTTCCTGATAAACAGGAATGCCAATCCGCTATTCGGCTCGTTGTCAGGATATTTCAGATGGTCATTCTCCGACAACCACTTTACCCTGTGGCAACGGGTGGAATACAACTCGCCGCTCTGCTTCAGCCGGCGCATATTCAGCATCCATTTCGGGATGCTGGCAAGCCGTGACAGGAAAAGAGACAATACGGTAATGAACTAAAAACATATCAATATGAGTCACCAGGTAATTACAAGAATGGCATACAATGCCAAAACCAAGCAGATAGAAACTTGGCAGCATTCCAACAACGTGTGGCCGACAACAGACCATTTTTATGCATTGGATGTGAAAACAGACGAACAGATGTTTGAATTCATAACATTGATAGCAAACGGATTGTGGCAAGGGCGCAAATGGCGTAAAGCATTCAAGACACTTTTTGAAGAATATCCGGAATTGGTCAGGTCCTCATACGAGCACGAGCTTAGAGGCCAACCTTGGAAGGCATACTGTGCCATTTGCAAAAAATATGAGGAACTTGCCCAAAGCAAATGCAATGAAATAGTTGCGCGATTCAGGCAACTTACCGGGATTGTCTGACCCAAACAGATGCAAAATATATGGAAGAGATAAAGATTTCAAACAGACAAATCGCGCTGATGGCTTTCGACCGGTTGCGCAAGGAAGACAAGACAGATTCCGCATTGAAACTCGCACGGTGTATGCTGCATGGCACAAGCATATCTCTTGGCATAGGTGATATCGACTGGGAGATAGACAGGGCAATACAGCAGTGCGGAGGAGTGCCAAGAACAGGATACAGATACACGGCTTATTTCCACTTCAACCGGAATACGGAAATGGCAAAGGAAATATATGACAAGATCGTGAAGGAACTGTATGGTTAGGAAACAACACGGAGGCGGCTTGAAGGCCGCTTCCGTCATTTATAACGGTATGTACGGGAAAAGGAATCCTGCCGTACACAGGTAACAGAAATGGATGAACAGAAAACATTGACATTGGATTTCATCAAATCCCTGATGGAACCGGCCTATACACTAATATGGACGGACTACAATGACAACCTTGACAATCATTGCGGACTGATTCAAAAATGCCTTGACAGCAAGAGCCGCGAACATTTGTGGGAAAAGGCAGACGAGTGGTACAGCGATGCCGAATGGGAAGCTGTCCGTGAGATTATTGCGAAACTGAAAGAGGAATGTGCCGTATTCCATGACTTTGACGGGGAAGCGGTCGATGACTTCTTCGATGAATACGAAGATGAAATCCGTGACGAGATTTACAGCCGCAACGATTCGGACGTGGTGAAGGAATTGGTAAGGCATACGGATGACATCCCCATCCGTGTGGAAATGCTTTCCAACTATGACTGCATCAATTCCAACCGGTTTGAATCGCAAGGCGGTTACAGGTACGAGGAATCCTACTTCGGGGACATGGTGGACAGCCTTAACCTCAATCCGGCGAGGGTAAAGAAAATCCTGACAGAGCACGGCTACAGGGCTTACGGGCGTTTCCCGAACCGTAAGAACCGGAACGGCAAGGAGCAGGTTTCCTACGAACAATTCTACGAGGAACTTATCAATTCCTGCTGCGGGGCGAACCTGCTGACTTACATCGGCAGGGTAAGCCTGAAAGAGCTGTATGAAGCCGACTTTTCATTGAAAGAGGTCATTATCCCCAAAGGCAACTGTTGCGGACTTTTCAGTTCGACGTATGGTGGTGGAAGCCTGCTTGAAATGGAACTGAAACGGGACGTAAAGCTGAAATTGGAAGTCAAGGACTATCATGGTTTCCGCTTCCGGCTGGATGACGAACGTTCCAAATATGACTGTTCGGTCCGGCATGTATATGGGGTGGACGACTCCTTTTTCGGGGATGCGGTTCGCATTGTATCCTGATAAAATCAACTGATCAACAATCAAATCATAGAAGATTATGGGAAAATATGATGTAAAAGTAAGGTACATCTTCGAGGGTACTTACACAGTGGTGGCGGAAGACCGTGAAGAAGCGGAAAGCATGGTGGCGGAAGACTGCGGTCTGGTATTGGGCGGCAACATCCACACAACGCGGGATGACGATGAAGTGACGGACTGGAAGTTCGGTTGTCATCCGGACTTGCAGGTTCTCTCCGTAAGGCAGCGAGGCGGGAAATCCCCCATGTCGGTGTTCGGAGACAGGATCGAAGAACTGCGAAAAGACATCATCGAAGCGATACGGCAGTTGCTCCATGACCATGCCATGAACGCGATACGGTTTCCGGAAGAGGATTATGACCCGGTCTGGGTGATATGGTTTGGCAAGAACGGA
>ENA-OZVO01000562-OZVO01000562.1-human-gut-metagenome-genome-assembly--contig:-NODE-562-length-11167-cov-4.243071_pt1 | contig 11167 bp, 10 predicted proteins | sample MGYA00243447_ERZ654049 | MGnify/ENA primary metagenome ERZ654049 (study PRJEB26926, sample SAMN06164906) | human gut metagenome | biome: ENVO:00009003; feature: ENVO:2100002; material: ENVO:00002003... | reverse complement strand
CGAGATCGCTCAGTGTCTCGTGGGCTCGGAGATGTGTATAAGAGACAGATTTAATCCAACGGCGAAATTAGCATTGATTATATGTATAGCACTTGATAAAAAATTTGAGGAATTATTCTATTTTGATGAATAATAAAAAGTTGACTTTGCAGGAGGTATTATGATGAAGGATAAAAAAATTATTTTGGAAATGGAATTTCAGTCGGGTTATGTTTAGGTGTAGTATTCGGAATTATTTTAGATAATCTTGCGTTAGGCATAGCAATTGGCATATGTCTTGGAAGTTCTGTTGGAACAATTGTTTATAAGAAAAAAACAAAAGATGAATAACAATTTCAGCTTGTCGAACCGAAAAACACTGTAATAACATGTATAAAAGAAAATATAAAACACCCTACTGAGTAGGTTGAACTAAATGCCCCTATGATTTCAATTTTGAAGTCATAGGGGTATTTTTTGTGCAGAAAAATAAAAAATTTCCTTTTCCACCCTGTATTTTCCCCTCTGAGCCTTTCGTTATATGAGGGCAAAAAAATAAAATTCCTTTTTTATTTGTAAAAAGCCCTCTCTACGTTCTGATATATGAGGCACAAATTACATTTGCCTTAAAAGAATCGGGCCTGATTCAAGAACAAACAAAAAACGAAAAGGGAAAGGAGAAACTACATGAATAAAACAATCTTAATGGGAAGACTGACAAAAGATCCGGAGGTGAAATATTTCCAGAATGAAAACAGTACTGCAATGGCACGATACACGCTGGCAGTAGACAGACGATATCGAAAGGATGGAAAGGCAGAAACAGATTTTATTTCTTGTGTTACCTTTGGGAAGAATGCTGAGTTTGCAGAAAAATATCTGAAAAAAGGGTTGAAGATTTTAGTAAGCGGACGGATCCAGACAGGAAGCTATGTGAATCAGGAGGGGAATAAAGTTTATGCCACCAACGTGATTGTAGAAGAACATTATTTCGCAGAAGGGAAGAAACTGTCAGGATCAGAAAAGAAAGAAGATACCGATCCAGATGGATTTATGCATCTTCCAGACGGAGAAGAACTTCCGTTTGAGTAAGAAAAACTCGGATGCTGAAAGCAGAAGAGCGCACTTATATACCTTAAAAGGTATGTGCGTCCTACGGAAGTAGCATCTTTCTGAAGGGAAATTCCGAAAGTGTTTGCGGATGATCCATCCGAAGAAGGGTTTCCCTTCCGGCAGAAATGCCTATCCCGTAACAGAGAAAAAGGGAGAATTGAAAAGGAGGAAAAATGATATGGCGAAGAAAAAAACATTTCAGGAATATACGAAGGAAGCACTTTATGAGATTGAAAAAACAGAAGCTGCATTGAAACAGGCAAAGCTTGAGAAGGAACAGGCAGAGCACAGGATCCAGAGATCCTTGAACTATCTGGATACACAGAAAAAGAAAAAACGAAAGGCACGAACTCATCTGTTGATCCAGAAAGGAGCAGCCATAGAAGCTATCTGTAAAGATACCAAATATCTGACAGAGGCGGAATTTTATCAGCTGATAGATGAACTTCTTCATGATCCCGCTTGTAAGTTTTGTGATGTCGTTCATGAAATGGTTCGTGGACGGGCGGAAACTGCAGAAGCAAAAGAACGAGAATTAGAAGAAGAGGAAGCACTATTAAAGGCGATGCAGCGAGGTGAACTGCCACAGGGAGATGAGTAAGATGGGATGTTATCACTTTCATCTGAATCAATTGTCCAGAGGAAAAGGACAGTCTGCCATTGCCAGTGCTGCCTATCGGGCTGGTACAAAACTGGAATGTACGTATTATGGAGAAGTAAGTGATTATACGAGAAAAGGCGGTGTGGTATTAGCGGAGATCCATCTTCCCCAACAGGCTCCGGAGAGATTCAAAGACAGGGAGATACTTTGGAATGAGGTGGAATGGATCGAAGGAAATAAGAAAGCACAGCTGGCACACAGCTTTGATATTGCCTTGATGAATGAGTTTTCTATGGAAGAAAATATTGAGCTTGCAAGAAGATTCGTAGAAGAACAGTTAGTCGCAAGAGGGATGATCGCAGATCTAGCGATCCATGATCCGAAGAAGGCAAAGGATAAAATCCCCAATCCCCATATGCACATCATGGTTCCCATCCGTCCTTTACAGGAAGATGGTACCTGGGGACAAAAACAAAAAAAGATTCCAGTATTAACACCGGATGGACAGCCGGTTTTGAATCAGAAAGGACAGCCGGTATTTCGGGCGGTACATACAACGGATTGGAGTAGGAAAGAAACCTTGGAAGAATTGAGAAGTGCCTGGGCGAGGATGTGTAACGAACTGTATGAAGAAAAAGGACTTACAGAAAGAGTCGATGCCAGATCTTATGAGGAACGGGGGATTGATAAGATCCCGATGGTGCATGAAGGACCGAACGTACAGGCAATGGAAGCAAGAGGAATTTCAACTGCACTGGGAAGTTTAAACCGACTTATCCGTGCCTTGAATGATATGAAAGAACGGGCAAAGAATCTTCTTCAATGGTCGTTGTTTCGACAAAGCCAGTTGATGGAACGGATGCTGTTCTTACATCAGCCAACTTTAGCGGATTATCTAAGAAACTATTATGACAAGAGAAATGCAGTCGCAGAATCCTACGCTTATGGAACACAAAAGGCGAAGAATACAAATCTGAAACAATTTGCAGAGACGATCCGCTTTCTGGAAGAGCAGGATGTGAGAACCCCAGAACAGCTGACAGAGAAAATCCAGGAATTCGATACTCAGCTGAAGGAAGTGAGCCAGAGGTTGAAAAAACAACTGGCTGCTTTACAAAGGGTCAATGTCAACCTTTATGCAATGAAAGAGTATTTTGAAACGAGACCTGTTTATCTGGAATTAAAGAACAAATATTTTGGCAGGGAAAAATTCAAAGAGGAACATAAGAAAGAACTTAGCGGATATTATCGTTCGGAAAGAATCTTAAAAGAAAATCTAGACCCAAGTGGGAAGATTCCGGAAGGACAATGGAAACGAGAAGCCGCTCGTTTATCAGAAGAGATAGCTGCTTTACGAAAAGAAGATAAACGGATCCATGCCATGTTACGAAAGTATGAGGGAATCAAAAATCATGTGGAAGCTTTGATGGCAGAGGAAGGAGAAGGTGTCTCTCTTCCAGAAACAAACAAACGGGAGCAATCCACAGAAACAAAAGAAGCAGTGAGAACCATGAAACGAAAGAAGAAACATCATGGAATGGAATTATAGGAGGAATTTTAGAAGATGGAAGAATATACAAGAGAACAAATCCAAAGAGCAGATGATACCGATTTATATGTTTTTCTTTCTGGGAGAGGAGAACAGTTCAAACGATGTGGAAAAGAATACCGGTGGTTACGACATGACAGTGTGATGATCAACAAGAACGAATGGTATCGTTTTAGTCAGAATAAAGGCGGTCATGCCATTGATTTTATGAAAGAATTCTACGGTCTTTCTTTTGCAGAGGCAGTCAAAGAATTATTAGGAGAAGAAAGAGAAACCGATAGAAGAACGGCGAAGGAAGATGCAGGCAGACAGAAGGTCTGCCCCATCCCCTTGCCTGGATTGGAACTGCCAGAAAGAAATGAAAGCTGTGAGATTGCAAGGAAGTATCTCATTGAACAGAGAAAACTATCGGAACAACTGGTAAATCAGATGATTGAAAAGGGGGATATTTATGAAAGTAAAAACTATCACAATGTGGTGTTCGTTGGAAGAGATAAAGAACAGAATCCCAGATATGCAGCTATGCGTGGAACTGATGAGAACAAATATCGTGGGGAGGCAAGAGGTTCGGAAAAAGCCTATGGATTTGGCCATATAGGAACGGATGAAAAACTGTTTGTGTTTGAATCTCCCATTGATCTTTTGTCTTATATCACTGCAGTTCCAGAAGAATGGGAAAAGCATAGTTATATTTCCCTGGGAGGATTGAGTGAAAAAGCAATGAAACGGATGTATACAGAATATCCTCATATCCATTCCATCTACTTGTGTATGGATAATGATGAGCCTGGAAATGAGAGATGCAGGCAGTTTGTTTCTCTTATTCAGGAGGAACTGAGTGTGTACCGATTAGAACCGGTGAAGAAAGACTGGAATGAATGTCTGGTAGCAGAAGTTCCGGTAGAAAATATGGCAAAGCAGATGTGTTGGAGAGATGCCAGGGAAAAACCAGTTCCGGTCATGAAAATGTCGGAGGTTGAGGAAACGGTGGTCCAGTGGTTATGGTATCCCTTCATTCCCTTTGGAAAGGTTACTTTGATCCAAGGGAATCCGGGAAAAGGAAAAACATGGCTTGCAATGGCGATCGCTGCATACTGTACCAACGGAAAGGAACTTCCCAATGCACTTCCGATAGAACCCTTTAATGTGTTGTATCAAACAGCAGAGGATGGGATTGCAGATACTATTAAGCCTAGATTAGCAAAATGTGGTGCAGATATGACAAGGGTGCGATTTATCAATGAAGATGAAAAACAGCTTTCTATGACGGACGATCGGATTGAAAAAGCCATCCGCCAGAACAATGTACGCCTCATGATCATGGATCCCATACAGGCTTATCTGGGAGCCAATGTGGATATGAACCGGGCTAATGAGATCCGTCCCTTATTTCGACATCTCAGTACGATTGCAGAGAGAACTGGATGTGCCATTGTTCTCATTGGACATTTGAATAAGTCATCGGGAAGTCAGAGCGATTACCGTTCCCTGGGATCCATTGATATCGCAGCGGCAGTACGAAGCATCTTATTTGTAGAAAAGGTGGAAAAAGAGAAGGAACAGGATGTCCGAGTGGTATATCAGCAAAAGGATTCTCTTGCTAAGAAGGAAAATCCGGTAGCGTTTTCTTTAGGAGAAGAAGGCTTAAAATGGTTAGGAGAATACGATATATCCATTGAAGATCTGCTGATGGGGAAAGCAGGAACGAAAAAGGAAACGAAACTGGAAAAGGCACAGAAATTGATCCTGGAGTTATTAACCAAACGGAAAGTAATGTGTTTAGAAGAATTAGAGGCAGAACTACTAGCCTATGGGATTTCTTCCAGAACAGGAAGAGATGCAAGAAAGCAGCTGGAAAACAGATTGAGCTACGACTGGTGTCAGGGAAGAAAAACAGTTGCATTAATCACAGAATAAAGAATGACATTGGCAAAAAACTACTTTGGCATTGGCAGTCTTTATAGATACCTTTGCCAGCCGCCAATGTCAAAAACAAAGATAATAGAAGGAGGCATACAAATGACAAGTTATGATATACCTTATTGGAAGAAGTATACATTATCCATTGAAGAGGCAGCATCCTATTTTCGTATTGGAGAAGGAAAGCTTCGTAAGTTAGTCAGTGACAATCCAAATGCAGAGTATTTGCTTTGGAATGGGAATCGTGTACAGATAAAACGAACAAGATTTGAAAAATTTATTGATACACTCAGTGCGATATAAAATGAAATTTAAAAGAAGGAGGTGTTCGAATTAGGGGTTACATGATATACTAACAATATCATGTTGCGTCCCCTTGGAGGTAGGATATGATTTCAAAGAGACGTGATGATAAAGGCAGAGTTCTCCAGCAAGGAGAATGGCAGGAACCAAGTGGACGTTACCGCTATAAATATACAGATTCACTTGGTAAGCGTAAAATATTATATAGTTGGAGATTGACAGAAGCAGATAAGATGCCGGAAGGTAAACGGGCAGATCTTTCTCTCAGGGAAAAAGAAAGAAAAGTTCAGTCCTTACAGATGCAAGGGATTACAGGAAGTAACATTACAGTGCTTGAACTTGTGGAACGATATCTTTCCCTGAAAACAGGAGTAAAGCATAATACTTTAGCGAATTACAAATTTGTGGTGAATGTATTGAAAAAGGAAGAATTCGCTTATAAGAAAGTGGATGATGTGAAACTTTCTGACGCAAAGATTTTTCTGATAAAACTACAAAGAGATGGTAGAGGATATAGTTCCATTCATTCCATCAGAGGTGTTTTAAGACCTGCTTTTCAAATGGCTGTGGATGATGACTTGATTCTAAAAAATCCATTTGGATTTGAATTAGGTACAGTACTTGTTAATGACAGTCAGAAAAGACAAGCTGTTTCTCCGGAAGATGAAACTAAATTTCTTGATTTTGTAAAGAATGATCCGCATTATAATCAGTATTATGATGCATTTTATATCTTATTCAAGACAGGTCTTAGAATATCTGAATTTTGTGGACTTACTGTAAAAGACTTGGACTTTAAAGAAGATATTATCAATGTGAATCATCAGTTGCAAAGAACTCGAGAAATGAAGTATATCATCGTATCTACAAAGACAACAAGTGGTACGCGGTTACTTCCAATGGAAGCGGATGTAAAAGAAGCATTTCTTCGAATCTTGAAGAATAGAAGGAAACCAAAACGTGAGCCGATGGTGGATGGATATGGAGGATTTCTGTTTCTGGACAAGAATGGAAGGCCAATGGTTGCACTTCATTGGGAAAAGTACATGCAGCATGCAAGAGAAAAATATAATCGTGAGAATTTGTTGCAATTGCCGCCAGTTACTCCACATATATGCAGGCATACTTATTGTACAAATATGGCCAATTCAGGGATGAACCCAAAGACACTGCAATATCTGATGGGGCATTCAGATGTATCTGTAACACTTAATATTTATACGCATACCGGCTATGATGATGCAAAGAAAGAACTTGCCAGATTAAAAGAAGCAAGGGATGAACTGGAAAAGAAAAAGTTTATAACCCAAAAACATGCACAAACAACTCATGTAAGCCTTATCTCATAAGGAATTTGGGACTTTAAAAATAACCCATTTGTACCACAAATGCCCGAAAAAACATGAGAAAATACAAGAATTTATAAGAAAAAGAACCTTTCAAGTAAAAAATGCACAAAGGCTGAAAAGCCAGTATTTATAAGGCTTTGAGAGGATATGAGGAGATAAAATGGAGAAAATAAAGGTACTATTTATTTGCCACGGCAATATCTGCCGTTCGCCGATGGCTGAATTTATGTTTAAAGATATGACCGCCCACCGGGGTATTGAGGAGGAGTTTGAGATTGCCTCCGCGGCGACGAGTACAGAAGAGATATGGAACGGAGTGGGGAATCCGGTGTACCCGCCGGCGAAAGCCGAGCTGGCAAGGCACGGGATTGGATGTGAGGGTAAGAGAGCGGTGCAGCTTAAGAGGGAGGATTACGATCATTATGACTGGCTGATCGGTATGGATTCGATGAATATGAGGAATATTGAGAGGATGACCGGGCATAAGGGCGGCAAAATCCGTAAGCTGCTGACGTTTGCGGGAGAGGACGGGGATGTTGCGGACCCGTGGTATACCGGGGATTTTGGCAGGACGTGGAGAGATATTGAGAGAGGACTGGATGGATTTCTTAAATATCTGGGGTTTGAATGAAGATATTTTGCAGAAATGAAACCGCGCAATCCTTGACAAATCGTGCGTTTCTGTTTAATATTTAGCTTATGAATTTTTATATTAATATGAGCCGTCATATATAGGAGGCAGATATGGCTAATACTACAACATATAATCCTAAATCGATCGAGCCGAAGTGGCAGAAGTACTGGGAAGAGAACCAGACTTTTAAGACTGATGTATGGGATTTTTCCAAACCTAAATTCTACGCGCTTGACATGTTCCCGTACCCGTCGGGAGTAGGTCTTCACGCAGGACATCCAGAAGGATATACCGCGACAGACATTGTGTCACGTATGAAGAGAATGCAGGGATATAATGTTTTACATCCGATGGGATATGACTCATTTGGACTTCCGGCAGAGCAGTATGCGGTTACGACCGGACATCACCCGAACGGATTCACAGAGAAGAATATAGAGACATTTACGGCACAGCTTAAGGAACTTGGATTTGATTATGACTGGAGCCGCAAGATTGCGACAAGCGACCCGGATTTCTATAAGTGGACGCAGTGGATTTTTAAACAGCTTTATCTTGACGGATATGCCAAGTATGTTGATATGCCAGTAAACTGGTGTGAAGAGCTCGGAACGGTTCTTTCCAACGATGAGGTAATTGACGGCAAGTCAGAGAGAGGCGGATATCCGGTCGTACGTAAGAATATGAAGCAGTGGGTTATCGACCAGGTGGCTTTTGCGGACAAGCTCCTTGAAGGACTGAACGAGATAGACTGGCCGGAGTCCACGAAAGAGATGCAGAGACACTGGATCGGTAAATCAGAAGGTGTTGAAGTTGATTTCAATATCGTGGGCGGCGGAAGTTTTTCGATATTCACTACATGTATTGAGACGATTTACGGTATCACATTTATGGTACTGGCGCCGGACGGACAGCTTGTTAAGGAACTGATGCCGAGAATTAAGAATCAGGCAGAGGTTCAGGCATATATCGACGAGACAGTCAAGAAAAACGATATGGACAGAACGGAGCTCAATAAGACGAAGTCGGGCTGCGTTCTTGAAGGAATATATGCAATCAATCCGGTCAACGGCAAGGAAGTGCCGGTGTTTATCGGCGATTTCGTACTTGCTTCATACGGAACAGGTGCGGTTATGGCGGTACCGTCACACGACCAGAGAGACTTCGAGTATGCCATTGCGCATAAGCTTCCGATGATTCAGGTAATCGAGGGTGCCGATGTGAGCGAGCAGGCATTTGAGAAATATGATTACCTCGGCAAGGGATGTAAGCTTATGAACTCAGAAGAGTTTACGGGACTTACTGTTGAGGAAGCCAAGACTGCCATTACGGATAAGCTTGTTAAGATGGGTGTGGCCCGTAAGAAAGCAAATTACCATTTCCGTGAGTGGATTTTTGCAAGACAGAGATACTGGGGCGAGCCGGTTCCTGTTGTACACCTTGAGAATGGAGAAATTCATGTGCTTGATGATGATGAACTTCCGCTTGTTCTTCCGGAACTTGAGGACTACAAGGGCAAGAACGGACAGGCACCTCTTGAGAATGCGACAGAGTGGAAGCAGTACGACCACAACGGAATCAAGGGTAAGAGAGAGACATCGACCATGCCGGGCAGTGCCGGATCAAGCTGGTATTATTTAAGATATATTGACCCGCATAATGATAAAGAACTTGCCGATAAGGAACTCCTTAAGCATTGGATGCCGGTTGACCTCTATATCGGAGGACCGGAGCATGCGGTAGGACACCTTATGTATTCAAGAATCTGGAACAGATACCTCTATGATAAGGGCATTGCACCTACCAGGGAGCCGTTTAAGAAACTTGTGCATCAGGGCATGATACTCGGATCCAACGGAATTAAGATGGGTAAGAGATTCCCTGAATTTGTCATCAATCCTAGTGATATCGTAAGAGATTACGGCGCTGATACATTGAGACTTTATGAGATGTTCATGGGACCACTTGAGGCTTCCAAACCATGGAGCCAGCAGGGCGTTGAAGGTGCGAGAAGATTTATCGGTAAAGTATGGAATTTCTTCACTGAACCGGAGAGTATCATTGAAGATACAGACAACGGACTGAAGAAAGTATATCATCAGACTGTTAAGAAAGTTACACAGGATTTCGAGACACTCGGATTCAACACTGCAATCAGCCAGATGATGATATTCATGAATGCTGCCACTAAGGAAGGCAAGTGCCCGCGTAATTATGCAGAAGGATTTATTAAGATGTTTTCGTGCATCTGCCCTCATGCAGGTGAGGAAATCTGGAGTATTTTAGGACATGATGGCACGATTGCATTTGAGAAATGGCCAGAATTTGATGAAGAAGCCGTTAAGGAAGATACCGTGGAAATCGGTGTGCAGATCAACGGTAAAGTTAAGGGCAAGGTTGAAATAGCTGTTGATGAAGACTCACAGACAGTAATTGCCAAGGCCAAAGAGATTCCGGCTGTTGCGAAGGCAATAGAGGGCAAGAACATAGTAAAAGAAATCTATGTTCCGGGAAGAATTGTAAATATTGTTGCTAAATAAGGCAATGCAATATTGGGCTTCGGTACGTTTAAAGTACCGAAGCCATTTTCATTAGGGTTTCTACTTTGGACTGTTCCTCCGGGTTCATGTCTTTTTTCATGCTTTCAAAAAGAGTTTCGATATCGGATTTGGTAAAACTTATGTGCTCCTGCCTGGCTTTGTTTGAAAAGGCAAGAAGGAGAGGGAGGATGTCATCGGACGAAACACCGGATGAAAGCTGCATGAATTCATTTAAAAGTGCCGATTTGCGGCTGTCTATGTTGTTCATATGCCTCCTTTGCTGCCGGGATTATTATTGAGCATCCGGCTGTATTGTTCATACATCTGCTGCTGTTTGGGTGACAGAAAATTCTTTAACATGTCGGATGACTTATCCGGGGCCTGAGGTTCGGAATTCATTGCATTGTAGATGCTGAATATTTCGTTCATGTTGCTGAAGTTGGACATCATGTTAAAAATTTCACAATCTTTTTTGGGGCAGAACCGTTTGATGTCGTTCACGATATGCTCGGTGTCGTGATGCGCCCTTGCCAAAGGTGACGGACATGGCATGTTTTTATAGAACTCAAGGGTCTGCATAAGTTCGGCAAGTCTGATAAACAGGGCGAACATCTTCTGCTGTTCCCCGGATGTGTATGGCAGATATGCTTTAATCATCTGAAAATATGTGCCGCAGGTGGCGATGTCAAATTCAGTAAGCGGCAGGGTTTCAAAATGCTCCATATGTTTTTAAATCTTTTTTTCTAATATATGCAGACGGACATATGAAAATACCGGTTCCAGTTTAGTGGAACCGGCATATCGGAATAATTAGCCGATGAGTGCTATAAGGATAATGATCCAGAGCCAGTTGTTTCCGCCGCATCCACATCCGCAGCCATCGCCACATCCGTTTCCGCCGAAAAGTGAGTTGCCGAAGATTCCGCCTTCACCGCCGCATGCGCATGAAAGAATAAGAATCCAGAGAAGTACATTGCAGCTGCAGTTGCCTGATCCTGAAATCGGGCTGCCACCGCATCCGCATCCTGTTGCTGCTAAATCACTCATTGTTTTTCCTCCGGGAAATAAACTTTACACTATACAGATATGCGAAATCACCTTTTTGGTTACTATAATAATTGTTGATTTTCACAGATATTGTAGCTGTCTCTTATACACATCTCCGAGCCCACGAGACAC
>ENA-OZVO01000537-OZVO01000537.1-human-gut-metagenome-genome-assembly--contig:-NODE-537-length-11408-cov-5.568836_pt1 | contig 11408 bp, 9 predicted proteins | sample MGYA00243447_ERZ654049 | MGnify/ENA primary metagenome ERZ654049 (study PRJEB26926, sample SAMN06164906) | human gut metagenome | biome: ENVO:00009003; feature: ENVO:2100002; material: ENVO:00002003... | reverse complement strand
GTATAAGAGACAGATCACTGCTTTTAATAATTTATATTTCCTGTAAAAACGAATCTATTTTCATAAGTGCTGCACCTACTGCAGATGCCTCTAATTTAAAGGTACAGTATTTCAAAAAATCGGCATTACTTTCAAATGTATTTCGTTCAGCAACATAATTTTTTAATTCCCGTGCAAATTCCTCGAGAAAAGCTCCTACATATCCACCGGCAATTATATCACAGTCAAAAGTCATTCTCAGATTATTAATAGCTATTGCAAGATACTTAAGATAATCGTCCCATACCTTTTCGGCTTCAGCATTACCGCATCGGAGTTTTTCAAAAAACATTGCAAGATTTCCGTCAGCCTGCTCAGATAATACCTTTGCCGAAATATATGCGTCAAGACAGCCTTTTTTACCGCAATAGCATTGTTTTCCGTTAGGAACTAATGTATTATGACCAAATTCACCTGCTCGAAGATTATTGCCCCAAAACAACTTTCCCGAAAAAATAATTGCACCGCCGACAGTATTGCTTAATGACAGATAAATAAGATTATCAATATCTGACTTATCCCACATTTCCGCAAAACCGGCAGCATTTGCATCATTGATAAATAAGCAAGGGTATGAGATAAATTCAACAAATCTTTCTGTGCTGAAATCATAAATGTCAAGTGCATGAGAAAAAATTATTCTCTTTCCGTCATCACTTATAATACCGGGGATAGAAATACCTACTCCTATAATTCTGTCAAACTCATCATCTTTTAGAAAACTATTCATCAAGTCGCCTAAGTTTTTAAAATAATTTTCTTCAGAAGAAAAAGCTCTTGCCTTTCTTGTATATCTTATAACCATTCCGGACAAATCAACAAGCGTAAAACCTATGTGATTTTTTGTAATATCAACTCCGATGGCTAATTTTGCATCAGGAATTGAAGCATAAGCTTTTGCTTTCCTTCCGCCTGTAGACTTGTAAGCACCAACCTCATGAACCAATCCAAGATTGATTAACTCTTTCACATTTTGCAAAACAGTCGGCCAACTGAGGTTAAGCTTTTGTGCAAGCTCAGGCTGTGAAATTCTATCATATTTCAGCAGACATCTAAAAGTATTTATTCTATTTTGCTTTTTTACATCCATATTGTTTGTTGGAACAGAATTCATAATCAAAATCCTTTTATAAAGTATTTTATGTTTATTATATTACCATTTTTCTCAAAGTATTTCAAGAGTTCACACTAAAAAATCTATTAACTACTATGCAATAAAAATATGTAACATCTTTCTAGGAATGAATGCTAACTAAAGTATAGGAAAACAACTTCTTATATGCTATAATATAATTACTGTTTAATGCTGTTGATGATAGATTGAATTGGAATTATAGTTCTGATAAAGAATTATTTTGATGTAAAAACCGTTTTCACCCCCTTGTGGAAAAGCTATCGTTATACGGTTGATTTTGAAAGTAGTCTGCACCCCCTTAACTGACTACTGTTTGACTACTTTGGGAAAATCTAATATGCCACATTTTGCCTTGATTTGCGTGTTTTGAGAAAATTTTAAAAGTGATACTCATTCCTGTTATACTCAAATTACCCTTGCAAACCTCGGCATATTACGGCAAATCGGGAGGAATTGTACTTTGATAAAAATAATGTTTGTGTGCCATGGCATAACAAACAGCAAGGTCGTGATGATCTTGCAGAATAGATTGTAATTGCTCGGTTTTACTGTCTGAGAGTTTATATGAGTTAGTAAGCAATGACCAGCGCAGCTTCTTGAGTTGGCTGTATTCCTGCTTTTCCGCTTTAGCTTCTTGTTTAAGAGATTTCATAGTTTCCTTGTCGGTATCATCCGAGATATCGGCAAGAATTCCTTTTTCTTTGGCTTTATGCCTGCGAGCTTCATCCAGACGAACAGCGCCGAGAACATCTCTGCCAAATTGCGACTGCATATGAAACCGATCATATACAATCTGTGCTTTGGGCAAATGCTTTGTTACAAGCTTGTTGTAAGATGCGTTCATGCCCATCGCTACCGCGATGACTGCCGATAAGGAGTCGGAGGGCACATCTTCAAAGAACTTTTCAAAATCCTTCATTGCTCTGCCCTCTCCGACCCATAAGATATCTCCCTGCTCCAAATCCATCACGCAGGTTGCGTAACTATGTCCTTTATGGATTGCAAATTCATCAACAGCAAGTATCCTCGGCTTGTAGCCTTCCTCTCTTAACATTTTTTCCCTTTCCCAAATTTCCTCGTCCATAATCTCTTGCTGTACTTTGCGAATCGTGTCCCAGTGAATACCGGTCAATTCCTGTATTGCTTTGATGGATATTTTTTGCTGCAAAAAGCCCTTGATCCAGTTTGCTGCTCGGTATGCTATCCGTGTTCTGGGATATTTGAAAGGTATTTCCTCTGTAAATGTTTCGTGGCAACAGTTGCATTGATATCTATGGATAAAGAAGTTCCATATGTGTGTAGTACCTCTCTGTATTGGAATATCTTTGAGTTTGACTTGTCCGTTTTCATAAATATATACACTGTCTCCACAATAAGGGCACCGAACTGTCTGCGTTGACCTTACGCTCTCCAGAAACAGTACGCTTTTATCTTTATCAGGGCTGATTTCTATATGTGTTCCTTTAAATTCTTGACTTTCAAATTCAACTTTGATATCATCTAAATAGAGCATAGGTTTCTCTCCTCCATTGTTTGTCTTGTCAACTACAATTCTGGAGCTTCCTATGCTCTTTTTCAATATTTATTTTTGATTATCCCACATTTTCCCGTGATGAGGGAGAAATGCACTCATTTTCTGTTACAGCAAAAAACAACCCCACGATTATTTTACCGTGGGAGTTGTTTTCATCGGGTTGCTTTTCAATTATTTTTAAAGATTAAACATCTTTGTAATATTTTTCAGCAAGGGCAAAGAACGCTTTTTCGAGTGAATCCAAGGTTTGTTCCGTCATACTGACCGATATACTGTTTTTGTCGGAAAATATGATTTCAACGATTGTAACCGTGGCGTCATCGACTATCAGTCCTTTGTTTTTAGGATTATATTTTTTCAGGATTTCCAATGCGTCTTCGGCGGCGTCACACAGCAGTCTCATATCCGTTTCGTCGATCAAAACATTTTCAAAAGCGATATAACCGCATTTGCAGATAGCGTCAAAAAGGAAATTTACACATTTTTTTCGCACATAAAAAGAACAGCAGTAATCAAAATTTGAATGATTTTTTGAATAGTTCACGGATACAATTTCTTTTTTTACACGCATTTTTCGTTTGGAAATATTATGAAATAACGACCATAAAGTCATATCGGTTATGTCATGGCAGCCCCGCAGAACGGGCAGAATTTCGGCGGATTGCCGTCAGGCTTATATCCGCAAGCCGAGCAAGCAATTGCCGCAGCATTTTGCGGAGTAAACGGCTGTGAAACTTGCTGATTTACTGTGTTGCTCTGCATAGGCATTCCGTTCTGCTGATATCCCATATTGTTCTGCATGGGCATTCCGCTTTGCTGATATCCCATATTGTTCTGCATACCGTTTTTTATTTGTTCACACAGTCTCATCAACTGCATTCCGTCATCAAACGCTCTCATAAGCTCATTTCTTACAGTACCGATTGACGAATCAACATACATTGATATATCGGTTATGAACGGATGATTTACGATGAATTTTGCTTTTAAAGAAGATATTCTTTGCGGCGATGACGATGTGTTTGTATTACGAACATACGGCTGAAGTGCAAGCGGAACATCAAGCATACCGTTTTGCCCCGAAAATGAGTTTGTTGTATCAAACTGACTGCCAAAACCGCTGTTCCTGCCCTGACGGTTATCATAACGGTCATACTCATCAGGAATTCCATCACGGTCGGAATCCTGCAGTGTTGTATATCCAAGCTCAAGCCAAAAGGCCTGCAGCTGTGAAAAATCAAAAATTTCAGGATTACTGTTTTTGAAATCTCTGCCTATTGTAAAATAGAATTTCCTGTTATTAAAATCTACAACAAGCTTTTCATTTGTACCGGCACTTGCCGACTGAACAAATGCCGAATATTTCTGTCTGTTCTGTTCACGCTGTTCAAGATGAGTTTTAACATCTGCTAATGTTCTGTTTTTCCAGCCTGATGAAAGCGAACTGAGCTTGTGCTTACAGTCGCTGCAAAGATAACCGTCTGAAAGCTTTTGCCTTGTGAGGGCGTTTACCTTGTCACCGCAAAGGTCACAATATTTCTTTTCAAATAGTCCCATAAACTTTCTCCTTTACAAAAGATTCACGATTTTATTCTGAATATTTGTAACGTCAACAATTGATATTGTGCCATCACCGTTTGTGTCTGCAATTTTGCAAGTGTAATCATCAACTTCTTTAAGTCCGGCAATGTATATTTGAAGCAAGGTTGCGTCAATAACATTAACCACACCGTCCATATTGACATCATACGGAACTGTAATGTTTACATCAAAACTAACATCGTCTTTATACAGATATATCTCATACACCCTTGTAACACACTGCGGTTTGCTTACAGTAATGACATATTTGCCTGGGAATGTTTCATAATACAAATATAAAGGTTCTGCATTACTGTTTTCCATTTCATGTTCAAAGCTGCCCTTATAAACGCCGTCAAAAGTGTATTTATCCATCTTAACAGTAATAGTGTCCTTCGGTGAGCCGCCTGTTTTGAAGTTCATTATAATTTTGGCCTTAACCTCTTGCGTCACTTTAACCGATACACTGTAAATGACATCACCGTTTTCACCCGTGACAGCACACCTGAACTGAGTTTCATCAAAATCCGTATTCGGTCTGATGCTCAAAGCATTTGTTTTTGTACCCTTGAAGGAAAATTTGCTTGATGTGGATGAGTCGTCATCTATGTTTCGCCACACATATCTTGCTATACCGGTGCTTGTTCTTCTCCTTACTTTCATCTGCCACTGATAGCTTGCGGCATTGTTGGCAGTAACCGATATAGTTTTTTCTTTGCCTTTCATAATTTCTGCCTCAGTGGACTGATGTGTAAATGATGGCGATTTATCTGCAACAACGTAATATGCCCAAATATAATATTGACCTGTGGTTTCATCCTGAAGAATTGTCGCCTGACCGTCGTCGTTGTACAAGCCACATACTGCGTTCTTGGCAACCGCATATCCTCTGTTCATATTAAAGTATAGCTGACAACAATACATACCGCTGTCAAAAGCTTCTCCGTCGTTGAGCTTTCTGCTAACTTTGTTGTTTTTGTACTCATACCACTCAATATAATCAAAACTGTAGTAAGTGCTGTTTATCGGAGTTGCCGTAGTTGAGGGGATTTTCCGCTGTTCAGGTTTCTCCAAGCCTAAAAATCCAATTATAGGAATTTCTGTCTTCTCAAGAAGTCCCGGAAAGTTACATTTTCCCGAATAAAAAGTACCGCTCTTTGAACCCGTTACTTTACATCTAAAGACAACATCTTTCCACCCTGAGTCAGGTCCTACAAGTTCTGCGTAGGTCTGAAATTTAAGATGGTCTGTAAAAACACCCGAAAATTTCGAGTTGGGTCTGTCGGTTTTATCGGAGAGGTTAACCCAGCTTAGGCTCGGATACTTTGCCTGCCATTGATAGGTAAAGGTTTCGTCTGTACTGCCGCCGTTTACTCCCACGATAATGTTAAGGACATCTCCTATGTAAACCTCGGTGTCGATATATTTGATATAAGCCTGAGCCGCCGCATTTACGGTTACGGCTGTTATAGGAAGTGTTGTCAACAGCATGAGAAAGCATAAAACAACACTCGAAATACGCTTTGCTTTTTTCTTGATTTTCATAAAAATCCCTCCTTTATGCCCAAGGATCATCCGAAGCGGGAGTTCGTATGTCGGAGAGTGCAAGATTGCGCCACAAGAACCATTGATTGCCCTTTCTGCGAAGCTCAATCGGACGAGGTGAGTCTGCTCCCGACGACTGAACCTGAACCTTTGCATAACCCTCACTCTGATAGGTATATGCATACTCAGAAACGGTTATTTTATACGGAACATTCGGTGTATAATCGTTCTTCACGGATGAACCCTCAAAATACGAGCGAGGAATATATCCCCTGCCCTTGATTCTGTCACACAAAAACTGAATATCCATCCCGTTCATCGGCTGAGGTCCTTTTAATACATTAAGCATTTCTATTGTGTTTTCCGGACTTTCATCATATTCAAGCAACACAAGCATTGCAAATGCCGCTGTTGAAAGAGGTGACGAAAAGTCAAGCTCCGGCATTTTTTTGAGTTCATCTGCATTTTTCGGATAATCGGCAAATACAAATGTTTTGCTTTTGTGCATCGCATTGTTTACCGCTCCCGAAACGGCCTTTGAAACATTGTTTTTTACAGTCTGATTTGTCATATTTTTTAAGCTGTCAAATATACCCATAAACAGTACCTCCTTATTAAAGTGCGTCAAGTGCGGCGGCAAGATAATCTGCCGTTACGGATGAATAAAAAAACGAGCTTATTTTTCCGAATTGTTTTGCCTGTTTAACCCTGTCGGCAAGGTCGGGATATGCCTGTTCGTCACAGAGCAGAGCCGTTTTACAGTTTGGCAAATATTCCTTTACTTTTCCACAAAGCTCAAGCCGTTTCTCAATAGTTGAATCGACAAGTCTTGTGACATCCATAAGCAAAACATCAACTCTTTGTGCAATGCACAAATCGAGAATTTTCCCGTCTTGATTCGGTGAAACATTTTCAATACAAAATCTTCCCTTCTTTACAAGGGCATTTTGAATAGCCTCACTGAGCAAATAATTCTGAACACTGAGCAAAATTTTCTTCAACGGACATCACCCCTTTTCACCTATATCTTTCACTTATATTGTACAATTTTGCGATAGAATATGAATGTGCCAAACGGCATATTCCACAACATAAAATCGAGTAGGAGGCTACCCATTAATTGAGTAGCCGTCCTCTCACACCACCGTGCGTACCGTTCGGTACACGGCGGTTCAATAATTTGAGTGCAGTACCTTGTATCAGTGGAATATGTCATCATATCCCACTGATGCAAGGTATTCGTTTGTTAATGACTTATGCAAAATATGGCTGTTGGATATTCTCCAATAACCCTTTCTGCTGTTCGCCCACTCCCGGAATGGCGATGATTGACACAATCAATGCAATAGCACCAAATACAATCATAAGGCTTCCCGTTACTTTAAGAAAAGTTGAACCTTTTGCCTCCATAGTTTTTCATTCTGTCATTAAATAATAAATTTTATGCACCTTTGTCCCTGATTATTAATCGGACAAAGAGAGCATTTTGCACAAAAGATATTCACTGTCTGAGCAGTTATATCCTGTAATTGTATTATACTGTTTTAACTGCAAAAAAATATGTTCCAAACGTCACATATTCAGAAAAAAGTATTTATTTGTCGTTAATTCTATCGTCAAGGATTACAAGTCCCGCCTCTCTTGCCTTTACGGCAAGCTCTGTTCTTGACTTAAAGCCTGTTTTTTCAAGCATATACTGTATATAGTTCTTGACAGTACCCGGAGCAATGTAAAGTCTTTTGGCAATTTCCGTGTTTGTATCACCGCTTGTCAGTTCACGCAAAACCTCAAGCTCCCTTTCGGTAAAATCCGTACTCATTGCGTTGCCGAATTTAATTTTCGGTGTTGTGTCGGGAAACACACGCTCACCGTTCATTGTTCTGTCCATAAGTTCAATAATAGGTTCGGAACTTACCTCTTTGTACCAAAAGCTGTCAACTCTGGCTTCCTTGGCACGCTTTAGATAGGAATATTCGGGCATTGAGGTAACAATGATTATCTTAATTTTCGGGAACTTTGCTTTTATTCTTTCAGCCGCCTCAAGACCGTTTGCACCCATTGATGTGCATATATCCATTAAAATCAGGTCAACATCGGAATTTTCACAATGATAATCCGTCATATCGGCATTACTTATTGAGCCCGCAAGCGTATAGTTTTCGCTTTGGTTTACATACATTTCAAATAAAGTTCTCGGCATTGACTGATCTTCAACTATCAGCACTCTTGTCATACTGCAGCACCTCGCTTTTCGGTATTGTGATTTCAAGAGCAAAAAATTCGGAAGTCGATATTTTCATGCTTCCGCCGATTCGCTCCGCCTTTTTTCTTACGGAAGAAAGTCCGCCGCCCTCATTGATTTTTCGGGGCGGTTTTCTGCCGTTATTTGCAAATTTAAAAATATATTTTTCACCGTCGTCAAGACTTTCAAGAATCATTTTATCTGCTTTTGCGTGTCTTGCGGCATTGTTAAGGCATTGCATTGTTGCAAAAGTCAGAACCTGTGCAACTGCATTGTTATCAGTCGGAAGATTTCCGACTGTTTCAAGCGTTATTCCGACAAGCCTTGCGGCATTTTCAATATCCTTAGCAAAGTTTTCGTCTTTGCGATCATTCTCTGCGGTATTCAGAACAGAAATATTGTTTTTCCACATTTCAAGTAATTTACTGTTATTTTCAGACAGAGTGCCGTTTTCAAGATATCTTCTTGTTGTTATCAGCGTACTGCCGAGCCTGTCATGAATTATCTCTTTTGTGCGAAGAATTTCTTCTTCTCTTGTCAGGTCACAGACCATTTCATTGTATTTTTTCAGATGAGCATTAACCTTTTTTAACTCGCCTATTTCATATTCCAAGGTTGATGTAAGCTTTGTAAACTCTGTTATATCGGTTGCCGCAAGCTGAAAATACGGTTTTGAAAAAATTTCCGCTTCCGACAACGAAAAGCTGAAAACCCTGCCGTCCTTTAATCTGACTGTAAATGCCCCGTTATTTTCATATTGAGAAGCCTCTTTTATCTTCTCTCTGAAGGGCATTGCAACATTAAGCGATTTACCCGTAAGTTCAAGGCATATGCTTTCCATAAGGTTATTTTTCAATACAACAAGTCCGTTTTCGTCAAAATAGCAAAGTCCTGTCGGCAAGCCGTCAAAGCTTTCTTTAATTGACATTGCGGTAATATCGGTATTCCTGCAATGATGAAGCCTTACCGTTATGTACACAGACATTACAGCACAATAAGCCGTTATGGCAACAGACAGAGCAAACGGCATTCTGCCAAAAAATTCAGCCATTTTATTAATTTGGTTATCATAATATATTTTACTCAAGACCTGAGTACTTACCAAAAACATTGTCAAAGAGATTACTGCGATTATAACCGCTGAAATCGGTTTCCACAACCTGATTTTATAAAGAAAAGATTGCGTTGCGTTGTATATTGCCGCACAGGCAACAACAAATTGCACACTCATCAATATAACACAAACAAACGAACGCATTTCAAGGATGGATGTCATATGTCATCACCTCCGCTTTGCATACGAACAAACACAAACAGCGTGTCGGCGTCATATTCCGTGGTGACATTTCCGCCGAGTTTTGTAATATCGTCAAGTAAATCATCGGGAATTTTCATTTCATTTTTGCAGTCACAATTGATTTTTAAATCAATAAATCTCTCATTGACTTTTAAATTAAACAGCAACGCATCTGTGCAGTTCATTATACGCCTTATAAAAATCCCGATGAATTTAAAAAGTGCAATCGTTTTTTCGGCTGAAATTTCTCCCGAAACATTACTGAAAAACGAACACGAAATTCCGTAAACAGAAATGTACTCGGCAAGTTCTCGGATACTGTTTTCAAGCTCAAAAGCATTCAGCATTTTTCTGCTTTTTGCCATAATGAGCAGATTGCTTATTCTCTTGATGTAGACATTAACAACACAGGCACCGGCATAACTAACCGAAATATCTCCCCTGTTGTTTTCAATATTTTTGAGTATATTTTCAAGGTCGCAAAGCTGAGGACGGATAAATTCGGTTATACTGTCATAGAGCTTGTTCTGTTCGGTTACTGCCGCTCTTCGTTTTTTCAGCTCTGCCTCTGATTTTAAGATTACATTGTATTCCGAAATCTGCTCCTTTACTTCAGAAAGTTCTCTGTTAATTCGGTTAATTGCCGATATATCTTCCGTCCAAACTACCTTACCGCCTTTTATATTATGCTTTTTAAGAATTATATTTTCATCAATCACAACACTTTTACCGTTTTGCAGAACAACATCTTTTGAAACATTTGTTGCGTTTTTTGAGCGGTATTTCACATTGCCATCATTGTCAAATATGAGAGTGTTAAGATTTGACGCATTGAAAAAATCGCCGTAACCCGTATTTGACGGCACAAGACCTATCTGAATAAGGCTTTCCCATAAAGCAATTGAGGCAAAACAGAACACCTCGGGAACATTGTAAATTCTAAGTCCCGAATATCCGTGATTCAGATTATTCCAGAGTGTGTAAATTATTGCGACAAGAATTATTACAATCGGAATCCACAGCTTTTTGCGTGTTGCGGAAATTCTGCATCGATTTATTGAAAGCACAATTGACGAAAGTACAAGTATAAAAATCCACACTGCAATTACATAGTAAACAGGCCCGTAACTGTATTGTTTGTTCCAATTGTGAAAATCGGGTTCAAATACAAAAGCAAGCTGATGAAAATCGTTCGTCATAACAAGCAGCACAAGAACGGCGGCAGGTATAATCAAAAAATATTTTCGGTTATTTGTATTTTCGGGCTTACCGATATTCAGCATTGCAAAAAACATCATAAGCGGCAAAAACACCATTGCTATGTAATATGAATACCAAAGATACCGTCCGTATGTGTTGATGTCGGCAGGGCTGTTGTATTTTATGGCACGAAGAGCCATCCACAAGAGCATAAGCGCCGCAGATATCACAAGGCAGATTCGTATATTCTTCTGAACAATGCGATATTCAACAGACACACCCCAGCCTATAATAAGCCCCGAAAAGATAATAACATCAAAATTTTCAATATAATTGTCTGCCGAGGAAGTAAGATGAGAAAAAATTCTCACCGCACCTCCGAACAGAAATATAATTATCCCGACAACAGTCAGAAGCTTTGTTTTGTCAACTTTGCGAACCATATGCCACCCGTCAGTTATTTCAAGTTTAATTTCAGCAACATAATTTTTTTCAAAATACCAATGTTGCACACCATTTTACTACATAATAACACAATAAAACGAATTATACAATTCATATTTACCGCAAAATTAAATGAAAAGTACATAGTTAATCTCCAAAGTAACTTCCATGGCGGAACTTACTTTGGAAATTAGCGCACTGAAATCTTCCTTGTTTTGGACTGTAATCAATCGTGGTATTGTTCACAAATTTGTTATACCGCAAAAGGCACATAACCGAAAGTGATAACGGTTATGTGCCATATTGTTTTTTGCGATCTTGTAAAATAAAGTGTGTAAGTTAGAAAAATAGCTTGCACACTTTTTGCATTTTGGAAAAAGTGTGCTACAAT
>ENA-OZVO01000524-OZVO01000524.1-human-gut-metagenome-genome-assembly--contig:-NODE-524-length-11556-cov-3.973568_pt1 | contig 11556 bp, 14 predicted proteins | sample MGYA00243447_ERZ654049 | MGnify/ENA primary metagenome ERZ654049 (study PRJEB26926, sample SAMN06164906) | human gut metagenome | biome: ENVO:00009003; feature: ENVO:2100002; material: ENVO:00002003... | reverse complement strand
GGTGCTGCGTGACGGTGGATGGCTGGCCGCTGGGAGGCGGCAAGGTGTCCGGCGGCAGGGTCAAAAACCATTATCCCAAGGCACTTCGTCTGCTGTAAAACGTAGTTTTTGGCAGAATAAACCGGAAAACCATCGGTACAAGGCTTGAACGCCGGTGGCTGTTGTGATAAAATAATAGAGTTAGATTTTGTGTGCTGCCACAATGCGGGCGACCACAGCCCGTCTGCCCGCAGGCGGAGATCACTGATAAAATACAGGAGGCTCTTTTCCATGTCTGGACATAGCAAATGGAACAATATCAAGCGCAAGAAGGAGAAGACTGACGGCGCAAAGGCAAAGGTCTTTACCAAGATCGGCCGCGAGATCAGCGTTGCCGTCCGTACCGGCGGCCCCAACCCCGCTTCCAACAGCAAGCTGGCTGACCTGATTGCCAAGGCAAAGCGTATGAGCGTGCCGAACGATAACATCCAGCGTATCATCAAGAAGGCCGAGGGCGGCGATAAGACCGAGTACGAGGCAATCACCTACGAGGGTTACGGCCCCGGCGGCGTGGCTGTCATGGTCGAGACTCTGACCGACAACCGCAACCGTACCGCTGCTGACCTGCGCCACTACTTCGATAAGAACGGCGGCAATCTGGGCGCTATGGGCTGCGTGGGCTTCCTGTTCAGCCAGAAGGGCGTCATCGACATCTCTCTGGAAGACAAGGATGCCGACGAGGCCATGATGGACGCGCTGGATGCCGGTGCTGAGGACTTCGATGCAGGCGAAGAGGCCGCTGAGATCACCACCGACCCCGAGAACTACTCCGCTGTCGTCAAGGCAATGGAGGAGAAGGGCTACGAGATCCTCTCCGACGACCTGGCCATGGTCCCCATGACCACCACCCGTCTGACCGACCCCGATCAGCTCAAGCTGATGGGCAAGCTGCTGGATGCCCTCGAGGATAACGATGACGTCCAGAACGTCTGGCACAGCCTCGAGAACGAAGAGGACCTGCCGGAATAATGCTCCGCAGACCTGAATAAGGACGTAACAAAGCCGCTTTTTGTGCTGCAAGGCACGAAAAGCGGCTTTGCTGTTTTATGGCGGCCTGCGATAAAGGTGTGCCTGCTGGGGCATGGAAAATAAAAAGAACGGTACCATTCTCCCGTCGGCTATGTTATAATAAACAGAACAAAACATCACGGGGAGGGGCCGACATGGAGCAACGACGCATTTGTCCATATTGTATGCAGGAGCTGGAAGCAGGGGAGGAGCAGTGTCCCCACTGCGGCCGGGAGCTTGCAGGGCGCAACCCGTCGGGCAGTCTTCCGGCAGGCACTGTGCTGGCAGGCCGGTATACCGTGGGCGACATCCAGAGCGTGGACGGCGAGGGCATCCTCTACCGGGGCGTGGAGAACAACGGCCCCTTCCGGGTGACCATCAAGGAGTATATGCCCCTGACGCTGGCGGCAGAGCGGGGGAGAGACTGCATCCTCCGCCCGAAGCCGGGCAGCGAGGTGCTGTTCAAGACCACCCGGATGGACTTTGCCGACCTCTACCGCTTCATCCAGCGCATCACCCCGGCCAACGGCCTGGAGGCCGTGCTGGACGTCTTCGAAGAGAACAACACGGTCTACGCCGTCATGGAGAACCCCGGCGGCTGTCCGCTCCAGAAGTGGCTGGAGGAGCACGGCACCGTGACGCCCCAGCAGGCCTGCGCCATGCTGGAACCGGTGTTCAACGGGGTGGAGGCCATGCATCAGGTGGGCCTCGTACACCGTGGCATCTGCCCGGCCAACATCCGCATCATGGACAATGGCCGCGCCCGGCTCACCGGCTACGCGACGGTGGGTCTGCGCACGGCGGGCAGCGGCCTCCACGAGCAGCTGTACGAGGGCTATTCCGCCCCGGAGCAGTATTCCACCGCCGAGTTCGAGGGCCGCTACACCGACGAATACAGCCTCGCGGCGGTGTTCTACCGGATGGTCTGCGGGCTGAGCCCCGTCCCGGCGGCACAGCGCCTCGTCTCCGACTCCAACCCCAAGGCCCACACGGTGACGCCGTCGGTGCCGGCTTACGTCTCCGAAACACTGTATCTGGGCCTCCGGCTCAAGCCGGTGGAGCGCATCCAGACGGTGCGGCAGCTTTTCCGCGCCCTCTCGGAGCGGGAGTATGCGGAGGAATTGTCCCGCAGCATGGAAGCGCTGGACCCGCCCGCCCCCGCGCCGCAGGAGCCGAAAGCGCCCGCGAAGACCGAGCTGCTGAGCGTCCGAAATCTTCTGGCGGGCATCGTCATTCTGCTCAGCGTCCTCATCCTGCTGACCCTCTGGGGTCTGCTGAGCCATCAGAGCGAGAAGCCGCCGGAGGTGATCGCTCCGGAGTCCGCCAGCGAGGCGGCAAGTGAGCCGACAAGTGAGCCGGTGAACGAAAACATCACCCTGACGCCGGATCTCGTGGGCCGCGACTATGACGCCGAGGTGCGCAACAACCGCAGCTATATCGACGAGTATCTCTTCTACGTCACGCTGGAATACAGCGACACGGTGGAGAAGGGCCGCATCATCCGGCAGTCGCCGGAGGCGGGCGAGGTCATCCAGAAGGGGGACACCGTCAGCCTCGTGGTCAGCCGGGGCCCCCAGATGATGGAGATGCCCGACATCATCGGCCAGACGCAGGACAGCGCCGTACAGGAGCTGGCCACCAAGGGTCTGAACGCCACCTGCTTCACGGTCGTCAACGACGGCTCTGAGGCGGCGGGCTGCGTCGTCTCGGCCAGCGAGGACGCCGGGAGCATGGTGGAGGTGGGAACCACCATCGTGCTCTATATCGCGGGGGATGTCCCCGCCGATGCCCCGGCGGGATCGGAAGCGCCTTCGGATACCGGGACGCCCGCCGGCGGGGATGCCGCGCAGGGCGGCGTGGAATACGATACGGATTAAACAAAAAGAGGCTGCGTTTAGCAGCCTCTTATTTTTATTTCAGAAGCTTCAGAAAAAGCTCTTCATGAACGCAAGATCGCTGGCGGCGCGGGCCGGGACAGCCTCTTCCCGCAGGACGGGAAGGACGGGCTGGGGCAGGGCGCGCAGCATCTCGAAGCCGCCCTTGTAGTCCACGCAGGAGTCCTCGAGGCTGGTGGAGTAGAGGGTGCCGTCGGGCTTGAAGTTCTGACCCTTGAAGTGGACGGCCACGATCTTGTCGCCGTACCAGCTGCCGACTTTGTCCCAGAGGCGGCGCTGTGCGTCCACCGAGGCGTTCTCGGGGCCGACGTAGTTCGCCAGATCGCAGATGACCCGCAGGTTGGGGCTGGCGATGGTGTCCAGCACCATCTTGACGGCCTCGGGGGTGTTCATGGCGTGGTAGTAGACGCACTCCACCGCGAAGAGCACACCCTGCTCCTCGCAGACGGGCAGGATCTCGCCCAGGCTGCGAAGCAGTGCTTCCTGCGCTTCCCTGCGGCTGACGGTGGGCTGCTTTGCCATGTTGGTGGTCTCGCTGCCCATGCAGCCGGCACGGAGAGCTTTTGCCACCGGCACCTGGCTCAGGGCTTTCGCCACCTCGGCGCGGCGCTTGTCCTCGTCCGCATAGCTCAGCTCAACGTAGGTGCCGTCCACGGCGATGGACACGCCGCTCTTCTGGACGGCGGCATTGGTGGCGGCCACCAGCTCAGGGGTCACGTCTCCATAGCTCTTGACGCCCTCCACGGCCTTGGTGTAGGCCAGCTGGGTGCAGCGGAACCCTGCGTCCCCGATGGAGCTGAGCAGTTCTTCCACGCTGTGACGGCCAAAATCGTGGCCCCGTGCGCCGACGATGAATTCAGACATCCCGCATCCTCCTTACGCTCAGCCGAACAGACGCTCGGCAAACATCCCGAACTCCTTGCCCCACCAGTACCAGTCGTGGGAGACGTCGCCGCCCCAGACTTCGAGGTGGCAGGGGAAGCCGACTTCGCTCAGGGTGTCGGCCAGAGCCTGGGTGTCGGCGAGGGCGTCGCCCTCATAGCCGCCCTGACCCACGCAGAGCAGCAGGCTGTTCTCCTCGGCCCTGGACAGAACATTCCTGTCGCAGATGCCGTTCTTGTGCAGAGCGGCGAGGGGGCTGCTGCGGAGGACGAGGTCGTCCTCTGCGCTGCCGAGGAAGCGGCCCATATCGTAGAGGCCGGAGAGGCCCATTGCACCCGCAAAGGTCCGGGGACGGCGCAGGCGGCACTGGACGGCCTGATAGGCGCCGGTGTCCACGCCCACGCACCAGATGAGGGGCTTCTCTTTGCTCTCGGGGGCATTCAGCTCCGCGATGCGCGCGGCCAGCTCGCTGGTGAGGTAGACGAAATACTTCTCCTGCATCTCGGCCCGGCGGCGGGGAGACTCATTGCCCGCCAGCAGGCTCTCGCCGTCGATGCTGTCGGCGCAGAAGAGCTGGATTTTGCCCTCGTGCAGCAGACGGGCCGCTGCGTCGGGCATCCCGTTGTTCTCCCAGTCGTAGAAGCGGCCGCCCCGGGCGGGCAGTGCCAGCACCGGCACACCGCCGTGGCCGTAGACCTTGAACTCCATCTCGCGGTCGAGCACCGCGCTCCACTCCTTATAATAAGTGCCTTCCATCATGAAAATGCTCCTCCTGTCAGATGAATTGATTGCGTGCCGCGTCGTAGGCATAGCCCACGGCGGAAAGTGCCTTGCACAGGGCGTCCCTGTCGGCGTCCATGTCGTCGCAGAGGGCGTCGAGGCTGGGGTAAAAATCGCGCAGTTTCAGGTTGACCACGCTCAAAAGCATGATCGGGTCGCTCGGCAGAGCCATCGTTTGTTTCCTCCCATGTTCCGAGATAAAATAAAAAGCCGGCCACTCGACAAAGTGACCGGCAATACGCATCAGCTTAGACAGCGCGGGTGACTTTGCCAGCGCGCAGGCAACGGGAGCATGCGTAGATATACTTGGGAGAACCCTCCACGACCGCCTTGACACGACGGACATTCGGCTTCCAGGTACGGTTGGAACGGCGATGAGAGTGGGAGACCTTGATACCGAAGGTAACACCCTTGCCGCAGCATTCACACTTAGCCATGGTACTTGCACCTCCTACAGTGAAGTATGGAATCAAAATAATCAGCTTGACTATTTTACCAGAACTGCCGCCAAAAAGCAAGTCCCTTTTCGATTTTTTTGCGGCTTTTTTTCGTCTACAGCCCAAACGCTTGTCTAAAGGCGAAAAAAATAGTACAATAAACGCGTATATCTTATAGAAAACAGGAGAACACCATGACCCCAAGAATGTTTTATACCCTCGCACGGGTGCTGGCCGCCCTGACCGTCATCCCTTTCCACGAGGCGGGCCACGCGCTGGCCGCATGGCTGCTGGGCGACCCCACAGCCAAGCAGCAGGGGAGACTGTCGCTGAACCCCTTCCGCCACTTCGATCTGCTGGGAACGCTCTGCATGGTGTTCGCGGGCGTGGGCTGGGCAAAGCCTGTCTCCACCGACCCCCGCAACTTCAAAAAGCCCAAGCAGGGCATGGCCCTCACGGCGTTGGCCGGCCCGGTGGCGAACCTCATCCTGGCCTACCTTGCGATGGTGGTCTGGAAGCTGTTCTATTATTGGGCGCCCGTCAACGATGCGACGATTTTTCTGGCGCTCTTCCTGCAATACTTCGTGTATCTGGATGTGAGCCTCGCGGTGTTCAACCTCATCCCGGTGCCGCCGCTGGACGGCAGCCGCATCCTGCTGGCTGTGCTGCCCGAGCGCATCTACTTCGGCCTGATGAAGTATGAGCGGGTCATCCTCATCGTCCTGCTGGCGGCGGTCTGGGGCGGCTTTCTGGACGGCCCCCTCAGCGTGATGAACAATGTGGTGTGGGACCTGTTGGACAATGGCACCCAGTACATCGACACCATCGCCTACTCGGCCTACTATGCGTCTGCAGGGGCGGTGATCTGATGGCGGAGGAGCTTACCTTCCATCTGGAAGAGTTCGAAGGCCCGCTGGAACTGCTGCTGGCGCTGGTGTCAAAGCACAAGATGGACCTGCACAACATCCCCATCCTCGAGCTCATCGACCAGTACACCCGCACCGTGGAGGCCGCGCAGGCCGCAGACCCCGACATTTCCAGCTCCTTCATCGAGATGGCAGCTCACCTCGTGGAGATGAAGAGCTATCTGCTGCTGCCCCGGAGCACCGAGGGCGAGCGGATGAAGCAGGAGCTCACCGGCCAGCTCATCGAGTACGACCAGTGCCGCCGGATGGCCTCTGCCCTCCGCGCCGCGGCGGAGGCGACGCCCACCTTCGTCCGACAGCCGATGCAGCTGGAACGGGACGAGACTTACGCCCTCAACCATCTGCCCCAGGTGCTGGCCGACTGCTGGGAGAGCCTGATGGGCCGTGCGCCTGTCCGGCGGATGCCGACCCAGGCCGTCTTTGAGCCGCTGGTGACAGCCCCGCAGGTGTCGGTGAGCAGCCGGGTGGTGTACATCCTGCGCCGCCTCATCGCGGGCGGTGCGGCCCGGATGAGCCAGCTTTTCGCCCGCAGCCAGAGCCGAAGCACCAACGTGGCTACCTTTCTGGCTCTGCTGGAACTGGTGCGCGGCGGACGTGTCACCCTCGGCCCCAAGGGAGAGCTGACCATGCAGCGCGGACGCCTGCCCCGTGAAAGGGCAAAGGAGGAAGAATGAACCAGAAACAGATAAAAGCCGCCGTAGAGGCGATGCTTTTTGCGGCGGGCGACCCGGTGAGCGCCGATAAGCTTGCCGCCGCCGTCCAGCTGCCCCAGACCACGGTGGAGACCGCGCTGGAAGACCTGCGCGTCCGCTACGCCCGGGAGGACTCCGGCATCTGCCTGCTCCATCTGGACACCCGCTGGCAGCTGGCGACCAGGACCGAGTGGGCCGACTGCATCCGCCGTCTGCTGGACGCCCGGCGCTCGGTGCCTCTCGGCCCGGCGGCCATGGAGACGCTGACGGTCATCGCCTACAACCAGCCCGTCTCCCGCGCCTTCATCGAACAGGTGCGCGGCGTGGACTCCTCGTCCAGCGTCAGCGGCCTGCTGCAGAAGGGCCTCATCGAAGAGGCAGGCCGTCTCGACCTGCCCGGCCACCCGGTGAGCTTCCGCACCACGGATGTTTTCCTGCGGTGCTTCGGCCTTTCCTCGCTGGCGGACCTGCCGCCGGTGCGCGGAGATCAGGAAGGGGAGGCGGCGACATGATGGGAGTCCTGATGGCTCTGGGCTGGCTGCTGCTGACCCTGCTGAAGATCGCAGGCGTCCTGCTCCTGATCCTGTTGGTGCTGCTGGCCCTCGTCCTGCTCTGCCCGCTGTGCGCGGACGTCTGCTGGGAGGGCGGCGTCCTGACCGTCCGGGCCGGTGCGCTTGGAATCACCCTGCCGGTGTTCCAGTGGCCTGCGCCGGAAAGGCCCGCCGGAGCCGAAGAACCGAAAGGCTTCTGGGGAAAGCTGAAAGCGAAGCTCCGCGCCCGCCGCGAAGAGCGCAAGCGGAAGAAAGCCGCCGCAAAAGAGGCGAAGAGACCGAAAAAGGAGACCGCTCCGCGCGAGAAGGCGAAGCTGACGCTGAACATCCTCGTGACCATCCTGCGGGGTGCCGGGCGGCTGACGAAAGCCGTCTTCGGCTCGCTGCGCGTCACCAAGATCCGGGTCTGCCTCGGCGTCCGGGGCGAAGACCCCGCCGAAGCTGCCCGCGCCTACGGCAGGCTGAACGCATGGCTCTACCCGTCCCTCGGCGTCATCGACCGCTTCGTCTACCTCGATTTTGACGAGCTGCGCATCCTGCCGGACTTCGGCAGTGCCGAGCCGACGGTGGCCGACCGGGTGTCGTTCCGCCTCAGCGCAAGGCTGCTCTTCATCGCTGCGGCCGCTCTGCGCGTTTTGTATGAGTTCTGGCGCGAAAAAGTGCTGGACGTCTTCCTGTGAGGCAGAATGCAGGAATTGAAATGGACGGCAAAACGTGTTATACTAATAAAAAGGAGGCGATTGCTATGACGACTCTCAGCATTCAGGTCGATGAAAAAGTCGAAAAGGAAGCAGAAAAGCTCTTCTCTGATTTTGGCCTTGATATTTCTACCGCAGTAAATATTTTTCTGCGTCAGTCGATTCGGGAAAACTGCATTCCCTTCGACATCCAGAAGGAAGTTCCGAATGCGGATACGCTCGCAGCAATGAAGGAATCCGAGGATATGATAGCGCACCCGGAAAAATATAAGAGCTATCATGATGTGGATGAAATGATGAAGGACTTGCTTGCATGAAATACGAGATCAAGCCGTCGTCTCGCTTCAAGCGGGATATGAAATTGGTCAAGAAACGCGGCTACGACCAGCGCCTGATCGAAAATGTCATCAGAACGCTCGCTGCCGGTGAAGAACTGGACAAAAAGTACAGAGACCATATTCTGCTCGGTGACTATGCCGGTTTTCACGAATGTCATATTACGCCGGACTGGCTGCTGATCTATCAGATCTACGAGGAAGAACTTTATCTGCTGCTTTCCAGAACGGGGTCACACAGCGATCTGTTCTGACCTGAATGGGAAAAACGGCATACAGACAGAACGTCCTGCAAATTTTTGCAGGGCGTTTTCTTTTGAAAGACTGGACGTCTTCCTATAAAGTGTGTTACAATAATATCGTATGGTGTATACTCCTATCCAGAGGGAGTTTTCCCGGAAAATAATAGTAGGAGGCCGATTTTATGGCTGAGCATCCGATTCAAGGTTTAATGAACGTCACGATGGACAAGATCCGCCAGATGGCTGATTCCAACACCATCATCGGCAAGCCCATCAAGACCGACGACGGCACCACCATCCTGCCGGTGTCCCGCATCTCCTTCGGCTTTGCTTCCGCAGGCACCGACTTCGACGGCAAGAATGCCGCCAACAAGGACCTGTTCGGCGGCGGCTCCGGCGCGGGCGTCAACATCCAGCCGGTGGCCTTTCTGGTGGTGAAGGACGGCTGCGTGCGCACCATCCAGCTGTCCGACGGCTCCAACACCGTTGACCGCGCCCTGACCATGCTGCCCGAGCTGGTGGACAAGGTCAGTGCTCTGCTGAAGAAAGAGGAGAAGAAGGACGCCGCTGCGCCTGCGGAGCAGTAACGACTCCTTCCGTCACGGCTCACGCCGTGCCACCTCCCTCAAAGAGGGAGGCCTTGGCATTCCGCAAAGCTCTCCCTCTTCGCCAGAGGCTCCCTCGCCGAGGGAGCTGTCATCGCGCAGCGATGACTGAGGGAGTGAACCTACGCCGTAACTGCGGACTTCCGACCCGCAGTTTTGATACTGAGGCTGCGGCAAAACCTCTCCGTCACGCCTGCGGCGTGCCACCTCCCCTAACGAGGGGAGGCTTTGGCAGTCCTCGCAAAGTGAATGGTTTCGCCAGAGGCTCCCCTCGGTAGGGGAGCTGTCGAGCGTGAGCGAGACTGAGAGGTTGAGTTCATCCGCAGCCCTATTTGAGCGCCGGGAGGCGCACAAGGAGATTTTATCATGGCAGAAGAACGCATTCAGAAAATCATGAGCGAGCAGGGCCTGTGCTCCCGCCGCGCCGCCGAGCAGATCATCGCCGAGGGCCGCGTGAAGGTCAACGGCCACCCCGTGAAGGTGGGCGACAAGATGGACCCCAACCGCGACGTCCTCCATGTGGACGACGAGCGCATCTATATCCAGAAGAACCAGCAGATGTACTATCTGGCTCTGTACAAGCCCCGCGGCTATGTCACCACCGCCAGCGACGAGCTGGGCCGCAAGACGGTCATGGAGCTGGTGGCCGACATCCCGGCCCGCCTGTACCCCGTGGGCCGTCTCGACAAGGACAGCGAGGGCCTGCTGCTGATGACCAACGACGGCGCTTTCGCACAGGCTGTCACCCATCCGTCCGGCGGCATCTCCAAGCTCTACCGCGTCACCGTCCAGCCCCGGGCCGATGAGGCACAGATCCTGAAGCTCAGCTCCGGCGTCGTGCTGGACGACGGCACAAAGACCATGCCCTGCGCCATCAACGTCGTCACCGACGAGCCGGGCCGCACCGTCATGGAGATGACCCTGAAAGAGGGCAAGAACCGCGAGATCCGCCGGATGTGCGAGGCCGTGGGCCTCGAGGTCATCCGTCTGAAGCGGAACGCCGAGGGCGTCGTCAAGCTGGGAATGCTCCAGCCCGGCAAGTACCGCGAGCTGACCAAGGCAGAGGTGAACGGCCTGCGCGCCGCAGCCGCCAAAGGCCGCGCCCAGACCCGCTCGGCCGCTTTGCAGTCCAAGGCTGCTGCCCGCCGTCCCCGCGGCCCTGTGGGCGGGAACAAAGCCGCTGCGGGCAAAAAGCACAAGTGAGAAATGTGTCCGAAATTTCCGCTCTTTTTGCCAAATTTGTAACATTCTCTGAAAAAAAGGAATGGAACAAGGCTTGAGAATCTTGGAAAAATCGGGTATAATATACCTAATTTTGAAACTCACACAGATAAGCAGGAGGTCTTACCATGGCTTCAAAGAGTACCAAAGGAGAAATCCTCGCCAAGTTTTTTGATGACGGGGAATACACCGCTCTGTTTGCGGACGGTGCGGTGAGCGCTGCCAGCGGCTATGCTGCCGGTCAGCAGGCTTACGCCGTCTTCCAGAACGGCGAGGCTGTTTCCGTCAAGGACGTTGAGAAGAACATCAAGGTCCTCGAGCTGGCTGCCCAGACGGGCTGCCCGGTCGTCACCTTCTACGACTCCGTCGGCGCAAAGCTGGCCGAGGGTCTGGACGTGCTGAACGCGACTGCAAAGCTCAACGCCACCATCGCAAAGGTGTCCGGCGTCGTGCCTCAGGTGGCCGTCGTTCTGGGCGTCTGCGGCGGCACCAGCGCTCTGAGCGCTGCCAACGCAGATGTCTGCATCATGGCTGAGGGCGCAGAGCTGTTCTTCACCGCTCCCTTCACCGCTGCCGCCAAGGGCGACAAGGTCGCTGACGCCGGTTCTGCCGCTGCTGCCGCAAAGGCAGGCGTGGCTGCCATCGTGGCCGCTGACGCTGCCGAGGCTGCTGAGAAGGCTGCCCACATCGTGGGTCTGCTGCCTGCCAACAACCTGACCGGCCCGGCCATCTTCGAGTTTGAGCAGCCCACCGCTGCCCTGACTGTGGGTGCTGCCCCTGAGAAAGCAGCCGCCGCCTTGATCGATAAGGACAGCGCTGTGGAAATGTACGCAGGCTTCGGCAAGAGTGTCTACACTGCGTTTGCTACCATCGGCGGCAACGCTGTGGGCGTTGTGGCAACCGGTAAGCAGCTGTGCCACAACTGCGTAGCCAAGGCTTCCCGCTTTGTGCGCTTGTGCGATGCTTTCAGCGTGCCTGTGGTCACCATCGTGGACACCGTCAAGAAGATCAATAGCTTCGTCCCCGATATGGGAAGCACCAAGAAGTAAATAAAACGCGCGGTTCAACACTGTGTAATCAAAGAGCACTCCGGGTTTCCTGCCCTGGGGTGCTCTTTTGTTGTAAAAATACAAAAAGATGTTTTGCAAAAGGAATAAATCATGAAAAGCAGGAATCGTGGTAAAGAATCTTAGGAAAATTGATTGAAAACAGGAAATATTGGTGCCATACTGTTATTGATAACAC
>ENA-OZVO01000518-OZVO01000518.1-human-gut-metagenome-genome-assembly--contig:-NODE-518-length-11598-cov-3.748072_pt1 | contig 11598 bp, 9 predicted proteins | sample MGYA00243447_ERZ654049 | MGnify/ENA primary metagenome ERZ654049 (study PRJEB26926, sample SAMN06164906) | human gut metagenome | biome: ENVO:00009003; feature: ENVO:2100002; material: ENVO:00002003... | reverse complement strand
AGAGTTGAACGCAAGTACGTTCCGTAAATTTTTGATCTTAACTGAATAAAAACACACGAAAGCAGCAATAATAAAGTTAAATTTAATTGACGGAGTGTGTTTGATCGTGATTGTTAGAAGAGGAGATATTTTCTATGCCGATTTAAGACCTGTTATAGGGTCTGAACAGGGAGGAATAAGACCTGTGCTTATTATCCAAAATGATACTGGTAACAAGCACAGCCCGACTGTTATATGTGCAGCGATTACATCAAGGATGAATAAAGCCAAACTCCCGACTCATGTTGAGATAGACTCTAATAAGTACGATATGATTAAAGATTCGGTTATTCTGTTGGAACAGCTTAGAACAATAGACAAAACTAGATTAAAGGATAAGGTGTGCCATCTTGACAATGAGATTATAATAAAAGTTAACAAGGCACTTCTTACAAGTCTGGAAATTATCCGTACATAGGATATAAGGACGGAAAGGATGATATATGGGCGATGGCCGGACGTATATAGGTGTAGGTCTTTTTGCATTGTTTCTGATAATAGATGCAATACTTTATTCTTTTGAATCTGCACTCAAGAACATAAATGAGAAAGAAATAGATGAAAAATCACAGGAGGGCGATAAGAGAGCTGTACTGCTTAAGAAAATAATGGATAGCCCGTCGCGTTTTGGTGATACTTTTGACGTTATTATGTTCGTGACCAATCTGGTTGCGGGCGGTTACATACTGACAGTTGTGCGTGCATATATAATGAAATGCATCGAAGCCGACAAAACGCTTGTTTCAATTATAACTGCGGTCGTCATGCTTTTGATACTCCTTGTTTTCGGTGTGATGATTCCGAAGAAAATAGGAAAACGCAATCCGGTTAAGACAGCAAAGAGATATTGCAGAATTATACAGGCACTTATTACATTGCTTTATCCGGTATGTGTGGCAGTATCTGCACTATCACATATTATAATCAGAATATTCGGAATCAATCCGGATGAAGATAATGATAATGTTACAGAAGAAGAGATCATCACAATGGTGAATGAAGGCCAGGAGCAGGGCGTTTTGGAAGCTTCGGAGGCTGAAATGATTGCCAATATATTTGAACTTGGTGATAAATCTGCCGGCGATATCATGACGCACCGCGCCTCAATCGAAGCAATAGATTGTGAAATGACACTGGATACCTTTATACAGAATCACATAGACGGCAAGTATTCCCGCTTTCCGGTGTATGAAGGTGATATAGATGATATTATAGGTACTATTCACATAAGGGATGCACTTATTTTTTACAGGAACATCCCGAACAGGGCTAAGAAACTTAAAAATCTTAAAGCACTGTTAAGAGAGCCGTTTTTTGTGCCGGAGACAAGGGATATAGATGACCTTCTTAAAGATATGCAGACAGCCAAAATACATATGGGCATAGTGGTTGACGAATACGGACAGACGGCGGGCATCATAAGCATGGAAGATATTATCGAGGAAATTGTCGGAAATATTCTGGATGAATATGATGAGGAAGAAGAAGCTATCACACATGATGATAACGGAACATATGTGGTTGACGGACTTACAGAACTCGATGATATAAATAAGCTGTTGGGAACCGATATAGAAAGTGAGGAATACGATACACTTAACGGATATCTTATATCGAAACTTGACAGAATACCGGACGATGATGAGAAAGCAGTAGTTAAATCTGACGGACTGGTATTTAAGATTACGGAAGTATCGGGTAACGTCATCCGCAAAGTGGAAATCACAAGGGATGAACAGGCACAGACGGATAATGCGCAGGCTCAGGAATAAAAATTTATCCTCCGGTAATAATGATTGTATCATATATTGCCGGGGGTATTTTTATGTCTGAAGAACAAAATAATATTAAAGAATACGGAACTGTAAACAGTGACGGAATAGAAATAGTTACAATAATAGGAGAGATAGAAGGGCATCAGAATCTGGGACGTGATTCAAAGACCACGAGTTACGAGCACATGCTACCAATGCTGGCATCTTACGAAAGAAACACCGGAGTAAAGGGAATACTTTATCTTATAAATACAATCGGGGGCGATGTGTCGTGCGGACTTTCGATGGCTGAAATGATTGCAGGCCTAAGTAAACCATCGGTATCATTAATAATAGGCGACAGCCACTCAATAGGACTGCCGATTGCGACAGCGGCGGATTATTCATATATAGTTCCGAGTGCAACTGTTGTAATACATCCGGTCAGAATGAGCGGAACGATTCTCGGAACAAGGCAGACTTACAGACAGTTTAAATCAATACAGGACAGAATTATAAATTTTGTTGCGTCACATTCGGAATGCCCCGAAAATGAACTTGAAAAAATGATGATGGAGACATCAATGATGGCTAAAGATCTGGGAACAATTCTGGTCGGTCAGGAGGCCGTGGATGTAGGTCTTGTGAACCAATGCGGCTCTATAAGTGATGCTTTGGATAAACTTTCCGGGATGATCCGCAAATAATTAAATTGATTGTACTAATCTGAAAAAAATGGTATAATAATCCGGAATGACTGTTATACCATTTTTATTACATATGTAGTTGATATACAGCTGGAGGAAAGACAGTGAATATAATTAAAGCTTTACTTATGGGTCTGATACAGGGAGTGACGGAGTTTCTGCCGGTGAGCAGTTCAGGTCATCTTGCTATTTTTAAGCAGGTTCTCGGAATCAATCTGGATTCGGGAATGTATTTTGATGTAATGCTTCATCTGGGTACGCTTGTTGCGGTTATTATTGTGTTCAGGGAAGATATATGGGGGATGATAAGAGAATTCTGGGGAATGCTGGTTACGATATTTGCTAATTTTCTGGTATTCATAGTAAGACGCAGAGGCAATACCGAATATAAATATTTCAAAGTGATCAATTCATCTTACCGGAAGCTGGTGCTCATGGTGATAATCTCAACCATACCTACCGGAATACTTGGGATGGTTGGAAGCGACCTGATTGAAAAGGCTTCCGGAACGTTATGGGTGGTAGGTATGTGCCTTATTCTTACGGCCGTTTTGCTGCTTCTCGCAGATAAGCATCCGGACGGAACAATGAGAATCAAGGATGCGCCTTATTCAAGTGCTTTTATTCTCGGAATAGCGCAGGGCATTGCGACAATGCCGGGATTATCGCGTTCCGGAACAACTATAGCGACGGGCCTTATGCTTGGATATAATAAGAAACTTGCCGTTAAATACTCATTTATTATGTCAATACCGGCAATACTTGGTGCTGTTGTGGTTAAGATAGGAAGTTTCAAGAACGAAGCGTTTGGCTCCGCGAATCTTCCGGGATACATACTGGGCACAATCGTTGCCGGAGTTACGGGATATTTCAGCATCAAATATATGTTAAAGTTAATAAAGACCAAGAGATATTTTGGTTTTGCAATATATTGCGCAGTTCTGGGAATTGTCGCGATAGTATTTTCAATAGTAAAGAGATAACAGGAGGCGGACATGGCTGCCAGCACTAAAAGCAGACAAACGGTCGCACATAAGAAAAACAACACAAACAACAGAAAGACATACAGGCAGACACCACAGCCAAAGAAGAACGTGCGTAAGGACACAGGAATAGCCAAAGAAGCATCGGTACTTATTGCATTTGCACTTTCCGTTATATTTTTTATAGCCAATTTCGGCGTTGGCGGAATGGTTGGGGCTGCCATCAGTTCCTTTTTCTTTGGGTTATTCGGGTTAGTGGCATACATTTTCCCGATATTGCTGTTTGGCGGGACATTGTTTATGATTTCCAACAAAGGAAATTCAATAGCGCGGGTCAAATTTATAGCAGGAGTATTAGTAATGATACTCATATGCACTCTTATACAGCTTATAAGCGGTTCACATGCGGACGAATGGACATTCACGCAATATTACACCGAATCATCTGCCGGCAGACATGGCGGAGGTTTTTTCGGAGGTTCAATCTGCAAGCTTTTCGTCACATGGTTTGGCACGGTCGGAGCATACCTTATAGATATAGTTCTTGTTATAATAGGCATTGTGGTTATAACCGAGCGGTCCTTTATTGGCGGAATCAGGAAAGGAAGCCGCAAGGTGTATGATGCTCATAAGAACCACGAGCGGGAACGTGAGGAAAATCCGCCTGTAAAACGTGTCAGGATCAAGAATGAACCACATGAGAAAGTACCGCTTACAAGGGCTTCGCGTAAGGCATATGGTGTTACATTTGACACTGAGATCAAAGACACCGTGGATGACGGAGATACGGGACATATGCCGGATCTGTCATTGACATCGGCGCGTAAGAAGCCGGAGGCACCCGTATTCAGATTTGAGGCGGCACCTGATGATGAGACTATCGATGATAATGTCCTTGATTATGAAGCGGCGCATTATACAGAGGAACAGAGTAATCCGTTTGATGTGTTTGACGGTGAAGAAGAATATATTCCGGAGAAGGCTGACGAGGATGCCGGACCGGAAGAGATACCGGATGATATAATTACGGAAGAATATATAGAACCTGAAGAAGTTAAGATTGTTGAACCGGAGCCTGTACGACAGACGCCGGCGGCTGAACATAATGAGGTACAAAAATCGCAGGCAATAAAGCCGGCGCGTGTGAAGAAAAATGCCGGTAAATATGTTTTTCCGCCACTTAATCTTCTTTCGAGAGATAAGAAGAAATCGGGCGGAATGAGCAATGCAGAATTAAAGAACACAGCCTCACAGCTTCAGCAGACCCTGGCTAATTTCGGTGTCAAGGTTAAGATAACCGATGTAAGCTGCGGACCTACGGTTACAAGATATGAACTTTCACCTGAACAGGGTGTTAAGGTCAGCAAGATCGTTTCACTTGCGGATGATATCAAGCTCAATCTTGCAGCGGCTGATATAAGAATAGAGGCTCCGATACCGGGCAAGTCGGCAGTCGGAATAGAAGTTCCTAACAAGGAGACGACGGGCGTAATGCTCGGAGATCTTATCGCATCGCCTGAATTTAAACAGAACCCGTCACCGATTTCTTTTGCGGTCGGTAAGGACATAGCAGGTAAAGTTGTCGTGGCCAATATAGCCAAGATGCCGCATGTACTTATTGCGGGAGCTACCGGTTCAGGTAAGTCTGTATGTATCAACTCGATTATTATGAGTATACTTTACAAGGCTCATCCTGATGACGTAAAGCTTATTATGGTGGACCCGAAAGTCGTTGAATTAAGTGTATATAACGGTATACCGCACCTGCTTATACCGGTTGTCACAGATCCGAAGAAGGCCGCGGGAGCACTTAACTGGGCGGTTGCGGAGATGACGGACAGATACCAGAAATTTTCACAGTTCGGGGTCCGTAATCTTAAAGGATATAACGAGAAAATTGAGTCCATGGAAGAATCCGATGAAGAAAATAAGCCGGCTAAGATGCCGCATATAGTTATCATTATCGATGAGCTGGCGGATCTTATGATGGTGTCATCCAATGAAGTTGAGGATGCGATAGTACGTCTTGCCCAGCTTGCAAGAGCGGCAGGAATACATATGGTAATAGCGACACAGCGTCCGAGTGTTAATGTCATAACGGGACTTATAAAGGCGAATGTGCCTTCGCGAATTGCTTTTGCGGTTTCGTCGGGAGTTGATTCAAGAACCATAATAGATATGAACGGTGCAGAGAAACTTCTGGGTAACGGTGATATGCTTTTTTATCCTTACGGATATAAGAAACCGGTCAGGGTTCAGGGTGCCTTTGTATCGGACGAGGAAGTCGCATCGGTTGTTGAATTCCTGAAGGAACACAGCCCATCGGTTGAATATAATGATGCGGTAACGACTACGCTTAATAATAATCCGGGATTTGAAGAAAGCCAGGCATTCGGCGGAGACAGGGACCAGTACTTTGCGGAGGCCGGACGTTTTATCATAGAGAAAGAAAGGGCATCCATAGGAATGCTGCAAAGAGTTTATAAAATAGGTTTTAACAGGGCGGCGAGAATCATGGATCAGTTGTGTGACGCCGGTGTCGTAGGCCCTGAAGAAGGAACCAAACCGCGCAAGGTATTAATGAGCATGGAAGAATTTAATGAAATGCTTAACAATAAGTGATAATATATTATATGTCATCCGGCAGATGACAGAAAGGACAATTTAATGAAATCAGATATCGAAATAGCACAGGAAGCCAAAATGGAGCACATAAAAGATGTGGCTGCACAGATTGGCATTAAGGAAGACGAACTTGAATTTTACGGCAAGTACAAGGCTAAACTCTCCGATGAACTTGAGAAAAGAGTTGCGGGTAATCCTGACGGCAAACTTGTTCTTGTAACGGCTATCAACCCGACACCTGCCGGAGAAGGCAAGACAACAGTCAGCATAGGTCTTACGCAGGCGCTTAACAGACTGGGACATAAAACGGTTGTTGCATTAAGAGAACCGTCATTAGGTCCATGCTTCGGAATAAAGGGCGGAGCTGCAGGCGGCGGATATTCACAGGTGGTGCCGATGGAAGACCTCAATCTCCATTTTACCGGAGATTTTCATGCGATTACAAGCGCCAACAATCTCCTTGCAGCAATGATAGATAACCACATCCAGCAGGGAAATGCGTGCGGGATCGATACAAGACAGATTGTATGGAAGAGATGTATGGATATGAATGACCGTGCACTCAGAAATGTTGTTGTCGGACTCGGAAGCAAGGCCGACGGATTCGTAAGGGAAGATCATTTCGTAATAACTGTTGCATCGGAGATTATGGCAATTTTGTGCCTTGCCACAGATATGGCAGATCTTAAGCAACGTCTTTCCAGAATAATTGTGGCATATAATTACTCGGGCGATCCTGTTACAGCAGGAGATATTAAGGCAACCGGTGCTATGGCTGCGCTCCTCAAAGATGCGATGAAACCTAACATAATCCAGACACTTGAGAATACACCGGCTATTGTTCACGGAGGTCCTTTTGCTAACATCGCACACGGATGCAACAGTGTGCGTGCGACAAAGATGGCACTTAAACTTGCTGATTATGTAGTTACAGAGGCCGGATTCGGAGCGGATCTGGGAGCGGAGAAATTCCTTGATATCAAATGCCGTAAAGCAGGCCTTGTTCCTGATACCATAGTTATTGTGGCAACGGTACGCGCACTCAAATACAATGGCGGAGTCCCGAAAGATGAACTTTCCATAGAGAACATGGAAGCATTGAAAAAGGGAATAGTCAATCTTGATAAGCATATTGAAAATATGCAGAATTTCGGCGTCAATGTAGTAGTTACGCTTAATTCGTTTGTCACGGATACGGATGAAGAACATAATTTTATACGCGAGCATGTAGAAGCACTCGGATGCGAATTTGCACTTGCGAATGTATGGGCAGAGGGAGGCGCCGGCGGCAAGGAACTTGCGCTCAAGGTACTCAAATCTATCGAAAAAGAGAAAAAACCATTTAAATACACATATGAAGACGATATGCATCTTGAAGATAAAATAAATGCCATTGCCACTAAGATATATGGAGCAAAGGGCGTGGAATATGCTCCGGCCGCTGCCAAAATGCTTGTTAAACTCGAACAGATGGGATACGGAAAGCTTCCGGTATGTATGGCCAAGACACAGTACTCATTATCGGACGATCCGGCACTTCTTGGAAGACCGGAGGGATTTACATTGAAAGTACGTGAAGTATATGTAAGTGCCGGAGCCGGATTTGTGGTTGCGCTTACGGGTTCAATAATGACAATGCCCGGACTCCCGAAATCACCGGCTGCCGAGCGCGTTGATTACGATGAAAATACAGGCAAAATAACAGGATTGTTCTAGAAGGAAAATAATTTATGCAGAATTTTTATGTCAAAGATATAATAGAAGCTACTGGCGGAAAGCTGCTTTGCGGAAATGCCGATACACCTGTTAACATGATAAGCACTAATTCCAAGGAAATAGGTGAAGGTTGTCTTTTTGTTCCTGTAATAGGTGAACGGGTTGACGCACACCGTTTTATAGAGGATGCGGTAGCAGCAGGTGCCGTAGCGGTACTTACAAGCGAGCATGACAGCCTTGACCTCAACGCAGCATGTATTAAGGTTGATAATACAATAAAGGCAATGCAGGAAATAGGAAGTGCATACGGACGCAGGATGAATATTCCCAAGATAGGAATTACGGGAAGTGTAGGAAAGACAACCACCAAGGAAATGGTGGCTTGTGCTTTATCGGCCGGATTCAGGGTATTTAAGACATCAGGCAATAATAACAGCCAGATAGGTGTTCCCAACACACTATCCAAAATCTCACCGGATGATGAAATTGCTGTCATAGAGATGGGAATGAGCATGCCGGGCGAGATGAAGAGATTGGCAGAACTGGTTGATCTTGATGCGGCAATTGTTACCAATATAGGAGTGTCACATATAGAACAGCTTGGAAGCCAGGATGGGATATGCAAAGAAAAATTCCATATATCCGACGCATTAGGTTCTGATGGAATGATGTTCCTTAACGGGGATGATGAAATACTTAAAAAACATATGCATGAACTTAAGTGCAGAATCACACTTTTTGGCATAAATGATAATAATGATTACCGTGCGGTTAACATTAAAGCCGGGGCACAGACAGAATTTGATGTTATGAATAATAATGAAATATTATGTCATGTCTGTCTCAATGTTCCGGGTATGCATAACGTGAGAAATGCGTTAGCAGCAATAGCTGTTGCCGTAAGATATGGCATCGCGGCGGATAAGGCTGCCGAAGCATTTTCCGGATATGGCGGTGTGGAGATGAGGCAGCAGATTATACACCATAACGGAATTACAATTATCGATGATTCATATAATGCAAGCCCTGATTCAATGAAAGCGGGAATAGATGTATTATGCACAATCGGAAAATCAAGGAAGATTGCAGTGCTTGCCGATATGCTTGAACTTGGCGACAAATCACCACAATATCACGCTGAGGTCGGAGCATTTATGGCAGGACATAATGTTGATGAACTTATAACATACGGAGAACTTTCAATCAATATTGACAAAGCAGCAGAGTGTAATAAGTCACTTAAAATCAGACATTTTGACACAAGGGAAGAGGTTGATGAATATCTTGACAGTGACCTTAAGGAAGGAGATACTGTACTTTTCAAAGGATCACGCGGAATGAAACTCAATCTTTGTGTTGACAATATATGTAATAAATAATATACAGGAGGAAGCTATGGCACAGATAATCGATGGAAAAGCAATATCCAGACAGATAAAGGATGAACTGAAGGAAAAAGTCGCATCATATAAGGAACAGGGCATTGAAATATGTCTTGCGGTTATACAGGTGGGCAGTGACCCGGCATCAAGCGTATATGTCGGTAATAAGAAAAAAGCATGTGAATATGTCGGAATAAAATCTCTTGCATACGAACTTGCGGAGGAAACCACACAGGAAGAGCTTTTGAAACTTATCGGAGAACTTAATAACAGGGCGGATGTTAATGGTATACTTGTGCAGCTTCCGCTTCCAAAGCACATTGATGAGGATAAGGTCATCAAGGCAATAAGTCCGCTTAAAGATGTTGACGGTTTCCACCCGCAAAGCGTCGGAGCGTTAAGCATTGGGCAGAAAGGGTTTGTATCATGTACACCGGCCGGAATCATTGAACTTTTAAAGAGAAGCGGAATTAAAATTGACGGCAGGGAATGTGTTGTGATAGGAAGAAGCAATATTGTCGGCAAACCGATGGCGATGTTACTTTTACGCGAGAACGGAACAGTTACGGTATGCCATTCACATACGGCAGGTCTCAAAGAAGTAACAAGGCGTGCAGATATACTTGTGGCTGCTATCGGCAAACCTGAATTTATAACTCATGAGTATGTTAAAGAAGGCGCTGTTGTAATTGATGTAGGAATACACAGACTTGGAACGAATGAGAATGGCAAGAGTATTCTCTGTGGTGATGTGGATTATGATGACGTATATCCTCATGTATCAGCTATAACGCCGGTTCCGGGAGGCGTTGGACCTATGACCATAGCAATGCTTATGAATAACTGTGTTAACTCGGTAGAGGTAAATAAGGCAGAGTAAGCCGGAGGTATATTATGAAATTAGCGGAATTACTTGAAAAAACAGAATATACTGTTGTAAGTGGTAATGTTGACGTTGAAGTAAAAGAACTTCAATATGATTCGCGTAAAGTTACCCGTGGAGACGTTTTTGTCTGCATAAGCGGAGCAGTTGTGGACGGACATGATTTTATAACCGATGTTATTGCAAAGGGAGCAGCGGCCGTAATTGTTGAACGTGATACGCAAGGCATCGAAACGGCGGATGCGGTAATTATCAGAACACCTGATACAAGACTTGCGCTTGCATATATGTCAGCAGCTTTTTTTGATTATCCGGCAGAAAAACTGTTTACTATAGGAATAACCGGCACCAAGGGTAAAACTACGACGACGTTTATGGTGCGTGATATTCTGGAAGCATGTAATATCAAGACCGGTCTTATAGGTACGATAGAGACTATAATAGGTGATACACATATTCCATCAGCCAATACCACGCCGGAGTCATATATGGTACAGAAATATTTTCGCGATATGGCAGATGCCGGATGCAGATGTGTTGTGATGGAAGTTTCATCACAGGCACTGATGCTTCACAGAACAGCCGGAATCATGTTTGATATAGGCGTGTTTACCAATCTTGAACCGGATCATATCGGACCGAATGAGCACAGCTCATTTGAGGAATATGCAGCATGCAAGGGAAAATTATTCAGACAATGCCGTACCGGAATAGTCAATATGGATAGTGAGCATGCAGGACTTGTCCTTGAAGGACATACGTGCAGTATTGAGACATACGGATTGAAGAATACAGCTGATTTATATGCAGATAATATAATATATGAACATAAGAACGGCCACATCACAACATCATATGATGTGAAAGGCTCTAAGAACATGCATGTAAAACTGAGACTTCCGGGAGAATTTTCGGTCTATAATTCACTTTGTGCGATAGCGGTCACGGAACACCTTGATGTTGACGATGGCCTGCTTGAAAAGGCCTTATATAATGTAAAGGTTCCGGGACGCGTTGAACCTGTTAAGATATCCGACGACTTTACGGTCATGGTTGATTATGCGCATAACGCGATGAGCCTCGAAAGTCTTCTGAAAACATTGCGGGAATATAATCCGCACAGAATTGTCACGGTATTCGGATGCGGCGGAAACCGATCCAGACAGAGAAGATTTGAGATGGGTGAGATATCAGGTAAGATGTCTGATTTTACGGTCATTACAAGTGATAATCCCCGTAATGAAGAACCGGATATGATAATGCAGGATATTGAAACAGGAATTGCCAAAACAGCCGGCCGTTATGTCAAGATAGCGGATCGTGCCGAAGCAATCAAATATGCGGTAGATAATGCCGAAAAGGGAGATATAATTGTTGTGGCAGGCAAAGGCCATGAGGATTATCAGGAAATAAAAGGTGTTAAATATCATATGTCTGACCGCGAACTTATACTTAAAGCAGCAGGAAAGATGAATTAATAGGAGCAATATATGATATCTGTCTCTTATA
>ENA-OZVO01000493-OZVO01000493.1-human-gut-metagenome-genome-assembly--contig:-NODE-493-length-11891-cov-4.294272_pt1 | contig 11891 bp, 6 predicted proteins | sample MGYA00243447_ERZ654049 | MGnify/ENA primary metagenome ERZ654049 (study PRJEB26926, sample SAMN06164906) | human gut metagenome | biome: ENVO:00009003; feature: ENVO:2100002; material: ENVO:00002003... | reverse complement strand
TACGAGATCGCTCAGTGTCTCGTGGGCTCGGAGATGTGTATAAGAGACAGCAGCTGCGTCGGCGTGTTGGTAATCGTGCCGATTTCGTTGAAGCCCAGCTCCAGCTTGCCGTCCGGCAGGTTGTTCAGGTAGCCCGCCAGCTCCACTTCGCGGATGATGAAGGACGCACTGTTGTAGCCCGGCAGATTCCGGATGGTCACGCGCCACGGTTCATCCGCCTTCGCCAGCCCCGACACATGCAGGTAGGGCGCGCCGTTAATCTGCACCAGCTCCGCCGTGAGCGAACTCGGCGTGCAGATAACGTCCTTCAGGCTGAAGTAGCTCTTTTCCAGCAGGTTTTCCGTTTTCCACTGCGTGGAGTAGACTTCCTGATACTTCATCATGACTTCAAGGTAGATGTCCTGCATCATGCCCTCTTCGCCGAACGTGTCCGCGTCCGCCCATTGCTTGACAATGCTGATGCTCTTGGGCACGTTGGTGATGGTCACGTTGTTTTCCGTCGTATCCTTGAAGGTGATGTAGAGAATCGAGCCGACGAGTTCGCTTTCATCCGCCGTCATCACCGGCGTGTAGCGGTCCAGCGTGCCGTTGCCGACGCTCGTGTTTTCGAAGATGTAATAGCGGTACTTGCGCAGGCTGCCGTCGGGATTGAGGGGCGTGTCGTACAACGGCAGGTTGTCGATGGTCAGCTTCCAGCCGTTTTCCGCCGACAGGACGTAATTCTGCTGGAAGGGGTCACCGCACCAGTTGTAGTGCACCACGCCGTCCGAATCCTTCCAGTTTTCGCCCCAGACTTCGCGGAAGAGCGAAATCGACACGTTCTGGATGCCCAGCGGGTTCTGCGCGCCGTCGTACGCGGGTTCAGCAGCCCACTTCTTCTCGATGTTGATTTTGCCGGTCTGCACGTTGGTGATGGTCGCGCTTGCGTCCGCGATGGTGACTAAGAAGCTTCCTTCCATTTGTGACGAAGAGGCTTTGAACGCATCCTTTGCCTTGATTGGCTCGCCAGCCGAATTGAGTTCAAGGACGTCGCCCACTTCTTTCGGCCAGTTCTCCGAGAAGGTGTAACTGGGGAGCGTACCGCTCACAGGGTCTTCCGCCAGCTCATAGGTGTAAACATCCGCCGTGTGAATAGAGCCGTCCGGATTGTATTGAACACTGTACACATATTGCTCCTTCTGCTGTGTCGTCCAGTTTCCATTCGCATCCGGCATTATTTCAACGGTACTCGGCACGGGGGAAGAAGTTATCCACCCTTTTGTTTTATCCCATGAATGCTCTGTCACATTCAAGTTGAGCGTAACCTTTTCGGGTTTCTTGGTGACGTTAACCCACTCTTTCGTCAAATTGAGGTTGAGGCATCCCAATTCATACCCCGGCAGGTTCTTCGCGTGGATATCCGCCGTTCCGCCGTCCGCAGGCTGGTTCACCGCACCGGTTGTTTTCTTGACAAGCGTAGCGTCGCCTGTGTAGCTCACCTGATACAGATACGGGTTCAGCGCAGCATTAAGCGTTTCGTACCCTTCTACGATGTAATAGTAGTACGGCTTCTTCTGCGCTTCGCCGTTCTCATTCACCGTAAAGTAGTACTTCGGCAGGTTGTTGAACTCCCAGACGGGTTCTTCGCCGCCCTCCGTCCAGTTTTTCGTGACGTAGGTGTACTGCTGATCAGCCGTCTTGATGGGCTTGCCATTGCTGTCAAAGGTGAGCTGCCTCTTCGCCTGAATCAAGCAGAACGTCAGCTCATCCCTGTCGCGGAAGCGCGCCCACGTCTTGTCCACCTTGACGTTGAACCGCTCGACGTAGTAGTTCTTTTCGGTCACTTCCGGCAGCGTGTCCGTCAGCGGCTGGCGGTAAATTTCCTTGATATCGGTCAGTGCCGCGTCTGTGAAGTAGTCGCTCGGCTGCTTCGGGAAGTCCGCAGGCAGATGCTGCGTGCCGAAGTAGCCGTCAATCGCCGCTTCCGACACCTCGTAGGTGTACGCCCACGCGGATTTCACCGTGCCGTCGGCGTTGTATTGCGCATAAACCGACTGCGTTTCGTTCCAGTCTGCCCAAAGCGCCGTATACGTTGCTGTGGTGTCCAGCTCGATTGTCTTTGCGGTGGGCGTTTCCGCTGTCCAGCCCGTATCCGGGGCATAGACATGGCGGGTGCGCGTCACGGTAATCTGCGCCTTCGTGCCTTCCGGCGTGGGCTTGTCCGCAGGATTGCCGGAAGCGTCCAGCCACTGCTTCGCCACGTTGAAGCGGTACAGACCTTCCTTCTCGCTCGTCAGCTTGTTGTTCGTCACGGTGACGGTGGTGCTGGTGTTCGCATCGCCCTCCGTCGTCACGAAACCGTCCGCCGGGCTATAGCTGACGCTGAACGGGAGGGTGGCTTCGTTTTGGTACTTGACCTCCTCCACCTTGTAGCGGTAGCTTTGCCTGATGGGCTGATTCTGCTCGTCGAAGCCCGTCACAGCGTACTTCGGGAAAGTGCCGAACACGACCTTGCTTGTGTTCAGGCTGCTGATGCTCATGACCTTCGTGACCGCTTGGAAGCTGCTGTCCGCGACCCACGCGCCGTTCTCCTGCTTTTCGCGGGTCAGGCGGAAGGTCAGCGTATCCTGCGTGTTTTCAGGCTTCGCGCCTTCGCCCCAGCGCTTCTCGGCTTCGATGGTCAGCTTCGCAATCTCGTAGTTCCGCAGCGTCGCCGTGCCGCGTGCGTTCTCCGCGTTCGTCTTCGGATTGGCGGGATTCCCGTCCGTGAAGTACTCGCTCGGGTTCTGCGGGAGACCGCTGTATGTCAGCTGGCAGTAGAAGCCGCTCGGCACGTTCAGTTCCCGGAGGCTGTAGGTGTAGGCGCGGGCGTTTTGGACAACGCCGTTTTCCATGGCGACCGTGTAGGTTTCCAGCCCCTCGAACTTGGCGCTCCATCTGTTTGCTTCTGCCAGTGTGACCGTTTCGCGGCGTTCCGTGCTGCCCTTCGTCCACGCGCCGTTGACGTAATCCCAGCGCGTCTTGTAGAGCGCGACCTGCACGCCGCCGAATTCCTCGGTAATCGTGTGCTTTGTGCCATCCGGCGCGTACCATTCCTTGGACAAGTCGATGCTGATTTCGCCGTACTTGTCCTCCGGGCGGTAGACGTTGGTCAGCGTCGCCGTGACCGTGCCGGTGGTTTTGCTGGCGTTCGGGTCGATGGTGTAGGTGATGCCGGATGTGGTGTAGCTCGGCACTTTGCCCTCGACGATGTAGTAAATGTAGTAGAGCTTGTTGCCGTTCGCGTCCGCGCCGGTGGATTCCAGCTGCGACCACTGGGTGTGCCAGCCGTTCGCTGCCGTCAGCATAGCCTCGCGACCGCCGTAAGCGTCGTCCGGGTGCTGGCGAATTTTTGCCCACTGCGCGTCGGTGAACTGCGTGACCTGCGTCGGCACTTCGTCAACCGGCGTACCTTCCGGGGTCATCGTGATGCTCACGTTGTTATAGTAGCGACCGTCCTGCCATTTTCCTTCCCAGTTTTTCCACTGCAAGCAGAAAATTACTTTTTTCTGATGCGTCATCTTGGTGGTGTAAACGAACTGTTTTCTCGACGTATCTTGCGGTTCCAAGACCACTTCTTTTCCGTCTACGCGAGCCACAATACGCGCAGCGTTGTCAAGTGCGCCATCAAGCAGGTTCAGCGTTACCGTAACGTCCTGATTCTCCGGGAACTGCTGCGCAACCTTCGTGCTATTGTTGACCATTTCCGCAGACAGGATGCGTTGCGGATTCTGCGTTGCATCCGTGTTCAGCACGTCGGTATACTGTTCCTGCGTCAGCGCATAGCGGCGAAGCATCACGAGGACGCTGGCAGGGCGCGCATTCTCATGGGCGTCGTCGCCGGCCCAGTTCTTCTGCACCTCCATGTCGTGGCGATCCTTGCTGTTCTTCACCTGAATGTTGATGCTCGCAGAGCCGTTGACGGTGTGCGGGCCATCCACCACGCCTTTGATGCCGGAAGCAGTCATGAGCTCCTGCAGCCGACTCTTTGAAATCGTGCCGAAGTTGCCATTGTTGAGACCGTCCGGGTATCTCTCCGGATGTGCTTCGGTATCGTCCGCTCTCGGAACGATGTGGAAGACGACCAGCGGGCGATCCTCCAGCACGAGGTGGTACGGCTCGACTGCCTTCGTTTCCACCAGCATGTACGCGACGTTCGGGTCGAGCGGACGCTCGTTCAGCTTCTCCGAATTGTATTGGTAAGTAATCATACCGCTTTGATCCGTGTAGACCTTACCATTTTCGCCGCCAACCGCCTCGAACTTGTTGGTTTCCGTGTTCCATGCGTAGAGGGTGAACTCCGTCCCCGGCAGCAGCAGCGAGGTGTTCGCGCTGTCCACCTTGCGGATGACCAGATTGTTGTGGATGTAGCCGCCGCCCTGACTGAAGTAGTCGTTATTGCTGTTGTTCAGTTCGGTACTTGAGCCGTCTTTTCCTTCAAGGTTTGCGTGGTTTCTCAACGCCGGACTGATGCCCTTGTGGTTCACGTCGTTGAAGTTGTACTCGTTCGTCACCTCAGGCGGCAGCAGAATGTTCTCCTGCGCCGTGTATTCCAGAATCAGCGCCTTGCCGTCCGGAACGGTGACGGTTATGTTCAGGGAACGTTGAGCGGGAACCGTTCCTTTTACCTTCTCACTGTAATTGTAGTTGGAATTACTGAAGACGTTTTCCGTTTCCGTGAACTCCATCTTCCAGAGATACTTCTCTATCTCTGCGCCGCGCAGCAGATGCCCCTTGCCGCTTTCATCAACGTCCAGAATCGGATTGCCGTTTTCATCCTTCAACGCCTCATAGAGCCTGAAGGAACCTTCATCCAACGTCACATTGCGCAGATAAGGATACACGCCAGCCAATCCAAGAACGTCATAGGTCAGCGTATCCGTCAGCCTGAGCGTGCTGGATGCCGGATTCAGCTTCGCGCCTGCCTGGTTGATGTCGATGGTGTAGGTGATTCGCGCCTGCTGGTCGCCGCCCTTGACGCTGTAGCCCTTCTGGACGTTCACCGCCTCGACCGTCTCTTCCTCGTAGGTCAGCTCGGTCTTCTGCTCCTTGTGATAGAGCGCCGCGTCGTATTTCACGTCCAGCTGGTTGTTCAGCACGCCCAGCACCAGAGTGCCGTTCACCGCGGTTGCCAGGAAGTCGTCGGCAATCTTGCAGTGAACCTTGACGGTCATATCCGCCTTGCCGTTGAGGACCGTTTCCGGACCGCCGGTATTCTCATTCGGCTTCATGGAGATGTTGATTCTCTGCTGCTGCTGTGCGCCTTCGCCCACCGCCGCCAAATCAGCCTTGATGGAAATGCGCTGCTCGCCCCACTCGTTGCTGACCTCATAGCCATCCGGAATCGTACCGGCATTGTCCAGCTTCTTATTGACAACGGTCATCTTCGTGCTGTCCGTTTCGCTAAGAATCAGCCTCGAGCCGCCGTATTCGATGTACTCCACCACAATGTGCGGCGGGAGCGTTTCGGTCAGGGTGATTTCGTCGTGCGCCACGCCATCATTGCGCAGGAGGATGGTCCAGTACAACTCGTTCTCATGGATGATCTGTCCGTTCAAATCACCAGCATTATGGTTGCCGAACTTCTTCTCCACCAGGTCGTTCGGGGCGGCCTTGTACCACGCGTCTCCGTTTTTGCCCGCGTTAACAGCCGTGTTCTTGAAGTCAACCCCGCTCGTGCGGGACTGTTCCAAATAGATGGTCGTCTGATACGGGAGCGTAACGCTTGTCGTCGCGTTCACATCCGTATTGGCGTCGTTCAGCACAACGCCTTCGCCCGTCGTTTCAAACCGGAAACCATAGTAGTAGCCTTCCGTCAGCGTCGTTTCCGCAGACACCACCATCGTGCCTTCATTTTTGCCCTGACTGTCGCAGGTCAGCAGCGTAATGGTGTACGGCACATTCTGCGCATCATGCTTTTTCACAACATCGAGGTCTTTGATGGCGTTGAGCAATGTCTGCGCCTGAGCCGCCGTCATGTAGTGCTGCATGATTTCTATTCCGTTTTTCCATTCCACCTTCTTGTCAAGCGTTTCGCCAAAGTTCAGCTTATACTGAACATCCTTCGTCGCCGGGAAGGTGTACGTCGCGTTCCACGCTACCGGATACAGACCATCGGTGTATTCGCCGTTCTTCGTCGGATCCGCCGGCATACTCGCGTCAACCGACTTCACCACATTGTAACGCTTGTCCTGCCCTACATTCGCGGTGCTTGTCTTTTGTTCGCCGTCGAATTCCGCCGTGTTTGTAATCTGTTGATCCTGCGCGGTTGCTTCCACCGGCGTTTTGTATTGGATTACGATCTTCGCGGTGGTGTCCTTGAATTTCAGCTGCGGTTTGCCATCCGCGCCGGTTTCCACGGTGAAGTAATCCGTGTAGTTTTCAGCGGTGATAGGCGTGTTATTCGCCGTGATTTGCGACACATAGCCCTTGCCGTCCGTCTTCGAAAACAGCAGACTGCCGTTTTCGTCCACAAGCTGGTCGAACATCGTGTCCGTCAGCGTCTTGTCCTTGATGTTGAAACGGTTTTCGTTGACGGTGAGCGTCCACTGAATGCAGCCCTCATTGCTGTTGTACCAGCTGCTCTTTTGCAGCTTTTTAATCTGAACGTCAGTAGGGTTGCTGTTAGAGGAATTCTGGGAATGATCCCACTTTCCGCCACTCTGCGCAGTGAAAGTATTTGTCAGCTGATCGTATTCACCGGTCATTCCGTCCTTGTCGAACGTGTATTCATACTTGATTTCGTATGTTTCATTTGCCGAAAGCGGCGGCAGCACATAATCCGTCGTCATGGTATAGACCTTGCCGCTTTCGTCCGTCGTGTTCGCATAAACGTAGTGAATGTGCGTTCCCGTCGTACCGCAGGCGCATGTACCGTCCGTCTTGATTTCTGTCGAAGCAGAGTCAACAGCGGGCACCTGACTCCAGTTAGAGTGTACTTTAACCTCCGTGACGGTCATGTTTGTCAGGGCAATTTGCTTATTCACCGCCGTCATGACGTCTCGAGCAGTCGCGTTCTTGCCGTTCGTGCCCTTTGTGGATTCGATTTTGACGGTATACTCAATCGTTCCTTTTTCCCAGTTGACATTAGCCCCGCTTTTCCAAGTTCTCAAATCGCTGAGGATGGAGTTGTTGCCCCTGTCGATGTCCTCCCACTTCACAGTGGTCGATGCGCCGCCGAACTTGATGGTCAGGTCGTCGTTGCCCAGATCCTTAACATCGTCCTTGCGGATTTCGGCGCTCATCTTCATGGTGCCGGTTCGGTCGTCATGGCTGGGGTGTTCTCGGACAAAGTCCATATACTCGTCGGTGAACCACATTTCAACTTGTTTCGTTGTGGGATTATACTGGAACTTAAACGCCGGCTTTTCATTGCTGAATTTGGCGTCCGTGCCCGACTAGACAGAAGTACTGTCCGTTTTGATATGCGTATTCTCTGCCGGAATAATAATCTTGTTGCCTTCGCCATGGCGAAGAATAGCTTCATCCGAAATCTTGAAGTCCGCCGCGAAGCTATAGTTGTACGCATTGGCATTTTCCGGAAGTATGATGTTCGATACCGTAATATTGGTAATCTGCATGCCGCTCTCGCTGACGGCAGGCGGTTCGTTCGCCATCATCTGGAAGTCCGGGTCAAGTCCAAACGACGGCATCATCATGTCGTCCGGCTTCGCGGCATCAGCGTCCATCGACGGAATCACCGTAAGCGCAGGTGTCGGGGACGGCTCGTCCATCGGGGCAGCAGTTTCGGCGGCGTTTTCCGTCGGCGCAGGCGTTACAGACGGCGCAAGCGTCGGTTCTTCCGTAGGCGCTGGCGTTGCTGTGGGCGCTTCCGTGGGCGTTGACGTTGCTTCGGGGGCTGCCGTCGGCTCAGCTGTCACTTCGGGCGCTGCCGTCGCATCGGGGTTCGGGGTCGGGTCATAGTAGCAATCCGCCGTGTGCGTGTGCTCTTCTTTGCCGCAGATATAGTGGCGTTCGTAGCAGTCCGCCGTGTGATGATGGCCGGAATCCTCCGCCGTCACCGTCACAATGCACTCATTTGTATGCTGATGCCGCAGCACCTGAATGTAGCCGCAAGTGTAGTAGCCGGTTTTCGCATCGACGCAGGACGCGGAATGCGTGTGCACTTTCGCCGGGTCGGGATAGAGCTTGCATTTCAGGTCGCCGCGCACCATCTCGTAGCAGGAATCATCATGCGTGTGTGCGCCTTCGCCCTCAAACAGACCGCAAGTCGGTTCTTCCGTCGTCGGATAGCAGGCATCCGTGTGGTGATGTGCGCCCTCGCCTTCCGTCAGGCCGCAGGTGTACGTCCGGGTCACTTCGTAGCAGCTGTCATCATGGACATGCGGCATGTCAGAGTTCGTCGCAACGTCCTCGGTGCAAATCAGCGTGCGTGTTTCCGTCACGCAATCCGCCGTGTGCTGGTGCCCTTCACTCTCAAACAGACCGCAAGTCGGTTCTTTTGCCCGATAGCACGCATCCGTGTGGATGTGCCCCTCGCTTTCCGGCAGCGTGCAGATCAGCTGCTTCTCCCAATTGTAGCAGGCATCCGTGTGCTTGTGCATCGGATGCTCCTCCAGCGTGCAGATAAGAACGCCGTTGCTGTCATAGCACTTCTCGTCATGCTCGTGGATGTAGCCATCCCAGTAGCCGCAGCTGAGTTCACCCTGCGCATTATAGCAATCGGAGGAATGGTGGTGCGGCTCAAAGCTGCAGCGCATAATATCGGTAAAGACTGTCTCCGCCTCGCGCTCGGAAATCAGGCAGGTCAGCTCATCCACATAGCAGTCCGCCGTGTGGGTATGCTCCTCCAGCCCGCAGTACGTTTCCGCCGCCATTGTCAGACCCGGCATCATCAGCACATAAGACGTGCAGATGGCGACAACGAGTGCCAGCGCCGTGACCGTCTTAAGCAGACGCATCCGGCGCTTCCGCTGCGCAACGTATTTTTCTGCTAATTCCATGAGTTTGCGATTCATGTCAGCATCCTCCGATTCTGGAACCTGTGTTCCTCTTCTTGTTGTATTGCACTTACGTTATTGCAGGAATCCAATGCGGTTCAGCGGCCAAATGCGGAGCGTTACGCGCCCCATAATCTGCTCTTCGGACACCGGACCGACCAGTGTGCTTCGGCTGTCGCGCGAGGTGGAGCGGTGATCACCCAGAACAAAATACCGCCCGTCCGGCACTTGGTACGGCAGCGTGATGGAGCAGTCGCCCAGCGCGCGGTCGGTGATGTACGGCTCATCAAGCAGTTCGCCATTGATGTAGACGTTGCCGCTTCCGTCGATGTTGACCCACTCGCCCGGCAGGCCGATAACGCGCTTAATCAGCACCTTATTGTTGTAGTAAAAAGCGATAATATCGCCGCGCTGCGGATTTGACCCGCGCACGACCATTGTGATTTCGCCCTGCCCGACCACTGGCGTCATTGACGTGCCGGTGATTTGCAGGATGGGCATGACCATGGTTGCAATCAGCACCGCGACCGCTGCCACCACCAGCAGCGTATAGAGCGTGCTGCGCAGGGCGCGGTTGTAGCTGTGCTTGCGCTTTTCATGCTTCAGTTCCGTTTCCAATTGTGCGGATGTGGGGTTCATTTCCCGCAGCAGGTGGGCGCGTTCCGCCGCTTCCTGCGTGTCGTTGAGCAATTGTTTGCCCGTTTTCTGCTGATTCTTGTCTTCTGACACCTGCGCGCCCTCCCTTCTGCCATGTTTCTTTACTGCTGATTGGCGGCTTTCTTTGCGCGCGCGAGAATTTCCTGCGCTTGGCTTTCTGCCGCGCTGATTTTCTCCTGGCAAAGCCGCTCGACGTTCTGCTGATACTGTTCCGCGGCCTTCTGCGCCGCCTCAAACACGCCGTTTAGCTTCAGCGATGCCTCCGCAATCGAGCCGCACGTTTCCAACTGCAGCTGCTGACTTTGCAGCGCCGCTTCTGCCGCATTCAGCCGCTGCTCCAGTGCTTCAAATTCCCGTGCCTGTTCCAGCAGCAGTTCCAGCAGCTCTGCGCGTCCCAGCTTCCGCAGTTCCTTCTCTGTCACAGTTCACGTCTCCTTTACATGTAACACATTTATCGTTTCTCGATATGTAATTCGCCAGATTTCCGGCAAATCACAGTTCGAGTTTTTACATGGTTTATTAATGGTTTATTATACCATCAAATCTTCAACTGTCAAGACGGAAAAATAACATTTATTATGCTCATTTGGTGCATTTTTGTGTGTTTTGCCATACTTTCGTGTGGTAATTTTGTCATTTTCACCTGTTAACGGCTTGTTAGTTTCCTGAGTATTGTTATTTTAATGTCTACTGAATAACCATCCGTTTTTCACGCGATTGCAGAAGTCCGAGTAGCCAATCCAGAAATTGCAAAAAGGCGCACTGAATCTTACGCAGATTCAGCAGCAAAATGGACAGAGCAACCACATGCGCAGCCGTTTCTTCCAGCTTCGCTGTCACCAGCCCCATTCCACACTTACGTTTTCCCAAACTGAATTTGCGTTCTACCTCGACCCGTTCGCACTCGTCCCGGTAATCCTGAGCCTTGTTCCGATCCTCTCCTTTTTTGGGCCTTCCCAGAGCTGGCCCGGAAAGCCGGATTCCCCGCGCTTTGCAGTAGCTGAGATTCTCACGGTTCCGGTATATCTTATCTGCCAGTACCCGACTGGGGTAGTGTCCCTCGCGCTTGTGGAAATTTTCAATCATTTCCTGGAGCTTGGTCGCTTCGTTGTAAGCATCAAAAGAACGGTATTCCAGCCTTGTCCAGCCGTCTGCGACACTGATATCCAGCTTCATGCCAAACTCCACGGGTTTGCCGACCTTTCCCCGCACTATAGGGCGCACAAAGGGCTGGCTGACGCTGACTATTCGGTTCTCAACGCTGTGGGTATGGTTGTCATACATGTACTTTTGCTGCTCATAAATCTTACGAATCGTCTCCAATCGCTCCGTTTGGTGAATATTCAGTGCCTTTTCCTGATTCAGCTTCCCGTCAATGGCAGCAAGGTCTCTTTTCAGATAGTTCAGCTGCTTCCCAATGGCTTTACGGGTCATCTTTGCGGTGTGTTTGCGGCAGCGGACATACTTCAGATAGTCTTTCCGGGCTCGTTTGCGATAGGTACGGGGCTTCTTGCCGTCGGTGGGGCTGTGGAGAATATCCAGCAGCTTCTCAGCATTTTCTCTGGCTTCATTCAGAAGGGAAACATCCTGGGGATACCGGATATTGGACGGTGCGCAGGTGGCATCCACGATTATCGTGCCGCTGTTCCCTCCACCATCGGGCTTGTTATCATCCTGGTTATCGTTATCTTCTGTTTTCTGTGCTTCTTGGATGACCATTTCATTGATCTGAGCCAGAACTTCCGGCGTCAGGCGTTTTCGGAAATGCACCATAGAGGACGCATCGAAGGGCAGTTTGCTGTCGTCATAGCCCGCATACCCACAGAAATACTGCAAATATGGGTTCTCCTGGATCTGCAAAACAGTTTCCACATCGGAATACCCGTATTCCCTCTGGATGAGACAAGCACCCAACGCCAACTGAAGCGGCTTGGCCACATTCCCGGTCTCGGAAGGAAACAGATCCGCGTACTTTTTCTCAATCTTGTCCCATGGGATGCTCTACGCTTTCTTCACCCAGCGGTTGTTTTCCCGCAGGTGCATACCTATGGGCTGCTGAAAATCTGACAGACTGATCTGTCCGTTGCTGTACCGATACATACACGTTCCCTCCAAGTGCAAGGGTTTTGCCCGCTTTTTGTCGTTTCCCTTGCACCTATTATAGCACAGATTGCCTTGTGTCGCAGTGCTTTTTGGGTTGGTCAGTAGACATTCTGTCTCTTATACACATCTCCGAGCCCACGAGACACTGAGCGA
>ENA-OZVO01000486-OZVO01000486.1-human-gut-metagenome-genome-assembly--contig:-NODE-486-length-11937-cov-3.191466_pt1 | contig 11937 bp, 11 predicted proteins | sample MGYA00243447_ERZ654049 | MGnify/ENA primary metagenome ERZ654049 (study PRJEB26926, sample SAMN06164906) | human gut metagenome | biome: ENVO:00009003; feature: ENVO:2100002; material: ENVO:00002003... | reverse complement strand
CGAGATCGCTCAGTGTCTCGTGGGCTCGGAGATGTGTATAAGAGACAGGTCCGACCGTGCATACGCTTTCCAGTCCAGACGGCGCGTATCGTCTCCGGCCACGTATTTGCGGTATTCCGCAAACTCCACGGAGGAGCCGCGGCTGGCGCTTCTGTGGCGGCCGGATACGTTCCCCGTCATGCTGTGGCGCGCTTCCAGGGGAAGGTTCCCCAGGCGGCTGAGCAGGTTGTGATTCAGGTATTTCATGGGGCAGGGAAAGGGGATTGATGATGCCGGGACGGCGGTCAGATTTCCGCCGTCAGGCGCGCCACGGCCTTACGGGGCGTGATGCCCTGGGATTCCGCGGCGAAGTTGGTGACCACGCGGTGCATCAGCACAGGTTCCACAATGGCGTCTATGTCTTCCCTGCGGACGATGTAGCTGCCCTGGAGAGCGGCGCGGGTCTTGGCCCCAAGAATCAGGAACTGGACGGCGCGGGGGCCTGCGCCCCAGGCTACATACTGCTTTACCCATTCCGGGGAAGTTTCCAGGGTGGGGCGGGTGGCGCGCACCAGTTTCACGGCATACTCGTAAATATGTTCCGGAACGGGAACGCGGCGCACCAGATCCTGGTAAAAGATGATTTCCTCCCCGGAGAGGATGTGCTTGAGTTCCTCGCTCCGGGTTCCGGTGGTTTCCCGGGCGATGCGCATTTCCTCCTCCTCCGTGGGGTAGTCCACTTCAATCAGGAACATGAAGCGGTCCAGCTGGGCTTCCGGCAGGGGGTAGGTGCCTTCCTGTTCAATGGGGTTTTGGGTGGCAAGCACGAAAAAGGGGAGGAGCAGGGTGAAGGTGCGGCCCATGACGGTGACGCGGCGCTCCTGCATGGCCTCCAGCAGGGCGGACTGGGTTTTGGCGGGGGCGCGGTTGATTTCGTCCGCCAGCACGATGTTGGCGAACACGGGCCCCTTGATGAACTCGAACTGGCGCTTGCCGCCGGCGGAATCATCCTGGATGATGTCCGTGCCGGTAATGTCCGCGGGCATCAGGTCCGGCGTGAACTGGATGCGGTTGAAACTAAGGTCCAGCGTTTTTGCCACGGAACTGACCAGCAGCGTCTTCGCCAGGCCCGGAACTCCCATCAGGAGGGCATGCCCGCGGGAAAACAGGGCGATGCTCAGCAGCTCCACGACGCGCTGCTGGCCAATGATCATTTTGCTCAATTCCGAGGAAAGCTCCTTGTAAATGGCGCCGAGCCGGTCAATGGCGGCTACGTCGTCGTCGGGCAGAGTGGGGGTGACGGGTTCCATATTGCAATTTCATAGCACTTTCCGGGCCGTTTTCCACCAAATAATCGCGCCACGTTCATTTTCCCTGCTTGGAATGGGAAGGGAAACGGGGTAAGGAAGGGGCATGCCGAAAATTGCACTCATTCAACTGTCCGTAGATGCCCGGCCTTCCGTGAACAAGGAAAAGACGGAATCCGCCATCCGTGAAGCCGCCGCCAACGGCGCGCAGATTGTCTGCACCCAGGAACTTTTTACCACGGAATACTTTTGCAGGACGGAGGAATGCGATTTATTCGACCTGGCGGAACCTGTTCCCGGGGAATTGACGGAAGCCCACAGGAAACTGGCGGCGGAACTGGGCGTGGTGATTGTTGCCTCCGGCTTTGAAAAGCGCGCCACCGGGCTTTACCACAATACCGCCTGGGTGGTGGATGCGGACGGTTCGTTCCTGGGCATGTACCGCAAGATGCATATTCCGCAGGATCCCGGGTTTGAAGAAAAATTCTACTTCACCCCCGGCGACCTGGGCTATAAGGCGTTCGACACCAAATTCGGCCGCATCGGCGTGCTCATCTGCTGGGACCAGTGGTACCCGGAAGCCGCGCGCCTGACGGCCATGCAGGGGGCGGAAATCATTTTTTACCCCACGGCCATCGGCTGGCTGCCGGAGGAAAAGCCCCTGCTGGGGGAACAGCAGCACTGCGCGTGGGAAACCGTACAGCGCGGCCATGCCGTAGCCAACGGCTGCTATGTCTGCGCCGTCAACCGGGTGGGGACGGAAGGGGAAAGCGAATTCTGGGGGCAGTCCTTTGTGGCGGACTACTATGGCCAGATTGTGGCGAAGGCTCCCGTCAGCGATGAAGCCATCCTGTACGCGGACCTTGACCTGGACGCATTGGAAGACCACCGCCGCATCTGGCCCTTTTTCCGTGACCGCCGCATTGACTCCTACGGCGGCATTACGGAACGCTGGGGCAGGTGAACCTTCCCCCTTTGCCCGGTTTATGTATTCCGAGGAACCATTGGAGCGGCAGTGGGCGCAGGTCCGGGAAGTTCTCCTTGACATGGAAGAACAGTGTGATGATTTGGTCATCGACTGCCTTCAGGGCATGGTTGGGGAGCTGGGATGCCAGGTAACCGTGCGGAGGCGTGAGCATATTCTGACCCTGTTGAGGGAACTCAATCATCTGTATGATTGCGGAATTCCTGCCAGGGAAATGATTTGCGAAGAGGACGAAGAATACTGTTTTTCCTGGATTTATGAGTTTGATTTCTACCTTGGAGATGCTGATTATCTGCTGCATTTCGTCGTTGACGCCGCCCTGAATTCCAATGGCATCGTCAATAAATATCTGACGTTGGAAAGGCAGGTGTACCGGAAAGGTTTGTGCCTTAAAGCGAGCGAACCCATGGTTCTTGACCCTGATGCACTGGAGCGGTTGAAGGAAAAAATCGTTTCCGCTATGGCCTGTCCTCCCAATACGGGCCGTTTTCTGGATTGGGATGATGATTAATCTTTGGGAGGCTGAGTGTTTTTTACGGGGAAAGATGGCGTAAAAAAGCCGCCGTTTTTGAAAAACGGCGGCATGGGAAGAAATGAAGAGTTTTCCGGCTAGCCGCAGATGACGGCAATCTTGATGCCTTTCATCTGGACGTTGGTTTCCAGGGCTTCCGCGATTTCATCCAGCTTGAAGCGGTGGGAGATCAGCTTGGTCAGCGGCAGGCCGATGCCGTAGGCTCGCTTCAGAAAGTCGAATGTAGTTGGGTAGTCCTGCGGGGAGTACACCCAGGAGCCTACAGCGGTCACCTCCTTGTTGCAGAGGTCGTAATGGTGGTTGATAACGCTTTCCCCTCCATCCATGAAAAAGCCCACTTCGCACAGGCCGCCGCCGCGCTTCACGAACTTCCAGGCGTTGGCCCCGGCCTTGCCTACGCCCGTGCACTGAAAGACGAAGTCCGCCAGGCGGCCGCCGTTGTCCTTTTTCACGGCATCCAGCAGTTCGTTCAGATCCGCGTACCGGGTGAAATTATACGTGCGGGAGGCTCCCATTTCCCTGGCCAGTTCCAGGCGGGAGTCATTGCCGTCCACAGCGATGATGGTTTCAATGCCCAGCGTGCGCAGCGTGGCGATTTGAAGAAGGCCGATGGGGCCGCAGCCCTGCACGAGCACCACGGAATTGAACTTGAGGAGCCCGGTGGACTTGGCGCGTTCCAGGGAATGGACCACCACTGCGGCGGGTTCCACCAGAATGCGCTGGTCCAGCGTCATGCCGGAAACATTGAAAAATGTGGAGCCCTTGCGGATGACGAGGTACTCCCCGAAGTAGCCGTTCAGATGCACGTCGTCGTCAGGCATCAGGCCATACACGCCCACATTTTCGCACAGGTTGGTGCGGGCCGGAGTATTCAGGCAGGCGTCACAGGTGCCGCAGGGAATGATGCAGGTGACGATCTTGTCCCCCAGCGCTACGGGATTTCCGGCGGTGTCTTTAGTGATATTCCTGCCCATGGCGACGATTTCCCCGGTGCCTTCATGGCCCAGAACCACGGGGCAGAGGCCGAAGGGGTCCCGGTTGTATTCGTGGCCGTCCGTTCCGCAAACGCCGCAGGCTTCCACCTTGATCAGCATTTCATCGTCTCCGATGGCGGGAATGGGATATTCACGGATTTCAAATGTCTTTGGTGCTGTCAGGACAGCGGCGCGTGCGGTTTGTTGCATGATGTCCTTACACTATCCTTAGCCGCCCGGATTCTTCAAGAACAAATAGTGATGAAAGGAACTCCGCCTGTTGAAAACGGGAGGAATTTCCTTCCCGGTCCTTCCTGCAATACACCCTGGCGCCGGATGTCCATGATTCCCGGAAACATGGAGAGTCCGGTCCTCCTGCTGTACGGTTTTCCTGAGAAGGAAAAAAATCATTGTCTGACACGGGAAAAACGGTAGTTTCCGGAAAGGGGCGGCATTCGGGAAAGCATGCCTCTGCGCGCAGCGTTTTTCCGTGAAAGGGTAACGTTTTTCCATGGAAGGCCGTTCATTTGGCTTGCGTGGCGGGGGGATGGAGTGCAAGCTGTGCGCGTTATGCTCGACATCCGTGTAATACGAGAAAATCCGGAAGAAGTGAAAGCGCGGTTAAAGCCCCGCAGCGGCGACGCGTGGAAGCTTGTTGATGACGTTCTGGCCTGCGATGAGGCGCGCCGCAATGCCGAAACGGAAAAGCAGGCCTTGCAGTCCGAGCGCAATGCCACCTCCAAGCAGATCGGCATGCTCAAAAAGAAGGGGGAAGACACGTCCTCTATTGAAGCGCGCGTGCGCGAAATCGGGGACCGCATCCGGGAACTGGACCGTGTCGCGGAGGAAAATGCAGCCCAGCTCACCTCCCTGCTGATGAACATTCCCAATCTGCCGCACCTGGAATGTCCCGTGGGCGCGGATGAAACGGCCAACCCGGAAATCAAGCTGTGGGGAGAAAAGCCCGCCATTGAAAACCCGAAGGACCATGTGGAACTGGCCGCGAATCTGGGCATGATTTCCTTTGAAGACGGAGCGCGGATTACGGGCTCCGGTTTTGTGGTGTACCGTGGGGCGGGCGCCCGTCTGGAACGCGCCCTGATCAACTTCCTGCTGAATACGCAGACCGTGGAAAACGGTTATCAGGAAGTGGGCGTTCCGTTTGTGGTGAAGAGGGAGTGCATGGAAGGCACCGGCCAGCTTCCTAAATTTGAGGAAGACATGTACGGCACGGAAGACCAGCAGATGTTCCTGATCCCCACGGCGGAAGTTCCGGTCACCAACCTGTACCGGGATACCATTTTACAGGAAAGCGACCTGCCCATCAAGATGGCCGCGTACACGCCCTGCTTCCGCCGGGAAGCCGGAAGCGCCGGCCGCATCAACCGCGGCATGATCCGCGTCCACCAGTTTGACAAGGTGGAACTGGTGCAGATTTTAAAGCCGGAAGACTCTTTCCGGGAGCTGGAAGTTCTCCGCGGCCATGCGGAATCCATCCTTCAAAAACTGGGGCTGCATTACCGCGTGATTGAACTTTGCACGGGCGACCTCGGCTTTTCCTCCGCCAAGACGTATGATATTGAAGTATGGGCTCCGGGACAGGGGCAGTATCTGGAAGTTTCCTCCTGTTCCTGTTTTACGGACTACCAGGCGCGCCGCATGCGCCTGCGTTACAAGGATGCCGACGGCAGGAACCAGTTCTGCCACACCCTGAACGGTTCCGGCACGGCTCTGCCGCGGCTGTATGTGGCCCTTCTGGAAACTTACCAGCAGCCGGACGGCTCCATCCGGATTCCGGAGGCGCTTGTGCCGTATTTCGGCGCGGACTGCATCCGCCCGGAACAGGCCTGAACCGACGTTTCTCCCGTCCCAACCCTGAATCAGCCCATGCCTGACGAGGGCCCTCTGGAACATTACCTGACTGTTTCCCATGAGCCGGAACCGGACATTTCGGAACCGGCTCCGGAACGCAGTCCTGGACCGTGGCGGGAAAGGGGCATCATGCTGGGCCTGGGCTTTCTGCTGGGGTGCATCGGGGCTTATGCGCTGGTTTACTCGGAAATGTCCGGCGGCATGCGGTCGCTGAAGCAGTCGCTTTCAGAAGAACGCGACTTGAACGCGTCCCTGCAGAAAGAACGTGCCCATCTGCGGGAAACGTTGGAACAGGCACGCATGGACGCTCTGCTGGAGGAACGCTCCCCCCTTTCCGTGACGGTCGGCGGTATTCCCAAGACAAGCCGCAGGCCCGTTCCCCAGCCTCCGCCGCTTACGTCATTATCCTCCGGAGGGCTGGCATCCCCGTCTTCCGCGCCGGTTCCCGGTTCTTTGGATGACCGTCTGGTCAATCCGGGGCCGGAGGACTGGAAGGAGCGTTACCAGTACGCCGCTTTGAAATATAACCAGGTGGTGGAGGATTACAACAGGCTGAAGAAACTTTACATGAACCTGGTGGGTCGGAGCGGTGCAGCCGGCGGGCTGGTGACGGGGGCCCAGTTTTACAAAGCTCTGCGGAAAGATACCCGTGCGGAGGCGCGCAAGCTGGATGAACGCTATATGAAGGGAGGGATGCGGGGCAGCGAGCTTCGGGAACTGGAACGCAGCCGGGACGAGATGAGGCACCGGGACTGGTGGTTGAAAAAAATGGCACGCCAGTTCCAGATTGATTAGATACGTGGGTGTTGCCGGCGTGAAGTATTGTTTTTGTGAAGCGCCCCTTGCTGAAATTCCCGTTGCATGGAATCTTTTTGCAGAGAGCCGCATGGTCACAAAAAGAAATCCCTTTCCCAAAGAGCCGGGATAAAAAAACAAAATCCGAATACGCAGATACCGGTATCTTTTTTTGCGGGATGCTCCTTGGATATTGAAAATCAGGGAACAAAGTAGACCATGCCCGCTTATTTCAGTGTTCGGTTCGCATCGGATTCCGCAGACTGCTGATCTCTGAGGCGGAAAAACTATCCGTCAGCACAGTTCCGCTGCAATGGCGTCCACGAGCAGGCGTCCGCGGCCTTTCAGGATGAGCCTCTGTTCCGGGGAAATGTCCGCCAGGCCCAGTTCCCGGTATTGTTCCAGCAGAGGACGGGATTCCGGCAGAATGTATTTCAGCGGCAATCCTTCATCCGTCCGGAGCATCAGGGCAATGCGTTCCAGACGGTAGTCTTCCTCGGTGACGGGTTCCTGTTCGGAAAGGGGGAGGCCGTTTTCCAGCGTGCTGCGTATGTAGGCGTCCGTATCCCGCGTGTTGGAGTACCGTATGCCGTTGATGGTGCTGACCGCGCCAGGCCCTATGCCTACATAGTCCTCTCCCTTCCAGTAGGCCATGTTGTGGGGGGAGAGGCAGCCCTCCCGGGCGTAGTTGGAGGTTTCATAGTGGCGCATGCCTGCCGCCTCCAGCATGTGTTCCGCCAGTTCAAAAAAGGATGCGTCTTCGTCCGGATCCTGCCTTTTCTCCCCCCGCAGCAGGCTCCGGAAGAATTCCGTGTCTTCTTCATAGGTGAGGTTGTAGGCGGAGATATGGTCCGTTCCGGCGCTGACAGCTTCCTTCAGGGTGGCTTCCCATATGGAGAGGGTTTGCCCCGGAATGGCGAACATGAGATCCATGTTGATATGGGCCATTCCCGCATTTTTCAGCATTTCCACGGAGTGCAGAGCCTGGGCCGGGGTATGTTCGCGCCCCAGCAGATGCAGGATGCCGGAATCCAGGGATTGCACACCCAGGGAGACGCGTGTCATGCCCAGGCTGCGCCAGAAGCGCACTTTTTTTTCCGTAAAGGTGGCGGGGTTGGCCTCAAAGGAGAATTCATCCAGTTTGTCCACGGGCACGAGACGGTCCAGGGTTTCCATGAGACGCCCCAGATGCGTGTCCGAGAGCATGGAGGGCGTTCCCCCGCCAAAGTAAAGCGTGGTCGTTTCCCCTTCGCGGTTCGTGGCCAGAGCGGTTGCGCGGGATTCCGCCTCCCTGCCCAGAGCTCGGATGAATGATTTCATGTCCGTGGAGGCCGGCGTGTGCTTGAAGAAAGCGCAGTACGGGCAAATACGGTGGCAGAAGGGAATGTGGACGTAGAGGTGCACGGAAGCGGGGAATCAGCGTCTCCGGCGGCGTCCGGAGGACCCATTCCCATCGCCTTTCTTGTCCTGGGAAAGCTCCAGAATTCTGTCGGAAGCCTCTTTCATTTCCGACTTGACGCGGGATTTCTCCGAATCGTCAGCCAGAGACATGTAGTTTTTCGTCAGGGCGCTGTAGAATGGGTGGATTTTCGTTTCCTTCTTGTTTTTGGGCTTGTATTTGAACCCGTCCGGACAGGTGTCCAGCATGTTTTTCATCCAGGGGACCAGTTCTTCCTTGGGCAGGGCCTGGCACAGGGCGTCCAGAGAAAAGGACATTTCCTCCTGATCCACATCCTTAGGCTCCTTCAGGGCGTTGTTGTCGTCCCGGTAGAAGTTGAGGGCTTTCTTGAATCCCCTGTCTACGGTTCTTTTGAGCCTGTCTGTGCCTTGGGCCTTGGCATACGCTATCTGATACGCGGCCTGAGGCTCCGGGTAGGAGTTGCGCTTGGATTCAGACTTGAGCCAGGACATAAGTTCGGCCCACTGGAAGGTCTTATAGTCATATTCCTGTTTCAAGGCATTTTCCAGAATTACGGAGCAGAGCACATTGACGTATTCCTTGGCGTGGCTGGCAAGCATTTCCTTGCCGTTCTTGTCGCCACGGCCTACAGAGGGAACGTATTTGCGCGTTTTCCAGAGTTTTCTGATGCCCATGCCGTCCGGCAGGGCCTCCCTTACTTCATCCACCATCTTGGTGGCTCCCATGAGGTCCTGAGGTTCCTGCTTGAAGAGCATGTACCAGGCTTCCGTATAAAACGGGTTGGCTTTGAGCACGGTCCTCATGGCGGTCTGCGTGAATTCCTTGGGGAGCGTGACGGAAGGGTCGGCCGTCTCTTCCGTGGTGGAGCCGATGGCCGCCAGTTTGTAAATGTTCATGGCGAAGCGGCTGTCGATGAACTTTTCATAGTCGATGTTCATGGACAGGGCCAGTCCGGACTGGTATTCCGCATTGCCGGTGCGCGGTGCGTTGGAATCCCGGAAGTACCAGAATCCCGTGGTGGCTTTCAGGGTGTCCACGCTTTGCCCCACGCTCAGCCAGCAGCCGTTACCGTTGAAATGGGTGGTCATCAGATTGCCGTGGCCGGGCTGCCCGGCGGGGGCGGCGGGAATGCCGCGCGCAATCTGGGAATTGCGGGAGATAAGGGACATGGTGCCGCACACACCGCCTTCATGAAGCTTGCGTTCGTTGGATTCCCTGGACCATTCCGGATCCGGGTCAAAGCTGAACAGGATGGGCGGTTCCTTGTCGTCATCCGCCCGGTAGGGGCCGTACAGCCACAGGCGGGTCGGGCCCCGCTGGCCCATGTAGCGTTCCCACACGCTGTCGCACTCACGCAGAGGTCGCGTTTCCGAAAGGGCCATCATGGCCGGCCAGGGCGTTCCTTCCAGGGAAACGCCGGTCCATTCCACACGCTTGCGGTCCACGTCGCGCAAATCACCGCAATGTTCATATTTATCCACAAGGTAGGAAAAGAATTCCACCGGAGTGGGGAAGGGGTCCCTTTTGCGCCTCAGCTGGCCGTGGCGGTACATGTATTCGTGCAGAAAGCCGGCCAGGTTGTCTTCCGTAATGGCGGAGTCCCCGATTTCCGAGACGGTGGGGTATTTCCTGAGCCAGGCCTGCTTTGGGGTGATTTTTTTGCGGTCCAGATAGGCTTCCACCTTTTTGTAGCATTCCTCATCCACGGTGCGGGGAGCGTTCCCATACCAGTTGACGGGCGGTTTTCCGGCGCAATACAGGTCCGCTGGCGGAGGCATGACTCCGGAGGATCTCAGGTCATTCAGCTTGCCCTGGGCATCAATGTAGCGGCCCTGCTGGGTAAGGTCGAAGGCCCCCATGCCGAATTCGCGGCGTCCTACTGCGAACGCCAGAACGAGCTGGTCATATTTTTCCGTCGTTTCCAGCCCCAGTTCATCAATCATGAAAGCCACATTGGTGGCGACGCTGGGGTCCGGCGGGAAAAACATGGCGAAGACCTCACGATTGTTTTTCGTGTTTTTCAGCCATTTTTCAAAATCCGGAGAAAAACTGCCTCCGCGTTTTTTTACGTAATCCCGTACGTAGGCTTCCGCGTAATAGGGATATTTGTTCAGCAGTTTTTCAGAAAATTTCCCCTTGGACGCGATAGCTTCCTCCCGTAAAGCCTTTTCCATGGCAATGACTTCCGGGGAGGGGGAAAGGTCGGGAGCAGGCGGTTCCGGTTCAGGCTCCGGTTCCGGTTCGGGAGCGACCACCACGGGTTCCGGTTCGGGAGCGACCACCACGGGTTCCGGTTTTGGCGGAGCGGGCTTGGATTTGGGCTTGGGCGGAGCCGGTACGGGCACGGTAACGGCTTTAGCGACGGGTTCTTCTTTATCCTTGAGTATCTGGTAGCCCAGAAATCCGAAGAGGGCGAGCATCCCGGTCACAATGACCGTGATGACCGGGAACCCTCCGGAGTGCTTTACCCGCGGCAGCGGCGTTCCGGGGATGGCGGCGCCGACTACGGGTTTCCGCAGTTGCGGTTGCTGCGGTTTTTTGGCGGGGCGGAGAGCCTGGGCATGCGCTACAGCCGGCTGGGGCTGCGCCGGAGAAAGCGGGTAAAGGAAGAGCACGGTGCCGAATCCCCTCAGCTTGCTTTCTGCATTTGCTGCGTATTGGGTTTCAAAAGCTTCCCGGGCCTGGGCGAATTGGGATTCATTTTCCGGAAAGACAGCCAGTTCTCCGCTGGCCAGGTCACGCGTAACGAGGCCCCCGGGGCAGAATTCGCGTATCAGGACGGCATGGCCTTCCGGGGAAAGAGCCTGGTACAGATGATAGTCCGGACCGCTTTCTACAAGCGCCGTGATTTTATAGCCGCCTATGTTGAAATGGGGCGGCAGGGCAGGGGGAAGAGGGATTGTCATGACTAATCAAGAGGTCAAAGATCCCGTATATTCAAAAAGGTTCGGAGCCGTTTGTCAATGCCGGAGTGAGGAAGCTGCGCCATGAAACGGGAGCAGTTATCAGCACGGAACGCTTCCGGACGGCGGGAATACGAAACACGCCGGTTTCCGGAAAGTGTGGCATTTCTGCGGCGCGATGCCGCGCAGGAAACGGCTAACGGATGGTGACCTTGGTGCCGATGGGAGTGTGTTCAAAGAATGTCTTGGCCATGTCCTCCGGCAGGCGCACGCAGCCGTGGCTGACCGGATATCCGGTGACAAAACCCACATGCATGCCGTAGCCTCCCGTAATCCGCATCCAGTAGGGCATGGGGGCGGGGTCGAAGTAGGTTCCTGCCGGCGCTCCGCCAGCCCTGGCGTTGTAATCCCCGTTGACGACGGCTCCGGTGGATTTGCTGCGCAGAACGCCGTATGTGCCGGATTTGTAGTTGGCGTCTTTCTGGATGATTTTGTATGTTCCCCTGGGAGTGCCGTAACCTTCCTTGCCGGAAGACATGGGGGAAACGCCCACGAGCGTGGTTCCCACGTAGTAGAAGACTTTCTGCTGCTTGAGGTCAATGATGATGTGCTTTTCCCCCTGGGTGCCCGCCGGCAGGTCCCAATATCCCTGGCCCAGACGGGCTTCCGGAGGCAGGTCCGTGTTGACGCCTGAGGTGGCGCCCACTCCGGACAGATAATCGTCCCGTCCGGACATTCCCTGAATTTTTCCGGTGATTTGGTCAAACAGCGGGGGCCTCTCGTACGATGTGCAGGAAACAAGAGCGGAGCTGATAGAAACTAACGCCAGTATGCCGGATTTCATGGGAACGGGAAAATGACAGGCAGGTTATGGGGCCTGTCCTCCTTTTTGTCAAGATTTGCATGCTGTTATCCGTTGCTTATTCCGGGGGTATCTGTTATACACGGCGAACCATTTCATTCATCCCTATTTTCATGAGCGAACAATACGATCTTCTTAAAAGCATTCTTTTGGAAAAATCCGTGCGCACGGGAACTTTTACACTGGCTTCCGGCAAGGTGTCCGACTTGTATGTGGATTGCCGCATGACAGCCCTGGACCCCGTAGGAGCCACCCTGGTGCTGTCTCTTATACACATCTCCGAGCCCACGAGACACTGAGCGATCTCG
>ENA-OZVO01000482-OZVO01000482.1-human-gut-metagenome-genome-assembly--contig:-NODE-482-length-11986-cov-6.780488_pt1 | contig 11986 bp, 8 predicted proteins | sample MGYA00243447_ERZ654049 | MGnify/ENA primary metagenome ERZ654049 (study PRJEB26926, sample SAMN06164906) | human gut metagenome | biome: ENVO:00009003; feature: ENVO:2100002; material: ENVO:00002003... | reverse complement strand
CGAGATCGCTCAGTGTCTCGTGGGCTCGGAGATGTGTATAAGAGACAGGCGTATATCCGTGGAGCTGACCTTGAGCAATGGCCTGCATATCCTCCAGAAAGATCTGGATTATCCGGGTCTGTACCGTCTGATCCAAAAGCTGGAGGTCCTATGTTGAGTGTGACGGGCATGAACCGCTTCTATTACCTGCGTGGCTTTACAGACATGCGTTGTAAGCATTCCCGTGTGCTGTCCGTCATCCGTGAACAGTTGCACCGTGAGCCTTCAGACGGTGACATTTATATCGTGATGTCTAAAGACCGGCGTATCGTTCGCCTGTTCGCCTATGATAACCGTTCGTATAGTCTTTTCGAGAAAAAGTTTGTTGCGGGCTATCAGTTTATGCGGATAATCAAAGATGACGAAGGTAACGAGGTCGCCTACCGGATAGACTGGAAGGACGTGGTCCTCCTGTTAGAGAGCCCCGTAATTAAATCATTAAAAATAAGATAATTATGTTCTGTATTTATATGGTTATATCAAGTTTTTTTTGTATATTTATATCACAAAAAGCAGGATATGGATACGGACGAATTACGACAGTTGATAGTTCAGAAACGCGAGCTTCTGGCGCGGGAGACCTTCTCGCGTCGTGCTTTTAACCGCTGTGAGAATATGTCCGATGAAATGAAAAATCGGTATGTGGAATACCTGATCGAACGTCTGGAGAATACGGAACTGGATAACCGCGCGATGAAACTGGTGCTGGAGGATCTGACAAAAGAGTTATCCCGCTCTAACCAAATGCTGGAAAAATTGAATGATCTGCAATCCCTTCTTGAGGAAGAACGCGAATCGCGTAAATCCCTGGAACGGGAGAATATAAAACTGAAGGAACAACTCAAATCCGCCCGCAAGAACCGTTTCGGATCGAAGAAACAGTCTGTAAAGAAGGATGCTTCCGGTTCGGATGATGATCCGGTTGACCGTGAGAAGGAGAAAGATGGCTTTGATGGTACGGACGAATCGTTGGATACCCGTTCCGTTGCGGAGTCGGAAACACAGGAATCCCACCCCTCCTCTCCGAATCCGGGGGATCTCTGCAACCGTCCGGAAACCTATCGTACCATGGGCGTGAACGGAACTCCTGTCAGGCACTTGTCGGATCTCTCCAAGGTTCCCGGGCGTATCCTTGACCGCAAGATGGTGAAGACCTTCCGTCTCGACATCTGCCTTGTGGAGGAACAGTTCGAGATGGTGCGGTACGTGGAGAAGGGCCGCAAGCCGCGCTGGGGGTATTTCCCCAAGGAAGGACACCCGCAGGCGGTAACTCGGTTTGACGGTACCAGGATAACTCCCGGGTTCCTGCAGGCCATCGCCTATGAGGTATACGTGAAGAACGTGACCTTCGGCCTGCTGCACCAATGGCTTGGGGATATGGGAATGACCGTATCGGAGAACACCTTGCGCAACTGGCTGAAGAAAGGCAGGAAATATCTCGACCGTATGGTGGTGGAACTGAAGAGGATCGCACTGGAGAAGGATGCCGTGGTCAATTGTGACGAGACCTGGTGCAAGGTCCGTAAATATGACCGTTACAAGAAATGCTACATGTGGGTCCTTGTCAACAAGGCGGAACGTGTGGTGATCTTCTTCTACGAGGACGGTTCCCGTGGCCGTGACGTGCTGACGAACTTTTTAGGTGATGCCGAGTTGAAGGCCCTCATGTCGGACGGTTATAACGCTTATGTCTTTATCGGTGACGGGCTGAAAACCCACAGGTATAAGGATACGGACCATCAGGTCTGTCTGGCGCACGTGAGGGCGAAGTTCGTGAAAGCCCGGATGGAAGGTGGCGACAAGAGGGCGGATGTGTTCCTTGACAATATAAACCGTCTCTTCCGTTTTGAAAGGGAGTATGACAGGGAGATGATCACCGACGGGGAACGTACCCGACGACGGCAGGGGTTGCCGACCCTGGAGGCGATGATAAACCTGCGGGCAAACCTGCTGCAGGAGTTGAAAAGTGAGGAGGAGCAAAAAAGTTGTTATATGCGGGAGGCCCTGAATTATCTTCACAAGTTTTGGAATGAGGCCTTCACTTATATAAAGGACGGCCGTTATCCGATCTCGAACAATCTGGCGGAACGGGCGGTGCGTCCCTTTACCACCAAACGGAAGAACTCCCTGCACTTCGGAAGTGACGAGGGAGCGGAGATTGCCGCCGTATACCATAGCATAATCAGCACGGTGAAGCTGCAAGGCAGGTCCGCATGGGATTATCTTGGTAAATTTTTTACCGGAATTTTTAACGGTTGCAGAGATTTTTTGAGTCTTGCGCCGCAAAATATAGACTTGGCAGTATGCCAATAGTTAAAAATCAATCGAATTTAATAGCAATTTTTTGTGAGGCATCCATTCTGATGCCTTATAAAAAGGGTACGCTCTAAATTGAGTATTAACCAATTTTATGAAGAAAGGGGCTTTCATGCTCCTTGTTGCCTGCCTTGCGATGGGTATGGCAAGTTGTAGTGACGATGACCCCGATTACAGCAATGTAACCCCGCCTACAGTGGCTGTGACACATAGTATCAGCGGACGTGTGACAGGTGTTGACGGTGAGGGTATTTCGGCAACCGTTTCCATGGGCGGGACATCCGCAACGACTAAGGCGGACGGTACATTCGTGTTTGAAAATGTAGCCGCAGGTACTTATACCTTGAAGGCGGAAGCGGATGGCAAGGAGTCCAAAGAGACTTCCGTTACCGTGAGTGACGGGGACAGCAACAATCCGGTGTGGAACGTGGCATTGAGCAATAAAGGAACTGCGATTAACGTAGAGCCGGACGGTTCTGCCAGCGGTGTTGTCACTTCCGAGACATTGAAAGGGAATGAGGATGGAGAGATAGAAATGACATTGACCGCCCCGGCAGGTGCCGTGGAAGCCGGTACGCAAATCATTGTCACTCCCATCTATTCAACGGATGAGGTTGAACAGGCCGCAGTTCGTTCTGCCGTTACGAAAGCGGTTGGAAGTACCTTGCTGATAGGTACGAGAGTCAGCAGTTCCAACGCGTCGGCCGAATTGCAGGAATCTGTGACGTTAGAGTATGACGTGGATCCTGAGATAGCTGAAACCATCACCGCACAGAAATATGTGAACGGACAATGGGTGGATGCGGAATATACGGTAGGAACGGACGGGAAAGTCACGGTGACAGCTGACCAGTTCACCTCCTACTCGTTGTTATGCAATGCCACCATCAGCTCATCGAAAACATCGGAGGCTGTCAGCTTCTCTCCCGACTCATGGGACAACCTGTACGGAAGCGGTGACATGGCTGTTTCATCTGCTTCCTATTCCTACAAGATCGGTACGGATATCAGTTCGTCCGGCACGAACAAGATCACCGCTTACCTGATTGAGATCGTGGCACGTGCCGCAGGAGCAGGTGTGACAGAGGCAACTGGTACCTATCCCATCAATGTGACCCTGCCTGTCGGCACGGCCATGAGCATCAGCGGACAGCAGGAGGTAACCACGCTCACCGCATCCGCATTAGGTCGTAGCGTTTCCGGCAGGCAGTATGGGACGGTATCTGTCATAACCCGGTCTTGGAACCGCCAGCATACGGGTGGAACCGATTGACAGAACCGGTGTAAGATTAGCCTTTCATTCATCCCGATACGGAAGCCCCTGTCTGAACCCGGTCACCGGAGGAGACAGGGGCTTTTTCTATATTTTATCTATCCATTGAATTTTTGTAAGCAGTTGAGCAAATACATCTTGTCATAATCTCCTTTCCCCCTTATCTTTGTGTGCAAAAAGGATATATGGCAAAATATATGACAAGGGAAGAGTTTTTCCATATTCTTCTTCGACAACGCCAAAGCAACTTAACGGTAAAGGATTTTTGCTCTAATGAAGGCTATAACCGTTCCCAATTCTACGACTGGCGTTCCCGTTTCAATATCTCGGACGAGGAGCTTAAAGCGGGAAGTGTCCCAACAGCCGGTATGGATGGTTTTGTTCCGATAAGTATAGACAACAACAATGTGTCTGCACCAACGTTCCAGTCCAAACCTGCCTTGTGCCCGCAAAAGACAGAGAAGGCTTCCGGTAAATGTACTGACAACTCGGAGATATTCCTGGAACTTCCCAACGGGATTAAAATGAAATTTAAGGGTACGGGTGGTTGTAAAGCCGCTTTGAGCCTGCTCACTAAACTGTGTGGAACATGTTTTGCCTGAACGACTCCATGCGTTACTTTTTATGCCCCGGCAGTACCGACATGCGTAAAGGCATGTTCAGCTTGAGCGGTCTGATCCGGGAAAAGATGAATGGGGATGTCCGGAATGGAGATGTGTACATATTTATTAATCGGCTGAAAAACCGTATTAAGCTTCTGCACGCAGAAACGGGAGATCTGGTGATGTACGAGAAGCTGCTTGAGGAAGGAACTTTTAAAATCCCCGCTTATGATCCTGAAACCCACTCGTACCCCATGACCTGGAGTGATCTTGTCATCATGGTGGAAGGCATCAACGAGGACAAACGAAAGGGAAGGCAAAGACGGCTCTCCGATCTGAAAAGGCACTGGCAAATATCTGTAAATAAATAGCTTGCCGGCTTGCTTTTCTGGTTGTTTTTCTCTACCTTTATACAATCAAACAGGATATTGAATGACAACGAAAGAAGATACGCAGAAGCGGATGACGGACCCCATGCAGGAACAGCTTGCTTTGCTGATGGAGACGAACCGGAAGCAAAGTGAGGTCATCGCGTCCCAGGCAAAGACCATAGAGGAGCTCCGCGCCACGATAGTTGAGCTGAACGCTACCCTTGCATGGTTGAAAAGGAAAGTGTTCGGAAAGATGAGTGAGAAATGCAATCCTATAAACAACGGGGACCCCATGCTCCCTTTTGATTACGGCGACTTGGGACAGATAGAGGCGGAAATCGAAGCGGCCAGAAACCATGCGGCACAGATCATCACCCCCAAACCCCAAGTCGCTGGTAAAACTCCACGTCGCAACCGGATCATCATGGACGACCTTCCGGTCGTGACGGTTGTCATTGAGCCGGAAGACCTCGACCTGGACAAATACGTCAAGATCGGCGAGGAACACACCAGAACCCTTGAGATGAAACCCGGGTACCTCTATGTAAAAGACACGGTACGCCCCACGTATGCAATCAAAGACGAGACGGAGGCCATTGAAAACGGGAAGCGGATGGTAGTCACCGCTCCTTTGCCGTTGATGCCCATATATAAAGGTATGCCCGGGGCTTCCATGCTCGCGGAGATACTCTTACAGAAATACGAGTATCACGTTCCGTTTTACCGGCAGGTCAAGCAACTGGAACATCTGGGAGTGAAACTGTCGAGAAACACGTTGGATGGCTGGTTCAAGCCGGTCTGTGAACTTTTAAGACCTCTTTACCTTGAACTCAAAAAGAAAGTCCTCTCCTCGGACTACATACAGGTGGATGAAACCACTCTCCCGGTCATAAATCATGACAGACACAAGGCGGCGAAGGAGTATATCTGGATAGTCCGAGCGGCGGTGCCGCGCTTGCTCTTCTTCCATTATGACAACGGATCGCGTTCTCAAAAGGTGGCGGTCGATCTCTTGAAAACGTTCAAAGGATACCTCCAGTGTGACGGCTACTCCGCTTATGACGCTTTTGAGAACCGGAAGGACGTGTGCCTGTGCGGATGTCTGGCACATATCAGACGCCATATAGAGTCATGCCGGGAAGAGAACCGGGAATATGCCATGCAAGGACTTAAACTTATACAAGGCCTGTATAACGTGGAGTATATGGCTGATGAGCGGCAACTCTCCTATGAGGAACGTGCAGTGCTACGACAGCGTCTGGCCGGTCCGCTACTTGACGCCTTCGAGCTCTGGCTTCAGAACACATACCCCAAAGTGCTCAAGCGCAGTCTGATGGGAAAGGCCATAGCCTACGCTTATCCTCTCATACCAAGAATGAGGCATTATCTGTACGATGGAAGAATTTTTATAGATAACAACAGGGCGGAGAACGCACTAAGACCTATGGTTTTGACCAGAAAGAATATGCTGTTCTGTGGAAATCGGCAAGCGGCTGAAAACACGGCTGTCATCTGCTCGTTACTCGGTTCCTGTAAGGAATGTGGAGTCAATCCACGTGAGTGGCTGAATGACGTAATCAGCAGACTTCCCTATTATCTTACTCCCAAGTCAGGGAAAAACCTCACCGAGCTCCTTCCTGACAGATGGGTTGGATGCCGACAAAGCCACGACACTCTCCCGACAGTCCCGGGAATGTCTATGGACAATCCCAGGACTGTCCGTAGACAAACTGTACACGCAATCAGAACCTTTGACGGACCGATAAGTCTTACCCCAAGTATATATACATAACTCAAGCAGAGGGCTCTCTCTTGCGAAAAATCAAATGCACAAGATGTATTTGCTCAACCGCTTACGAATTTTTATGGAAACAGGGAATATCTCATTGCAGTATAAGGTACTTCTAGGATACATGATATTGGTCGTGGCCGTTTGCGGCATGGTCTCCATCCTGTTATACGAACGGAGCCGCATGCGTGAAATAAAAACGGAAACATCGGAGATACGCAGGATACGCCATGACATCAGTACGGCGCATCGCTATATCACGGAGCTTGCCACCTATGGAGAATCCGTCATTGTCTGGGAGGATACCGATTTTCGTGAGTATCGCAGAAAACGCTTGCAAACGGACAGCTTGTTACAAATATTGAAAGTGAGTTGTGGCACGTTCGTCCTGCCAAAGCAGATAGACTCCCTATGTTATTTATTGGAAGCCAAGGAGATACATCTGCTCCGCATTATGGAGACCATTACCAGACAGGGGGAAGCGGACAGCCTGCTCGCAAATCGTCTGCCTATTGTTATCAGGGAAGCGGTTCGTACCCGGACAGTCACTCAAAAGAAAAAAGGGATTGCCGGTTGGTTCGGTGGGAAAAGGAGCGTACAGGTCTTCGAGCCATCGAAAGGACTGCAAGATTTGAATGACAAGCTGATCGCCATGCAAGAGGAACGTGAACGCCGGATAGACATTTATACCGACAGTCTGCGCATACAGAATAAGGCCTTGAACCGGAAGTTGCAAATACTCATCACCCATCTTGACGGGCAAGCGCAGGCGGCGTTCATCAGTCGTGAGGAAAAAATCACGGAAGCCGGAGATTTTTCTTTCAAGCTGTTTGTCTTGGTAATCGTCTCCGCTTCCTCCTTGCTATTCATCTCGTTCCTGATCATACGGCATGACATCAGGAAAGAAAGGGAAGGACGGGCACAGCTCCAAAGGATAAACCGTGAAAACGAGGAACTGCTCGGTATGCGTAAACAGATCATCCTGACCATCTCTCACGATATACGGGGACCATTGGGTAATATCAACAACTGCGTGGAGCTGGCCTCGGAAACCCGTGAAAAGAAAAAACGGGAAGGCTATCTGGAGAACATCCGCCATTCCTGCCGCCATATACTGAATCTGGTGAACAACCTGATGGAGGTTTATAAGATCAATGAGACCAAGGATACCTGTAACGAGGTTCCTTTCCGTCTAAACAACTTGCTTGACAACATATCGAAGGAATATGCCCGCAAGGCGGGTGGCCGGGCCTTGCTGTTCGAGCACCGGCATAAGAATATCGGCGATATTACAGTGAGAGGAGACGCAGACAAATTGGAACAAATATTGGACAATCTGCTGACAAACGCCATCAAGTTCACCCTGTCGGGTACGATCCGTTTCCATACCGAGTACATGGCGGGAAGATTATATGTGGAGGTCGGTGATACCGGTATCGGTATGGATGAGGAGACATTGGAACGTGTCTTCCGTCCGTTCGAGCGTGCGGCGCAGGAGATAAACTCGGAAGGTTTCGGTCTTGGGCTTTTTATCACGAAAGCTCTTGTAAAGGTACTGGACGGAAGCATTGAAGTAGAGAGCCGACCAGGTAAAGGCACAACATTCCGCCTGTCGTTTCCCCTTTCGGAAACAACAGAAGAACCGGAAACAGAGGAGCTTCCGGTACAATCTGCGACGATACTTCCCAAACATGTACTGGTAGTGGATGATGACAGCATCCTTCTGAAAATAACGGAAGACATGCTCGGGCGCAACGGGGTGGAATGCACGACCTGCCAAAATGCAAAAGAAGCCATTCTCGCGCTCGATCGCTTGGATTATGATTTGGTATTGACTGATATACAGATGCCTGTGACCGATGGTTTCGGCTTGTTGAGATTATTGCGTAACTCGGATATTGGAAATTCCCGTACCGTTCCGGTCGCAGTCATGACGGCACGGGGTGACGGGGACTCGGGCGTGTATGTCAAGTCCGGCTTTTGCGGTTGCATACACAAGCCTTTCTCCTCAAAAGGACTGCTGGCCTTTATCTCCTCCGTTACGGAGGGCAGAAGTGCAGGCATGTCTCCGTTCGACTATTCCCGCCTGATGGAAAGTACGGACGACCGTCGCCATATGTTCGGTCTTGTCGCAAAAGAGTCGGAAAAGGATCTTGCCGAACTGGAGGAGGCTTTAAGAAAAACCGACCGGGAAGCCATGCGGAGGATCGTACATCGGATGGCTCCGGTCTGGGAGTTGTTAGGGGCCAACGATGTGCTGTCCGGTTATCGAAAACTCCTGCATGACAGAATCTCGAGCGACGAGACGGTCAGAGAGTACACGATGAGAATTATGAAACAGATACGGTTACTGATAGACGATGTAAATAATGAATTAAGAAAGAAAAATGATGGGGATGAAAAAGACTTTATTGATCGTGGAGGACAACCTGATTCTTTGCGATATTCTTGAGAGATGGCTACAGAAAGCCGGTTACGGGGTATTGACTGCTATAGATGAGCCTTCGGCACGCCGGAAAATCAAGGGGAATAACGTGGCGCTGGTACTGACGGATGTCCGCCTTCCCGAAGGGGATGGCATCAGCTTACTGGAGTGGAGTATCTCCCAAGGGTTACATATCCCTTTTGTGGTGATGACCGAACATGCCTCCATCGCAGATGCGGTGCGTGCCGTCAAATTGGGCGCGAAAGACTACTTGCCCAAGCCTGTCCACGAGGAGTTGCTGATGGAACTGTTACGGGGATTGATCGGCCTGCCAGTTTCCGTTCCCCCGAAGAAATCATTAATGAAAAGGCTTAGCGGGGCGATCCGGGAGACCGAGCGGATAGCTTGTCGTGTGGCTCCTTTGAACTGTTCCGTCATGATCCTTGGACCGAACGGTAGCGGAAAAGAATCTGTCGCGCAGCTGATCCAACAGCATAGCGGGCGTAAGGACAAGCCTTTTGTGGCGGTGAACTGTGGTTGTATCCGGGGGGAACTTGCCGCATCTGAGTTCTTCGGCCACGTGCAGGGGGCATTTACCGATGCGAAAAAGGATACTGCCGGGTATTTTGAGACGGCCAAGGGCGGTACGCTCTTCCTTGACGAGATCGGAAACATGCCTTCTGAAATGCAGACACTGCTGCTCAGGGTGTTACAGGAAAGAGTGTATTGTCCAGTGGGCAGCCGCAAAGAACTTGAAGCCGATGTACGGATATTGTCGGCCACCAACGAGGATATGGAGCGTGCCATACGGGAGGGACGTTTCCGGGAGGATCTGTACTACCGTCTCGCCGAGTTTGAGATACGCCAGCCCTCTCTCTCCGAATGCCCGGAAGATATATTGCCACTGGCTGACTTCTTTCGTGAGCAACATTCAGAAGAGATACGTGTGGAGACCTCCGGTTTTACCGAACAAGCCAAAATCTCCATGCTTTCCCATTCATGGCCGGGCAATGTGCGTGAACTTGACAACCGGATAAGACGTGCTGTCCTGTTGGCGGTATCTCCATTGTTAACCCATAAAGATCTGAATCTTAATGCGACCATCTGTAGGACAGGCGAAAAATGTAAAAAAGGCTTGATGGAAGAAGCAGAAGAGAAAGAACTAATAAGGAAGATTCTGGAAGAATGTGGAGGTAAGATCAGTCGTACGGCGAGAATGTTGGGGATGAGCCGTCCGACGTTATACAAGAAAATGGAAAGGTATGGGTTGAGATAGCATCTTCATCCGTTCCGTTTATACATAAGCCGGCAGATTCCGTTGGAGAAAGTTTTGCAACCAAGAAGTTTCCAGCGGACAGACCGGAATTCTCCCGTCAAGGGGATTCCACCACCATAAGAAAGAGGCAGCAGAAAAAGTACTGTCTCATCCACCAGATTATACCGAAAAAGTCCATCGGCATATTCCGCGCTTCCTCTATCTCCCACTCCTGCCAGATAAATACAATCCTTGTCGTGTTTTTCCTTTACATTCAGCAAGTCCATCAAACCGTAATGGGGGTAGATGTGGAATGTGGCCTGTCGCTGCCAGCGTGGGAAACCATATCGTTTGTTTTCCCTCACCCATCGCATAAGCATCTCGTCTTCATGCGGAAGGAACCCGTCCAAAGTGAGTGCCATGATAACTTGAATTTTTGCCATACCTCTTGTTAAAAAAGCATGAAACCCATGCTTATTTCGAACAGAGGCTCTGACAAAGCCCAACACAGAAACCCGCATGGGCTCATGCTATAAGGTATAGCATAAGCCTCACGCAATAGCCTCTGTGTTTTTGAATTTGTCAGATTCCTGTTCGAGACGTCTTGCGACTTATGTATAATAATGGCGGTCCCAATTGTCGAGACCGGCCTTATTTCTCTATTTTAAGTTTCAAATATACGGCATCTTTTTCAATAATCCGATCAGTTGGGGTATAATTTCTTCAATTACCCCTCCACTTGTCATGATTTGTCGGGCTTCTTTCCTTTTTCATCTTCCAGACCCAGTCGTTTACGGAGTTCCGGGTCATTTTTGATGCGACGCATCTCCTCATTGATAATAGCCTGCGCGTCCGCCTTGATCTGGTCGTAATTGCGTTGTATCTGTTGCATCATGATGTCGTTACCGTTCCTGTCCTTGAAGTCGTTGATGACCGGGATTTTCTGATAAGTCTTTTCTTCCGCACTGATCCTGGTATGGTCTACGACAATTTCGGCATGAAATATTTTCTGCTCTATCCTCTCATCAAAATTATCCGCCACTGCCCCGACAAACGTGCCTTGTGAGAGGTTGGCGATCTTTGATGCGGGAATGAGCGAATCTAGCTGCGTGTTGATAGAGGTGGATACATCCTGACGGTTGATGGATATGGACTGACGCTGCTGAAGCACCTTGCCGAAGCGCTCTGAAAGCGTTTTTGCGGTTTCACCGACCACCTGTCCGCTGAAAATATTCCCCACCGTGTTCTGGATGACCTTGGATTCTTTTTCTCCGTAGTCACGTGTCAATTGACTGAAATCTTGAAAACCCAGAAGCACGCCCACCTTGTTACTTCTCGCCGTCGCAATCAGGTTGTCAAGCCCACGGAAATAGATGGTGGGAAGCTCGTCGATGATAACGGCGCATTTAAGCTGTTTTTTCTTGTTGATAAGCTTGACGATACGGGAATTATATAATCCGAGCGCTGCCGAATAAATGTTCTGCCTGTCCGGATTGTTGCCCACACAGAGCAGTTTGGGTTCTTTCGGATTGTTGATATCCAATGAGAAATCATTACCGGTCATCACCCAGTAGAGTTGTGGGGAGATCATGCGCGTAAGGGGTATTTTTGCCGAGGCTATCTGGCCCTGGAGCTGGTCCTGGGCATTTCCTTTCCATGCGTCCATGAAGGGAGAAAGGTAGTTTTCCAGCTCCGGATAAGAGGTCAGGATGGTGAACAGGTCTGAGTAGGGTTTGTTGAGCAGTTCCACCGCATGGGGAAACGTACAGTAAATGCCGTTTTTGTAAATCTTTAAATACCAGATTATTGCCGCGAGCAGAATGATAGGAGACTCCACGAAGAAGTCCCCCTGTTTTTCGATATCGGGTAAGTCAAGGGCATTGCTGCCCCCTTCTCCCCTAAGAACCGTACGTGAG
>ENA-OZVO01000462-OZVO01000462.1-human-gut-metagenome-genome-assembly--contig:-NODE-462-length-12212-cov-3.761208_pt1 | contig 12212 bp, 11 predicted proteins | sample MGYA00243447_ERZ654049 | MGnify/ENA primary metagenome ERZ654049 (study PRJEB26926, sample SAMN06164906) | human gut metagenome | biome: ENVO:00009003; feature: ENVO:2100002; material: ENVO:00002003... | reverse complement strand
CCAGATGCTTGCGGGCAATGTTGTATTTCTCCACCCGGGTATAACTGGGCAGCTCAATGACATCCATGCGGTCACGCAGAGGGCCGGGAATGGCGCTCAGATCATTTGCCGTGGTGATAAAAAGCACATGGCTCAGATCAAATGGCATATCGATAAAGTGATCATTAAAGGTGGTGTTCTGCTCGGGATCAAGAGCTTCCAGCAGGGCGGCGGCCGGGTCACCCCGGAAATCGCCCGCCAGCTTGTCGATCTCATCCAGCAGCATCAGCGGGTTGGAGCTCTTGGCCGTGATCATAGCCGTGATGATCTTGCCCGGCATCGCGCCGATGTAGGTGCGCCGATGGCCGCGGATCTCAGCCTCATCCCGCACACCGCCCAGGCTCAGGCGGACATACTTGCGGTTCAGGCTCTCGGCAATGGAGCGGGCAATGCTGGTCTTGCCAACACCCGGAGGGCCGACGAGGCAGATGATCTGGCCCTTCACATCGGGGGCCAGCTTGCGGACGGCCAGCACCTCGAGGATGCGGTCCTTGACCTTCTTCAGGCCGTAGTGGTCCCGGTCCAGCACCCGCTGGGCCTTGGCGATGTCCAGATCGTCCTCGGTGAAGGTGTTCCAGGGCAGGTCGAGGCAGGTGTCCAGATAGGTGCGGATGACCGTGCCTTCCTGATTGCTGCTCTGCATCTTGGAGAGGCGGTCCACCTCTTTGAGAAGCTTCTTTTCCCGGTCCTCGTCCAGATGGAGGGCCGTGATCTTCCGGCGGTACTCCTCGGCCTCGGCGGTGGTATCGTCGTCCTCGCCCAGCTCCTCGCTGATCATGTGGAGCTGCTCGTGGAGGTAGTAGTCGCGCTGGTTCTTGTCCATCGCCTCGTCTACCTTCTGGGCGATCTCCTTATCGATCTCGAGCATCCGGCGCTCCCGGTGCATCTTCTCGATGAGCAGATGCAGACGGCCCATCAGGGTGCCTTCGTCCAGAATGGCCTGTTTATCCTCGAAGCGGAACAGGAGGTTGGCCGGGATGTACTCGGACAGGAAGGCGGCGTCGGTGCTGGTGGTGATGGCAAACACCACGTCCTTGCCGATGTGGGGGTTCAGAGCCAGCAGGTCGTCAAAGCTCTTTTTGACGTTGCGGACGAGGACGTCCGCCTCCGGCAGCTCCTCGGGCTTCGCCATCTTGACCGGGGCCGGGCGGACAGTGGCCAGCAGGAAGCTGCCGTCGTCCTCCATCTCGGAGAGTCTGGCGCGGTATTTGCCTTCGACCAGGATGCGGACGAGGTCGTCCGATACCCGCATCACCTGCTTGACCTCGGCCACGACGCCGTAAGTATAGAGGTCGGCGGCCTTGGGGTCTTCGACCTTCATCTCTTTCTGTGCCACGAGGAAGACGTCAGAGTTGTTGCTGACGGCCCACTCCACGGCGGCGATGCTCTTCTCGCGGCCCACCTCGAAGTGGAGCAGATTGTTGGGGAAGACCACCAGCCCGCGCAGGGCGATGGCCGGAAGGTGGAGGACGCTCCGCTCCACCTTGACCGTAACTTTTTCAGACATAGTACAAAACCTCCCAGCCGTCCCTCGGATGCGAGTCATCCATAAGGGCGGCTTTTTTGTAGGGTCATATCAAATCTATCATTTTATTATAGCGAAAAATGTTTGCAGATGCAACTGTTCAGCGCTTTTCCCGGGTGTTGTAGCCCAGTCTGCCCAGTGCGGGCAGGATGGCCCGGAGGGTCAGGGACGTGAGGGCGCCCATGACGAGGCCCAGCACCAGCATCACCGGCGCATAGTACAGCGACATGGCCGAGGACAGGATGAGCCCCGCGCCAAGCAGCTGGCCGATGTTGTGGGACAGTGCGCCGCAGACCGACAGGATGAACCATGTGGGCCGGAACGGGAGCTTATAGTAGAGCACCCACATCACCAGCAGGGACAGCAGTCCGCCGCAGAGCGAGAGGAAGCCTGCCGTCCAGCCGGAGACGAGAAAGACGAACAGCGCCTTGAGCAGGTCGAGATAGAGCGCCTGCCGCGCCCCCATGAAGAACAGTGCATACATCACCACGATATTCGCAAGGCCCAGCTTCATGCCCGGCGCAAGGCCCGGGATGACCAGTGTGCCTTCGATGAAGGAAAGCGCCATCGCCAGCGCGAACAGCAGGCCGGAAAGTGCGATCTCGTGTGTTTTCTTCGGGTCATGGTTTCGGTTTGCCATCGGCTCTCCCCCTTTGCTGCATCGGTCATTCTTCGCCGCCGGCGGTCTGCTCGTACTGCTCCTGCTCTTCCACAGCGGCTTCCCATGCGGCAAAAAGCTCTTCCTGATGGAAGCGCAGGTCGCTGAGCTCGTCGCTCTTTTCCCGCAAAAGCTGGGGGTCGTTGTAGACTTCCGGCGAGTTTATCTCGTTTTCCAGCTCCACTTCGCGGGCGCCGCAGGCTTCCATCTCGTCCTCGCAGGCTTTGATCTTGGCGCGCAGCTCGGCCCGGCGGCGGCGCTGCTCTTTGCCGTAGCCCGCCTTGGCGGGTTCGCTGCTCTTCTCGGCCACGGGGGCGGGAGCGGCGCGGCCCATCAGGGCGTCATAGCTGGGGTAGATGACCGCCTTGCCGTCCTCGAGGTAGAGGATGGGGCAGGCCAGACTGTTCATCAGGTGGCGGTCATGGGTGACGAGGAGCAGCGTGCCGGTGTAGGCCATCAGCGCCTCGGTCAGGTTCTCGCGGGTGTAGATGTCCAGATGGTTGGTAGGCTCGTCCAGGAACAGCAGGTTCGGGCGTTCCAGCACGATCTCTGCAAAGCGCAGCCGGGCCAGCTCGCCGCCGGACAGGGCCTCGCAGGGCTTGAAGACCGTCTCGCCCCGGAAGCCCAGCTTTGCCAGATGGCTGCGGACTTCCAGCTCGGTCATCCGGGGGTACTTGTTCCAGATGACGTCGATGACGCGGCCCGCGCCGATGCGGTTCTGCTGCTGGGCGAAGATGCTGGGCCGTGCGCCGGTGCCAAGGCGCACCATGCCGCCGGAGGGGCGGCGCTTGCCGTCCAGCACCTGCATCAGGGTGGATTTGCCTGCGCCGTTGGGGCCGGCGATGATGAGCCGCTGGCCGCGGCAGACCGTATAGGTGAAGGGCTCCAGCAGGGTGCGGTCGCCGATTTTAATGGTCAGGTTCTTGAGCAGCACCAGCTCATTCCACGGCTCCACGTCGTATTCGAAGCGGAACTTGAGCTGGTTGGTCTCGTCCTGAGGGGCCTCGGTGATCTCCAGCTTTTCCAGCTGCCTGCGGCGGCTCTGGGCCATCTTGGTGGTGGAGGCGCGGACGAGATTGCGGTCGATGTAGTCCTGTAATTTTTCGGCCAGCGCCACGTCGGCGTCGTGCTGCTTCTGGCGCAGGGCGTCGGCGGCTTCCTTCTGGGGCAGATAGGCCGAGAAGTTGCCCTTATAGGTGGTCATGGTCTGGAACGAGACTTCCCAGATTTTGGTACAGACGTTGTCGAGGAAATAGCGGTCGTGGCTGACCACCAGAACGGCACCGGAGTAGCCCTTGAGGTAGTTTTCCAGCCACTCCATGGTGGCGAAGTCCAGATGGTTGGTGGGCTCGTCCAGAATGAGGACGTCCGGCTTCTCGAGGAGGAGCTTGGCCAGACGGAGACGGGTCAGCTCACCGCCGGAGAGGACTCCCACGTTCTTGCTCCAGGTATCCTGCGCAAAGCCCATGCCGGACAGCACCTTCTTGATGTTGACGTCCATGTTGTAGCCGTCGGCGGCGTCGATGATGTTCTGCAGTTCGTCGTGCTTTTCGAGAAGGGCGGCGTCGTCGGGAGAGGCCGCCATCTTCTTTTCCAAGATCTGCATCTGGGCCATGGCGTCCAGCACAGGGGCGAAGGAAGAGCGCATCTCCCCGTAAATATCCAGCGTGACATCGAGCTTTGCGTTCTGCTCCAGATAGCCCAGCGTCACGCCGTGGGTCACGCTGAACTCGCCGTCATAGTCGGTGTAGACGCCGGTCAGAATTTTGAGCAGGGTCGTCTTGCCTGCGCCGTTCTGGCCCACGATGCCGATGCGGTCTTCTTTTTCCACGCTGGCGCTCACGTCGTGCAGGACGACTTTCTCGCCAAAGCTCTTTCCGAGTTTTTCCAAATGAATCAGCATATCGTTCTTCCGTGTTCTTTTCCAGTAGGGTGGATCGAGACATTCCCGCCGTTACAGCTGATGACGGCGGTGCTTGAGGCCGAGGTTCGCCAGCTCTTCCGGCTCCATCACCAGCGGGTAGAGCTCTTCCAGCGAGGCGATCTCGTAGGTGGGGCTCACCTTGCCCGGGTTCTCGGCGTGGCCGGGGTTGAACCAGCAGGTGTCGAGGCCCGCGTTCACGCCGCCCTGAATGTCGCTGGTGAGGCTGTCGCCCACCACCAGGACGTGCTCCCGGTTCTCCACGCCCAGAGCGCGGAGGGCGGAGTCGAAGATGCGGCGGCTGGGCTTCTCGCTGTCCAGCTTCTCGGAGACGAAGACGTCCTCAAGGTAGGCCCCGATGCCGGATTCTGCCACCCGGCGGCTCTGCACCTTCTCGAAGCCGTTGGTCACGATGGCCAGCGTCGCCACCTCGGAAAGCTCCCCGAGGACGTCCAGCACATTGGGGGTCATCAGGTCGGGGTGGGAGGACAGGTGGTCGAGGTAGCAGCGGTTCATCTCCACGCCGTCACCGGCTGCGTTGATGGCCTTGAGGAAGCGGGTGAAGCGCTCCCCCATCAGCTTGTCGCGGCGTATCTGGCCCTTTTCCAGCTGACGCCACAGCTCCGAGTTGATGTCCCGGTAGGTCTGCACCGTCCCGGCGTCCGGCTCGATGCCGTATTCCACCAGCGTCTCAGCCAGCGCCTTGTTCTCGGCGGCATCAAAGTCCAGAAGCGTATTGTCTGCATCGAAGAGGATGCAATAATATTTTGCCATGTTTCTTTCCCTTCTCTATCATGTTTCGAGCCGCCTGCCGCCTTGAGCGGGCGCGGCTGCGGTGCGGTTTGAGAACAGCGAGAAGCCAGCCCCGCCCGGCAGAGCTGGCTTCTCGTATTTTTATCATTCCAACGTCATTTCATAGGCTTCATCGTCGGACTGGTCCGGCAAATTTCCGCTGCACTTACAGCTCGGCGTGCAGGCGCACTCTTTTGCGATGCACTTTGCCATCTGCTCCTCCGTCACGCCGTTCTCGACGTTTTCCCAATCCATGTCGTAGTAGTCCACGCTGCCGTCGGTCACATCTTCTGCGCCGGGCAGGCCGAGGACTTGCATTTCTTCACGGAACATCCGCTCGCCTCCTCTCGGCTCAGCCTATGCGGCTGCGCAGAGGAAGGTGCGGGGCGTCATTCTGCCTTGCCTTCGGCTTCCTTACTGGCGGAGACTTCCGACTTGCTTTCGGCCTTCGACTCTGCTTTGGGCTCCGAAGCAGCTTCCGACTTGGACTCGGGCTTGCTTTCGGACTCCGGCTCTGCCTTGGAGCTGCCGGACGACGTGCTGGACGATGCCGACGACGAACTGCTGGTGCTGTGGGAAGAGCTGCCCGAGCTTGCAGAGGAAGACGAAGAGGATGTACTGCCGGAAGAACCGGCATGGGACGAGGACGAACTGCTGGTGGAACCGGACTCGCTGGTCACACCGCTGCCGATGGTGATGGTCAGGGTGTTGCTGCTCACCTCGCAGTCGTTGTAGGTGACGACGGCGTGGATCTTATAAGAAGCGTTGGCCATGGAGCTGTCCACCACCACAGTGATGCTGGACTTGCCGGCGGCCTGCGTGACCTCCTGACCGTTGGCGTACCAGCGCAGGTTCTCGGTCTTGGCGTACTTGCCGCTCAAGGCAGCCTTGAAGGTGTAGGAGCTGCCCACAGCGCCCTTGCCCTCGCTGGTGATGTGGACAGAGGCCGTGCCGAAGACTGCCGTGACGTCCAGATTCTGCTTGAAGTCGGTGTCGGTGCGGGTCTTGCTGGTGAGGCCGTCGCTCCACTTGACGAAGACATGGCCCTCCGCCGGGACAGCTGTCACGGTGATGGATTTATCGGGGTCGGTGACGGTGTAGGTCACAGAGCTGTTGCCGGTGTCATTGCCGACGCTCAGAGTGCCGCCGCCGTTCTTGTCCACACGGTAGCGAGCCTCGAACTTTTTCTCCTCGCTGGTGCTCTCGCTGGAAGAGCTCTCCGAGCTGCTGGCGCTCTCGGCCTGACTCTCGCTGGAGCTGACAGCCTCCGAGCTGGGAGCGGCCACGGCGGAGCTGGGGTTGGAGACATACTCCATGGTGCGGGTGGGGATGTTGTTGGTGTCGGGGCGGCGGTCCTCGGTCTGCAGGGCGTGGGTGCGGAGATAGTTCAGCACTGCCTTGAGGCCGGCGCTCTTGAGGTGGATGTCGCCGCTGGTGTAGTAGTCCGCGATGCCGTAGCCGTCGCTGCCCTTGAGGGCCTCGGCAGAGTTGAGGAAGCGGACGCCCAGCTGCTCGCAGAGATCCAGAAGGGCCATGTTGAAGTCGTCGATCTTGGCCTGGTCCATGTGGGGGTAGTTGGAGTGGTCAGCCGGGACCGGCGGCACCGTGTTGACGATGATGTCGGTGTAGGGGTAGCTCTGCTGGATGGCCTGGATGAGGGCCGTGTAGTGGGCGATGAAGTCCGGGACTTCCATCCCGGTGTCGTTGGTGCCGAAGGTCATGACCACACGGCGGGGCTTCATCATGGCCACCGCCTGAGGGATGGTGTAGTGGTTGGAATCCTTCTTAAAGGTAACGATGCCCTCGTTGAGCGCTACCTGGGTGCCGATGCCCTCTTTGGCGCAGAACTGCTGCAGGGAGATGAGGCCGTTGTTGTAGAGACGGACGGTGTTGGAATCGCCCAGAAAAAGGGTGTCGTTCAGATAGTCCGTGCCGGCGTCGGCGGTCTCCGTCAGCAGAGCGGTGGAGGCGTTGTCGATCTGGTAGTGGCCCGACAGGTCTTCGCCGGGGGTGGGGTCTGCCACAGACTCCGAGACGGAGGGAGCAGGCTTCTCGCCGCCCTTTTTGAGGAGGGTGGTGGTGATGCCGAAGGTCAGCAGCACCGCCAGCACGCAGAGGATGCAGACCAGAACGGCCCGATGCTGCATGGGAGTCATGGTTTCGTTTTGTTGTTGTTTTTTTTGACTCATAGATTCAGTCCCTCTCGTTTCAGGAATGGAAAGGCTCGTCCACCGGGCGGAGAACCCAGTCCGTCAGCTCTTTGCAGTCAGCGGCCATGAAGACCGGCGCAAAGGGGGCGACCTCTTCCCTGCCGCCGTAGCCGTAGAGCACAGCGGCGGCGTCCAGGCCGCAGTTCACAGCGCCCTGCATATCGTCCCGGCGGTCGCCCACCATCAGCACCCGCTTGCCCTGCATGACGGGCTGGGCGAGGACGTGGCGGATGACGTCGGTCTTGTTGTCGCGGCTCTCATCCATGGACGCGCCGCCCACGAAGGAGAAGTAAGGCGCAAGGCCCTGCTCTTCGAGGATAGGCCTCACAACGTCGGTGGGCTTGCAGGTGGCCGTGCAGAGGGTCAGGCCCGCAGCCTTGAGACGGCCCAGCATCTCCACCACGCCGGGGTAGACATCGCCCTCGTGGCAGCCCTTGGCGGCGTAGCTCACGCGGTAGCGCTTCGTGGCCTCCTCGATTTTTGCAGGGTCGGAGAAATGCTCGCCGAAGCTCTTGCGGAGGGGCGGGCCGATGTAGCGGCCAAGGTCGCTCCGGGCGACGTCAACGCCCATGGAGCTGAAAACTTCTTCCAGTGTATTGAGAATGCCGGGGGCGGAATCGATGAGCGTACCGTCCACGTCAAACAGGATCGCATCGTAGTGCAGCAAGGTCAGGTTCCCCTTTCTCTTTGGATAAACATTATATAGTATAGCACAGATTTCGATATTCAGCAATTCCAACAAAACACTTTTCCGACTTTTATACATATTTTTAGGCAGCCCCGCCCCGGAAAGCAAAAACTGCCCACCCATTGCGGGCGGGCAGTCGCATTTTGACATCAGCTCTCGGTGGCGGTGCAGTTCCCCGTCGAGGGGTAGTAGAGGTTGTTGGCGATGAATTCCAGCTTCTCTTTCAGAACCAGCTCAAGGTTCGCCACGGCGTGGACCATGTTGGTGGCGGAGTCGTTGACTTCCAGCAGCTTGCACAGGTCCAGCTCCTCCATGCTGAGGGCGGCTTTCATCTTCTGGGTCTCGGCGCAGAGGATGTGGCTCAGGGCCGACTCCTGCAGAGCGATGCTCTCCATCAGGTCAACGACGGCCTGGTCGAGGGAAACTCTCGGCAGCGCGGGGCAGCCGCAGGAAACGCAGGGGGTGCAGTTGGTGGTATCAGCCATAAGAAGGACCTTCCTTTCTATAATAGGAATCGGGCGCAGTCCATCCTATGTGCCTCGCCGCCCGGATGTCACTCCGACTTTGCGCTCTTCTGTACCTTCTCGATGGTGTTGCGGTAGCCGCCGGAGCCGTACTGGATGCAGCGGTTGATGCGGCTGATGGTGGCGGTGCTGATCTCCACCGCCTTTACGATCTGGTCGTAGGTGCTGCCGCCGAGCAGGAGCTTGGCCGCTTCCAGACGCTGGGCCATATCGGAGATCTCCTTGACCGTGCAGAGGTCTTCGAAGAAGTTGTAGCACTCCTCCCTCGTCTCAAGACTCAGGATCGCGTCGAACAGTGCGTCGGTGGTGGGGTTTCTTCTGGGGTTCTTGTCCGCCATAGCTGCCTCCTTTAGGGCAAAGTGCCGCAGGGTGCGGCACAGGTCTTTCTATTACTCTGTTACTTTATCACTTGAAAGTGTAAAAGTCAAGTGTTCGGTCTTTCTTTCCGGGGGTTTAGCAGATTTCACCTGTGGAGGCATTCAGTTTTATTCATCTCACATCTGAACAAAAATCGCCTAAATTTTCTTAGTTTCTCCCCCGCAAAAATGGCACAGTCTCCTAACTTGCCCAAAATATATTGACAAGTTATGAAATCAGGACTAAAGTATACACAATCATTCGGCAAATGCAATGAACAGGACATGACTTTTCGCATTCCCTGCGCTCAGAGAGCCGCCATTCCGGTGCAAGACGGCAGCACAGTGCGATCAGCCCTCACCTGCGAGCAGCCTGTGCGAACCCGCTTGCGGCAGTAGTGCATGGCCGTTCAGCCCACGTTACAGGGCGGCGTATCGGCGGCAGGAACGCCTGTACGCGCAAGCGGCTGCTCCCGAAAGCAGCAAACGAAGTGGTACCGCGGAGAACGACCGGTGCAGATGCACCGTTTGGCCTTCGTCTTCGAGGAAGATGGGATGCATCTTTGTGTCTCTGTCTTTCATGAGGACGGAGGCTTTTTTCACCCTCCGGGCCGTTTCGCCTGCCCTGCTTTTGGGCACAGCCGCTCTGTCTGGCACATTGCCGGTTGCCGGTGTGAAAGAAAGGAAAGAGGTATAAAGAAATGAATACGCTGGTCATCGTTTTGATCGCAGCCGTGTGTCTGTTCGGCGCTTATACGCTGTATGGCCGCTGGCTGGCCAACAAATGGGGCATCGACCCCACCGCCAAGACCCCCGCAGTCGTCCACGAGGATGGCCGCGACTACGTCCCCACCAACGGCTGGACCGTCTTTGCACACCAGTTCAGCTCCATTGCCGGTGCAGGCCCTGTCACCGGTGCCATCCAGGCTGCTGCTTTCGGCTGGCTGCCTGTCCTGCTGTGGGTGCTGCTGGGCGGCATCTTCTTCGGCGCTGTCACCGACTTCGGCGCTCTGTACGCTTCCGTCAAGAACGACGGCAAGAGCATGGGTATGCTGATCGAGAAGTACATCGGCAAGACCGGCCGCAAGCTGTTCCTGCTGTTCTGCTGGCTGTTCTGCGGCATCGTCATTGCAGCGTTTGCTGACATGGTGGCCGGTACCTTCAACGCCTTCGGCGCCGACGGTGCTCTGGCGGAGACTGCTCAGACCAACGGCGCTGCCGGTATGGTCTCCATCATGTTCATGGTCTTTGCTGTCGTCTTCGGCCTCATCCAGAAGAAGTTCAACTTCTCCGGCTGGAAAGAGAGCGTCATCAGCATCGTGTTCATCGTGCTGTCCTTCGTCATCGGTGCAAACCTGCCCCTCATTCTGGGCAAGGCTGCATGGAGCTACATCACCTTCGTCTACATCTTCTTTGCCGCTGTTCTGCCCATGTGGCTGCTGAAGCAGCCCCGTGACCACATGACCACCTTCATGTTCGTGGCCATGATCGCCGGTGCCGTTGTGGGCCTGCTGGTCGCTCATCCCACCATGAACCTGCCCGTCTTCACCGGTTTCACCAACGAGAAGCTGGGTACCATGTTCCCCATCCTGTTCGTCACCGTGGCCTGCGGTGCTGTCTCCGGCTTCCACAGCCTCGTCTCTTCCGGCACTTCCTCCAAGACCGTCGAGAACGAAAAGGATATGCTGAAGGTCGGCTACGGTGCCATGATCCTCGAGAGCCTGCTGGCTGTTCTGGCTCTGTGCGTCGCCGGTGCTGCTGCCGCTGCTGACGGCACCCCCGCCGCCGGTACTCCCTTCCAGATCTTCAGCCGCGGCGTCGCCGGCTTCTTTGAGATGTTCGGTGTCCCCGCTTATGCCGCTACCGTCTTTATGACCATGTGCGTTTCCGCACTGGCTCTGACCAGCCTTGACGCCGTGGCCCGTATCGGCCGCATGAGCTTCCAGGAGCTGTTCAGCGTGGACGACATGGAGCACGCTGAGGGCTGGCGCAAGCTGCTCTGCAACGTCTACTTCTCCACCTTCATCACTCTGGTGTTCGGCTTCATCCTGACCAAGATCGGCTACGCCAACATCTGGCCCCTGTTCGGTTCTGCAAACCAGCTGCTGAGCGCTCTGGTCCTGTCTACCCTGTGCGTCTTCCTGAAGGTCACCGGCCGCAGCAACAAGATGCTCTTCCCCCCGCTGATCATCATGCTCTGCGTCACCTTCACCGCTCTGGTGCAGCGTCTCATGGCGATGGTCAAGGCCATCAGCAATGCCGCTGCTGTCACCATCCCTGCCGGTGAGACCACCTGGGGCGCTGTGTTCATCGCCAACGGCCTGCAGCTCATCCTGGCTGTGCTGCTGATCGTTCTGGGCCTGAACATCGTGTTCCACTCCTTCTCCGCCTACAAGAAGGCAGAGCACAACAGCGAGGCCAAGGCCTGATCCATTGACCGCTGCTGACTGAATAAGCAAAGCGCCGCTGACGGTTCGAAAGCCGTCGGCGGCGTTTTTGTTCTGTTCCGGTTACAGCATCTTCACCATGATGATCTCATCCCGGTAGGTGCCGTCCTTCAGCTTAAAGGCCCGGGGCTGGATGCCATAGCTCTCAAACCCAACCTTCTCATAGAGATGGATGGCACGGCTGTTATCGCTGTACACCCCCAGCTCCAGCTGCTCGAAGCCGTTGGAGCGGGTCTGGTCAATGGCCAGCTGTATCAGATAACTGCCCAGACCGCAGCCCCAATACTCTTTCCGGACAGAGATGCCCATTACGGCACGATGGCGGTATTTGATATGCGGCCGCACCTGTGCAACGCCAAACTCCCCCACCAGCTTTTCTCCGGCAAAGGCGCCTACCTCAAAGTTCACCGGGCTTTCCCCGCAGCCTGCGAGGCTGTTCCGCATCGCTTCCAGATTCGCCCCTTCCTCCGGGTATCGGGCCATAAAATAGGTCTCGCTGTAGGTCGCATAGCGGAATGCATTCAGCGCCTCTGCATCGTCCGCGCACAAGCTGCGCACCGTCAGCACTTCCCCGCTGGGCAGCGTGAATGTTCTGGGTTCGATCTTCATGTTTCTCTCTCCTCTTCTTTCAGATATGTGCTCGCTCCCATTCCTGCAGAACAGCCAATTGCAGCTCGGTATGGAACCAGTGCTCTCCTTCTTCCATGATGGTCAGATGCGCACCTGTCCGTTGTTTGAACTGCTCAAGCACTGCCCTGGAAGTCAGGTTATCCTTTGCGCCATAGAACACCTGCGTGGGCACTTTCCAGCGGTAGGGATGCTCCCTCACCCAGCAGAGATACTGCCACGACAGCGTCTCATCGAAATCCGTGGAAATCTCCCCTGCTTCTTTCAACTGGGCCTCACTCACATTTGCCCACTGCATCATATTGGTGATAAGATCCTCCATATCTACCACTGGTGAGAGCAAGAGAGCACTCCGTAAAGGCTTTGCCTGTAAGGCCTGTCTCTTATACACATCTCCGAGCCCACGAGACACTGAGCGATCTCGT
>ENA-OZVO01000457-OZVO01000457.1-human-gut-metagenome-genome-assembly--contig:-NODE-457-length-12294-cov-4.385571_pt1 | contig 12294 bp, 9 predicted proteins | sample MGYA00243447_ERZ654049 | MGnify/ENA primary metagenome ERZ654049 (study PRJEB26926, sample SAMN06164906) | human gut metagenome | biome: ENVO:00009003; feature: ENVO:2100002; material: ENVO:00002003... | reverse complement strand
GGGCTCGGAGATGTGTATAAGAGACAGTTATCAATCAGGTGGAGTGCCAGCATCAGCCGCTGTGAGTCTTCATCGCCGATGGTCAGCACGCAGGTGCGCCGTCCGCCCAATCGCGCGTGCTGGACGTAGTGCAGGCGCGGCGTAATCGCCATGCGCGCGGTCAGCAGGCGGAAAATCCGCCGCGCCAGCGCCGTGCTCTCCACGCGGTACTGCACCTGCACGCGCCCGCCGCCGTGGAACGTCAGTGACCCGCTGGTGCGGTAGAGCGCCGCCAGTTCGCTGAGCATACAGCAGTTCTTCCCCAGTTCCAGTCGGCAGAGTTCATCCTTGACCGTGGCAGAAAACGACATTTACTGCACCTCCGGCCTTTCCTTCCAATGGGCCTGCTCCAGCTCCAAGTCGCGATGGGTAACGCTGATGGCATAGCCCTGCTCACGCAAAAACGCCGCAAGCGCCTCGCAGATGGCAACGCTGCGGTGTGCGCCGCCCGTGCAGCCAATGGCAATCGACAAGCGGTGCTTGCCCTCCTCCTGATAGTGTGGAATCAGGAACGTCAGCAGGCTTTGCATTTTCGTCATGAACTCCTGCGTCACGGGGTGATTCAGCACGAAGTCGCGCACATCCGCATCCAGCCCGGTATGCCGCCCCAGCCCCGGAATGTAGAACGGGTTCGGCAGGAAGCGCACATCAAACACAAGATCCGCCTGCATGGGCAGCCCGCGCTTATAGCCGAAGGAATTCATCTCAATGTGCATGGCGTCAGGCTGACTGTCACCGCTGAGAATCATTTCGAGCTTCTGGCGAAATTGCCGCGGCTTCAAGACAGAGGTGTCAATGATGTAATTCGCTGTTTCACGCAGGGGCTGCATGATAGCGCGCTCCTTGCCAATCGCCTGAATCAGCGACACGTTCTCCCCCGCCAGCGGATGGTCACGGCGCGTCTCCTTATAGCGGCTGACGAGCACGTCATCCGACGCTTCAAGGTAGAGCGTTTCGATTTGATAGCCGAGCTGCCGGCTCTCGGCAATCAGGTCGCTGACCGATTTTGCATCGAAGAATTCGCCGCTGCGCACGTCCACCGCCATCGCAACGAGGGGGCGGTGGAGCGCCGATTTCTCGATGGCTTCCATCATGCGGAACATCATATTCGGCGGCAGATTATCCACGCAGAACGCGCCCATATCTTCCAGATAGCGGTTGACGGACGTTTTGCCCGCGCCGCTCAAGCCTGTTACCACGAGAAAACGCATGATGAAACTCCTCCTTTGTTGCGATCGGCGCGGAATGCGCGCATAGCTGCTGTGTTTTCAGCAGGATAACGATGATTTTCCTGGTTTTTCCGTTGCAAGAAACATTCTTGTTCCCCTTACACTTGCTCCACAGGTGCATCTTCGCCAAGAATCTTGATTTCAGGCTCCAGCTTGACGCCCTTCTGCCGGTAGACGACGCGCTGGACGTGCGCCATCAAGGCAAGGAAATCTTCGGCAGTGCCGCCGCGGTTGATAAGGAAACCGGCGTGCTTTTCGCTCACCTGTGCGCCGCCGATGCGTGCGCCCTTCAGGCCGCACTCATCAATCAGCTGCGCAGCGAATGCGCCTTCCGGGCGCTTGAACGTACTGCCCGCGCTGAAAAAGGTCAGCGGCTGCTTTTCGGCGCGGCGGCGGTTGAAATCCACCATTTCCGCAAGCAGGTCTTCGCGCTGACCCGGCGGCAGCTGGACGGTGACGTGCGTAATAATCTTGTTTTCCTTCATCAGGCGCGAAAAACGGTAGCCGAAATGCAGGTCAGGGCGGCTGTAACGGAACGGTTCGCCCGCCATGTTGTAGCCCTCAACCAGCGTCACCACTTGACTCATTTCGCCGCCGTACGCGCCCGCGTTCATGTACACGCCGCCGCCAATCGTCCCCGGAATGCCGCTGGCGAAGGTCAATCCGCCAAGGTTGCAGTCCGCCGCCGCCATTGACAAGCTCGACATCATCGTGCCCGCCTGTGCGCGAATGCGGTCGCCGTTCACTTCCACACCGCGCAAATTGCGGCAAATGCGAATCACCAGTCCGCGGATACCGCCGCTGCGCACGAGCAGATTGCTGCCATTGCCGATGACCGTAACAGGCACGTCCAGTTCCCTCGCGGTCTCAATCAGCAGCGGAATTTGCGCTGGGTCGTCCGGATTTGCCATCAAATCCGCCGGGCCGCCCAAATGCAGCGTCGTATAGCGCGCCATATCCGCGTTTTCTTCCAACTGGAGGGTGGGCGCGGCGTTTTTCAGCCGGAGCGTCAATTCACGCAGAGTGCTTTCACGCATGTGCATTCCTCCCCTTTCCTATTTTACACGATATTTTCTCTCTTCACAAGATGGAACGTCACTTTCTCCTGTGATTTCTATGCGATTTCGCCGGTAAATATGCTCATCCGCAAAAAAGGCTGCGTCCACGTTCCTGTGGCACACAGCCGAAAATAGTATTTAGACCTCCATCGCCTCAAAGCGCCGGCACCATGTGTATTTGCTGATAGCGCTCGACAGCGCGTTCGGGCAGTAGTAATTCAGCAAATCGCGGATGTAGGGCGGCATCACCTGATTATACTTGACCTCCAGAATGATGTCGTTGTTATCAAACGGCGGCACGGTCGCCACGGCGGGGTTGAACAGGTCGATGCTGTTCATGCCGGAGCGAAGCTGCTTATCAAACGTGATGCGCACCTCTTCCGCCGGATGCAGATACGCCTCGCGCACATAGTCAACAATGACGACCGGGCGCAGGAGGTGGCACGTCATTTCACGGTAGAGGTCGGACAGCAGGCCGTAGCGCGTCTGTTCCAGCCCGGTCGGATCGCAGGCAATAATTTGCTCCGCCAAATCGCGCGGAATACCCAGACTGCGCTTGGAAATCAGGCTGCCGACTTTCGTCTTGCACTCCAGCTTGATGTTCGTATCGCGCATATTATAGATGCGGATGCGATACTTGTCGCGGTTCTGGTCGCCGTCCATCTTGTCGAAGTAGGCGTCATTGAAGATGGTATCGAAGTACAGCGAACGAATATGGTATTCGTTGTTGACATCACCGTTCGGGTCGCGCCACAGCACACGGTCAAGCTGGCGCGACAGTACCTGATACTGCATCTCGTTGATGAAAAATTTCAGCTCATGCCGAAGAGGGATGTTGCGAGCCATGGCTTTCGCCCCCTTCTGATGGTTAAGTCCCTGCTTCCGTCTGGCACGCCACGAGCGTCGCGTCATGCACGCCCTCGATGCCCAGCATCAGCGCCACCAAATCCTGCTTGTTGTCCAGCCGAACCTCCCACGTCATTTCCGCACCGGAGCGGGTCATCGTCTTGGAGCGCAGGCGGCGGTTCTTCACGCTGCGGCGCATCATCTGGTCAACGTCGTATTCCGCCTCTTCATCATAGTGAACAACGAGCAGGTAGGAGTTCGGCGTCGTGAAATGCACGAAAGTGAGCAGAAAGATAATCGCTGCAATCGCCGCCGCGACGACGAGCGCAATCGCATAGAGCTTTGCGCCGAGGAGGATGCCCATCGTCAGCGCCCAGAACATGTAGGCGGTGTCCATCGGGTCTTTGACCGCCGTGCGGAAGCGGACAATCGACAGCGCGCCCACCATGCCCATCGACAGCGCGACGTTGGACGAAATACACATAACGACCGGGGTCGTAATGAGCGTCAGCATCGCCAGCGTCATGGCGAACGACGGGCTGTACAGCACACCGCGGAAGCACCGCTTGTACACAAACGCAATCAGCAGACCGACGAGCAGCCCCAGCACCAGACCCAGCACAATTTCAAACGGCGCAATCGCGCTGAACTGATCCGACAATGCACTCCTAAGCTGCTCCATAATGCCATTGGACGTAGATGTCACGTTGAGGGTTCCCATCCGTTTTTTCCTCCTATCAATACCGTTTTTTCATTATATCATGTTTTTAAGGGAGACGCAAGGGGGAGACTTCGTCTCGTCTCATCGCCCCTTGACCCCACCAGAGGCGCTGCCTCTGGACTCCGCAAGGGACTTCGTCCCTTGACCCTTTCGCGCGATTCAGCTGGTGACACTTTCATACAGTATGCGCGTGTTTATCCGGGAATGGATTAGCACAACTATGGATAACCCCAAAAGTTGCGGTGCCGAAGGGGTGGAGGGGGCGATCGGAAAGCCCCCTCCTCGCGCCCTCAGGCGCGAAACCCCTGCGGATTAGAGCACCGCATCATCCGGATAATCCGGCTGCGGGCCGAACAGTTCCTCCATCTCCGCCTTTGTCAGCTTGAACTCATCCTTGATGAAATCCCACAGGCGATGCGGGCGCACCTTCAAGGTGTTGTACAGTCGATTCACGCGGCTCTCCCAGTAGGTGTACGCGCCGTCAATCGTCGTCGGCACTTCGCTGGTCACCGCCTTGTCGTTCAGCTCGCCCCAGCGTTCCCAGTGGTTCTTCATCTCCGGCTGAATTTCCGCCACCACGCCGTCCAGCACCTGCGTCATGTACTCCGTCGTGAACGTCTTGTACACATCCGCCAGCTTTTCGAGGAACTTGCGCTTGTAGTCGGGATGCTCCAGCAATTTCAGGAAAATCGTGTTGTCGATTTTCTGTTCACCCATGCCCTTGACCTTCATGTAGCTCCACGGGCTGTTGAACTTGGAGCTGTACAGCCCGTAGTCCGCATCGTACCAAATCCACTTCCACTTGCTGCCTTCCTGATGCAGACGGTAGTAGCGGATGTTACCGATGTCGGAGTTGCCCACGAACATTTCCAGCGCCATGTATTCAAACAGGTTGTCCACATCCACGTTGTCAAGGATGTACTGCAAATCATCCGGATTTGTCGCCGGGCTGCCCGCTTTGATTTTCTTCAGCATCGCGCGGTATGCCTTGTTCGAGCCGAAGTTGACCGTGCCGTTTGCTTCGAGGATGTCCATTTCATCCGCCTGATCAAGCGGAAGCCCTTCAAACTGCGCAATGAAGAAGCGGTCAACACGTTCGCGCAGGTTCATATGACCCCAGTACTTCCCGTTGAGGAAAACCGTTACGGGCTTCCACGCCTGATGAATCACCTGCGTTCCATACGCGTCAAGCAGGCGCGACTGGAAACCGTCCAGCAGGCGCGTGGACATGGCGTCGTTGCCGGAATTGCGCAGGACGAGCGACTTATACTCCGTGTAGGGGCGGTCATCGAAGAGTGCCGCGGCGAACGTCTTGCTGCCATAGAGGGACTTGGCGCGCAGCTTCATGGATTTCTGCGGCATATCCAGCGAGTAGTTGCCAATGAGGCCGATGGCGACGCCTTGGCTGATCAGCTGCGTGCCGTCTACGTCGTAATACTCCATGTAGCCTTCGCGCGGCGTTTTGCCATACTTCCGATAGATGGTGTTCTTGAATGGAATGCCGCCGGACTTGTCGATGTTCGGGCCTGCCGCAAGCATACCGTTCTCTTCATTCCAGAGTTCATCCGGGTCAACGGTGATGCAGACAATCGGCGTTGTGTAGTACGTTTCCATCAGATACGTCCCGGTCGTCACGGTACTCGCCTTATACAGCGGATTCGCCGGGAACGCGCGGGCACGGAGCGTCGTGGTGTGGGTAAAGGTGATATCCTGCCCCGTGTACAGGTAGCCCTTGTCCTGCGTGGGGGTAGAACCATCGGTGGTATAATAAACAGTTGTGTTCGCGGGAATCGTGAAGCCCGCCGTGACCGTTCCGTAGTGCTTGCCGGGCTGGAGGGTCAGTTCCGGCGCATCGGCATAGCCCAGGAACGTGTCATTGCCGTTCTGCGCGCCCGCAGTTGCCATGTCGTAATAAAAAAAGCCCTCGCGCCCGATGCTCCGGCCGTAGGACACATTTGTTGGAATCTCCGGCAGCACCACTTTGTCCAGTATTTTTCCCGTCGGATCCGCCAGCACCAACACCTCGCCGCCGCTCTTTCTCAGCTTGAAGGAGGTGTGCAGTTCGCCAGCGTTGCTCAGGGCCGTATCGCCGTCGCACCAGATGACCTTGTATTCACCCGGATTGATGGTTGTTCCCTGTGGAAACTGCCATTTTCGTGCGCGTCCAATATTGTCGGACAGGCCGTAGCCGGACAAATCGACCGCCTGATTGGAGGAGTTGTAGATTTCCACCCAGTCGGTATAGCCGCCGGAGGGCGCCTTGACCGCCGTATCATTGGACGCCATAACTTCGGTCACATACACGCCTGTTGGGTTGAGGGAGCGGAGGATGGAATCCATCCTGCTCGCTCCCTCCTGCGTATTCGGCAGACCGGGCGTCGGGTTCTGCGTGATGATGAACACGCCGTTTTCGTTGCGCGCATAGGACGCATCCTCCGGCACGTTATCCAGCGTCACGCGGTCAACAAGCCGTCCGCGGCTGTCCGACAGCACCACATTATCATGCTCCGCGCTGAGGCGGAAGTTCGCGTGCGGCACGGCGTTCGGGTCGGTGTTGGGGGTCTCGTCGCCGTTGCAGTAGACCAGATAGTACCCGTGCGGCTGAATCGTCGCGCCTTCCGGGAAGCGCCACTGAAGCGGCTTGCTCTCGTTGTCGCTCAGCGCGTAATTATCCAGCGAAATCACCTGATCGGTCGTGTTGTACAATTCCACCCAGTCGCAGACGTTGCCGCTTGCATCGGTGTAGCCGGTCAGCGGATCCGGGCAGACCTCGTTGATGATGACCGTGCCGTCGGTTACCAGCGTCGCCGCGCGGTATTCCTGATGTCCGCTCGTCGTGTTCTCGTAGCCGGGGCTGTACTCGTTTGTTGTGCCCCAGCTGCCATCCGGCAGGCGCGCATAACTCTCGTCCACCCCCAGAATCGGGGTTTTCACCGAGTCGATGAGGTAAGCGTTCGGGTCATAGATGTACAGTTCCTCGCCATTGGAGGAAATGGAGAACTTTGCGTGCATCGGCTTTCCCGCAATCGCCTGATTCTTCTTGTCGCACAGCACAATCACGCGTTCGCCCGCCGCCAGCTCCATATCCGGGAACAGGAACTTAATCGACGTGCCCTTGTTGGAAAGACCGACGTCCTTGAGGTTGATGGCGTGGTCGGAGCTGTTCCAGATTTCCAGCCAGTCGGGGTAATTGCCGTTTTCATCCGGCATCGCGGTTCTATTCGCCGCCATAACCTCGCTGAAAACCAATCCCTCATAATCACTCAGCGCACCGCCTGTGGAATGCACCAGATTATCCTGCGACCCCGCGGAATAATACGCCTTCTGCACAGGCTTTTTGGGGCTGGCGATGACCACAATTGCCACCAGCGCAATCAGCACGGCGCAGACGAGGACATTCAGCACACGGCGTTTCTTCTTACGATATTTCACAGCGGGCGGCATCTGCTTCGGCTCTGCGCGACGCTGCCGTTTTTCGGGCTGATAAGACTGCATGGTAATCCTTTCTGCGGTCAGGAGGATATTCATCCCCGCCGCGGCGCAGGACGGTCAGGCGGATTTTCGCCATCCGTTTCCCTTTCGACAAATAGAACGATGCAGCACCGTCCTATCCTGCATTGTATCACAGAAACCTATTCCCGCGCAAGCATTATGACCATTTTGCGCGGATTTTTCATCTTTTGGTCACAATTCGGGTGATTTTTGCATCCATCAGCGTGGGGGGCTGCCCCATAACAAGGCAATGATGGCAGGATTCACGCCCGCAAGCGTGGTTTCCCCCTGCCACGATAGAAGCCAAGCATGGGCGTGTGCACCGCGAAGGGGTGTCGGTGGCGACCGCAGACTTCGCCTGTTTTCATTGCCCCCGACTCGCCTCCGCAGAGGCGAAATCCCGGCGTTTCGGGAAAAGCCATTTATAATGGGAAAGAACAGCTACTCGGTCGCGCCCATTTGGCGCGACAATATGCAAGTTGTGGGCAGAGCAGCTTGGGGGCGCGTCTGCGGACGCGCAAAGTTACTGGCAGGGACGCTTCGCTGCCTGCACCTTTGTTGAGTGCCTTTGAGGTGCTGGTCGCCCGCGGAACAGTTGAGGCGTTGCCCCAAACCCCACAAGGGACAGACGAGAAGGGACGAAGTCCCCCCTTGACCCTGCAAGGGGAAATTTTCCCCTTGACCCCTTTCGCGCGATTGAGTTGGTTTCACTACCATAATTCTTCCGCGTGTTGCTTTTTTTCCCCTTCCCCCTTCCGAATTTTTCCCTCAAGGAGGTGTTTTCCCCCATGATTGCCATCCTCGACTACGGCATGGGCAATCTCCGCAGCGTCCAAAAGGCGCTTGAATTTCTTGCCGTCCCCTGCTTCATCACTGACACCCCCTCCGCCCTTTCCACCGCCGACCACATCATCCTCCCCGGCGTCGGCGCGTTTTCCGATGCCATGACCCGCATCCGTGCGCTCCATCTCGACCGCGCCATTCTCTCCGCCGCCGATGCAGGCGTACCTATCCTCGGCATTTGTCTGGGAATGCAGATGCTCTTCCAGCACAGCGAGGAAAATGGCTTCTACGATGGTCTGGGGCTGTTCCCCGGCACAATCACGAAATTCCATGACGCGGGGCTAAAAATCCCCCATATGGGGTGGAATACGCTCGACACACGCCCGTGCGTCCTCTTTGACGGCGGACAGTCGCCGTTTGTCTATTTCGTCCACAGCTACTGTATGGCGGATGTGTCGCCGGAATGGACGACCGCCACCTGCACTTACGGGCAGACTTTCACCGCCGCCATACAGCGCGGAAACGTGATGGCAACGCAGTTTCACCCGGAAAAATCAGGTGAAGTCGGGCTGAATATGCTCCGGCGATTTGCGCAGTGGAAGGGGGACAAATCATGCTGACCAAGCGAATCATCCCCTGTCTGGACATCCGCGACGGTCGGGTGGTCAAGGGCGTGAACTTCGTGGATATCCGCGACGCGGGCGACCCGGTGGAAGCCGCGGTGCGCTACAATGAGGCAGGCGCGGATGAACTGGTACTGCTGGACATCAACGCATCCTACGAGAAGCGCGGCACGATGCTGGACGTGGTGTCGCGTGTGGCGGAGCAGGTATTCATCCCATTCACAGTCGGCGGCGGCATCAGCGACATCGACCAGATTCGCGCGCTGCTGCGGCTGGGCGCGGACAAGGTGAGCATCAACTCGCCCGCCGTGCGCAACCCGGATTTCATCACCGAGAGTGCGCTGCGGTTCGGCAGTCAGTGCATCGTGCTGGCAATGGATGTAAAATCGCGCGCCGGCGGCGGCTGGGACGTGTACGTTCGCGGCGGGCGCGAGAACACAGGGCTGGACGCACTGGAATGGGCGGCAGAAGGCGTGAAACGCGGCGCGGGTGAAATTCTGCTGACGAGCATGGACTGCGACGGCGTGGGCAACGGTTTCGCACTGGATGTGACGCGCGCTATTGCGGATGAAGTCGGCGTACCGGTGATTGCCAGCGGCGGCGCGGGCAAGATGGAGCACTTCCGCGACGCGCTGACCGTCGGGCACGCTGATGCTGCCCTCGCCGCGACGCTGTTCCACTTCGGCATCCTGAAAATCAGCGACTTGAAGGAATATCTGGCGCGCGAGGGCGTGCCGGTCAGGAGGACATGAGTATGTATGAGAGCGAATTAGCGCTGCGCCTGACTCCCTACGTTGCAGGTGAGCAGCCGAAAAACCGCAAGTTTATCAAGCTCAACACGAACGAGAATCCGTATCCGCCGTCGCCGCGCGTGGCTGAGGTGCTGCGCTCGTTCGATGCCGCGTCTCTGCGCCTGTACCCGGACATGGATGCGACTGCCCTGCGCGAAGCCATCAGTGCCGTCGAGGGTGTTCCGGCGGACTGGGTGTTCTGCGGCAACGGCTCAGACGAAGTGCTGGCGTTTGCGTTTGCGGCGTTTTTCGCGGGCAAAACCGTCGCCATTCCGGCGGTGACGTACTCGTTTTACCCGGTTTATGCGAATTTGTACGGCGCAAAAGTCGCTTCTGTGCCGATGAAGCCCGATTTTTCGGTGGATGTGGATGGTCTGCGCCTTGCCTGCCCCATTGCCTTGGCGAACCCGAACGCCCCGACCGGCATAGCGCTCCCACTGGATGTGCTGCGAGATTTGGCGGCGTACACGCGCGACTGCGGCGAAGTGCTGCTGATTGACGAGGCGTATGCGGCATTCGCGGAGGAAGTCGCCGTACCGCTCCTGCGCGAATTTGACAACGTAATAATTACCCGCACGTTCAGTAAGAGTCACGCTCTGGCGGGGATGCGCGTCGGCTATGCGCTGGGGCATCCGCGCCTGATGGCTGCCATGAGGCGCATCCGCGACAGCTTCAACAGCTACCCGGTTGACCGCCTGGCACAAGCCGCCGCGCGCGAAGCCGAGCTGGACACGGCGTATACTGCGCGCATCGTCGCCACCATCAGCCATGACCGTGATATCTGCCGCCAAGCATTAGCGGGCGCGGGCATTCCCGTCCTCAAGAGCCACACAAACTTCCTCTTCGTTAAGGCATCGGAAAATGACGCCGCGCCGATTCAGCAGCTTCTGCGCGACGACGGCATCCTTGTCCGCCACTTTAGCACGCCGCACCTGCAGTCGTATCTGCGCGTAACGATTGGCACGACGGAGGACATGCGGACCGTCACGGAGCGTCTCATCAGCAGAATAAAAGGTTGATGCAATTGCCCTGCGCCGAAGGACTTTTCTCCGGCGCATTTTTTCATTTATCATTTTTTCATTTATCATGTAAGTTTTTCCGAAAATCCGCCTGCTTAGACGTGCAAAGCCTTGCATTTCCTGCGAAAACGCGCTATACTGATTCCCGTCGGAATTCGCCGGCGAGAGGAGTTTTTCACATGATGAAAAAGAATTTGAAATACCTGTTGGCTTTGCTCTGCATCATCGTCCTGCTGCTCTGCACGGGATGTTCATCGGATAGCGCTGCACCGCAGCCCATCAGCATTACGGTCTGGACATACTACAACGGTACATTGCTGGAGAGTTTCAATACGCTCGTCAAAACCTTCAACGAAACGGTTGGCAAGGAAAAGGGCATCATTGTTGAGGCGTACAGCCAAGGCAGCGTGAACGAGCTGGAAGCCAGCGTCATGCAGTCCGCCGAGGGAAAAGTCGGCGCGGCAGCAATGCCGAACATCTTCTCCGCCTACGCCGACACCGCCTACGCACTGGACAAGCTGGGGCTGGTCGTTGATGTCAGCAGGTATCTAACAGCGGACGAACGCGCCGCATATGTCGATAATTATCTCACTGAAGGCGACTTCGGACAGACTGGGAGCATCAAAATCTTCCCGGTTGCCAAGTCTACCGAGCTGCTTTTCCTGAATGAAACGGACTGGCAGCCTTTTGCCGAGGCAACCGGCACGCAGGAAAGCGAGATGCTCACCATCGAGGGTCTGCTTGCCGTCGCCGAGCGCTACTACAACTGGACAGACGCGCAGACCGCCACGCCTGATGACGGCAAGGCCCTCTTCGGGCGCGACGCAATGGCGAATTATCTGCTCATCGGCGCGCAGGAGCTGGGCTGCACCATCTTCGAGGTGGATGGCGATGGGCGTCTTACGCTGCATTTCGACCGCGATATCATCCGCAAGCTCTGGGACAGCTACTACGTTCCGTTCATCAAGGGCTATTTCAGCGCTGCCGGGCGCTTCCGCAGCGACGATATCAAGACGGGCAACCTGCTGTGCTACGTCGGTTCATCCTCCAGCGGCACGTTCTTCCCCTCCCGTGTCATAACCAGCGACACCGAGAGCCATGACATCACGCTGAAAGTGCTCCCCTGCCCGAAGTTTGCGGATGGCGAATCGTTTGCTGTCCAGCAGGGTGCCGGCATGGTCGTCACGGCGGGCGATGAAGCGAAAGTGCGCGCGAGCGTGGAGTTCCTCAAGTGGTTCACCCTGCCGGAAAACGACATCAGCTTCTCCGTCGGTTCGGGCTACATGCCGGTGACAAAGGCGGCAAACAACATGGATACCATCAAGGCCGCCGGACTGACGCTCTCCCCCGTCGTCGAGCAGGTGCTGACGGGCGCGGTCGCGACGATCAATGAGAATCGCCTGTACACACCACTGGCGTTTGAGGGCGGTCAAGCGGCGCGCAAAGTGCTGGAATACGCATTGAGCGACAAAGCCGCGGCAGACCGTGCCATCGTCGTCGAGCGAATCGCCGCGGGGATGAGCGCCGAGGAAGCTGAGGCGGAGTTTCTCACGGATGAATGCTTTGACAGCTGGTATCAGGAGACGCTGACGAAGCTGCAAGCCTACGAATAATCAAATCGCCCTGATTGCCGCTAGCGTGTGTTTCTAAAATGAGACCGGTGCAGTTTCGAGCAGATTTTCTTGCAATTCAA